>Ga0207664_10000755_pt1 | contig 21979 bp, 21 predicted proteins | sample LARL83metaG_FD_184349 | JGI IMG/M metagenome (GOLD analysis project Ga0207664, IMG submission 184349) | Corn, switchgrass and miscanthus rhizosphere microbial communities from Kellogg Biological Station, Michigan, USA - LAR L8-3 metaG... | ecosystem: Host-associated > Plants > Roots >... | reverse complement strand
CAGGCAGCGCCGCGCCGAACGGCGGCTCGGCAAGCGTGCTCTGTGCGGTGAGTGACTACGTTCGGTGACAACAGGGTTAGCTTCGGTGTGGTCACTGGCCGGTGACTCTTCCCGGCTGCCTGGGCGGTGATGACAGCGCCGCAACTGCCCCGCGGCCCGGTCCCCCTGCCGCCTCCTTGTGCACGCCCATGGGAGCTGGCTGGCTTCGCCGGGCCCTACGATCTGGGGCATGGCGTTTGACGGACTGCTGGCGGACCGGGTCCGCACCTGCCTTCAGCAGGTCGCCGGGGTTAGCGAGAAGAAGATGTTCGGCGGCCTGGTCTTCATGACCGGTGGCCACTTGACCGTGGGCGTGTACGGCGACGGGCTCATCGCGCGGATCGGCGCGCAGGACATGGACGCGGCGACTGCCGAGCCGGATGTGCGGCCCTTCACCATGACCGGACGGCCGATGCGCGGCATCGTCGTGATCGACAGCGCCGTGCTGGACGACACGGCGCTAGACCGCTGGATCGGGCAGGCCCGCAGCTACGTGGCTGGCCTGCCGCCGAAGTAGCCCAGTCCCCGCAGTCGCGGCCCGCAGCAGCCACACCCGGCAGACGCGCGGAAGGCGGCAGAACAGCGCGTTCGCCTGAAGTCGCTAGCCGGCATAGACCTCCGGGATGGCACCTTTAATCCGCTGCACGGTTCTGGCGACGTCCAGTTCGGTGGTGTCAATGCCGATGTACCGGTAGTCGGCGTTGGCTGCCTGCCGGATTGTCTGATCTTCGGGGATCTGGTCGACCATGTCGCGCCATTCCTGCGTGGTCTGTTTCGCCCGGGTGATTCGCCGGCGGTCGCGCACCTCCCTGTCGACCAGGAGATCGACCAGGAATACCGCCGAGGGCCGGGGCAGCAGCTGGCGAAAAGACACGTAGTCGGAATAGCGGCGCAGGAAGCTGCCGGCGATGACGTTGGCGTAGCCCGCAGCCCAGAAGTTCTCCACGAGGTCGGCTACATTCCGGCGAAGCAGGTCGAAGAACGTGTCGTCCATCGGGCAGGGATTGGTCTGTCCGATGTCCTCGGCGTCGATCCGGGCGCCCCGCGGCGTGGACGGCAACAGCGCGCGCACGATGGTTGACTTGCCAGCGCCTTCCTCCCCGCTGACGATGATGAGCCGTTGCCCCAGATCACGGAGGCGGGCTGCTGTGAAGCAGGCACTCAGCGAGTATGGCTGAGACCCCTGAACGACGAATTACGCGCACTGTCAACATGCATGTTCGAGCGTTAACGGCCGTGCCGATCGTCCTGATCTGCGCGTGGCGTCGTCCATGCCATCACGCCCTGGTCGGCGATCAGAACCAGGCGGTGCGGCGCGCGCCCTGATAGTAGTGGGCCGCGATCACGCAGCGTGAGGGTGAGGTGCGGGCTTCCCGGCTGCAGGCCGCCGATCCTGTCCGTGACCGAAGGGGATTGTCGAGTCTCGTTCGTGGCTGTCGCTGCTAGCGTCAGTTCATGACGTCGCTGCCCGACACTGCCAGAGCTCTGCTGGAGTCCCCGGCCCTGGCGCACCTGGTGACCTTGAACCCAGACGGCAGCCCCCAGGTGAGCATCGTCTGGGCGGGTCTGGACGGCGATGAGATCGTGGCAGCGCATCTTCCCGAGCACCGCAAGGTACGCAACATCCGCAACGACCCCCGGGTCGCGCTGTCCATCGAAACCGGCACGCGCAACGCCATGGGCTTGAACGAATACCTGGTCATCTACGGCACTGCCCGCATCACCGAGGGCGGAGCCGCGGAGCTTCTCCAGAAACTCGCTCACACCTACCTCGGTCCCGGTGTCCGCTTCCCGCCCATGGACAACCCGCCGCCGGGGTTCATCACCCACATCCGGGTGGATCGGATCTCCGGCGTGGGCCCCTGGACAGCGCAGCATTAAGCAGCACTGGTGGCAGATTGCCCAGATCGGCGCCCATCGCGAGCGAGCCTTGCGCCCCCAACCGGACGCGCCCATCGGCGGTTGGCGCACGCTGTTTGTGGTCACCTGGGTGATGTGCCGGAGCCCGCTGCTCACGACTGTGCGCGCCTCCGCCTAGCCGGTGCGGCCCGGCCAGGCGGAGGCGGCTGCTGGGCAGCCAGTTCTTACCGGGATGCACCCGCGACGTAGGCAGCAACGATATAGGTGACGTGCCGGTCGAGACTCCCGGTGAATGTTCGAGGAGTTCTTCTTCGACGGCGTACCTGTAGAACCCGGCGATGGTGCACAGCCGCCGGGTGATGGTGGCCCGGGCCCGGCCGCGGATTTCCAGGTCGCGCGCGAAGCGCTCGATGTCGGCGCGGCGCGCTTGGAACAGGCGCAGGTGGCGGACTTGGCACCAGCTGGCGTACTGCCGCAGGTCCAGGGCGTAGGCCTCACAGGTCAGGCCGGTATAACCGGCCAGGAACCCGGCCAACGCCAGCCGCTCTTGGGGGCTGAATACCGGCTCGGCGACGGCGACCGCGGTGGACGTGGACGAGGTGGTAGTGGTCATCGGGTACCTCCCGGGTTCGGGCTGAGACCCCGGAGGCTGGGGCCAGCCAAGGCCCCAGCAACGAAGATTGATCTCACCGTCAACCCACCCCAGTGATCATGCAAGGTCACTGCTGTGTTCCTGACCGTCTCCCCATAGTGCCGATTCCGCGCTCCCGGTCGGTTGGACGGTTGCTGTGGCCGAGCCATACAGAACGGCCGCTTCTGGCGCATGTGTCCTGGGCTGTTTGTTCGTCGGATTGCGTCGTTTTGCGACGTGGTGCTGCTGCGGCTGTCTTCCTCCTTCGTTCCCTGGGTCCAACGGTTGATTCCGGTGGCGGCTGGCCTGACGGTGGGGAGGCGTCCGGCTGGGGCGGCGGCCATGGGGTCGCCGGTGTTGGGGGCGCGGCGTTTGGGGTGCCGGCATGCTGGTTCCGGTTGTCGCACAGCCAGTCCCTGGGCCGTTGCTGCCGCGGGGGGTCAGCAGGTAACCGCGCACCTGGCTGTGGTAGATGCCGTAGCTGGCGATCTGCCCGCGGTTATTGACCTGTAGTGCCTCCAGGAAAGAGAACGGGGAGCCCGGGGGGATGAGGGTGTTGAGATTAGGACCTGTTGTCGATCAGGCGGTGCTACAGCGGGAAGTGATCCGTTCGGTCTCGGGCACCGGGCGGGATCGTTGCGGCATGGGGGTGTTGATCCTCGGCCCTATGGGTGATTTCGCCGCCCTGATCGCGACGCCTGCGCCCATGGCTGCGCGGACGCAGCCGGCGATGCCGCGATCGGCGCGGGGAGAGAAGGCGGCTGGTGCGGAGTGGGCAGTTGACGTGCCGGTGCCCCGCCACCGCTCGGCCAGGCTCACCGAGCCGGGGCCGTTGTGTTCGAACCCTCCGGCCGCGATGCAGGCCGATGGGGCGGGACAGGCGACGGAGAAGTTACTGAGGAGGCCAATTCCGGGGAGAAGCGGGGTGGGCTGGATGCGCCACCGTGCTCCGTTCCACCGCTCCGCGAGGGTCTGCTGCGGAAAGCCGAAGACTCCTCCGGCAGCGGTGCAGGCCGACAGCGAGGTGCAGGACACGCTGCCGAGGAAGTCGCCTTGCGTGCCCGGGAGGTTGGGGGTGTGTACCACGGTCCAGGTGGTGCCGCTCAGCCGTTCGGCCAGCGTGCCGGCGTTCGTGCTCCCGGTCGCGATGCAGGCGGTCGCCGACTGGCACCAGATGCTGGCGAGGAAACCACCCGGTGTGCGCTGGGTGCGTTGCACCGTCCAGCGGGTGCCGTTCCACCGCTCGGCGAACGTCCCAGCCGGGTTGCCCGAGGCGTCGAGGGAGGTCCCTACCGCGATGCATGCCGCGGGCGCTGGGCAAGCGACCCCGGTCAAGAAACTGATGGGCGGGCCCGAGGGGGCGGGGGCCGGCACGGGCCCCCAGTCAGCGCCATTCCACTGTTCGGTCAAGGGCACATCGGCGCCCGAGCTGGTTACGTAGTCGCCGACCGCGAGGCACGCAGCCGCCGCGGTGCAGCTGACCGCGTTCAGTTCGCTGAATTGCGCCCCAGGTGGTACCGGAGCAGGCTGGATGCGCCACCGGGCACCGGCCCGCCGTTCCACCAGGATCTTCGAGTCCGCGGTGCCGACCGCGGTGCAGCGATCAGCTTCCGGGCATGCCACGGCGAACAGGGTGCTCGATGAGGACCCGGCCGGGTTGGGGGTGGGCTGGATGCGCCAGTGCCTGCCGTTCCACTCGAGGGCCTCGGTCGACGCGACGCCGCGGGTCGGGCCGGCGGTGCCGACCGCCACGCACTGGTCGGTGGCCGGGCAGGCGATCCCGTTCAGCTGGTTTTCCGCGGCCCCGGCCGGGCTCGGCACGTTCCCCAGTCGCCAGCGGCCATCCCGCCACCGCTCGCCCAGGGTGATAGGCGTCCCGGCACCGTTGCCCAGGCCCACCGCGGTGCAATCAGACGACGTGGGGCAGGATACGCCGCTGAGGCTGTTGCCGCTCGCCCCGCCCGGGCTCGGGGTCGGCTGGGCGTGCCAGGCCGTCCCGTTCCACCCTTCGCCCAACGTCACGGTGGCCCCCGAGCTGTCGTTGTACTCACCGACCGCCTCGCACGAAGACGCCGCGCAGGAGACGTTGAGCAAGAGACTGGACTGAGCCCCGGCGGGGGCCGGGACGCCCAGCAGATGCCAGGTCGCACCGTTCCACCGCTCAGAGAACATCCCCGCCTGGCCAGAGCTGTTGAAGGCGGTTCCGGCGGCCATGCAGGACGACCCGGACGTGCAGGACACCCCGAAAAGCACAGCAGCCGCCGCACCGGCGGGCCTGGGGGTGGTCTGGATGCTCCACCGGGTGCCATTCCACCGCTCGGCCAAGGTCACATCCAAGCCCGAACTGTTCACGTAGTCGCCGACCGCGATGCACGACGCCACTGCGGTGCAGGTGACCCCGCTCAGCTCGCTGAACTGCGCCCCGGCCGGTACCGGAGCCGGCTGGATGCGCCACCTGGCACCGTCCCACCGTTCCACGAGGAGCTTCGAGTTCGCGGTGCCGACCGCGGTGCAGCTGTCAGCTGCCGGGCACGCCACGGCGACCAGGATGCTGGCCGGGGACCCGGGCGGGTTGGGAGTGGGCTGGATGCGCCAGCTGCTGCCGTTCCACCGCTCGGCCAGTGTCCGCTGCGCACCCGACCCGGCGAAGAACTCCCCGACCGCGGTACACGCCGAGCCGGACGGGCACGACACACCATTAAGAGCACTGGTCGCAGCCCCGGCGGGATTCGGCGTTGACTGGACCGCCCACCTGCCGCCGCTGCGCCGCTCGGCCAGCGTCACCCCCCGCCCCGACTCCCGCACATAGAACCCAACGGCCGTACACACCGAAGCCGTCGGGCACGACACCGTGTTGAGCCCGCCGTTCCCGGCCCGAGGATTCGGGCTCGGCGTGACCGACCACCCCGCTCCCCAAGCGCTGGCCGGGGCCGCAAACACCCCAATCAGAAGCACTGGGACCAACAGCAACACCGATCTCTTCATCGCGATCCCCTCCCGCCTCAAGCGCCGCCCAGCGGCTGCCTCACCCTTGCACCACAACCTCACAAAAAGCTCACATCCGACGGGGAAGCCCCCCAGGGCAAGGCGGCGATGAGGGAGATTACCCGGCTATACGGGGTACCCGCCTGCCCGTACTCCGGCCACAGCGCTCAGATAACCCCAATCTGCGCCGACCATGAGCGGCACCGCTCCGCGCCAAACGCCGCGCCTAACGGGTCTGGGCGGGTCTGGCGCGCCCGAGACATCTTCGGCAGTCACATTCCGTGAACATCTGGAACCGCCATGGCGCAGCTCAACAGCTACGCGGGCGCACGCCTCGGCGCTGTGCATCCTCCCCGTTCAGGTCGGTCCAGGGCATCCGTGACCAGGCGCAACAACGTGGCTGAGTTTGGCCGCGGTACTTCCGCGGCTGACCTGGGCTGACCGTAACGGATGCGTCTCGGCGAACGCCCGCGAACCCGGACGAATGAGACCAGATTTGAGCCCAGCCGGACCTGCAGGCCGCTGCCAGCAGCGTGGACCTCATCCCGCGACTTGCACGGTGCCGGCAGTCGTATCCTCACCGGCGGTCCTCGTATCCTGACGGCGCCGGCCCGCCTGGCGGGCCGGCACCGTCTATTCATGCCCGCGTTAGCGGTGGACGTGGGACAGCGGTCCGGCGGCGACCGGGAACTGCGCGGTGTTCACGACCTGGATGCCGGCGTGCTGCTCCCCGTTGAACGGGGTCACGCTCGGCATGGTGGCACCCGGCTCACAGCCGAGGTTGAAGGGGACGTTGGGATCGTTGAACCAGACACCCAGGTGGTACTGGTGGGTGGGCGCGAAGGTGGTGGTGCCGCCCGGTGACACCGAGAACGTCTCGGCGTCGAAGATGCCCTGGACCGTCGCGCTGCCGAACCCGTTGCCGTTGGTCTGGATGTCGCTTTGGTACCACGAGACGCCGAACGGCGCTGTGGGCTGCTGGATCACGAACAGGTCAAATCCGGTGTTGGCCGGCATGCCGTGCAAGTTGACCTTCATGGTGTCGTTCAGCTTCCCCGTGGTGATGGTGACGTGCCCGCCTGCGTTCGGCAGGCAGGCCGTGATGGCCGGGGACGACGGCTTGAGTCCGAACGAGAATGTCTGCGCGGCGGCCTGTCGCGCGGACGCGCCCGCAGTCGTCCCGAACGCGGCCATGAGGCCGGCGGCCGCGATCGCGGCACCTGCGGCAACCACTCCCGCTCTCGCGGCGGCGGTGCCCAGGACGCTTCGGGCCGAGGATCGGATGCTGCTCATTGACTGTGGCCTTCCTGTTGGAGGCGGCGTCCGTTCCGGCCGCCCGGGTGTGGCGCGACCGCGCCCGTGGCGCCGGTCGCGAGATATTCATCTCGGCTCCGTTGCCTGTCGTGCGGTGGGCGCAGTGCTGCGGGGTTGTCGCAACCAGGATCGAGGCGCTTGCGGGCCGCCGCCTCACGGAGCGCCGGTGAGGAACTCCGTGAGAAGCGGGCCGCCTGGCGGGGCTAGAGGGCGCGGGCGAGCTGCGATCGCGAGCGGAGTTGGAGCTTGCGGAAGACGCTGCGGAGGTGAGTCTCGATGGTGTTCTCGGTGAGGAAAAGCGCTTGCGCGATCTCGCGGTTGGTCATCCCCTCGGCGGCCATGCGAGCGACGCGTAGCTCGGAGGGGGTGAGGTTGCTGCGACTCTGGGTGGGGTCTCGGCGCGGGCGGGCACCGGCAGCGATGAGTTCGTCGTGGGCGCGCACGGTAACCGCGTCGGCTCCGCAAGCGCGGGCCAGCTCGAGGGCCTCGCGCAGCGGCTCGCGGGCGTCGGCGCGCCGGCCGGCGCGGCGGGTCGCCGCGCCCAGCTCGAGCAGCGCGAGCGCGTGCTCAAGCCGGGCCGGTGACCGTCGGAGGCAGGCGACGGCTTGCTCGAGCAGCCTGATCCCTGAGATTCCCGGCTCCATGAGGCCAAGCGTGCGCAGCGAAGCGCCGAGCGGACCTGGTGCGCCGAAGGCGCGGCAGCGGTCGAGCTCTTCGCGGGCCAGGGCACGGGCCTCGTCGTTGCGGCCGAGCGACGCTAGCAGCGGTGCGGCGTCGGCACGCCACGTGCTGAACGCAGGGGTGTGGATTTCCCACTCCCGCTCGAGGCGGCCGCAGGCGATCAGATCTTCCAGCGCTTCGCCGGAGTGTCCCGACGCCGCCCGCAGCCGAGCGCGTGTCTGCAGGTAGCGGACGTGGCCTGCTGCTGCTGGCTCGAACGCGGCCTGCGCGAAGACTTCCGCGGCTTCGGCCGATTTGCCCTTCAAGAGCAGGACGTTGACCAGCGTGATGTGGCCATAGGGGGGAAAGCCCGGAAGGCCGGGATGCTCGAGCACGCTGGCCGCGTCCGCCTCCGCTTCGGCTAGGAAGCCGCGACGCAGCCAGGCGTACGCGCGCAGCTGGGCCGCCATCGAGAACGCCGGCAGCGACCCGTGCTGCTTCGCCCACTCGATCACCGCGGTGCTGACTCGCGCCTCGTCGTCATCGGCATGAGCGAGGAGGAGCACGGTCGGCACGGTCCAGAACCCGCCCGACTCCGGACCCGGGTCGTCCAGCAGCCGCCCGTCCGCGAACGCCTGCAGGGCCAGTTCGCGTGCCTGCCGGGCCGTCCCGGTTCGAGCGATCTCGTACGCCGCGACAGCAACCTGCAGGCACTCCCCGGTCGTCCGCGGCGTGCCGGAGGTGACGGCGAACCGTTGCCCGGTTGCCTGGAGACCCCGCCAGACCGTCACGCTGCCTCGCACCGCCGCCCACCGCGTCGTCTGCAGCCGCAGTCCCTGCTCGCGCTCACTATCAGGCAACTCGTCGATGACTGCCGTGAGATCGGTCATCGCATCCTCAGGCCGGTGCGCTAGGAGGAGAGCCGAACCCAGCGCGTTCGCCGCTTCTGCTCGCAGCCGCCCATCCGGAAGATCCCGGGTTGCCTGCCGGAGCTGCTCGATCGCCGTGCCGAGCTCGCCGGCGCGGAGCGCGGCCCGGCCGAGCTCGTGGACAAGTACAGGTTCGAGCTCCGGCGCCGGCGGCTCCGCCAGGGCTCTCTGGAGGTAGGTGACCGCAACGTCCGGGGCGCCGCGGTTGCTCGCGCCGTTGGCCGCCTGTCGCAGCGTGTGCACCGTATCCGCATCCCCGCCCGGATGGGTCGCCAGCAGGTGTGCGGCAATCCGGTCCGTTGCCTCGCCCGCGCCCGTGAGCAGGCGGGCGGCGCGCTTGTGGTGCCGGGCACGCTCCTGAGAACTCAGCTCGGAGTAGACGGCAGAGCACACCAGCGGGTGGATGAACGCAAACCGCAGCCCGGGCTCGAAGATCACGGCCGCGGCCAGAGCGTCGGCGGCGCGCGCAGCCGCGTCGTCGTCGAGGCCGGCGAGCTGGGCTGCCAGGGCCGACCTGGCCGGGTCGCCGAGCACGGCGACGGCGCGAGCGAGGGCGGTGCAGCCGGGTGGCAGGCGCCGCAGCCGGGCGCGCACGGCCCGGCCGACGCCGTGCGAGGTCAGCTGGCTGGCTAGGCCCGCGTTCTCGCGACTCGGCGCGATCTCCCGCCGGCGGAGCTCGCCGAAGAGCTCCAGGAGCAGGAACGGGTTGCCGCCGGTAGCCCGCTGGCAGGCGGTGACGAAGCCCGAATCGGGCTCCGCGGCCAGCAACTGCACCGTCAGCATGGTGATCGCCTGCTCGCTCAGCCCGCCTGGCTGAAGGACCGCGACCTCGGGGATGACGAGCAGCTCGTCGAGCAGCTCCTGCACCTGACCGGGCCCGGCCGGCCTGGTCGCGAGCACCAGCGCCAGCGGCACGCCCTCCAGTCGGCGAGCAAGATAGATCAGCCAGCGCAAAGAAGCGACGTCCGCCCACTGCATGTCGTCCACCACGACCAGCAACCGTTGTGCATCGGCCAGATTGACTGTCAGCCAGTAGAGCCCGTGCAAAGCGGAAAACGACGGCTCGGCGCCGGTCCCCGGATCGGCCGCGAAAAGGACGGGCTTCGCCAGCGCCGCCGCCCCACCGAGCAAGGTATTACGCTCCTGGGGGTCACAGGCCACTACGACTGGTTCCAGCAGCTGCCGGACGATCCCGAACGGGAGCTCGCGCTCCAGCTCACTGCCCCGCGCCGACAGAACCCGCATCTCGGCCGCAGCCGCGGTCCGTGCGGCTACGAGCAGGCTCGACTTGCCGATCCCCGCCGGCCCTTCGAAGACCACCGCCCCGCCTGATCCCGCGGCGGCGCCGGCTAGTAACCGCTCCACTGTTTCGAGTTCGAGCTCGCGCTCCACCAGCGGAACTCGCTGAGCTCCCACCAGGCGATTCTAGAATGGCGTTGCGCGCTCCAGGCATCGCCGGACCGCTCACACTGTGAGCTTTACCCGGTTCCCGTCCGGGTCCAGGACGACGCTCTCGTAGCGGCCGAGCTCGCCGACGCGGTGCGGTCGCTGGAGCACCCGGTGGCCGGCCCTGGCGATGACGCGGCTGAGCTCGTCGACGGCATCGGCGGATCCGAGCGCGAAGCCGAGGTGCATCAGCCCCGGCGCCAGCACCTCGCTGGCCGCACCTTCGCGGCGGCCCGGGCGCTCAAACAACTCCAAGCGGACGCCGCAGAAATCCAGCACGCATGTGCGAAGACCGGTGCCGGGGTCTGTGGAAGGCGGCGAGGCCGCCGCCCCCAGCTGCCGGTAGAAGTCGCACAGGCACTCAACATCGCTGGTCGCCAGCGCGATGTGCTCTATCTGGGCGACCGTCGGATGGAACGCGTCACTGCTCACAGTGTCGCCCCCTTCGCCCTCGAGCCTCCCGGAGCACAGGCCGGGTTCTTTCGCCCAGGATCACGCCGCGCCGCAACCGCTGCCTCACCGGCAACCGGTGGGAATATCCGTGAGATCTAGAGCTGCTGGTGGGCGCAGGATGGCTACAGCCGTTTCGCGGCTTCGACGAGCCAGGTCTTGACGGCTGCGATCTGGTCTTCGGTGAAGCCCTCCTCGATGGCCGCCTCGAGTGCCCGGACGGCGGGGTTTGCTGCCTGGAGCCGCCGCTGGCCCTCATCGGTGAGGGTCGACCGGAGGATGCGCCCGTGGGTGGGATGCGGGTGGCGTTCGATCATGTGTTTGCGCTCCAGGGTGGCCTGTACCTCGTTTGCCGCCTGGGGGGTGATGTTGCAGGCTCGCGCGAGGTCGGCGCCGGATAGGCCGGGATCGCGGGCGAGCACGCTGAGCGCGGCGTATTGGGGAGAGGTCAGGTCATGCGGGCGCAAGGCGGCGTCAAGGGCGGCGCGCAGCGTGTGCCACGCCTGGACGAGCAGGTAGCCGATGTGGCCCTCGACGCCGCGGTAACGCTCTCCGATGAGCGGCACGGTCATGCCCGGGAGCTTATCAGGACCTTGCGATGATTAACGGGCCCTGTTATGTTGACAAAACTTTGATACCCCGCTTCCGGGTTTGGGAGGCGAGCGGGTGATGATCGCTGCAAACGGCCTCGGTGGCAGGTGTGACCTGCTGCGGTCGCTGCACCGCCCCGGCTTCCCGCTGGTGCTGCCGAATGCGTGGGACGTGGCCACGGCGAAGGCGGTCGCCGCGGCCGGGTTTCCCGCCGTGGCCACCACGAGCGCCGGCTTGGCCGCCGCGCTTGGCTACGAAGACCACGAGGGGGCGCCGGCAGGCGAGATGCTCGCCGCGGCGGCACGGATCACCGGCGGTGTCGGCGTCCCGGTGACGGTGGACGCGGAGGCGGGGTACGCGATGACGGCAGCGGAGCTTGTCGCCGAGCTGAGGGGCATGGGCGCGGCCGGCTGCAACCTCGAGGACACCAACCACGCGGCCCGGACGTTGCGCGATCCCGCCGAGCAAGCGGCATGGCTGCGTGATGTCCGTCGGGCCGCATCCGATCAGTACTACCCGCTGGTGATCAACGCGCGGATCGATGTCTTCCTTCCGTCCGGCGTCCCGGGATCGGGCGGGCGCGGCCAAGGCGACCTGGTGCCAGAGGGTCTGCGCCGCGCGCGGGCCTACCTCGAGGCCGGTACCGACTGCGTGTACCCGATCGGGCTCTGGGAGGCCGGTGCGCTGGCGGCCTTCGTGTCGGCCTGCCCGGGCCCGGTCAACGTGCTCCGCATCCCGTCGGCCCCCTCCCTCGCTGAACTCGCCGGGCTGGGGGTGGCCAGGGTCAGCTACGCCGGCCTGCTGCACCGCGGCGTGATGGAGCACTTCGGCCGCGTCCTCGCATCACTGACGGCCGAGCAGCGCGGGCACCAGGACACCGGCTAGCGGCACCGCCTCGCCAGGCCGCGCCACCGGAACCGTCGGCTCGGGGTCTACTCTTGTGCGCTGGCCACCCGCCTGCCGCAATGTGCTCAGCCACGCGAAATCAGTGTTCCGCGGCGGGCGCCACCAGCGCGACCCCTCCGCTGCAAACTCCCCGCCGCCCAGCCTGCGCGGATCGGCTCGCCCTGAGCACAGAAAGTTATAAAAACCTTGATATGTTAATCGACCCTTGTTATGTTGTCAGGGTCTTGATAACCGTACCGGCTGTCGGAGCATGGCGCGGCAGCTCAACCAGACGATCGATCAGGTGGCGGCGGAAGTCATCGTGCCCGATCCGATCACGGAGCTCGCCCCGGCAAACGCGGAATTCACGCCGGCGCAGATAGCGGTAGCTGTGCCGAACTGCACAGCCGACTACGTGTTCATCAGGGGCTAGCTACACCGGCCGGGAGCCCGCGCGGCGGTCCCCATCCCGGTACAAAGAGAGAAGGCAACGATGTCACTGTTCATCGACGTACACGACCTGCCCGGCCCGGTCTCCATGGAGGAGGCGGCCAAGGCCCACGCCGCAGACCGGCGGGTGCAGCCCGAGTTCGGCGTGCGCTACCTGCGGTATTGGGTCGACGAGCCACATGGCAAGATCTTCGCCCTGGTCGACGCGCCGGACGCGCTCGCCGCTCACGCCGTGCACCGGATGGCCCACGGCCTCGTCCCTGGTGCGATCTTCCCCGTGCGGGAAGGTCACTGACGGATGCCAGTTGCGCGACGCTGGCCCAGCACGGGCAAGAGCGCGCGGCTTGAGGCACTCGAGGACTTCACAGTCCAGCCTGCCCGAAGGCTGTCCGTCGGACGGTAACAGACCGTGACGAATAGTCTGTGACTAATCGGTTGCTATGCGCGCCTCCCTGCCGAGTATGAATCCCTATTAATTTGTTGGCGTTCTCATCACAGAGCGCGCAGAATGCCTGCTTCCGGGGGCGTCCTACGTCGGCTCATCCGCCGTGCTGAGCCTGGCCGGGCCGATGGGAGCGGCCGGCGCCATACTGGCGCTGGCCAACATCGAGCCGGAACGCCCTTCGCCGGCGGCGATCTTACGCTTAATGGTTCTCAGGCAGCGCAACCGGTTCCCCTGTAGTACATGTCGGGCGCGCCCGGTCCTGGGCTCGCCCGGCATGCGCCCGTGTTACCCGCGGACTGCACTAACTGGTCCAGCCGCAGCGCCATCAGCTGCAGGCCCTGCTCTGCGAGCGCATCGGCGGGCCCGGCAATCCGCTCTGGTCTAAGTGAGTGAACTCACTTGACAGCAAGCGTCGACCAATGACAATACTGAGTCAGTGAGGTAACTAACTCAGATTGCGGGGTGCTTGGGGTATGGCATCAGTCCAAGGGCGGGACCTGTCAGACACCGACGCGCGGCTGGTTCTTCGGTCGAGGCTCGGTGCGATCACTCTGGTGCTGCTTTGCGCCGTGCAGTTCCTCGACATCGCCGACTCAGCGATCGTCAATGTCGCCCTGCCATCCATCCAGCACAGCCTGGGCTTCTCGCAGCAGAATCTGCAGTGGGTGGCCAGCGGCTACATCCTTACCTACGGAGGCTTTCTGCTGCTCGGGGGGCGCCTCGGCGACCTGCTCGGGCGTCGCCGCATGCTGCTCACCGGCGTGGCAGTCTTCGCCGTGTCGTCACTGACCGCCGGGCTGGCCAACAGCGCGGGACTTCTCATCGCCGCCCGGCTTATTCAAGGCATCGGCGCCGCGCTAATGGCCCCGGCGGCGCTCTCAGAGCTCACGACGAGCTTCCGCGAAGGCCAGGACCGCAATACGGCGCTCGGCGTCTGGGGAGCAATCAGCGGGATTGCCGCAGCGGCCGGCGTCTTCCTCGGCGGAGTGCTCTCACAAGGACCAGGCTGGCGCTGGGTCTTCTTCGTCAACCCGCCGATCTGTGTCATGGTGGCTGCCGGGGCGCTCGCCCTGATCGCGAAGGACCGCGGAGCGGGGGTGAGCAGAACGGCCTTTGACTCCCAGGGGGCGGTGCTCGTGACGGGGGGCGTGCTGCTGCTGGTGTACAGCCTCGTGCGGGCACCGATCATCGGCTGGGGATCGCTCCAGACCATCTTCACCTTGATCGGATCCGCCATCCTGCTCATCGCGTTCGCGCGCAATGAGCTGCGCAGCCGCTATCCGCTGGTTCCCTTCTCAATCCTCCGAGTGAAGGGACTGGTGGCGGCCGACCTGACCCAGCTGATCGCCTTTAGCGGGTTCTTCTCGATGTTCTTTTACGCCACGCTCTACATGCAGGAGATCCTCCGCTACTCGCCCCTCAAGGCGGGGGCGGCCTATCTCCCGATCACCGCGGGGTTCGCCGTCGCGGGAGGCATGGCGTCGCAGCTGGTCACGCGCATCGGCACCCGCCCGGTGGTGGTAGCCGGCTGCCTGATCGCCGGAGCGGGAATCTACTACGTGTCCAGAGTGCCCTTGAACGGTTCGTATGTGAGCGATCTGCTTCCCGGTTTCCTGGTGATGTCGCTCGGGGCTGGGTCGGTGTTCGTCTCGGTCGCTGCCGCCGCCAACGCGGGGGTGCCCGCCGACAAGGCAGGCCTGGCGGCAGGGTTGCTGAACTCGTCCCAGCAGATCGGCAGCGCGCTCGGCCTGGCCATCCTTTCCGCCGTCGCGATCACCCGTACCAACCACCTGATCGCGGCCCATGTACCGCATCTCGTGGCCGCCGATGCCGGCTACCACCAAGCCCTGCTCGTCGGGGGCATCCTGATGGCAGCCGCAGCTCTGATCGCCCTGCGCATCGGCAACACCCGGACGGCAGGCCCGCTGGTCATGGTCAACTCAGAACTGTCCCGTGGGCCGAAGGGCCAGGGCCTCGTGACGGGAGACCGCCCGCCCCAGCACCTGTATCCTGACAAGTGAGATGACTGACTCACCCCCAGGCCAGGCGACCGCCGTCGGCCAGCGGCCGGGGAAACGAGAGCGGCTGGTGGCTGCCGCGGCCCAACTTCTGCACCAGCAAGGCATCGAACGGACCACGCTTGCCGACATTGCCAAGGCCGCCGACGTCCCCGCCGGCAACGTCTACTACTACTTCAAGACCAAGGACGAAGTGATCGCGGCGGTCATCGACGCCCACGCGCAGCAGATCAAGCTGACCCTCGCGTTCATCGACGCTCACCACCGATCCGCCAAGAGCCGATTGAAGGCCTTCGTACGGGAGTTCACCGCCCAGAGCGAGATAGTGGCCCAGCAGGGCTGCCCCCTGGGCAGCCTCTGCTCGGAACTCGGCAAGCGCGTCAACCTGCCAAGCCTTACCGCGGCTGAACTGATGCGCCTCCCGGTCGAATGGGCCGAAACCCAGTTCCAGTCACTGGGGCACCCTGACGCATACGATCTTGCCCTCGATCTGCTAGCCGCCTATGAAGGCAGCGCGCTGCTTGCCAATACCCTGCGTGATCCCAAGGTCCTGTCCAGGGCGGCACGACGCCTTAACCGCTGGATCGACACGCTATGACCAAGCCGCCTGGCCCCGCAGGGAAGCACATCCAACCCTCGGCAGCCGACGGCGCTCATAACGATCCTCCGGGCGTAACCCGATTGACCAGACTCACGACAAGAACGTCGCCCGTAACGGCGGCTCGGGGGCGCGTTCTCCTGGAACTTCCCGATCATTCAGTGTGATGCGGGTCGGTAAGTTGGCGGGTGTCCGGTCGGTCGCGGACGCTCCCGGCCAGCCCTGAACGCCAAGGCGCACGCTTATCCGGCGTGCGGACGCCGCCTTTTCGCGGACTTTCGTGGACAAAAACTGAGACAAATCTCGGTATCAAGACAACTGGAGCGCGGCTGCTCGGCGCGTTGTCCCAGGTCAGCGTGGCGGCGGAGGATGCGAGATTCGAACTCGCGAGGGCTTGCACCCAACACGCTTTCCAACAATGCTGACCAGCGTTCACCGGGGTCCGCCACCGTCCGCGAACTGCGCAAACACCATCCGAGCGAACACGGGTGAACGGTCCCGGACGGGGGTGAATGAGACAGGAACTGAGACAGGAGACGGGGCGGCCCTCTGCGGAGCAGCACGGCTGAGGAGCGGCGCCCCGTGAGCGTCGAGGGCATCTCCTGGCGCTCAACCTGGCCCGGTCCCGGCCGACCGAGGCGGGGAGCCGTCCAGCGCGTGCAAGTTCGTGATCATCGGCGTCGCCAACCACGCCGGACCGACGGCACGGGCGTATTCCCATCGGTGGCCATGCTGATCCGCTACACCGGGGCTGTCGGAGCGGACGGTACGCACCTGCCTGGGACCGACTGGAGGCCGAGGGCGTCTCACAGTGCGATCCCGAAATCGTCGTGGCCCGGATCAAGCGGGCCGGCCGCCGCCCGCAGGACTGGGATTTGAAGCTGAGCCTGGTCCGCGACGACCTGGGTGCCGGGTGAGCAGCGCGCAGGTCTATCACACTTCAAGGACAAGAAGGCGCTGGTCCAGGCGGTCATCGATTACCAGGAGGAGACAGTTGTGGGCGGCCAGGAGCGATGCTGGTGACGCTGGACAGCCTCGAGGGCTTGCGGCCTGGCGGGACTTCTTGGTCAAGCACCAGGAAGAGCCTGGGTGCCAGGGGCAACCCCTATCGGGTTGCTCGCAGCTTTGCAGGGCGGGCTGCTGCTCACCCAGATGCAGCGCACACCAAAGCCACTGGAAGCGGCTCAGGACGCGATGCTGGCGCCGATCGTGCACGAGGGGCCGCCGGAGCCCGGCAACCCTGGCGCCCCACCGCGCCTAACCCTGCTGAAGATAGGCGAGGTTGGCGGCGGTCAGGCTCTCGAGTGCCATCCCGGCCAGCGTGCCTTCGGCGAGGCGGCGGCTGATGCGCTGGCGGAACACCACGGCGATGTATTTGTTTGTCAGGTGCGGGCGCTTGGTCATCTGCTCGGCGAGTTCCTGTGCGCGGGGCAGTACTTGGCCGAGCGGCACGACCTCGGCGACCGCGCCCCAGCTCAGCGCCTGCTGCGCGGTGAACGATCCCTGGGTGATCTCCAGGTGGCGGGCCCGGTTGAGGCCGAGGACCTCCTCCCACACGACGAACAGGCCGTCGCCGGGGGCGAGGCCGAAGGCGAGGTGAGGCAGGTCAGAGAACACGGTGGTGTCGCTGGCGATCACCACATCGGCGAGCAGGGCGTACTCGCTGTGCACCGACATCGGGCCGTTGACCGCCGCGATGACCGGGATCTCCAGGTCGGCCAGCCGCTGGACGCCGCGCCGACCCTCGACGTACAGTACGTCGGCCCCCATCGGCTTGGTGATGTCACCCAGGCTGGGCCCGTCAATGTTGGCGATGAAGCTGTCCCCGGTGCCGGTCAGAACCAGGATCCGGTTGCCGGAGTCGAAGGCGATGTCCTCCAGCAGGCGCGGGAAGTCATGGTGCGCGGTGCCGTCGAAGGTGTGCGGCCCGCCGCTGGTGTGGAAGCGCAGGGTCAGCACGCCACTGGCGGACCTGGTGAGGGCGAAGTTCTTGTACTTGGTGAAGTAGCCAGGTTCCTGGGCCAGGTCGCTGGTGGTGCTCACGGTCGTGCTCCTTTGCTCGCGAATCGGAATGGGCTGCCGCGGTTGGCAGCAAGCATCGATGTCACCTGGGGCTGGTTCGCCCACGACCTGCGCTTGCCCGCGGGCGCACCGGTCCTAGGCGCCGCGGCCGTCGGTGAATAGCTACGCACCGTAGCCGCCGTCGATGTCCAGGGTCGCCCCGGTGATGTACGAGGCGTCGGGGCTGGCCAGGAACAAGGCCCCGGCGGCGATCTCCTCGGGCCAGCCCATCCTCCCCACCGGCACAGACGCAATGAGCTGTGGCGCCGCGCTGCCCGCGGCGGTGTTGAGCTGCGTGGCGACCAGCCCCGTCTGCAGCAGGTCGACGGTGATGGCCTTGGTGGCCAGGTCACGCGCTGCGCCCCGGGCGAACCCGGCGAGCGCCGCCTTGGTGCCCGCGTGGTAGGCGACCCCCCATGCGCCGGTACGCGTCGCGATCCCCGAGCCGATGTTGATGATGCGGCCGCCATCCGGGAGCACATGCGCGGCAGCGCGGATCGCGGCGACGATGCTGGTGTAATTCACCCGGATCTGGCGGTCGAGGGCCATGTCGTCGGAAACAGGGCCGTCGATCGGGCCGAGGACCGCGACCGCGGCGTTGTTGACTAGGATGTCCACCCTGCCGAACTCCCCGGCCACCTGGCGGACGACGTCAGACGCTGCAGCCGCATCGGCCTGGTCCGCCCGGACCGACCGTGTCCGTACTCCCAGTGCGCGCATCTCCGCGGCCACGTTCTCTGCGGCCTGCCGGGAGTTCAGGCAGGTGATCGCGACGTCGGCCCCCGCACCGGCCGGGGCCCGTGCGACGGCCGCGCCGATGCCCCGCGATCCCCCGGTGACGAGGGCGACCTTTCCGGCCAGACCGTGGCGCAAGCCAGTCTCCTTTCCACGTCGCGTCTCACCGTGACCAGAAAAAATGGGACATCAATTCCATTTCTTGCCGGGCCGGGTGCCGCCGAGCAGGGCCTAGATACGCTGTCAGGCAACCCCGCCCGGTTACCGCGGCCGCCCGGTTGCCGCGTCCCTGGCCCTACTCGTTGACCACCTTCCCGTGGCCGCCACCAGTGGTTCTGAGCGGGGCCGGGCTGGCTGGGTGTGGGTGGCGGCCGGCTTGGCCGTAGACCGCCGCGTGGCACGCTCACCGGCGAGGCCGATCTCGCGGCGCTCGAGCAGCTTGAGCCAGATCTCGCTGCGGGTGGGGAAGGCGGGAACGGCCTGCCACAACCGCTCGACCGGCATCTGGCTGACGATCGCGATCGTCGCCGCCTGAAGCCACTCCGCAACCTCAGAGCCGGTGAACGTGGCACCGACGATCACGCCCCGCCGTTCGTCCACGACGATCCGCGCGGTGCCCGGGGTGCCAGTCCCATAAAATGCCCCGCCGGCGGTGCCCGAGCTGGGCACATCGTAAGCCCGCGCGTCCGCGCCCTGATCCTGGGCGGCCCGCAGCGTCAGCCCGACGGCGGCGACCTGCGGGTCGGTGAAGACCACCCGGGGCGCGGAGGTGTCCTCGCCGCTGATGACCGCGGGGTGGCCGTCGAGGATCTCCGCCAGCACGTGCGCCTGGTATTTGCCCATATGGGTCAGCAGCGAGCGCCCGTTGACATCACCGATCGCATACAGCCACGGCAGGCCGGGCACGGCCAGCCGGTCGGTGACCGCGATTGGCTGGCCGGAGCGAAGGCCGACGGTCTCCAGGCCCAGGTCCCATGTCCGTGGACGGCGGCCGACGGCGACGAGGATCTCCTCGCCCCGGACCTGCTGCCCGTCGCTCAAGGTCACCGTGACCTGCGGGCCGTCCCGGCGAACCGCCGCGGCCCGCACCCCGGTGCGCACATCGACGCCCTGGCTGGTCAGCGCCTGCCGCAGCTCCTCGCCGGCAAACGGCTCCTCCCGGGGCAGCAGCCGCTGCTCGGCCTCGATCACGGTGACCCGCGAGCCCAGCGTGGCGTACGCCTGGGCCATCTCGACCCCGACTGTGCCGCCGCCCAGGACCAGCAGCCGCCCCGGGATCGTGCTGGCGGTGGTGGCCTCCCGGTTCGTCCACGGCCTGGCTTCGGCCAGGCCGGGGACCGGCGGCATCGCCGCGCTGCTGCCGGTCGCGATCACCACAGCCAGGCGAGCCCGCAACGCCGCGTTACCAACCCGCACCTGCCGCTCGCCGTCCAGCCGGCCATGACCGCGGATCAGCGTGACACCCCGGCTGTCCAGCCACGGAACCTGCCCGGCATCGTCCAGGCCGCCGGTGATCTGGTCGCGGCGGGCCAGCACCGCGTCCACGTCGAGTTGGCCGGTGACGGCCTGTGCCGCGCCGGGGACCCGGCGGGCCTCGGCCAGCGCCTGCGCGGGGCGCAGCAGCGCCTTGGACGGCATGCAGGCGTAGTAGGAGCACTCGCCGCCGACCAGCTCTGACTCGACGATGGCCACGTGGTGGCCCTTACCGGCCAGCCGCCCCGCGAGCACCTCGCCAGCTGGCCCGGCCCCGATGACGATGACATCAAACGCGCTGGCGCCCATGATTCTCTCCTTGCTTTTCGCTGTCTCTCTCCGCTGCGGCTGGCGCTTCACCCTCCTGTGGTTGGCGCCGCGGTTGGGTCTTGCCCCGGGCCGGTGCACAGGCGGAGGCGCCGCGGACCCCCAGCAGGTCTGGGTTGTGCGTATGGTCGGTGCGTATGGCCGGGCTCCCTGCGGTCACCCCGTCGGCGGCCAGAATGGCGGCGGCCAGGCCGTGGCGGCGGGGCCTGCCTGGGCGTCCCGGCCGGAGCGCCGGGCTCACGCGGCCCGCTCCGCGGCATGCAGGCACGGCCGGCCCTCACCAGAACCGGGCGACGCCGTCGGGGCGAACGCCCGGGCGATGGCCTGGCGCGCCCATCGCATCCGCGCGGCCGCGGCCTCTGGGTGCTCACCGAACTCCTGGGCCACCCGCCCCGCGCAACCCCGCTCACCGAACCGCCGGGCAACCGCCGCGACAGCCCGCCGGACCTGCTGGGCGCCAGGGTGCTGCGATGGCTGCAACGGTGACACGAACAAGGCATCGCAGCGTGCCGCGCTGACGCCGCGACGGTTCATCATGCCGCCCATCCTGGGCTCGTCGGCAGGCAAGCAGCTTCCGATCGAAGGCGCCGCCGCAGCGCATCGCGGGCCGCGAACAGCCGCGACTTTACGGTTCCATCGGGAACGCCCAGGTCGGCGGCGATCTTGGTGATGCTGTGGTCATGGAGGTAACGCGCGGTCAGCAGACACCGGTCGCGAGGACGCAGCCCAGCCATCGCCGCGGCGAGGTCCCACCGGGTGATCGCGGCGTCGATCTGGTCCGGCGCAGCCCTGGCCGTCAGTTCCGCCAGGCCAGCGACTTCAGCCGGACGCGCCTGCCGGGCACGGTGCTGGTCGATGGCCCAGTGTCGGGCGACCGTGAACAGCCATGCCCTGGCCGGCTGGCCGACCACCGGCCCGGGCCGCTGACACGCACGAAGCATGGTCTCCTGCACCACGTCCTCGGCGCTAAGCACGTCCCCCCCGGTGAGGTGCATCGCATACCGCAGGAGGGCACCCGCGTGGTCGGCGTACAGCGCGGCGAGCGCCCGGTCAGTTTCACCCCGGGCGGCGCGGGGCATCGCAGCCGCAGCGGGGCGGGCACGAACGGAAGGAGTCCGGGGCATGATCGCCTCCTCGATCGGGCGTGTCAGGGCGGGGCTGCGAGCTCGCGGGGGACCGCGCACTGTTGCCCCGCTGTTTCGCTCTCATCGGGTTGGCGTCGGCGATGGCGGTGGGTCTTACCCCCGCCGGTGCACAGATGAAGCGGCGAGATCGGCGCCCTCCGCTCACCGGCGCTTCAAGCGGCGTGACCGGCCCACGGCATTCCCTCGCGGGCGCGATCTATAAGGTGTTGTGCGACGCCCGGCGTAAGCTGCGCGCGGCTCTTGACGCTAATGGGTATCTGGACCACGACCCTGCGGGGTGCTCATGAACGGCTGGTCGGCGTTGGACCGCTTCTTGCGGACGGACCCACGTGATGTGGGCTGCGAGCAGGCGATGAAGATGCTGCACGTCTACGCCGAGCTGGTGGCTTCCGGCGAACCGGCGGAAGAGCGGTACCCCGGCATCGCGGCGCACCTGCGTGCCTGCGGCCCATGCGGGGGGGACTTCGAGGGGCTGCTGGCCGCCATCCGCGGCGAAGCCCCCTGACCACGCCCGTCGCTGCCCGAGCGCGGTAGCCGGGCCTCCAGCATTCGTTCGCATCTCACGGCGGGGCCTGCCGCCGCCGCCCTCGCTCTCCAGGTGATATCGGCTGGGGCCCGGGCCCGGTGCGCGCTTTCCCCCGTCGCGTCAGCGCGGGCCTAGGGCGGGGAACGGCCCGGCTGCGGGTCTTTACTGCCGTTTCTGCACCGGGCGAGGTAAGACCCCGGCCGCCGCGGACGCCAACAAAGGTGACCGAAACGGCGCGGCGGCACCCCGCCGCCAGCCTGGGGTTCTGGCAAGTGCCGGAAGGAAAGGACAGCATATGAAGATCCGCAAACGCAGGTGGTGGCTGGCGGCCGCGGCCCCGGCGATCGCCGCGGCCGCGGTGCTCGGCACCGTGGCGGCATCCGGGGCAGGCGCCGTCTCGGGCAAGCCCGG
>Ga0207664_10000754_pt1 | contig 22024 bp, 21 predicted proteins | sample LARL83metaG_FD_184349 | JGI IMG/M metagenome (GOLD analysis project Ga0207664, IMG submission 184349) | Corn, switchgrass and miscanthus rhizosphere microbial communities from Kellogg Biological Station, Michigan, USA - LAR L8-3 metaG... | ecosystem: Host-associated > Plants > Roots >... | reverse complement strand
CCAGCGGGGACGGAAAACGGGAAAAGCCAGCCTCGTCGGCCACGGTTAACCCCCAAGAACTCTCTGCTCAGGTAACAGGTGTGCCGTGCGGCCGGGGTGCGGCGGCGGGTTGGCGCACCGGCGCGGCCATACGGGCGGTGATCAGTCCTGGTACGGGGGTTGCCCGTTGGGATATTGGGTCATGAGCGGCTGGCGGCTAGCGCCGTCAGCGCCGTTCTGTAATACTCATGACCGGGACCAGACTATTACAGAACTCTTACCACCACAGCGGGGTTTCGCGCGTGGACCTGTCATCTTATGCTGAACTCGCCGTGCGGCTGGTGAACACCGCCAGCCTCGGCCATGAGGGCGGCGACCTGCTCACGTCCATGGACGGGCTTCGTTCGCTAGTGGCCGACCGGGAGCACCTGAGCCACGGCATCTCGCGCGGCGACCTGGACGCGCTCCGCATGCTCAGGGACGAGTTCCGCGGCTTCTTCGTGGCCTGCTCCCAGGGGAACGGCGCAGACGCCGCCGCCCGGCTGAACGAGCTGCTCATCCAGTACCCGGTCCATCCGCAGCTGTCCGGGCACGACGGGCAGCCTTGGCACGTGCACTACACGGAGAGCGGCTCGGTGTCGGACAAGTACGCGGCCGGCGCGGCGATGGGCCTCTCGGTCCGGCTCACCGAGCTCGGCATCGACCGGTTCGGCGTGTGCCAGGCGGCGCCCTGCTCCGGCGTGTTCATCGACACCTCGGCCGGCCGGACCAGGCGGTACTGCTCGGACCGGTGCGCCAGCCGGGCCAACGTGATCGCGTACCGGGCCCGCAAGCGCGTCGAGGAACCCGGCGCCTGAGCGCGCCCGCCGGGCTCGGCTCCTGAATGGCGGCCGAATTTCGCCGTGCCCGCCGCACTCGTGAATCCGTTCACAAGCGATTGCCGCTTGGATATGCCCGCAACCTGTCCGCATAAACCGTCAAAACATGGAACAGATGGGCAATTTCCCTGACATCAGAGCGTTACCTGACAGTTGCGTCATTAACACTTGTTTACCTGACACAGTGCCATGACCTGCGTTATAGAACCGAATCCCGGACAAGTCTTCTCATGTCTGCAGAAGATCTCTACCATGTTCCTCACTCTGCACAACTGAACGCTCACCTGTTCCCAGGGGGATCCCGCGGGACGCGTGGCACGGCCCCACGGGGCGCGATCGAGAAACGAGAAAAGAGCTATCGATCATGGCATCTGAAACTGACTCCGCGGCTGTCACCAGCCCGGCCGACGTCGGCCTCAAGCGGGAGGTGGGGTTCATCGGCGCCGTCTGGGCGTCGGAGAGCTCAATCATCGGCTCCGGCTGGCTGTTCGGTGCGCTTTACGCCGCGCAGGCCGCTGGCCCGGCGGCGATCATCGCCTGGGTCATCGGCGGCGTCGCGGTCGTCATCCTCGGCCTGATCCACGCCGAGCTCGGCGCGATGTACCCGGTGTCAGGCGGCACCGCGCGGTTCCCGCACTTCGCGTTCGGCGCCTTCGCGGGCATGTCGTTCGGCTTCTTCTCCTGGCTGCAGGCCGTGACCGTCGCGCCGATCGAGTGCTTCGCGGTCATGAACTACACGTCGCACTGGTGGCCGGCCGTTTACAACCACAACTCGGGGAACGTCACCGGTACCGGGTTCGTCATGACCATCGTCTTGATGGTCCTGTTCACCGCGATTAACTTCCTCGGCATCAAGTGGCTGGCGAACGTCAACAGCGGGCTCATGTGGTGGAAGATCGCGATCCCGGTCTTCACCATCATCGTGCTGCTGTTCAAGTTCCACGGCGGCAACTTCGGCTCCTCGGCCGGCGGGTTCGCGCCGACCGGCGTCAAGGGCGTGCTCTCCGCCGTCGTCGGCGCCGGCGTCGTGTTCTCCTACCTCGGCTTCGAGCAGGCGGACCAGCTCGCGGGCGAGATCAAGGACGCGCAGAAGAACCTGCCGCGGGCCATCATCACCGCGGTCGCGATCGGCACGGCGATCTACATCCTGCTGCAGATCGTGTTCATCGCCGCGATGGACCCGGGCATCCTGACGCTCAGCCACGGCTGGACCGGCCTGGTCTGCCCGGCGACCGGCACCTGCAACACGAACATCGCCACCATCAACTCCGGCCCGTTCGCCGGCCTGGCCGGGGTCGTCGGCCTGTCCTGGCTCGCGTTCATCCTCCGGCTCGACGCGATCGTCTCCCCGTTCGGCACCGGGCTCATCTACCAGACGTCGTCCTCGCGGGTCAGCTACGGCCTCGCCCGCAACCGCTACTACCCGTCGATCCTGTCCCGCGTTGACAGCCGCGGCGTGCCGTGGGCCAGTCTGATCCTGGCCTTCGTTGCGGGCCTGGTCTTCCTGCTGCCGTTCCCGAGCTGGCACGCGCTGGTCGGCCTGGTCACCGGCGCCTCGGTGCTCATGTACGCGGGCGCACCGCTGTCGCTCGGCGCGTTCCGCGGCCAGGTGCCGGACGCGGTGCGGCCCTACCGGCTCGGCGGCGCGTGGTTCTGGGCGCCGGCCGGGTTCATCATCGCCAACTTCATCATCTACTGGTCCGGCTTCGAGGTCATCTGGAAGCTCGGCATCTGCATCGTCATCGGCTACGTCATCATCGGCGCCTGCATGGCCTTCGACCCGCAGCGGCCGAAGATGGGCGTCGCGGAGCTGAAGGCGGGCAGCTGGCTGCCGGTCTACCTGATCGGCATGGGCATCATCTCGTGGCTCGGCCAGTACGGTGGCGGCGCGAAGCTGGCCCCGGTGAACACCAACACCATCGGGCTCTGGTGGGACCTGGTGGTCATCGCGGCGTTCAGCCTCGGCATCTACTACTGGGCGGTTTTCACCAAGCTGCCCCGCGAGGAGATGCTCGCGCTGGTCAACGCGCAGGCCGCGGAGAAGGACGTGCCGCCGGAGACGCTCATCTAGTCCTCGGGAGCGCACGGCCCGCTCTCTAGCAGCGGACTAGCAAGAACCGGAGAACCCCGCCATCCCCCGAGGAGGCGGGGTTCTTCGTGTCCCCGGGAACCCATCACCATTTCTGATTACAGGGAGTGCTGGATTGTTCACTGTTAGTGGAGATATTGTCTGAAGTTAAAGAAGAGCAGACCTGGTATCTGAGACCAGTCTTGAGACGCTCACTGCTCGGCGAGAAGGGGGCTCCGTTATGGCTGATGAAACTGGGGCTACCGCCACCGTCACCAGGCCAACGGACGTCGGCCTCAAGCGGGAGATGGGGCTGATCGGGGCCACCTGGGCCTCCGAGACATCCATCATCGGCTCCGGCTGGCTGTTCGGCGCCTGGCTGGCCGCGGCGGCGGCCGGCACCGCGGCGCTGCTCGGCTGGGTCATCGCGGGCATCGCGATTGTCATCCTGGCCCTCGTGCACGCCGAGCTCGGCGCGATGTACCCGGTGGCCGGCGGGACCGCGCGCTTCCCGCACTACGCGTACGGCAGCGTCGCGGGCATCTCGTTCGGCTTCTTCTCCTGGGTCCAGGCGGTCACCGTGGCGCCGATCGAGTGCTTCGCGGTCATGCAGTACGCCTCCTACTACTGGCCGAGCGTCTACAACACCACGACGGGGATCACCACCGGGCTCGGCTTCGCGATGACCGCTATCCTGCTCGCGATCTTCACCGCGCTGAACTTCTTCGCCATGCGCCTGTTCAGCAAGGTGAACGCCGGGATCACGTGGTGGAAGGTCGCGGTTCCCGTCTTCGCCATCATCGTGCTGTTCACCCAGTTCAAGTCGGCCAACTTCGGCTCGCACGGCGGGTTCATGCCCTACGGCGTCAAGGCGCTGTTCGGCGCGATCCCGTCGGCCGGGATCGTGTTCGCCTACCTCGGCTTCGAGCAGGCCGACCAGCTCGCGGGCGAGATCAAGAACCCGCAGAAGAACCTGCCGCGCGCGATCATCGCGGCGGTGCTGATCGGCACCGCGATCTACGTCCTGCTGCAGGTCGTGTACATCGGCGCGCTGACGCCGAGCCTGCTCTCGCACGGCTGGGCCGCGACGGGGAACGACAAGGGCCTCGAATCCGGGCCGTTCGCGTTCGTCGCGGGCGCGGTGGCACTCGGCTGGCTGGCGACGCTGCTGCGCATCGACGCTTTCATCTCCCCGTTCGGCACCGGGCTGATCTACATCACTTCCACCTCACGCGTCGGGTACGGACTGGCGCGGAACCGGTACTACCCGCAGATCTTCGCCAAGGTCGACAAGCGCGGCATCCCGTGGGCCAGCCTGATCTTCGCCTTCCTGTTCGGCCTGCTGTTCCTGCTGCCGTTCCCGAGCTGGAAGTCCCTCGTCGGCCTGGTCACGTCCGCCAGCGTGCTGATGTACGCCGGCGCGCCGCTGTCGCTTGGCGCGTTCCGCCGCCAGGTACCCGACGGGAACCGGCCCTACCGGCTGCCGGCGGCCTCGGTGGTGGCGCCGCTCGCGTTCATCATCGCCAACCTGATCATCTACTGGTCCGGCTTCGAGGTGCTGTGGAAGCTGGGCATCGTGCTGGTAATCGGTTACGTGCTGATCGGCATCTCGATGGCGTTCGACCCGCAGCGGCCGCCGCTGGACTGGAAGTCAGCCACCTGGCTGCCCGTTTACATCATCGGCATGGGCATCATCTCCTGGCAGGGCCAGTACAGCGGCCAGTCCTCGACGACGCCGCTGCCGCCGACGAACACAGGGAACATCCCGTTCTGGTGGGACATGGTCGTGGTGGCCGGGTTCAGCCTGATGATCTACTTCTGGGCGATGGCGGCGCGGCTGCCGCGGGCGGAGATGCTCGACCTGGTCAACCGGCAGTCCGCGGAACCGGATGACCTGCCGCCGGCGCCACGGCACTGAACCGGGTCGCGGGGGCGTCGCGGTCAGCTGCGCCCGTGTTGCACAGTCCGGGCAGTCAGCGTGAGCGGCGCAGGGGCCAGTACCGAACCAGCACGACCGCCACGATGTTCCCCGCTGGCACCGGGCCGAAGTGCGCGCTGTCCTCCGCACCGGGGACAGCGTTGTCCGACGCCAGCCACCACCCGGCGTCCTCGCGCCAGGCCACCCGCTTGACCAGCAGGAGCCCCGGACGCTGCGGGTGCCAGGCGAGCACTACCCGGCCCGGCCTGATCCGCTTCGTGCGCCGGGCGAGCAGCCAGTCGCCCGGCCGCAGCGCGGGCTCCATGGACGGGCCTTCGACCGCCGTGCGGAGCAGCGGCCAGGGCTTGGGGCGGGCGGGCACGTTTAGCTCCCAGGCGGCAGAGTAGTGTCGGGAGAGCAAACTTACTGTTCTGGTACGGAGAAAGGGAATCGATGAGGCTGCTCACCCGGCTGCTCGCGCCGAAGTCCGTCGCCTACGCCCACTGCGACCTGCCCTGCGGCGTCTACGACCCTGCCCAGGCGCTGATCGAGGCACAGTCCGTCAAGGCGATCGCGGAGAAGTACGCGGCCAACGAGGACCCGGCGTTCCGGGCCCGTGCCATCTTCATCAAGGAGCAGCGCTCCGAGCTGGTCAAGCACCACCTGTGGGTGCTGTGGACGGACTACTTCAAGCCGCCGCACTTCGAGAAGTACCCGCAGCTGAACACGCTGTTCAACGAGGCCACCAAGCTGGCGGGCGCCGGCGGCACCAAGGGCTCCCTCGACGTCGAGACGGCCGACAAGCTGCTCGCCAAGATCGAGGAGATCTCCAAGATCTTCTGGGAAACCAAGCAGTAATCCCCGGGGGGCGACCCCCGGACCCCCGATGTCCGCGCGGACGGGCCTGATCGCAGAAAACGCGATCTTATCAGGCCCGGCCGCGCGGACAAGGGCACGCAGGCAACTCCAGAAACCCGCGCGGACAAGGGCACTGGGTGACTCCAGGAACCCCGCGCGGAAAGAGCCCTTGGTGACTCCAGAAACCTCGCGCGGACAACGGCACTGGGTGACTCCAGAACCCAGCGCGGACAAGGGTACTGGGTGACTCCAGATACCCGCTATCCCTTCCACCTCCACGCACGCGGCAGTGCTCCCCCCAAACACGAGGGCGGGCGCTGCCGTTCTGTTTCACGGAGGCGGTAAGTTGCAATGAGTGGCCGGCACGTTTCGCCGGCCCCGTGACATGACCGACGGAGAGAAGTGACCGAAGACACCGCCACACCGACGGCACCCCCAGGGGGCCGCGAGACGGCAGACTACGTGCAGGTCAAGATGCCTGCCGAGAGCGCCTACCTGTCCGTGCTGCGCACCGCCGCGGCCGGGCTCGCCGCCCGGCTGGACTTCACCCTCGACGAGATCGAGGACCTGCGCATCGCGATCGACGAGGCGTGCGCGATGCTGCTCGCCCAGGCCATCCCGGGCACCGACCTGGAATGCGTCTTCGAGCTCGGCGCCGACCTGGTGACCATCACCGTGTCGGTGACCGCGGCAGAAGCGAGGAAGCCCGCCCGGGACACGTTCGCGTGGACCGTGCTGTCCGCGCTGGCCGGCTCCGTCGACTCCAGGCTCGACTCGGATGACCGGGTCTCCATCGTCCTCGCCAAGCGCCGGGGCGGATGAGTTGAGCAGCGAATACGAGGTCCAGGTGACTGACGAGTTCGAGGTTGAGGTCACGGTGAGCGAGGAACTTCCGCCGCCGCTGCCACGGTCGGAGCATTCCTCGCCCGACCGCACGCAGGCCAGGGAGCTGTTCGAGCGGCTCGCCACGCTGCCTGCCGGCGACCCCGAGCGCGCCAGGATCAGGGCCACGCTAGTCGAGCTGCACCTGCCCCTCGTCGAATACCTGGCACGCCGGTTTCGCAACCGGGGCGAGTGGCTCGATGACCTTACCCAGGTCGCGACCATCGGGCTGATCAAGTCCATCGACCGGTTCGACCTGGAGCGCGGCGTGGAGTTCTCCACCTACGCCACGCCAACCATCGTCGGCGAGATCAAGCGCCACTTCAGGGACAAAGGGTGGGCCGTCCGGGTGCCGCGGCGGCTGCAGGAGCTCAAGCTGTCGCTGACCAAGGCGATCGGTGAGCTGGCGCAGCGGGAAGGCCGCGCGCCCACCGTCAGCGAGCTGGCGGCGCACCTGCAGATGTCGGAGGAAGAGGTACTCGAGGGCCTTGAGTCGGCCAACGCGTACTCCACGGTGTCGCTTGACGCGCCGGACTCGGGTGACGAGGACGCGCCAGCGGTGGCCGACTCCCTCGGCATGGTCGACGACGCCCTGGAGGGCGTGGAGTACCGCGAGTCGCTCAAGCCGCTACTTGAGCGACTGCCGCCGCGGGAGAAGAAGATCCTGCTGCTGCGGTTCTTCGGGAACATGACCCAGTCGCAGATCGCCGCCGAGCTCGGCATCTCCCAGATGCACGTGTCCCGGCTGCTCGCCAGGACACTCGCCCAGCTGCGGGACGGGCTCACCGTCGACGACTGAGCGGCGGGCGGCTAGTCCTGGCGCGCCAGGGCCCGCCAGCTCGACGGCGCGAGCAGTCCGGCGAGGCCGGCGATGGCCAAGAGCAGCGCGGGAACGCCCCAGGCATAGCGGTGGGCCTGAAGCAGCCAGACGGCGATCATGATGGTGAACACCTGGGTCAGTACCGCCGGCGTGCGGCTCCACGGACGCCGGCGGGCGATCCCCGCCGCGATCCAGGCGACGCCGGCCGCGACCACGGCCTCGAAGACGATCTGCGCGATCGCGTTCGAGGCCGTCCAGGTGTTGCCCGACGCGGAGTCGATCACGTTGAGCACGATGACCACGCACAGGGCGAGCGCCTCGGTGGCCTGTACCGCGGCCGCCGTGAGCAGCATCGGCTCGCGCCGGCCAGCGGCGGGTGGCGATGATGCGGCTACTTGCTCGGTTCCGCGCTGACCGTTCGCGCGGGCGGGCCTGATAAGATCGCGGTCTTTGCGATCAGGCCCGCCCGCACGAACAGCGGGGGGTACGGGGGGTCGTCCCCCCGGGTGAGAAGAGGCTGAACGCCTACCCATAGTCTCGCATCCTTCACGGCACCGTTAACCTGAGCAACGTGCGCGCGCTGCTGATCATTAATCCACGCGCGACTTCCATGACCGGGCGGGATGCCGGCCTGGTGGTCCGCGCGCTCGGCTCCCAGCTTGACCTGGCTACCAGGCAAACACAGTATCGCGGTCACGCGGGCAAGCTCGCCGCCGAGTCCGCGGCCGACGGGTACGAGCTGGTCATCACGTTCAGCGGTGACGGGACGGTGAACGAGGTGGTCAACGGGCTCATGCGGGTGCCAGACCCGGTGGGCCGCCCCGCCCTCGCCCCCATCCCGGGCGGCAGCGCCAACGTGTTCGCGCGCACGCTCGGGCTCCCGGCCGACGCAGGCGGCGCGGTACAGCGCATCCTGGCCGCCGTCGGCGCCGGGCGGCAGCGCAAGATCGGGCTCGGCCTCGCCGGCGACCGGTACTTCACGTTCAGCGCCGGCCTCGGGGTGGACGCTGAGGTCATCGGGGACATGGAGCGGCAGCGGGCGCGCGGCCGCCGCGCCACGGTGGCGGCCTACCTGCGGACCACGGTGCGCCGGTACTACCGCACCGACCGCCGCAACCCCGCCCTCACCCTCCGCGTCCCCGGCCAGCAGCCGGTGAACGGCCTGTTCATGGGCGTGGTCACCAACAGCTCGCCGTGGACCTACCTGGGCAGCCATCCGGTCCGGTCAGCGCCGCCCGGGGACTTCAGCTCCGGCCTTGACCTGTTCGCGCTGCGGCGGATGCGTACCCTCACCACGCTGGCCGCGCTCGGCCACATGATGCAGTCGAGAAATGAGGAACTGCCCGGCGGCCGTGACGTGGTCGCCGCGTCTGCGCTCACCGAGCTCGCCTTCGAGGCCAAACGACCGATCGCCTTCCACATCGACGGCGAGTACCTGGGCGAGACCGAGGCGGTCACGTTCCGGTTTGTGCCGGATGCCCTGTGCGTTGTCGCGTTACCGCAGTCCGGGGTACCCTCGGAACCTTGTTCGGGTCCCATGTCACCCGCAGCGTGGTTCTCGATGGGTGGGCAGCATGTCTCCGGTGGGATAAGAACCGCGCAGTGTGATTTAGATCCCTTACTGTGATGGATCTGACATAAATTTAAGCTTGCCTGTTGGCCGCGCCCTCTTGCGCTGGCTGTGCCCGGTTGAGAGGCTAGTTCCGGTGCCTGGGGCGACGTAACTAAGCGCGTTCGAACACGGCTGACGCCGGTGCGTTACCTTGGCCCGTGACCAGACTCTACCGAGCCCGGCCGCGGTCCGCGTGGCACTACAAAGATCGGGAATATACGACATTCCCGGTATGTCGCTTAGCTCGTGAATTACTTCACAAGCACTGAGTGTGCGTGGCGGACCGCACCGATGACCAGCCGCCACGCCAAGAAGGGGACTCCATGGACTGGCGCCACATCGCCGCCTGTCGTGAGGTAGATCCAGAGCTGTTTTTCCCGATCGGAAACAGCGGGCCCGCGCTTCTCCAGATCGCAGAGGCCAAGCAGGTCTGCCGCCGTTGCAAGGTACTTGACGAATGCCTCAGCTGGGCCATCGACTCGGGTCAGGACGCGGGGGTCTGGGGCGGCATGAGCGAGGACGAGCGGCGCGCACTCAAGCGCCGGACGCTCCGGCTTCGCGCCCGCGCGGGCGTTTAGCAGGAGCCTGTTACAGAAGCGGCCCGGGGGCGAGGCTTCCCCCGGGCGATGGCGGCTTACCTGCTGACGGCTCAGTTACTGGCGGCTCATTTAGGCTCGTAGCGGACCGGCAGGTCGACGACCGCGGTGGTGCCTCCCCCGGCGCGGGGTCGCAGGCTGATCCGCCCGCCGAGTTCCCCTTCCACGAGGGTCCTGACGATCTGCAGGCCCAGGCTTGACGTGTTCTCCAGATCGAATCCGGGCGGCAGCCCGGCGCCGCTGTCCGTCACCGTCACGGTGAGCAGCTCAGGCGCCCGCTGCGCCAGTACCTCGATGATCCCGGAGTCACCGCCCGGCGTGCGGTGGGCCGGCCCGAACCCGTGCTGCAGCGCGTTCTGCAGCAGCTCGGTGAGCACCATCGCGAGCGGCGTCGCCACGGTGGCCGGGAGCATGCCGAACTGACCGGTGATCTTGGGCGTCACCCGCACCTCCGGCGAGGAGACCTCCCCCGCCATCATCGCCACCCGGTCAGCGATGTCGTCGAAGTCCACGATCTCCTCGGGAGCGTGGGACAGCGTCTCGTGCACGATCGCGATCGACCCCACCCGGCGCACCGCCTCATTGAGCGCCGCCCGCGCCTCGGGGGCCTGCAGCCTCCTGGCCTGCAGGCGGAGCAGCGCGGCGACGGTCTGCAGGTTGTTCTTGACCCGGTGGTGTATCTCCCTGATCGTCGCTTCCTTGGTCAGCAGCTCCCGTTCCCGGCGGCGCAGCTCGGTGACGTCCCGCACCAGGACGAGCGCGCCCGTCCGCTGCCCGCCCACGACGAGCGGGATGGAGCGCAGCTGCACCACCGTGCCGTTGACGTCGATCTCCGTCTCCCGCGGCGCCCGGCCGCGCGTCACCAGCATCAGCGACTCGTCGACCGGCGCACCCGACGCGGCCAGCTGCGCCGTCGCGCTGCCAAGTTCGATGCTCATCAGGTCCGCCGCCAGCCCGAGCCTGCGGTAGGCGGACTGCGCGTTCGGGCTCGCGAAGGTGACCCGGCCCGCAGTGTCGAGCCTGAGCAGCCCGTCCCCCACCCGCGGCGAGCGGACCTGGGACGTGTCGAAGCCCGGGTAGGGGAACGTGCCCTCGGACACCATCCGCGCCAGGTCGTCCGCGCCCGCCAGGTAGGTCAGCTCAAGACGGCTCGGCGTGCGCGCACCGTTCAGGTTGGTCGACCGCTCGATGACCGCGATCACCCGGCCGTCCCGCGTCACCGGGATGGCCTCCGCCCGCACCGGGACGCCGGACGTCCAGTCGGGGTCGCTCTCCCGGTGGATGCGGTGCTCGACCCGCGCCGTGTCGAGCACGGGCCGCTCACCGGGGACGAGCTGCGAGCCGACCACGTCGTCGGGAAACGAGGTCGGCCCGGTCGTCGGGCGCATCTGCGCCACCGCCACCCAGCCAGGGCCGAGCTCGTCATCCGGCCCGCGCAGCGGCACCCACAAGATGAGGTCGGCGAACGACAGGTCGGCGAGGAGCTGCCAGTCCGACACGAGGGCGTGCAGCCATTCCAGGTCCGGCGCGGACAGGCTGGTGAGGTTCCTGGCGAGGTCGGTGAGCGTCGGCACGCTCCCATGATGACACGCGTCACCCTGGTGGATTTCCATGCCCGGGCATGACCTGGCATTATTCGCAGATGCACGCCGCCGAGACACCCCCGCAGCCTCAGCTCCCCCAGGCCGGGGCACCCCCGCAGCCTCAGCTCGCCGCAGCGGAGACACCCCCGCGGCCATCGTTCGCCGTCGGCGGCCCCGATAAAATCGCGTTTTTTGCGATCGGGGCCGCAGATGGCGAACATCGGGGGGTACGGGGGGTCGCCCCCCCGGAGAATTACTGTCATCATGGCCGGAACACCGCATGAGCGGGGAGGTACCACCCATGACAGCGTTTCCAGTGCCGGCAGAAGACAACGATGGCATCCCCCGCCCGGCCGGCGATGACGCCTCGGCACCGGCCCTGCTGCGGCTGCCCAAGTACTACCAGGTCAAGAAGCAGCTCCTCGACTTCACCGCGGCCATGTCACCGGGCAGCCCCGTCCCGCCCGAGCGTGAGCTCGCCCGGCTCTACGGAACCTCCCGCACCACTGTCAGGCAGGCCCTCGCCGAGCTGGTGATCGAGGGACGGCTGCTGCGCATGCAGGGCAAGGGCACGTTCGTGGCCAAGCCCAAGGTGGCACAGCCGCTCGAGCTAGCGAGCTACACCGAGGGCATGCGCCAGCACGGCCTGCACCCGCAGACCAAGATCCTCGACATCGGCTACGTCACCGCGGACGAGGAGCTCGCCGCGCTGCTCGACGTGCGGCCCGGCGGGCGCCTGCTGCGCATCCACCGGCTGCGGCTGGCCGACGGCGAGCCGATGTCCATCGACACCTCGCACCTGCCCGCCCGCCGCTTCCCCGGCCTGCGGCGCCAGCTCGAGCGGCACGCGTCGCTGTACGAGACGCTGCGCACCGCGTACGGCATCCAGCTCGCCGAGGCCGAGGAAACCATCGAGACCGTGCTCGCCGACCCGCACGACGCCCGCCTGCTCGACGTGGACCCTGGCATCCCGCTGCTGCTGCTGTCCAGGCACGCCATCGACTCCACCGGCGAGCCGGTCGAGTGGGCCCAATCGTGGTACCGCGGTGACCGCTACAAGTTCATCACCAGGCTGCGGCGAACTCCGGCCTTCTGAGCTCTGCAATCGATCGCAGAAATAAGTCATTAGACATATTGCCTAATGAGGCTGCTCGGCGGAACATGGGTGGCAACTCTGTGACTGCTGTCACATTAGACCCCCTGGAATAACGCCGAGAGGACACCGATGACTCAGGCGACCACCCGGTCTCGCAGCGCCGTTGCGGCGCACCCACTTATCTCGGCCGCCATCGCGATCCTGGTGGCGGCCGACATCTTCTTCTCCGTTTACACGCCGATCTACGCCCGGCTCACGCCGAAGCTCGGCGACTTCCCGTTCTTCTACTGGTACCTGCTGATCTTCATGCCAATCACCTCACTGGTGCTATGGCTCGCCATGCAGCTGCAGAAGCGGCTCGCAGCCGACGTAAGCACAGCGGATGCGAGCGGAAGCGGGGACGCGCGATGAGCCACGTCAACGCAACCACGTTCACGATCGTCATCGTCCTGTTCGTCATCGTCACCGGTGTCGGGTTCGCCGCCGCGCGCTGGCGGCGCGCGGAGAACATGATGCACCTCGACGAGTGGGGCCTCGGCGGCCGCGGCTTCGGCACGTTCGTCACCTGGTTCCTGCTCGGCGGCGACCTCTACACCGCCTACACGTTCATCGCCGTGCCCGCCCTGGTATTCGGCTCCGGCTCCATCGGCTTCTTCGCCGTGTCGTACACGATCATGGTGTTCCCGATCGTGTTCATCTTCCTGCCCCGGCTCTGGTCGGTCTGCCGGGTGCACGGCTACGTCACGCCCGCCGACTTCATCCGCGGCCGCTACGGGTCGCGCGGCCTCGCCCTCGCCTCCGCCTTCACCGGCATCCTCGCCCTGATGCCGTACATCGCGCTGCAGCTCGTCGGCATCCAGGCGGTGCTGACCGTGATGGGCGTCGGCGCCTCCTCGACCAACACCTTCGTCAAGGACCTGCCGCTGTTCATCGCGTTCCTCGTGCTCGCGATCTTCACCTACGTGTCCGGCCTGCGCGCACCCGCGCTGATCGCGTTCATCAAGGACACGCTGATCTACCTGTTCGTCATCGTCGCGGTCTTCTACATCCCGACCAGGCTCGGCGGCTGGGGCCACATCTTCGGCACCGCGCAGGCGCACTACGCATCGATCAGCCCGGTCACCGGGAAGCCGGTCGGCACGTTCATCCCGACGTCGAAGTCCATCGGCAGCACGCAGCTCGACTTCGCGTCGCTCGCCCTCGGCTCGGCGATCGCGCTGTTCATGTACCCGCACGCGATCACCGGCACGCTGGCCGCCAAGCGGCGCGGCGCGGTCAAGCGGAACATGATCTACCTGCCGATGTACTCGGTGCTGCTCGCGCTGATCGCGCTGTTCGGCTACATGGCGGTCGCCGACCCGGTCACGGCAGCGAACGTCAAGAAGACGGGCAACGCGCAGCTCGCCGTCCCGTACCTGTTCCAGCACATGTTCCCGAGCTGGTTCACCGGCATCGCCTTCGCCGGCATCATCATCGGCGCCCTGGTGCCGGCGGCCATCATGTCGATCGCCGCCGCCAACCTGTTCACGCGGAACGTCTTCACCGAGTTCTTCAAGCAGGACGCCTCGCCCGCGCTGCAGACGCGGATGTCCCAGTGGGCGTCCCTGGTCGTCAAGCTGGGCGCGCTGCTGTTCGCCGTTGAGCTGCCGCACACCTTCTCCATCAACCTGCAGCTGCTGGGCGGCGTCTGGATACTCCAGCTCGCCCCGATGATGATCGGCGGCCTGTTCACCCGGTGGTTCCACCGCTGGGCGCTGCTAACGGGCTGGCTGGCCGGCATGGCCTACGGCACCATCGCCGCCTACAACGTGAAGAACGCGACGACGTCGCACTGGGCGGCATCGTCCGACATCGTGTTCGGGCACACGATCTACATCGGCCTGACCGCGGTGATAATCAACCTGGTGATCGCGGTATTGTTCACCCTGGTACTCAAGGCCGCCAAGGTGCCAGAGGGCACCGACGAGACGCTGCCGCACCAGTACACCGCCGACCCGGAGGACGCGCCCGCGCGCGCGCCGGCGGGCGTCGGCGCGCAGCAGTAGGGACAGGCGAAGCACGCCCCCGTTCCGGATCAGAGGGTCAGTAACCCAGATCCGGAACGGGGGCGTGCGCTGCCCGCCCCGCACCGCACCTCCTCCGGGCGCCCACTGGGGGCGGCAGGCGCTGCCGGGCACCCGGCCCTGGATGATGTGGCTTATTCTTTCCCTGACCCGCGAGGCTTGCCTGGTCGGCACCGGAGAAAAAGAATAAGGTTCCCCGAGTGAGTTCTCTAACTGGACACGCGGGCGCGCACGCCGTCGCGGTCGCGCAGCGGTACGGCGTGACGACCATGTTCACCCTCTCCGGCGGGCACGTGTTCCCGCTCTACGACGGGGCGGTCAAGGCCGACCCGCCGCTGCGCCTGGTGGACGTGCGGCATGAGCAGACCGCGGTGTTCGCCGCCGAGGGCATCGCGCGCCTCACCCGCGCGCCCGGGCTCGCCGTGGTCACGGCAGGCCCCGGGATCACCAACAGCGTGAGCGCGGTGACCTCCGCGTGGTTCAACGGCGCGCCGGTGGTCGTCCTCGGCGGCCGCGCCCCCGACTACCTGTGGGGCAAGGGGGCACTGCAGGAAATGGACCACGTGCCGCTGCTCGCCCCGGTCACCAAGCGCTCCTGGACCGAGCACGCCGCCGCGGGCGTGGCGGCGTCGGTCGACGAGGCGTTCGGCCTGGCGACGGCACCGCACCGGGGCCCGGTATTCGTCGACTTCCCCCTCGAGGCCATCTACGGCGAGGCGGCCGTCGACTTCCCCGATGGCGCCTTGTTCGCGCCGGAGCAGCCCGGCCCCGCGGACGTGGCGCGGATCGCCGAGCTGCTCACGACGGCGCGCCGCCCGGTGCTCGCGCTCGGCTCGGACGTCTGGCTGGGCGGCGCCGACGTCGCCGCCCGGACGTGCGCGGAGGCCCTGCGCCTGCCGGTGATCGCGAACGGCCAGGCCCGCGGCGTGCTGCCCGGCGGCCACTCGCTGCTGGTCACCCGGGCTCGGTCACTCGCGTTCGCCGAGGCCGACCTGGTGATCGTGGTCGGGGTCCCGCTGGACTTCCGGCTGCGCTACGGCTCGTTCGGCCCGAAGGAAGCCCCGGCCTCCGTCGTCCACGTAGCGGACTCCCCCGACGGCATCGCCCGCCACGTGCCGCTGGCCGCCTCCGCGTACGGCGACTTGTCCCTGTTCTTCATCGCCCTCAGCGAGGCCTGCGGCAACCGGCCCGTGGGCGACATGGAGTGGCTCGCCAGCCTGCGCGGCACGGCCCGCGCCGCCGCGGCGGCGGACGCACCGCTGCTGCAGAGCGACGCGGCACCGGTTCACCCGATGCGGGTCTACGGCGAGCTGCTGCGACAGCTCGACGACGACGCGGTGGTCATCGGCGACGGCGGCGACTTCGTCTCCTTCGCCGGCCGCCTCATCGAGCCCGCCTTCCCGGGAAGGTGGCTGGACCCGGGCCCGTACGGCTGCCTGGGCACAGGCCTGGGCTACGCCATGGCGGCGCGCATCGCGCACCCGGCTTCACAGGTAGTGCTGATGCTCGGCGACGGCGCGGCCGGGCTTTCGCTGATGGACGCGGACACACTCGTCAGGCATAACCTGCCGGTCGTCATGATCGTCGGCAACAACTCGGCCTGGGGCCTGGAAAAGGGCCCGATGCAGGCCGTCTACGGATATGACGTCGCCGCCGACCTAAGGCCGGAAACCCGGTACGACCAAGTGGTAAGCGCCCTAGGCGGCGCCGGCGAGATGGTCACCAAGCCAGCTGAGATCGGTCCAGCCTTGCGGCGCGCCTTCGACTCGTCCGCCCCCTACCTGATCAACGTCATCACCGACGTGAACGCCGAGTATCCCCGCACCACCACCGGCGTATAGGCGACAGCCAACAGCAACCACGGGACCGGCGTGGTTTTCAAGATGCGGTTAGCCGTTAGCCGGCAGGACGAGGCGGCCGAGGGCGTCGACGACCCGCGGGTCGTACTCGGAGGCGGTATCCAGCCGTAGCCGCTCCACGGCCTCCGCCGCCCTGGCGGCGTCCTCCAGGCTGCCCACCAGGTCGTCGTACGCGTTGGCGGCGCGGATGATCCTGCTGGACAGCGGCGGCGGCTGGGAGCGGTCCACGGGGCGGCACGGGTCGGACTGGCGCCGCACGATGTCCGCCACCGTGCCCAGCACGCGGGCCTGCTGTATGACCTCGGCGCCGTACTCGGCGATGCGCCGCTGCTCCTCCCGGGCGACGAGCACGGTAGCGCCGCCGGGCACCGGATCACGCAGCGACAGCTGGCCGATGTCATGCATCAGCGCGGCGTACTCGAGCTCAAGCAGCGCGGCCTCCGGCATGCCGAGCTCGCGGCCGATGGCGACCGAGAGCCGGCTCACCCGGGCGGAGTGCCCGGTCTCCACGTAACCGCCGATCTCCGTCACCCGGGCGAGGGCGCGCACGGTCTGCAGGTAGGTAGCCCTGATCCCGGCGTACCTGCGCAGCGCCACCTGGGTGACAAGCAGCGGCGCCGCGAAGACGGCGACGGCAGCGAGCCCCATGACCTCGGCGGCGAAGGCGATGAGCAGTGCCGACGCACCCGCGGCGGCGGCGATCGCGAACTGCACCCGCAGCTCGTCGCCGAACGCGACGACGAACCTGGTACGCAGCTGGTCGGTGCGGATAAGGGCGGTCACGGCCGACTCGAGCAGCCAGGCAACGGCGACGAGCCCGAGCATGACGGGCAGCTCGGACCACCACCGGTGGCCGATCAGCCCGGCGTTGGCCAGCGGGCGGAACGCGGCGGCCATGCACGCCACCGCGAGCAGCCGGGCGGACATCCCGGTGCTCCGGGCCGGACGGCCGACCGCCAGGTGCGGCAGGGCGCCGATCATCATGGCGATCGCGGTCACCGCGATCACCTGCGCCGCCTCCGGCCTGGCCGGAGCGTTGCCGATCCGCAGCAGCAGGGCGTAGGCCATGGCGCCCGCGGTGGCGATGGGGGCGGCCTCCCGGTCTCCCGGGAGGTTCAGCCGCAGCAGCTCACCGAACGCGATCAGCGCGCCGAACGCAAGCGCCGCGTGCATGTCGTGGACGCCGCTAACCGCGGTCTGCGTGACCGACCAGATGACGAGCAGCCCTGTGAACGCGACGAGCAGCCACTGACCAGAGTCCAGGGCAGGCCGCGGGAACCCGCGCGGCTCGTACCATCGGCTGGCCACCGGGTCACAGGCTCTCGATGGTCCGCAGCGGGTCCTCCGCGGGCACGGGCTCCGGCGCCGTCCAGCCGTCCCGCTCGATCGCCGTGACGAAGGCGTCCACGAACGCGGGGTCGAACTGCTTGCCCGCCCACTTGCGCAGCTCGGTGATCGCCTCGGGAACCGGGCGGGCACCCCGGTAGGAGCGGTCGGAGGTCATCGCGTCGAAGGCGTCCGCCACGGCGAGCACCCGGGCGAACTCGGGTATCTCGTCACCGGCGAGACCCATCGGGTAGCCCCGGCCGTCGATCCGCTCGTGGTGGTGCATGATCCCGGCGAGCGCCTCATCGAGGAACCCGATCTCCCGGACGATGTCCAGCCCGCGCATCGGGTGCAACTGGACGGCGGCGTACTCGTCGTCAGTGAGCGAGCTGCGCTTCTGCAGCACCGACGTCGGGACACCGAGCTTGCCCACGTCGTGCAGCATCCCCGCGTACCTGATCGCCCCCACCCGCTCCGGGCGCATCCCGATCTCCGTCGCGATCATCACCGCGCCGCGGGACACTCGCTCGCTGTGCCCCCTGGTGTAAAAGTCCTTGGTCTCCACGGCCTGGCACAGCGCGCTGACCGTCGCCTCGTAGGCCCGCTGCTGCGCGGCGAACTGCGCCACCGCCCAGCGCGCCACGAGTACCGGGATTAGCACGAGGACCGGGGTGAACGGGCCGAGCACCGACCAGAGGGCGGCGATCAGCACGCCGAACGCGCCGTACCCCAGGTCCGTCACCCACAGCTTGAAGTCGAGCCCGTCCCGCCCCACCACGGCACCCGGGTCCCTGGTCAGCCAGAACACGGCGTGCAGCAGCATGAAGTTGACGGCCACGTGGACCACCGCCGCCGCCGCGAACGGCCCGATCAGGCCGGGAAAGGAACTCGGTCCCGGGGTGCCGACGTGCCCGCCGAAGGCCAGGTAGGTCCGGCCAGCCAGGTAGGCGCTCAGCACGTACATGCCGCTGTTGAACAGCCGCTGCGGCAGGGCAGGGCCGCGGCGGACGCCGAGCAGCGTGCCGCAGCTGACGATCGCCGCGCCGACGGGGCCGCACAGCACCACGGCGGCGAGCGATGCCATGGTGTTCGCCGACCAGGCGAGGCCACGGCCGTTCAGCAGGGTGGCGGAGGACTCGCAGGCGACAAGGAGCAGGCCGAGCACCCCGATCTGGGCCCAGTCGAGCCCGGTATCCGGGCCGGCGGCGAGCACGACTACGGCGGCGGCGACAACCGCGCCGATGTAGAGCCACGCGATGCGCGAGAGCTTACGCACGCTCCCCCCTCGTAGCCAGCCGCCGTTGACCCGAATCGCACCTATAGCCGTCGCTACCCCCAGGAGACCCCGGAAGCCCTCATCGGGACAGTCCTCCCTCGCGCGCGGAATACTGACGGCCGCTTACGACATGCCGCCAACCACAGGATAACGTGACCACGCTGATAAGCGCAGACCTAAAAACCTATAGCAGACGAGCCGTAAGCGGCCGTTTTCACCAGACGAGTCTTATTCAGTAACCTCGATCTCGGCCCGCACCTGCCTGATTCGCACTAGGACCTTGGTGCGCAGTTCGCTCGGCACCGGGTCGCAGCCGCAGTGCTTGGCGACCAGGCGCTTCACCGCCTCCTCGAGCCCGTACTCGCGCAGGCACGGCCCGCACTCGTCGAGATGCTGGCGGATGTGGTCGCAGTCGTCTTCCGACACCTCGCCGTCCAGGTACCAGTAGACGCGCTCAAGTACCTCGCTACACGGCGTCTCATGAGGTTTTCCGCAGCTCATTGCCCACCCTCCTCGGCATTGGCGCGGACCAGGCCCTGCTCGGCTGCATAGTCCTGGAGCAGCTCACGGAGCTGCCGGCGGCCGCGGTGCAGCCGTGACATCACGGTACCTATCGGGGTCCCCATAATGTCGGCAATTTCCTTATACGCGAATCCCTCAACATCAGCGAGGTACACCGCGATCCTGAACTCTTCAGGCAGCGTCTGCAGCGCCGTCTTGATATCAGAATCGGGCAGCCTTTCCAGCGCCTCCGCTTCCGCCGACTTGAGCCCGCCGGAACTGTGCGAGGCCGCACGCGCGAGTTGCCAGTCTTCCACCTCGTCAGAACCCGACCGCTGCGGTTCACGCTGCCGCTTCCGGTAGGTGTTGATGAAGGTGTTGGTCAGGATCCTGAAAAGCCACGCCTTCAGGTTCGTCCCCTGCTGGAACTGGTGGAATGACGCGTACGCCTTGGCGAAGGTCTCTTGCACGAGGTCTTCGGCATCCGCCGGGTTCCTCGTCATGCGGAGGGCGGCAGAGTACAGCTGGTCCAGGTATGGCATGACATCTGCCTCAAAGCGCTCTCCGCGCTCGGCAAGCGTGTCTGGCACGGGACCCACCCCCTCTCGGTAACCGTAAGAGGATACCTTCCCCGGCTGACGGGGGGCGGACCGGAGTGGCCGGTCGAGTGTCGCTGTGGCCATGACGCGTTCAACACTGGCCTGGCCCGCGCAATTCCGCCTTCCGTGGGATGGAACGCGTGGACCTGGGAAGGCTAATAAGTGTGGGGTGCCACGAATGAGGCACCCGGCCAGGAGTGACCCCGTGCACCCGATTTTTCCCGGGGGAACGGCCGAGCAGGACATCGGCCCAGCCGAAGGCTACCCGCGCTTCCACGCCGCGGTCGCCCGTGCGCAGCTCACCAGCTGGCTGCCCGGCGGCAGGCGCTTCCTCATCGACATGTCCGGTCCTGGCGCGCACGCGGCCGTGGTCGCCGCCCGCGCCGGCCACAGTGTGCTGCGCGTCATCGACCCGCAGTCGCCGGCCGGGCCGTCAAGCGGCGAAGCCGGCCCCGTGCCGCGCGGCCGGCTGTGCACGGTCGCCGCCGACGGGACGGGCCTTGAGTTCCTCGCGGACGGCTGCGCCGACGGCGTCATCGCCGAGGACCGGACCCTGTCCAGGCACCTGGCCGCGGAGGAACTCGTCGCCGAGGTCGCGCGCGTGCTGCGACCCGGCGGGCAGCTGCTCGCCTGCGTGGACTCCCTTACCTACGGCATGGGGGTGCTTGCCGAGCAGCACTGCTGGCCGCACCTGGTGGACGTGCCCAACGCCGACGTGGTGCTGATCCCCTGGCCGGACGGCACCATCACCCGCTGCTACAGCGCGGACCAGCTCCGCGAGCTGTTCACCAGCGCGGGCCTGCGGGTCAACTGGATCAGGCCGCGCACCGTGCTGTCCCCGGATACGGTCAGTTACCTGCTTGCGCGCGACCCGTCACGCTTCGCCGACCTGGTCGACGCGGAGCTGCGCGCCCGGAGCGACGACTCCGTCGGAACACAGCTCATCGCGTGCTGCGAGAAGCCAGGACGGCTGGGATGGGCAGGCCGGGCGGGGCGGGAAGGCCGGGATGAAGACAGCAGCGCGACCTAGCGGCGCCGGTCCCGCTTCGCCTGGCACGGAACACAGCGGGCGGTCGCCGGGCGGACCTCAAGGCGTGGCTCTGGTACCGGGTTACTGCAGTCAACGCACCGCCCGTAACTGCCGTCGTCCACCCGGGCAAGCGCGGCGATTACCTCGGCGCGCTGCGCTATCGCCGTCTGCACCGATGCGGCGTTCCTGTCTGCCTCCGTCAGGTTTGAGCCCGCGTCGCCCGCCTCCGCGCCACCCCCCCGGGCAAGGTAGTGTTCACCCATCAGTACCGAAACCGTCCTGTCCAGGTCGGCGCGCATTTCCTCTAGACGCTTACGGGCAACGGTGATCTCCATCGGCGGTTCCTCGAGGGGTGAGGGGAGCGGTTCAGAAAAGAGGTGAACCAGGGGGCGGTTCCGCCTCGCCCAGCGGTTCGATCAGCGACGGGCCGTTGTTCCGCACGGAGTTAACGGCCGTCGAAACGGGATAGGACGACAGGCCGCCCGACCCCGAGGACATTGCGGGGCGCATCACCGCAAGCAGCTGCCCCTTCTCGTTGTTGGCCGGGTCAAGCCAGTCCCCCCAGTCGTCAGGCGCGATCACCATCGGCGTCCGGTCATGGATCCGGCCGATCTCGTCGGTGGCCTGCGTGGTGATGATCGACCCCGACCAGTACCAGGCGTCCTCGTGGTCATCGGGTACCTCCGAGTTCCGCCACAGCTCGTAGATCCCGGCGAAGGCGAGGATCCCGCCGTCGGTCCGGTAGATGTAGAACGGCTTCTTCGCCTTGTCCTCGGTGATCCACTCGTAGTAGCCGTCCGCGGGGATCAGGCAGCGCCGCTTACCGAACGCCGCCCGGAACGACGGCTTGACCGCGACCGTCTCGGCGCGCGCGTTGATCATCTTGGCGCCGACCTTGATGTCCTTCGCCCAGCTCGGCACCAGGCCCCACCGCACCAGCCGGAGCTCCCGCTCGTCCTTGTGGTTGAGCACCGTGTAGATCCGCTTTGTCGGAGTCACGTTGTAGTCCGGGTCGCGGTCGGCGGAGACGGCGTCCCGCGTCACGGCGAACTCCTCGAGGAGCTCAAGCCGCTTACGAGC
>Ga0207664_10000753_pt1 | contig 22041 bp, 18 predicted proteins | sample LARL83metaG_FD_184349 | JGI IMG/M metagenome (GOLD analysis project Ga0207664, IMG submission 184349) | Corn, switchgrass and miscanthus rhizosphere microbial communities from Kellogg Biological Station, Michigan, USA - LAR L8-3 metaG... | ecosystem: Host-associated > Plants > Roots >... | reverse complement strand
CACCAGGGACAGCCGAACGACCTCGTTCTTGCCCTTGATGACCTTCTCTACGTTGCCGATGATCCCGTCGTAGCTGGACTGGAATTGCTTGGGGTCGATCTCAATACCTCCCGCGCGCCCTCGCCGGGGCGGGGTCATTTTGGTTCCATCTTCGGCGCGCCTCCGGATCGCCACGCAGTGCGATCCCACAAACCGGCCGGTGCGCCCTTATCTGTCCCTCCAGCCGAGTGTGCTCACGCCAAGCCGGTCGGGTCAAGCCGGTGAACCTGCGGTCTCGCACGGTCATTGGGTCGGGGGGCTGCCCGAGCCGGGACTCGGGTCCGAGTACCGCGTGCTGTCGTAGTTGTTGCAGGGGTCTGATGAGATCCGCTGCAGCGACTTGACGTCGCCGGGCGGCCAGCGTCCGGCCAGGTAGCGAACCCCTCCATCCGCCGCTCGCCAGCAGCCCGGGGTGGCGCTGTAGTCGGAGCTGGCCGAGGTGTCGTACCACATGACCGCCGCGTCCTTGACGCACGTGTAGTCGCCCTGGGCGTAGAAGCAGGCGGGCTCCCGCGGGCTCGAGCTCGGGTTCCCGGGGATCGCGTGGAAGCCCTGGTCGATGCTGGCCGGGGTCAGTCGCGGGCCGGCCACCTGGATGCCGGTGAACAGCTGGCGCAGGCCCGTGTAGAGCTGGCAGGGGACCGACGCATCCGTCGGCGGCAGCTGGGGATCCGTCTCGTACTCCGCCTGGAAGCAGTCGTAGGTGTGGAAGGGACCGAGCAGGGGCTCGTTGGTCACCACCCAGGCGTGGGCCAGCTCGTTGCGGTCCTGGTATTTGGCGAAGACGATGTCGTCGATCTGGCTGTCGCCGGCGAGCACCCACTCCGGGAACCAGGAGATCCTGGCGGCAGCGGGCATGTCCGTGACGTCGTCCATGCCCTCCTCCCAGATCACCGTGGTCACCCGCGCCCGCTGGAACGCCGGCATGTTGTTGGCGGCCGCTTGGGTATCACCGCCGTTCGCGTCGACCAGGTAGCCCTCCTGCGGATAGGTGGCTGTGGCCACGACGTCTCCACCGCAGGCTCGGATCTTGGCCTCCACGAGGCTCGCAAACTCGGAGAAGGCCGGCTTGGATGGGTCGCCGCTCCTGAGGAGTCCGAGCCGCCGGGGCTGATTCATGTCGGCCGCGTTGCCGCTGAAGCTGACCTTGTAGGGCACGACCTTGGTGCAGACGTAGCTCGCGAACTGGTCGGCGTGCTGCTCGATCGACGGGTCGAAGCTCCAGATCAGCCCCGGGTACTGCCGGTAGACAGAGGCGGGCTCGGCCAGGGACGAGCCGAAGTTGAGGACCCCGTGCTGGGCCATCGCCCGGATGTAGTCGATGCCGAACCCGCTGAAGTCGTCCACGAAATTGGCGAAGGGATGGATGGCCGCGTAGTTCTGGGCGGCATCCTGGGCAGCCGCTTGCGCCGAGCTGGCCGAGGCGAAGCAGACCCAGAAATGCACCTTGCGGCCGTAGGTCTCGAAGCGGTCGTTGAAGTAGTACTGCCAGATCCGGCCGGCCGTCACGAAGTAGGGCTCACCGGAGCTCGGTGCCGTGGCCAGGTTGAAACACTGACCCAGGGGCTGAGGTTTCTCGCCCTGCGAACCGTTGTGGTACTGGTCGTTGGTGATGTAGAGGACGACGCGGACCTCCCCGGCGCTGACGCCCGGATAGGTCGCGCCGCCGTTGTTGCCCGCGAAGTACCCGACGCAGGGCGGCGACATGGGGTCCTCGGTCTGCCGGGGCGGGGTGCCGACGCAATGCTTGTCGGAGGGGCTCAGCCCCTGGCCCCCGGGCCCAATCGCGGCGCCGCCGCCGCCCTCGCTGACACCGCCCTGTCCGAGGCCGAGCGCAGCGAGGTTGCCATTGGGCGGGGCCGCGTCGGCGTGGCCCGGCACGGGCGCGTACTCGGCCACCTCGCCGGGATTGGCCGTCGGCAGGTTCAGGGCCGAGGGCAGTGCCGTGATTGCCAGGACCACGGCCGCGATCAGGGCGAGGAGCGGCGGGTAGCGACGCGACCACTCTCTTCCCCGCGTCAATGCGATCAGTCCGCCGGCTTCACGAGCGCGCTGAGGACCAGCCGCACGCTCTTCTGGAAGACCTGGTCGGGAACGGCCTCCCGGCCCAGGAGCACACGGGCTTCCAGCAGGCCGGCAAGAAGTGAGCCCAGGACCAGGTCGAGCTCGTGGGCACTGACCAGCAGTTCCACGCCTGACCGCTCGGCCATCGCCTTCAGCTGGGCGACAACCTCGGGCCGTCCGACAGTCCAGGTGCCACGCATGCGCTCGGCCAGCGCCGGGTTGAGAGCCGCCTCCGCCTTCAGGGCCAGGATCAGCTTGCCGAGCGCAGCCTGCCGGCCGGCCAGCTCCGCGATGTAGGCGGCCGAGGCGGCGTAGAAGTCCTCCAGCGTTCCGTCGAGCGCAGGGGCCGCGGCCGGCTCGAGGTCTTCGGCGGCCGCGGTGGCGACTGCGATGACGAACTCCTCGCGGCTGCCGAAGTGGTCGTAGATGGCGCCGGTGGTGAGGTCGGCTTGGCTCGCGATCTCCGCGAGCGACGTGGTCAGCAGCCGGTCCTCGGCCAGGGCCTGCCGGCCCGCCTGGAGCAACCGACGGCGCGTCTGATCGCGCCTGCGCTCTCGCAGCTCCACCGCGTTGGGGGACAGCTGCCGGCGCTTCATAGGCTACTTACATAACAAGCCTATCCAACGAGAGTCAAGGCCCCGGCTTCAGCGCCTCCCTGCCAGCCCCGGGGCCATCCGCCGGCGGCTGGTCGCCCGGCTGGCCGGCCACCGGGCCATCCGCCGGCGGATGGCCCTCTGGAGCGGGCTCAGTAGGAGTTGCAGGGATCGGCGGTCGTGTTCTTCTGGGCGTCGACGTTGCCGGTCGGCCACTGCCCTGCGAGGTAGCGGCGCCCGGCCAGCGGCATCTTCCAGCAGCCGGGGTTGTCGTTGGCGTCGTGAGCGGACGGGTCCCACCACTCGGCGACGTTGTCCTTCACGCAGTTGTAGTCGCCGGCCCCGTAGAAGCAGGCGGGCACCGAAGGGTCGCTGCTGGCGACCTCGGGGATGGCGTGGAAGCCCTGGTCCATGCTGGCCGGCGTCAGCCGCGGGCCGGCCACCTGGATGCCGATGAAGAGCTGCCGGACGTCGTTGAACATGACGCAGCCGAAGCCGACGTCGGAGGTCGAGGTCGCGGGCGGCGGCTGCACGTCGCCCCAGGCCTGGTAGCACCAGGTGCGCGAGGCGGCGGGCGTCTTGACCTCGTTGGTGATCGCCCAGGCGTGCGTCCACTCGCTTGGCGCCTGCGTGGCCGAGCCGTTGGTGTTCGACTCCATGCCGTGGTCGCCGGCCACCAACCACTCGGGGTAATAGCCGATCGACGCCGCGACCTGGGTGTCCTGGTCCTCCAACCCGCCGCCGAAGATCACGGTGGTGATGCCGTCCTGCCTGAATTGGGCCATGTTCGTGGCCGCGACGTTGTAGTCGAACTCGAACGCGCAGCAGGCCTGCGGGAACGTCCCGACGTCCGCGATCTCGCCGCCGCACGCGGTCACCTGCTTCTTGATCAGCTCGGCGTACGCGTGGAGGTCCGGGAAGGTCGGGTCGGTCGTTTCGAGCAGACCGAACTTCCGCGTCTTGCCGTTGTCGCCGGGATTGCCCGAGAAGCTGACGGGGTGCCCGACCGCCTTCTGGCAGATGAAGCTGGAAACGAGTTTCGCCTGCTGCTCGAGCGAGGGGTCGTATCCCCAGATGAGGCCCGGGTGCTTCTGGAAGAAGGCCTCCGGCTCGCCCGCGAAGGCGCCGGGGCCCAGGCCCGTGTTGCCGAAATGGAGCACGCCGTAGCCGGCCATGTCCTCCGCGAACACGTCGTGGTAGCCGGTCGCGAAGTCCTCGACGGCGAACGGATGAACTCGATAGAAGGCCTCGCTGGCATCCGCGGCGCGCGTTTCCGGGGTCGCAGCGCAGTTGCCGGACGAGTCGTCGGCGCAGTTGCCATAGAAGGCGTAGAAGTGAGCGCGCCGCCTGTAGAGCTGGTAGCGGCGATTGAAGTACGTCTGGAACACCCGCGCCACCCGCGCGAACATCGGCTCGCCGCTCGTGGCGGACTGGCCGAGGTCGTACCAGGCGTGCGTGGGGCTCTGCTCGCTGCCCTGGCTGGTGCCGCCATAGGTGGTGCAGCAGTCGAAGTAGAAGACGACCCGTATCTCGGTCGCATTCACGCCCTGGTAGGTGGCGCCGCCGTTGTTGCCGTTGAACACGGGCACGCAGGGCGGCGAGAGAGGGTCGTTCGTCTGGCGGGGCGGGGTGCCGACGCACTGGAAGTTGGTGGGCGGGCTCTGCGCCGTCGCCGACCCCGACCCGGCCGGCGGCCCGGATCCACCCTCAGCCCTGCCGCCGTCGCCCAATCCGAGTCCGGCGAAGTTGCCCCCGGGCGGCGCGCCGCTGTTGCCGGGCACAGGCGCGTATTCGGCGACCTGCCCAGGGTTGGCCTGCGGCAGGTTCAGCGAGGACGGCAGCGTGTAGACGGCGAGGGCGACCGCGACGCCCAACAGGGCCAACGGCGCGTATCGACGCCAGGGTTGAGAGAGATCCACTCCGGCACTTTCAACCTAGCTGGGAAGCGCCGCATTGTGCACGGCTACAAGTTCACGGACCCGGTTCGTGCGTACATTCAGCGCGTGACCGACCCCGCCCTGCTCCACCGCGACGCGGTCGTGGTCGACGCCCACCACGACATCCTCCTGCTGGTCACACGCGCCCGCGAGGCCGGCGCCGGCTCTGCGTTCGGCAGCCGCTGGACGCGCGAGCTGCGCGAGGGCGGCGTCAACGTCCAGGTGCTGCCCGTATTCATCGAGGACGAGTACGCCGAGGAGGGCGCGCTGCGCGCGGCGCTGAAGATGGTCGAGCACCTGCACCGGGAGGTCGAGGAGAACCCCGACGACCTGGCGCTGTGCCTGACCGGCGCTGACATCGACGCCGCCCTCGCCGCCGGGAAGCTGGCCCTGCTACTGAGCTTCGAGGGCTGCGAGCCGATCGGCCGCGACGTCGAGCTGCTGGCGACCTTCGCGCGGCTGGGCCTCCGCCTCTGCGCACTGACCTGGAACCGGCGCACCGCGCTGGCGGACGGCTCCGACCACGACGCGACCGGCGCGGGGTTGACCCGCGAGGGCCGGGCGGCGATCGCCGAGCTCGAGCGACTGGGGGTCCTGGTGGACGTCACGCACCTGTCCCACGCCGGCGTCGCCGAGGTGCTGGAGATGGCCACCAAGCCCGTGATCGCCTCGCACTCCAACGCGCGCGTCCTCTGCGACACGGCGCGCAACCTCAGCGATGAGGAGCTGCGCGGCATCGCCACCACCGGCGGCGTCATCGGCGTCAACTTCTTCCCCGGCTTCGTCCACCCCACCGACCGCTCACCCGAGCGCCTGGTGGACCACATCGAGCACATCGCCTCAGTTGCGGGCGTCGACCACGTCGGGCTCGGGCCGGATTTCATCAAGGACTACTTCGACGAGGTGCCTCCGCACCGCCCGATCCTCACCGGCCAGGTGGACGACGTGAACGCGACGCTGGACGGGCTGGCGTACGTGACGGAGCTGCCCTCCCTGACCCCACAGCTGCTGGCCCGCTTCAGCGAGGAGGACGTGCGCAAGATCCTGGGCGACAACTTCCTGCGGGTCTTCCGCCAGACCCTCGGCCGAACGGCGGGCGAGCCCGCGGCGGTCGTCTAACCCGCCTTAAACCAGGACCGGGCGCGCCGCGTCGGGTGACCGGACCAGGTCGACCCGTCTGGTCACCGACTCCAGCACCTGCGGGATCGGCGTCACTCCGAGGCCCGGCCCGGACGGCACCTCGAGGCGCCCATCTCGCAGCACGAACGGCTCGGTGATGTCCTCTTTGAAGTAGCGGTCGGAAGCCGAAGTGTCGCCTGGCAGCAGGAAGTTGGGCAGGGCGGCGAGCGCGACGTTGCCGGCGCGGCCGAGGCCGCTCTCCAGCATGCCGCCGCACCAGACCGGCACGCCGTGCGCCGCGCAGACGTCGTGAATGCGCCGCGCCTCGAGGTAGCCCCCGACGCGGCCGGGCTTGATGTTCACGATGGCGCAGGCGCCCTGCGCGATCGCGTCCGCCACCGCCTGCGCCGACACGATCGACTCGTCGAGGCAGACCGGCGTCCGCAGCTGACGCGCCAGCGCCGCGTGCGCGAGCACCTGCTCCTCCGGCAGCGGCTGCTCGATCAGCAGCAGGTCGAACTCGTCGAGGCGCGCCAGGTGCCGCGCATCGGCGAGCGTGTAGGCCGTGTTCGCGTCGACCTGCAGAAGGACGTCGCCGAAGCGCTCCCTCACCGCGCGCACCGGCTCGACGTCCCAGCCCGGCTCGATCTTCAGCTTGATCCGGCGGTACCCATGGCCGAGGAAGCGCTCGACCACGTCGAGGAGCTGCGGGATCGAGTCCTGGATGCCGACCGAAACCCCGCAATCCACCGCACCGCGGACGGCCCCCAACACCGACGCGAACGATTGCCCGCGCCCGCGCAGCTCCGCGTCCAGCACGGCCATCTCGATGGCGGCCTTCGCCATCCGATGCCCCGCCACCGGCGCCAGCACCTCGGCCACGGACTGCCCGCCCAGCAGCTCGGCGGCGAACAGGCGCGGCAGCAGGTGATCGCGCAGGACCGCTTCGGCGGCGTCGACGTACTCCGACGAGTAGAGCGGATCCGAGCCGGCGACGCATTCGCCCCAGCCCTCGCCGGCGCTCGTCTCTACGCGCATAAGGAGGATGTCCCGCTCGTCCTCGACGCCGTGTGAGGTGCGGAAAGGCGCCACCAGCGGCAGCCGGATCCGCCGGAGCTCGACCGCGTCGAGCCTCATCTCCGTTGCAGGACGTACCAGCCGGTGCGCGTCATGCCGACGGTCTCATAGCCGTCGTCGAGCGCCCGGCCCATCGTGTCGCGCAGCGCGCGCCGCCACTCGTCGGCGACCTCGGGCTGCTCCTGCCGCAGCGCCACCACGTCGGCGGGCGCTTGACAGAGCAGAACGGGGCTGACTGCGCCGTCCGCCTGGGGAGTGCCCTCCGGCGATTCGCGCAGCGCGACGCCCGCGCCGTCGTGGAGCAGGCCCTCGATGTCCGGCTCCCCGGGCGCTCCCGCGGCGGCCTGCACCGCGCGCTCGGAGTCGAGTCGCCAGACCGCGAGCACGCGGTCGCTGGCGCCGTCGCCGTTGATCCCGTCTCCCATCGCGCCGTAGAAGTCGACGTGGTATTGGAGGACGTCGGCGCCGAGCTTGCAGACGTTGAAGAAGCCGTTGCGGCGCACCAGCGGGTCGAAGGTCCAGGTGACCTCGGTGATCCCGCGGTCCAGCGCCCACGTCCGCTGGTGCTGCTTCAGGGCGTAGCCCGTCCCCCGCAGCTGCTCGTCCAGCAGGACTCCGAGGATGTGCGAGTGCAGGTGCAGCGACTCCCCGGCCAGGCGCCCGAGGAACCCGACGCAGCCGCCCACGAGGCGGTCGCCCGCATAGGCCGCCGCGACGTAGTTGCCGGTGTGGGCGAGCGCTCGCATCAGCTCGGCCGAGATCGGCGGCGTGCCGTCGCGTTTCCAGATCTCAGTGAAGACGTGCTCCAGCTTCTGGAGTTCGGAGACGTCCGCGATCTCGCGGACCTGGACCTGGAGTCCGGCTCCAGAAGCACGGGTCTGGGTCTCCACTTCGGAACAAAGCTAAGACTGCATTCGGCTCCCTTGGCTGTCGCCTCATACAGCCGAGCCCTGCATGTTTGTGGCCTCTACCAAGGCGGCCACGGCGAGTTCGGAGCTTGTCCAGAGTTCACAACGCGGGTTAGGTTCACTGTGTGCCCGAACTAAACGCCCTGGTCGAAAGCCTCGGCAGCACCCTGCTCGAGGTCGCCGCGGCGCCGCGCGGACTGGACGTCGAGGTGACCTCGATCACCGTCCACGACGGCCAGGAGCCGCCCGACGCGGTGGCCGGGCAGATCGTGGTCGGGGTCGGCCTGGCGCCCGGGCGTGAAGCGTCCACCCTGGTGGCCGCGCTCGGCGCCGCCGGGGCGGCCGCGCTGGTGGTCAAGCAGTCGGTCGCCACCGAGGCACTGGCCGAGGACGCGGAGCGAGCCGGGCTCGCGCTGCTCTCGGTCCCCTCGGGCACGGCCTGGGCGCAGCTCATCCTGCTGATGAGCTCGGTGATCTCGCGGGCCGGCTTCGGCGGCTCGGGCGAGCGCCTGGCCGGCGCGGACGCGGGCGACCTCTTCGCGGTCGCCAACGTGGTCGCGGAGCTGGTGGACGCGCCGATCACCATCGAGGACCCGCAGTCGCGCGTGATCGCGTTCTCCATCCGCCAGGAGGAGGCGGACGCCGCCCGCGCCGAAACCATCCTGGGCCGCCAGGTGCCGAGCGCCTGGTTGAAGGAGCTGCAGCGGCGAGGCGTCTTCCAGCTGCTGCTGAAGGAGCGCGGTCCAGTCTTCGTCGAGCAGCTGGCGCCCGGAGTCCTGCCCCGCGTCGCCATCGCGATCCGCGCCGGTGAGGAGGTGCTGGGCTCGATCTGGGCGGCGGTCAACGGCCCGCTGACCGACGAACGCGAGCGCGCGCTCGTCGACGCCGCCAACTTCGTCTCGCTGCACATGCTTCGGCACCGGCTCACCTCGGACGCCCAGAGCGGACTCATCGCGGAACTGGTCGGCTCGGTGTTGAAAGGCGGTGCGCTGGCCGCCGACGCCGCCCGCCGGCTCGGGCTGCGCGGCGCCGTGCGGGTCGTCGCGATCGGGGCGCGCGATCGCGACGCCGAGTTGGAGTACAACGTGCCTCGCATCCGCGACCTCGTGGCGCTGCACCTCTCGCCCCCCGGCCGGCGCGTGCCCAGCGCGGCCTTCGGCGGGGTTGTCTACGGCATCGTGCCCGTGGCCGCGCACGGTGATGCTGCGCTGCCTCAGCTGCGCGATGCGGCCGAGCGCGTGCTCGAGCGAGGGCGAACCCTGCTCAAGCTGGATCTCGTGACGGCTGTGGGCTCGGAGGCCGCCGACGTGGCCGCGATCCCGACCTCACGCGAGACGGCCGACCAGGTCCTGCGGGTGCTCCGATCGCGAGCCGACGGACCGCGGGTCGCGGACCTCGGCCAGGTGCGCGCGAGCGCGCTGGTCCTGCGCTTCGCCGACGCCTGCGCCGGCGACCCCGGGCTTGAGTCCGGGCCGGTCTCACGGCTGCGGGAGCACGACGACAACCGGCACACCTCCTTCGTGCCCACGCTGCGCGCCTACCTCGACGCCTTCGGCGACGTCGAGGCGACCGCCCGCCTCCTCAACGTGCACCCGAACACAGTCCGCTACCGCCTGAAGCAGCTGCAGGGCGTATCCGGCATCGACCTCGGCGACGCCTCCCAGCGTCTCGTCCTGATGCTCGAGCTGCAGCTGGCCGCCGCCGGCTGAGCCGTCGATGAGACGCGCACTCGTTCTGCTGGTCCTGCTGGCGACGGCCTGCGCCACGCCCGGCTCCTCCAGCCCCAGCGGGCCGCCGACGCTAGACACCATGAGCGGTTTCCAGTCGAAGCTGAGCTCGACACTCGACCTGAAAGCCGCCGCCGCGGCGACGCCCGCCCAGCCGGCGGCGACGAGCTCCGCCCTCAGCCAGGCCGGCTTCTCGGCAGGAACCGAGCGCATCTTCACGCGCGGCGACGAGTTCATCGAGATCGTGGCCTTCGGCTTCTCGACCGACGTCGATGCCGGCCAGTTCGTCGCCTTTGAGCGCTCCGGCCTCACGTCGTCCAAGGCGGCGGTGCTTTACGCGGACCCGGCGATCCCCGGCTCGTTCGTCTACGACCTCTCAGGAGGCACTCGCGCGGGCAACCGGACGGTCTTCTGCCAGGGCGTCTGGTTTGCGGCGCACACCTCCGCCTACGAGGTCACCGACTGCGCCGGCTCGCCGCGCTACCCGGACCTCGTCGAGTCTGTGGCGCTGCGCCAGTACCAGTCAGCCAGCGGGGGCAGCTAGCCGCCCGCCAGGCGTTCCACCACCGGGGCCAGCGTATCGGGGTCGAAGAGCATGAAGTAGGAGATCCCGAGCTCCGAGCGCATGCGCTTGAACTTCTCGACCAGAAAGTCGACGCTGCCGACGAAGACGTGCGGCGAGTCCAGCAGCTCCTCCGCCGTGATCGACAAGTCCGGCCTCCGCTCCCGCACGCGGTCGAGGTATTCCGTCGCCACCTTCATGGGGTCGTCGGTGATCTGGTGCGGGCACAGCGAGGAGTAGCTGTTGAACTCGAGCGAGTCGAAGCGGTCACCCGCAGCCTCGCGGATCCAACCCAGCTTCTCGACCGTCGCGGCCCAGGTGCCGGAGCGGAAGGGATCGCCGCCGAAGCCGGCTCCCGACGCGGCGAAGCCGATGATGTCGGCCTGCTCGGCGGCGATGCTGAGCACCTTGCGGCCGCCGCCGCCGACCAGGATCGGGACGCGCTCTTGCACCGGGCGCGGGAAGGGCTCGTAATCCTTGACCTGGTAGTGCTTGCCCTCAAAGGTCAGCTTCTCGCCGTCGAGCAAGCGGCGGATGATCTGGACCGCCTCCCCCAGGCGCTCGACGCGGACGCCCGCCGGGTCGTAGCGCAGCCCGATCGAGTCGTACTCGCTCTGGTTGTAGCCGCTGCCGATCCCCACCTCTGCGCGGCCGTCCGAGAGCAGGTCGAGAGTCGCGAACTGCTTGGCCAGCTCGACCGGGTGCCGGTAGTCGTTGGCGATGACGAACGTGCCGACCCGCAGCTTCTCGGTCGCGTCGGCGACGCACTGCAGCGCCATCAGCGGCGACAGCAGGCCCAGGTAGTGATCGGCGATCAGCCCGACCGAGTAGCCCAGGCTCTCGGCGCGGCGCGCCGCCTCGACGAGGTCCGCGCGGTTGTCGACGAAGAGACCGCAGCCGAAGCGGAACGGACGCACTTTAGAGGCGCTCAAAGCGGAGCCCCCGAGCGCGGCCGGTGTTGACGACAAAGCCGTCGCGTGCGACGGAGATCACGCCGTGACTGAACCCGGCGACGCCCTCTCCGGTCGCGGCCAGGTCTTCCCAGGGCTGATAGCCGCGCCGCAACCTCCCGCCGGCTATCTCGTAGACGACGTCGAGCTCGTCGCAGCGGTACCTGCCGGAGAGATCCGGTCCAGCGCCATCCTTGAGTCGAGACAATTCGAAACGCTCCTCTCCGCCAATCTCAAGGCGGACTGTGCCGGGGCCGGTTGCGGCGAACGCGACCGGAAGGCCCTTGAACTGGTAGCCGCCGCCGTCGGCGCGGACGACGTCGAACTTGTTGCCCTGCACGCGCACGCCGTCGGCTAGAACTTCCAGGATCAGGGTCCGCTCGGCGTCCGCGTAGATGCCGGCCAGCTCCGTCAGGGACTCGGGCGCACCGTCGGAGGCCGGGATCTCCGGCGCGGCGGCGGGGTCCAGCCGGTCCTCGAGGAGCACGTCTGCGACCTGGTGCGCGACGCCCGAGGCATCGAACGTCGCGACGTTCGCGAGCACCGCGATCGATGTCTGCAGGTCCGGAAAGCGCAGCAGCTGGGCGCGATACCCACCCCACGAGCCGCCGTGCTGGATGACCCGCGCGCCGCGGTAGGTGCCGACCGTCAGGCCGAACGCGTAGTCGAGCGCCGTCCCATCCTTCAGGTGGCCCGGCGTGGTCAGCTCGGCGATGAAACCGTCGCCACCGGGCAGCGTGCACTCGTAGAACTGCGCGTCCCAGCGCGCCAGGTCCTCGACGTTGGTGAAGACGGCGCCATCGCCGACGACGTCCCACAGGCCGACGTCCAGGCGATAGCCATCGCCGGCCGGCGTGTAGGCGAGCGCCCGGCCGGGCAGCAGCTCGGGGTAGTCGTCGCGAAAGAGGGTCCGCGTCATGCCGAGCGGTTCGAAGATCCGCTCGGCCGCGAACTGCCGCAGTGTGCGGCCGGAGACGCGCCGCACGATCTCGCCCAGCAGGAAGTAACCGGAGTTGCTGTAGGAGTGCTTCGTCCCGGGCTCGAAGTCCAGGCCCCGCTGCCGGGCCAGCAGGCCGAGGACCTCGTCCTCCTGCCAGTCGTTGTCCAGCGACCGGCCCGCCAGCAGCGTCAGGTTCAAGTAGTCGCGGATGCCGCTGGTGTGGTGGACCAGCTGGCGCACCGTGATCGGGCCGCCGAGCTCCGGCAGCTCGGGCACGTGGCGCCGGACGTCGTCGTCGAGCCCGAGCGTGCCCTCGCGGGCCAGCAGCAGCACGCAGGCGGCCGTGAACTGCTTGCTCGTGGACCCGATGTCGAAGACGGACCACTGCGTGATCGGCGCCGGCCGCTCCAGGTCCGCCATCCCGAAGCCCCGGGCGTGGACGAGCTCGCCGGCGCGGTAGACGCCGAGGGCGCAACCCGGCGAGTCCGGCTTGGCCCAGTCGTGAAAAAGGGCGTCGACCCTTTGGAGGTCGACGCCCTGCTCGAAAACCGTCAGCTAGACCCTCGTCGAGAGCCGGCCGCCGAAGTTGATGCCGAAGACCTCGCCGCTCTCGTTGCGGACGAAGAAGCCCTTCATCCCCTTGGCGCGCCCGTCGGCGATCACGTACTTGTCGTCGGGTAGCAGGTCCAGGGCGATCGGGGGCTGGTTCTTGGCCTCCTCGATCTGCTCTTCGGTCACCTGGCCCTTCTCGACGGCCTTGGCAAGAAGCTCCGGGTCCGGCTTGACCTTCACCGAGAGCTTGCCGTCGGCGATCGTGATGTGAGCGGTGGAGCCGATGTTCTTGAATTCGCCGGTGTAGGGCTTGAGCTCCTCCTCCGTGAGGGTGAGCGGCTCCTCTTCCGGCTTCGCGATCCCGAGCACGCGCTCGAGCACGAAGTCGACGACCTTGCCGTGCAGCTGGCCGCCGTTGGTCGAGTTGGTCAGCACCACGACCGCGAAGTCCTTCTCCGGCGCGGTCTGGAACGCGGAGAGCTGGCCGTGGGTGGTGCCGCCATGGCCCACCAGCCGCACGCCGTCGATGTCCTTGATCAGCCAGGAGATGGCGACGAAGTCGCCGATGGCACCACCGCCGAGGGAGAACGTCGGCTCCTTCATGAGATCGAGCGTCGCCTTGGAGAGAACCTGAACGCCGTCCTTGCCGGTGCCGTCGCCGAGGTGGAACCGCGCCCACTTGAGCTGGTCGCGCACGTCCGAAGACCACCCCCCGGCCGGGGTCACGCTGCGCGCCATCGGCCAGGGCCGCGCGATCGTCACGCGGCCGTCCTCGTGGTTGACGTGGCCCACCACGAACCGCTTGGTCATGATCAGGCCCGGGTCGGCGGAGATGGACTCGAGGCCGATCGGGTCGAGCACGAGCTCCTTGACAGCCTCCTCGTAGGTCTTGCCGGTGACCTTCTCGATCAGCCGGCCGGCCAGGCTCAAAGAGGCGTTGTTGTAGGACGCCTGGGTGCCGAGCGGGGTGACCTGGTCGAGCTCGGCCAGCTTCTCGACGTACTTGGCCAGCGCGTCGTCGCCCTGCCCGGTGTTCTCGAAGTAGTCGCCCTGCCAGCCGGCGCTGTGGTTGAGGAGCTGGAGCACGGTGACCTTCTGCGCGGTCTCCTCATCCTTCAGCTTCAGCTCGGGGATGTAGGTGCGCACCGGCGCGTTGAGGTCGATCTTGCCCTGCTCGACGAGCCGCATGATCGCGGTCGCGGTGAAGGTCTTGCCGGTCGAGCCGAACTGGAACAGCGTCTCGTCGGTGATCGCCAGCGGGTTCTCGATGCTGGTCACGCCGTGGAGCGCGATGATCTCTTCGCCGTTGCTGTAGACGCCGGCCGCGACACCGGGGACCTGCAGCTCGGCGGCCAGCTCGGCGATCTTCGCCTCGAGCTCTTCGGACGTCAGGGGCGCCTGAGCGACGCGCTCTTCAGTGGGGGCCTGCGGCATGTTTCACTCCTCAGCCTTTATCTGCAGGCTCTGGACAGAGCCCGCCTGGCGTGGATAATAGCTGTTATTAGGATGGCAGATCAAGCTCCCGATTCGCCCAGCACCAAGGAGCGGCTCCTCGACGCCGCGGCCACTGTCATCGCGCGGGATGGGTTCCAGGGCGCGCGCCTCGCGGACGTGGCCCGCGAGGCAGGGCTCACGACCGGCGCCATCTACTCCAACTTCCGCGACAAGCAGGAGCTCTTCCTGGCGGCGTTCGACCGCGTCCAGCACCTCGCGCAGAACCTCAACGTGGACGAGGAGGACCTGGGCGCGGTGCTGGCCGCGGCGCCCGCGGCGGTGCTGGAATTCGCGCACTCCAGCGAGCGGCAGATCCTGAACCTCGAGCTCGCGCTGCTGGGGACGCGCGACCCGGAGGTCCACCGATTCCTGGCCGACGCCGCGCGCGCCACCGCGCAGCAGCTCGCGAAGCGGTTGCCGGCGGACGTCGACGACAAGCTCCAGCGGGCGACGCTCATCCTGGCGCTGCTGAACGGCCTCGCCTTCCAGCGCATGATCGGGGCGGAGGACGTTCCGATCGAAGGCGTCGTTCCCTACCTCCGCCGCATCGCCGGCCTCGACGAGTGAGCGTGGCCGCCGCGGCCCCGGTCAGGACCTCTCTGCTGGCGCCCCTCGCGGTGCGCGACTTCCGCCTGCTCTGGGCCGGCAGCGTCGTCTCGCTCCTAGGCGACGGCCTGGGCCGGATCGCGCTGACCTGGCTGGTGCTGCAGATGACCGGGTCTCCGCTCGCCACCGGAGGGGTCCTCGCCGCGTCCGCCGTCCCGAGCGGCGTGCTCGGGCTGCTGGGAGGGGCGACGGCCGACCGGTTCGGCGCCCGCCGCATCGGCGTGCTGACGACGCTGGTCCGGACCGCCGGCATGGGTCTGCTGGCCGTGCTGGTGCTCAGCCGGACGGTCCAGCTCGCGGAGATCTATGTGCTGGCGATCGCCTTCGGCGCCGCCGATGCGTTCTACGGCCCCTCCCGCGCCAGCCTGATCCCGCGCAGCGTCTCGTCCGAGCAGCTGGAGGCGGCGAACGGCCTGGAGGGCACCTCGACCTCGCTGCTCTCTCTGATCGGACCGGCCGCGGGCGGGCTGCTCGTGGCCAAGGCGGGACCGGGTTTTGCGTTTGCCGCCAACGCCGCGCTGATGGCGATCGTCGTCCTCCTGACGGCGCGGTTGCAGGTCGGCGAGGCCTTGCGCAGTCTCGAGGGCGAGCCGACGACGCTCCTCGGGGACGTCGCGGCCGGCCTGCGCTACGCCTTCAGCGACCCCGTGCTCCGGGCGCTGATCGTGATGGTCACGGCGATGACCTTCGCGATCAGCGGCCCCGAGTCGGTCGGCTTCGCGGCCCTGGCGCGGATCCGCTGGGGCGGACCGATCGCGCTCGGGCTGACGCTCGGCTCGTTCGGGGCCGGCTCCCTGGTGGGCTCGCTGCTGGCCGGAATGCTGCCGCCAGGCCGCGTGCTCCTGAAGCTTGTCGGCGTCGGGGTCGTCTTCTCCTTCGGGTTGGCGCTGATCGGGTTCGCGCCCAACGTCGGCGTCGCGATGGCTCTGACCGCCGGCATGGGCTTGGCCGGTGGGCTCATCAACGTGGTCGGCAGCTCCTGGCTGATGCGCCGCACCGAGCCGGCGATGATGGCGCGCCTGATGAGCCTGCTGATGGTGACCGGCGTCGGCGCGGCCCCGCTCTCGCTCGCCGCGGCGGGCGCGGTGGCCCAGTACAGCGTCACCGTGCTCTTCGTCGGCGCCGGCGCGCTTATGCTCGCCGCGTCGCTGGCGGCGCTGGCTAGCCGGACGGTACGGGAGTCGGGCTCCCCGGCGTAGCCGCCGTCGCGGGCACGTGCTCGCGAACCCACGCGAGCAGCCGCTGCTGGTAGTCGACCTGGTGTGACGGCCGGCCGGCGAGCACGAACAGGTGCGAGCCGCCCGGGTAGATCACCATCTCGACCTCGCGCTTCATCTTCCGCAGCGCGCCGAACACCTCCTCGGCCTGGCCGAGGTCGCAGCGATCGTCGGCCTGCCCGTGCAGGATCAGCATCGGCGCGGTCATCTCGGCGACGTAGGTGACCGGCGACATCCGGATGTACTTCTCACGGTCGAGGTGCGGCTCGGCTTGGAACTCCGTCTCGAAGTGGGGGCCGAAGTCGGAGGTCCCGTACTGGCTGGCGAGGTTGCTGACGACACCGCCGGGGACCACCGCCTTGAAGCGATCGGTCCGCCCCGCGAGCCACAGGCTCATGAAGCCGCCGTAGCTGTAGCCCGTCAGGGCCAGTCGGTCCGGGTCGGCCACCCGCTCGTCGACGAGCTGGTCGATCGCCGCCAGGAAGTCCGGCTGGTCGTTCTCGCCCCAGCCGCCTATGACGCCGCGCATGAATGCCTCGCCGTAGCCGTCGGAGCCGCGCGGGTTGAGCGCCAGGACGCACCAGCCGGCGGCGACGAACTCCTGGTGGTGGAACTCGAAGCTGCCCAGGGCCGGCGTCCAGGCGTTGTGAGGGCCGCCGTGCACGTTGAGCAGCAGCGGCTTCGGGTTGCCCGGCTCGGCGCCCCAGACGTAGCCCTCCAGATCCAGGCCGTCCGGCGCCTGGAAGCGGCGGATCTCCGGCCGGGCGATCTCCGCATCGCGCAGCAGGTCGGCATTGAGATCGGTGATGCGCGCCGCACGCTTGCCGGCCAGGTCGAGGGCGAAGACGTCGGCGGGGGTGGCGGGGTCGCTGACGATCACCGCGGCGCCCGACGGAGAGACGCTGAGGCCGCCGACCACCGTCTCGACGCCGCCCAGCACGAGCTCCGGCGCTCCAGCGCCGTCCAGCCGCTGCTGGAACACGTGCGTGCAGCCGCCGATGCGCGCGCAGAAGAGCACCTTGTCGCCGTCCGGGTGCAGCGCCGGCGGGCCGCCGGGATATGCGGAGTGGCCCGGCATCACGTTCCGGTCGAAGCCTTCGAGCAGCGAGCGCGGCTCTCCTCCCTCGGCGGGCACGGCGTAGATCGCATCCAGCAGGGCCAATCGGTTCGGGGAGCCGAGGAAGACGACTGTGTCCGGGCTTGCCCAGAGCGGCAGACCGGCCACCCACTCGCCGCCGACGATTCGGCGCGGCTCGCCGCCAGTGGCCGGGATCGTGAACAGGTGGGACGCCAGATCCAGGTCGCGGTCCTCATGCATCGACGCTGAGAAGGCGAGCGTCCTCCCGTCCGGCGACCAGGCCGGGCTGCCGGCGGAGAAGTCGCCGCTGGTCAGCTGCCGCGCGTCTCCCGTCGCGGCGTCGACGACAAAGAGGTGCGTGCGGCGCTCGCCCAGGAAGCCGGCGCCGTCCAGCTTGTAGATCAGATGGCGGACTTCGATCGGCTTTGCCTTGGCGGCCTCCGACTCGTCCTGCTCGGGCTCGACGATGCCGATCAGCGCCAGCCGGCCACCGTCCGGCGACCAGGCCAGGTCGGCCACGCCCCCGGGAAGGTCGGTCAGGCGGCGCGCCTCGCCCGCAGCGTCGCCGAGCAGGTAGACCTGCGGCTTGGCGCCCTCACCGCGCGCGGCCAGGAAGGCGAGCTGCCGGCCGTCCGGAGACCAGCGAGGGCTCGACTCTCCCTCGTCGCCGCGGGTCCACTGCACCGCTTCGCCCGAACCGTCCAGCGGGGCGACCCAGAGGCGCGTCACGAGGCGGTCCTTCTCGCGGTCGGCGGAGGTCACGACGAACGCCACGCGCCGGCCGTCGGGGCTCACCCGCGGGTCGCCGGCCTGGCGGAGCTCGTAGATGTCTTCGATCTTCAAAGTGCGCGTCATCGAGAACTATTGAAGCGCGTCCCCAGCAGCTCTGTTAACGGAGTTGCTCCGCAGCAGCTCTGTTAACGGAGGCGCCTCTCGGGAGTCGTCGAAGGGCAGCTCTGTTAACGGAGGCGCCTCTCGGGAGTCGTCGAAGGGCAGCTCTGTTAACGGAGTTGCTCCGTGGGCAGGTGCGGGACTGGGTGCTGTCCGGCATAGGGCGCTCAGCCGGTGTTCTGCAGGCCCGCCGCGATGCCGCCGACCGTCAGGCGCACCAGCCGCGAGAGCTGCTCCGCCGTCGAGTCATCCGCAGCCTCCAGCTCCCGCAGGAAGCGCAGCTGCAGGAACGACAGCGCGTCCACGTAGGGGTTACGGAGGTCCACCGCCAGCCGCAGGATGTTGTGCCCGCCGAGCAGGCGCTGGTGTCCGGTCAGGTCGAGCACCAGCCGGCGCGTCAACCGGTACTCCTCGCGAATCAGATCGACCAGCTCCGGACGGGCTCCCCGCTCCAGGTAGAGGCCGGCAATCTGCGGGTCCGCCTTGGCCAGGCTCATCTCGGCGTTGTCGACGATCGAGCCGAGCAGCGGCCATTCCGCCGCCATGCCGCGCAGACGGTCCAGCCCCCGAGCGTCGACGACCGCCTGCAGCCCGGTGCCGAGACCGAACCAGCCGGGCAGGTTGCAGCGGTTCTGCGTCCATGCGAACACCCACGGGATCGCTCGCAGCTGCTCGAGATCAGCCCCCGGTCCCCCCCGCCGGGCGGGTCGCGAGCCGAGGGCCAGCTCGCCGATCTGGCGGATCGGCGTCACCGCCAGGAAGAAGTCCGCGAAGCCGGGCGCCTCGACCAGGCGGCGGTAGGCCGTCTCCGACTCCCGCGCCATCAGGTCGATGTCGGCCGCGAACCGCTCCTCGGCCTCGCGCAACCGTCGCTCGTGCGCCGCCGTCGACGCCACCAGCACGGCACTCGTCACCTGCTCCAGGTGGCGCAGCGCGATCGCGGGACTGCCGTAGCGGGCGAAGATCACCTCGCCCTGCTCCGTCACCTTGAAGCGGCCGCCGAGCGAACCGGGCGCCTGGCTGCGAATGGCGCGGCCGGCAGGGCCGCCGCCGCGCCCGACGGCGCCGCCGCGGCCATGGAAGAGAGTCAGCGCCACGCCGTGCCGCCGCGCCCACTCGGCCAGGCGCGCCTGCGCGCCGTACAGCGCGAGGTTGGCGGCCAGGTAGCCGACATCCTTGGTCGCGTCCGAGTACCCGAGCATGACCTCGAGCCGGCCTGACCGTTCGAGACGCTCCCGCCACCCCGGATCGGCGTGGAGCTCGTCGAGGACGCCGATCGCGGCTTCGAGGTCCGCGCGCGACTCGAACAGCGGCACGACGTCGATCTCGAGGGAGCCGTCCGGCACGGCTGCGCGCGCCAGCTCCTCGACGGCGAGCACGTCGGCGGCGTTCCGGGTGAAGCTGACGACGTACCGCCGGCACGCCTCGGCGCCGAAGCGCGCCTGCAGGCGGGCCATCACCTGGAAGGTGGCGGCAACCTCACGCGCCTCGTCCGAGTCCGGCTCGTCGAGCGCGCGGCGGTGGACCGAGGAGTGCTGGCGGACCTCCAGCGACGCCAGGTGGAAGCCGAACGTCTCCACCTGCCAGACCAGGTTCTGCAGCTCGCCGCGCGCAACGCGCCCGGCGCCGGCGTCGTCAAGCGAGCGCTGCAGCGCCAGCAGGTCGTCGCGGAGCTCGCCGGCGGAGGCATAAGCGCCCGGCTCCTCGAGCCGCGTCGCTCGCAACCGGTTGGCGGCGTCGAGCAGAAACCGCCGGTGCGGCTCGCCGCGAGGATCGTCACGCGCGGTGAGCTCATCGCCGGCCGGCGTCCACTCCTCGGCCAGGGTCAGCGTGCGGCCGATCCGCCGCGCGGCGTTCTCGAGCCCCATCAGCACGTGCTCCGACTGGATGGCCATCGCCTCCTCCGTCACGGCATGCGTCACGTGCGGGTTGCCATCGCGGTCGCCGCCCACCCAGCTGCCCCAGCGCAGGAAGGGACGGACCGGCTCGCCGGGCCGGGCGCGCTCCAGCTCTCTATAGAGGACGGGCGCGAGGCCGAAGAGCGCCTCGTCGAAAACCGCCATCACACTGCGCACCTCGTCGATCGGCGTCGGCCGCGTCCGGCGCAGCTGCGAGGTGCGCCAGAGGATGGTGAGCTCCTCACCCAACCTTCGCTCGGAGGCGGCCCGTTCCGCCCCGCCCAGCCGCGGGTCATCGAGCTGGTCGTAGGTGACAGCGAGCCGGCGCAGCGCGTCCACCACGGCGCGGCGGCGCGCCTCAGTGGGGTGAGCCGTCAGAACCGGCCGGATCTCCAGGCGCTCGAGAAGCGGTTCGAGCTTGCCGGCAGGCAGCTCGCCCGCCGTCGCCGCGAGGGACTCGGGGATGAGCTCCTTCGACCGCGAGCGGCTGCGCAGGATCCGGATCCGGTGGCGCTCCTCGGCAAGGTTCGCCAGCTGGAAGAAGACGGTGAACGCGCGTGCGACCTGCTCGGCGCGGTCGAGGTCGAACGAGTCGACGATCTCGACGACCCTTCGCAGCTGCTCCTCGGCGGCGGCGCCCCGCGAGGCCCGCAGCTCGATCGCCGCCTTGCGCAGGCGCTCGACGTCCTCCAGCAGCTCCGCCCCGTCGTTCTCGGCGATGATCTCGCCCAGGGCCGAGCTGAACCGGCGCACGTCGGCGCGCAGCGGCGCGGAGAGCTCATCGAGCTCCAGGTCGTCGGAAGCGTGGCGGGCCATGCGACTAATCATCGGCATGGCGCCTAGGCACTAGAATCGCCGCCATGCCCGACGTCAGCCACGCCAAGCTGTTCAGCGATCTCGAGTCGAAGGAAGTGCAGCGCATCGGCAACCGCATGCGCGAGGTCAAACACTCGGCCGGGAGCGAGATCGTGACCGCGGGATCGGGTGGCGTCGCGTTCCTGGTGATCATCGACGGCGAGGTCGAGGTGCGCGTCCCCGACGGCCGCACCCGCATGCTGGGTCCGGGCGACCACTTCGGCGAGATCGCACTTCTCACCGAGGACCAGCGCTCCGCGACGATCGTCGCCAAGTCGGACGTGACGCTGGCGGGCCTGACCGCCTGGGACTTCAAGCCGTTCCTGATCGACCACCCGGAGGTGGCCTACCGAATCGCTCAGAAGCTGGCCCGGATGATCCCGGAGGCCGAAGCCCGCTAGGAGTTCCTGGTCCCCGCGATCAGGATCGCCCGCCCGGCGGCGAAAAGCAGCAGCGCGGCAGCCATCCAGAGGGCTGCCGCCAGCACGACCGCCAGCACGCCCAGGCGGCCACCCCAGATGGTGATCGACACCGCGAAGACCAGCAGGGCGACCGCGCCGAGGACGGCTCCGACCGCGTCGATGTCCGTCTCCTCAGTGCCCTCCGACTTCTCCATCAGCGTCAGGGCGGCGGGGAGAATGGCCGGAAAGGCCAGGAACACGCCGCCGACGCGCGGCCCCCAGCGCAGGCCGACGATGCCGGCGGCGAGCGCGATGCCGGCGCCGAACGCGAAGCGCAGACCGAGCTGACCCCACTGCGGCGCCAGCAGCTTGCGCAGGTCGACCTCGACCTTCTGGCGGCGCTCGCGGCGGACCGTCTCCCGCATGGTCATCGCCAGATCCCCAGGTAGGCGGCGACCGCGGCGGTCGCCCACGCAAGCCAGCCGGCGGCGCTGGCCACCAGCGAATGCAACTTCGGCACAAGCACCATCACCGCGAGGCAGCAGCCGATCATGCCGGCGGCGCCGGCGATCATCCCTTGCCCTGCCGGAGTGATCGACGCGGGCTTCTGGAGGCCGTTGAGCACCAGGCTGACCGCGGCCACCGAAGGCGCCGCCGCAAAGAGCCCGGCGAACATCTTGGGGCGCAGCGCCGTGCTCAGCTGAGAGATCAGGGCGACCAGGCAGCCTGCGACCAGGGCCTTGACGAGCAATAGGACGGCCGGCCCCATCGCGCCATCACGCTACGCTCCCGAAAGTGGCCGCCACGCTAGCGGGGAAGCTGCTGCTCAAGCCCGGCCGGCGGGCGGCCGTGGTGGCGGCACCCGCCGGCTACCGTCTCGACGGCGCCGAGGGAGTCGAGCTGGTCGAGCCGGCGGCAGGCGACCTCGACTTCGCGCAGGTCTTCGTCAACAGCCGCGCCGAGCTCGACACCGTCCTGGCCCCGGTGCTGCCTGCGCTGAAGCCCGAGGCGCTGCTCTGGGTCTGCTACCGCAAGGGCGGCGCGAAGGCCGGCAGCGACCTCAATCGCGACCAGCTCTGGGCCGAGATGGGCGAGCGCGGCTGGACCGGCGTGACGCTGGTCGCGGTTGACGG
>Ga0207664_10000752_pt1 | contig 22041 bp, 24 predicted proteins | sample LARL83metaG_FD_184349 | JGI IMG/M metagenome (GOLD analysis project Ga0207664, IMG submission 184349) | Corn, switchgrass and miscanthus rhizosphere microbial communities from Kellogg Biological Station, Michigan, USA - LAR L8-3 metaG... | ecosystem: Host-associated > Plants > Roots >... | reverse complement strand
AGCAATGGCCCCAAGACCGCTAGCCACATCCTGTCCCCCTGGACAGAACATCCCGCATCCGCACCCCGCGCTGAGCCGGGCATCACGCAAGTTCAACAAGACTTCAACGCGCTTCCTAGAGGCTAGTACTCCAGCCGTAGATCGTGATCTTGGGCGCTTTGATGGCTCGGCGGCTCTGCTGTAGAGCCGTGACAACGTTGCCTGCGCAGCGCGGGCGAGGGGCGTCTGTGCTGCCGGTCACTCGTCCCGTTTCGGTGCCACAATTCGGGTATGGCGATCCTCTTTGAGCTGGTCGTGAACTTCGGCGCTGATGAGCGGGGAGTCGAGGCCGCAGCTGAGCGGGTCCGGCGAGTCGGCCACGTCGATGTGCGGGGGCTGTCGCTGCCGCTTGGCGACCCGGTCGTTACCCGGCTCGGATTGCCGGACACCTACATCGAGTTCTCGGTGTATGTGCGGGGCATGGGTTACGGCGCTCCGGGGCCCAGGCCAGATCTTGACCCGCGCTCGTTGACAAGTGAGGAGATCACGCAGGCCGGCTTGTCGCTCTATGACCTGCTCAGCGGTTTCTCGGGCTACCGGGCTGCAGTCGTCGGCTGGGATCCTGAGTCACTGGTTGACGTAGCGGACCTTGAGGCAGACTGGCGGAACGGCGACCCGCCTGGGTACGACGGCCTCGTGCTCGCCGGCGACCTGTGCCAGAGGTGGGGACTCGGTCGCGAATGGGTCGCCTTCACAGACGGCTACCGGTGGCTGCCCTACTCGGGATCGAAGAACATCTGGTGATCCGCTGGAGGACGTGCCGCTCAGCCGGGCGCGGATGAACGCTGATGCTGGCTCCTGGTGCTCTGGCTGTAGATGCTATGTCTGCTGGTCCTGGGCTGTCTGCCGCTGGTAGTGGCAGGCGCGGGAGCGGTACTGGTGATGCCGTCGCCAGCGTGACCAGCGGATCCGGTGCCAGCTGTCCTGGAGGGGGCAGGCCGTCGTGGCGAGCAGGTGGGCGATCTCGTTGCGGGTCAGCGGGATCTGCTCTGCCTGGCCCGGGCCGCGGGCCTGTTCCAGGGCAGCGGCAACGGCGAGGAACGCGGCGGCGAGCATGGCCAGGGTGACCCACCGGTACCAGGAGGTCCAGCGGCGGACCTGGTGCTCGTCCAAGCCGGTCAGGCCCTTGCCGGCCTGGAAATTCTCCTCGATTGTCCAGCGGAGCCCGGCGACCTTGACCAGCGCAGACAAGCTGACCAGGTGCGGGCTGTAGCAGCGGTAGAAGGCCAGTTCCCCGGTGTGCCGGTTCCGCCGGATAAGCAGCCAGCGGCATCCAGGCGCCGGTTCGCTGATGGTGATCCAGGCCCAGTCGTACCAGCGGCGCCCCTTGGCGCCGTCACCTGCGGAAAGCCGCTGCCATGCCCGGCTGGGCAGCCGGGCCGCGAGTTGGTCGGCGCGTACCGTGCGCCCGGCGCCGGCCGGCACGCGGTGGTCGCACGCGACCGCGAGCACATAGCGGATCTCCTGTTGTTCCAGCCAGGCACGCAGCGGGCCGTTGCCACCGTAGACCTCATCGCCGGCCACCCAGCCGAACGGCAGCTCAGCGGTGACGGCCCGGCCGATCATCCGCTTCGCAAGCTGCGGCTTGGTCGCGAACGTCACGTCAGCGGGTATCCCGGCGGCCGCACAGCGCTCCGGGTCACCGGCCCAGGACTGCGGCAGGTACAGCTCCCGGTCAATCAGCGCGTGCCCGCTAGGCGACGCATACCCCAGGTAGACCGCAACCTGCGAATTCTCGATGCGTCCCGCCGTACCGGTGTACTGGCGCTGCACGCCCGGCGTGGCTGTCCCCTTCTTGAGGTCTCCCGTCTCGTCGACCACCAGCACCGCGCCCGGGTCGCCCAGATGCTCGATGACATAGCCGCGCACGTCGTCACGCACGTCACCGGCGTCCCACTTCGCCCTGGCGAGCAGGTGCTGCATCCCGTCCGGCGACTGGTCCCCGGCATGCTCGGCGATCGTCCAGCAGTTCTTGCGCGGCAGTTCGGCCAGCAGTCCCAGCACGAACGCCCGGGCCCGACGCCGCGGCTCCGGCCTGCGGAAACGGCCGCCGATCCGGGTCATCAGCTCATCGAGCATAACTGGCCACCGGCCAGCGTCTACGCTGGCGGCAGCGGCCACCAGAAGATCATCACGTGTCGTCACAAACCGGGATGATCAGACGGTGGCCGCCCCCTCTCCACGACCGACACGCCCAAGATCACGATCTACGGCTGGAGTACTAGATCCCCTGAAGTCCCGGCGCAAGCCGTAATCCATCAGAAAAGGTGGTCAAATGCATTATCGCGTCTCAGCAATCATCATCGCGGTGATGGCCGTAGCAGGTCTCTCCGCCCCAGCCGCGTTCGGAGCGCCGGTACAGCTGCAGCTACCGGTCGGCTGTACAGTCGGCAAAACCTACGACATATCTTCTACCATCATGGTAAATGCTAATCCATCGGTGGGTATCGCATATCACGGGGTCGGGAACCAGGTGACGGTTAGCAGCGCTCCTGGCGACTCCTCTTTCATATGCGTTGCGCCACCGGGCACGTACGTCATCCGTAACGCTGCGGGCAACTGTTTCCGGATGCGTGACGCGAGCAACGATTACGCGGTTATAGAGCAAAATGGATGCCAGGACGACAACACCAGCTATCAATTCCAGGCGAGCGACACCGGCGGCGGATCTTATCAGTTCGTGAATGTCGCTTTCGGACGGCGGCTCGGAATTATCGGCATTCATTGCCCGCCTGGAAATGGCAGCCTGGTATCGGGCGTGCCTAACTCCCCTGGGAACTGCGATTCTTGGATTATGCAGTCAGTCACGGTGAACCCTCAGGCGCGTGCAACGCGAGTTCAACAGGACTTCAACGCGCTTCCGAGAGGCTGGGACCGCTGCCGTTCCGGCGCAACCTAGCCACTAAGAAGGGTGGTCACATGCGTTATCGCATCTCAGCAATGATCATCGCGGTCATGGCCCTGGCAGGCCTCGCCGCCCCGGCCGCATTCGCGGACTCAACCGTGCTGTCGCTGCCGGGCAGCTGTACTCCCGGAAAAACCTACGACATTTCCTCCCATGTCATGGCAAATGCCAATACGTCGGTGGGTATCGATTATAACGGCACCGGGAACCCGATAACTGTCCATAACCCGCCCGGCGACACCTCGTTCATATGCGCCGCGGCGCCGAACACCTACCTCTTCCGCAACGCTTTTGGCCACTGCTTCAGAATGCAAGACGCGAGCAACAACTTCGCGGTCATCGAAACAGGCGATTGCCAGAACGACAACACCAACTACCGGTTCCTGGCGTTCCCAGTCGGCAACGGCCGCTACCAGTTCCAGAACGTTCATTTCGGGCGGTGGCTCGGTACTGCTGACTGCCCGCCCATAAACGGCAGCAGAGTCCTGGGCGTACCTAACGCCCCAGGGAACTGCCTTACCTGGGTGATCATGTCCCACTAAGCCGCGGCAATAGACGTGTGGCCCGGGAGCGCGATTCCCGGGCCACATGCGGCCAGATCCTTGCTGGCCGCCGCGGTGAGCGCGTCCGGGGCGGACGCGGTGATCTCCGGTCTCGCCCGCGGTGATCGAGTCGGACACGCACACGTCCTTGATGGCGCTGGGCGGACAGTACGCGGAGCTGTACACCTTGCAGGCATCACAGTACGACCTGTGAGGTCGATCGCGCCGGGCGTGGCGATTCCGTCGAAACATTTTCGAGGCAAGTGTTATTGAACCATGCCTTCCTCGAAAACGTTCACATTGCTGCCACCCTTTTCGCCCGACCGGGAGCAATCTCCTAACAAGACAGAAGGAGCAATGTTATGCGCAAACTATGCGTGCTCATCGCCATGCTGGCGGCAACTGCCGTCGCCGTCGGCGTCCACCCGGGGATCGCCAGCGCCGCGACCTACAACAAGTGGATGACCCGGGATGGCCTCTGCATGGGGGTGCAGGGCGGCAACATGGCACCAGGGACGGACGTCATCGCCTGGACGTGCGAGGACACCCCAAATCAGTTCTGGGCGCTTGACGCGAACTCTGGGGCGCCGAATTACTATCTGATGAGAAACGAGGCGAACCCCAGCGAGTGCCTGAGTGTGCTCCAGATGGCGACGTATAACGGGGCGCCGCTGGTCATCTGGCCCTGCAAAGACTTCAGCGGCAACCAAGACCAGCGGTGGTCGCTGGCCGGCGCTCCCTCGGGGCATATCAACGACTTCATTATCTACAACTTCAACTCCGGCCTGCTGATGCTGCCGTTGGGCTCGCTAGGCTCGCAGGTCGTCCAGTGGGACGGCCGGGCTCAGTACGTCTGGACGTCTACGAGTTCGTGATCTCGTAAACTTTCCCGGTTCGCTCGGATCTGTCCGCCCGTCCGTGCGGGCCGCGCCGCTGGCGAGGAGCCGGATAACGTGGAGTTTTACACCTTCGTGGAGGCGCGACCCCCGGACTGGGGGGTCGCGCTTCCACGATAGGGAAATCCTCCACGTTAATGCAGGAGCCGGCGATGCGCTCGCGTACCACTGGGCACATGCCGCATGCCAGCCCCGGCCGTCACATGTGTCCCGCCGACGGCGAGGAAGCACGCCGCTAGTGGTACGTCGCTAGCTGGCCGGCAGCTCGCCCAGCGTCACGGGCACGGTCAGGTGCTGCGTGCCGCGGGTGATCGTCAGCGTGAGCCGCTGTCCCGGATGGGATCCGGCCAGCACCTCAGAAAGCGCCGGGCGGTCGGCCGTCCGGGTGCCGTCGGCCTCCTGTATGACGTCACCAGGGCGCAGTCCGGCCCGGTCGGCGGGGCCCGCACTGGTCACCGCGATGATCATTGCTCCGCCTGGCCCGCCGTCAGCGCTGGCGACGGAATCGACCTGCGCGCCGAGCGTGGCCCGGTGAGAGTTCGTGACATGACCCGAGGTGATGATCTGCCCGGCGATGTCACGGGCCAGGTTGGCCGGGATGGCGAAGCCGATGCCCTGGGCCTGGGCCCCGCCCTGCGGGCTGGTGGCGGCGAGCGTCGGGATACCAATCACCTCGCCGGACGTGTTGACCAGCGCGCCGCCGCTGTTACCGGGATTGATCGGCGCGCTGGTCTGGATGGCGCCCGGCAGCGTGGTGGCCGGCCCGCCCGCGGTGCTCGGCTCGGTTACCGCCCGGTCCGTCGCGGAGACGATGCCGCTGGTCACGCTGCCCGATAGTCCCAGCGGGTTTCCGACGGCCAGCACCACATCCCCGGTCTGCGCCTTCGCCGAATCACCGAACCGGGCCGGCACCAGGCCGGAGGTGTTCTCTACCCTGATCACGGCCAGGTCGTCGACTGGGTAGGTGCCGACCAGCCGGGCATCGCGCGGCGCGGGGTCTCCTGCCACCTGGACTTTGAAGGTGCTGGAGTTCCCGGCCACGTGGGCGTTCGTGACGATGTTCCCCGAGCGGTCGAGCACCACGCCGGAGCCGAGTCCGTCGCCGCTCCGGATCAGCACCACGGCGGGAAGCGCCTGCCGTACCACGCTCGCGTACGTGGCCGTACTGGCCGGCGCGGGGCTGCCCGCTGCCGGCGAACCGAATGCGGTCGCGCCCACCGCGACCCCGCTGCCGCCGATCACCACTGCTGTCGCGGCCGCCAGCCCTGCGCGCCGGACGCGTCCCGTCATAGCCATCGTCAGGCTCCCTCCGTCTGGATATCGAGCCCAGTCAAGGCGCCGCGAATGCAGACTCAGTGCCGCGGCCATGGTGGCGGTATGGAGGCTGGCGTGACCGGGCGGTCAGGCGCGGGGGAGGGTGAGCGTGATCGTGGTGCCGTGTCCTGGCTGGCTGGCCGCGGTCAGCTCACCGCCGTGGGCCCGGGCAAGTTCGGCCGCGATCGCCAGGCCGATACCGCTGCCGGACGTCTGCGCCGCTCCCTGCCCCCGCCAGAACCGGTCGAAGATGCGCGGCAGTTCGTCGGCGGGGATGCCGGCGCCGGTGTCGGTTACCTCGAGCACGGCGTCGCGGTCAGCCTGCCTGGTGGCGATCGTCACGTTCCCGCCTGGGGGCGTGAACTTCAGCGCGTTGCCGAGCAGGTTGGCCACCACCTGATGCAGCCAGCGCGGGTCGGCGAGCGCCGGCGCGCCGGCGAGGCGCCGGTCCACGGAGATCTCTGCCGCCTCGAACTGGCGGGCCAGGCTGTCGGCCGCGCCGGCGGCGATGTCCGCCAGGTCGGTCCGGCTTCGCTCGAGGTGCAGGGCGGCGGCGTCGGCGGCGGCCAGCGTCTGGAGGTCACTGACCATGCGGGCCAGCCGCAGCACCTCGTCGCGCAGCGAGGACAGCTCTTCGGGCGTGGGTTCGGCGACGCCGTCGAGCAGGGCCTCGTGGCCCGCCTGGAGCACCGCGATGGGCGTGCGCAGCTCGTGTGCGACACCCGCCACAAGGTCGCGGCGGATCTGATCCTCCCGGTCCAGCGTGTCGGCCATCTGGTCGAATGCCGCCGACAGCTCACGCAGCTCACCCGGTGCCCGCACGTCGCCCGCCCGTGACGAGCGGTCCCCGCCCGCCATCGACCTGGTCACCGTGATCAGCCGGACGATCGGGCGGGTGATGCGCCGGGCCACCGCCAGGCCGGACAGCAGGGCGAGCAGCGCCGCCAGCCCGGCGGCGCCGATGATGGCCCGCAGCAGCCCGCTGCGCAGCACGCCGTCGGCGCCGCCGAGCCCGGTGCCGGTGAGCTGGACCAGGACCCGGCCGACCGGCTCGCCGCGCACCACGACGGAAGCGCTGGACTCAGGTCCGGATCCGGCGGCGAAGCCCGGTGTGGACACGACGACCTTGCGGTCGAGGTCGCGTACCTGGAGGTTAACCCCGGTCCGTTCGGCCAGATCTTGAATTGGGGTAAGGTCGCTGTCCCAGGCGGCGGCGGCCGCCACCGACATCGCGCTGGCCAGGTCGTCGCGCTGCCGGCCGGCCAGTGCCGACACGTCCGCCGATGAGAAGACGGCCACCAGCGTGGCCAGCAGTGCCACCGCCGCCAGGGCCACGGCCAGGAACGCCAGCGCGAGCCGCAGGCCGAGCGTGTCAGTCATCGCGGCTCAGTCCCAGCCGGTAGCCACCGCCCAGGACGGTCCGGATAATGCGAGGGCTGGCCGGGTCCTCCTCGATCTTGCGACGCAGGTTCTTCACGTGCGAGTCGACGGTGCGCTCGTATCCCTCGAACTCGTAACCGCGCACCCGGTTGATCAGCTCGAACCGCGAGTAGACCCGTCCGGGCACCGTGGCCAGCGCGACCAGGACGCCCCACTCGGTGGGCGTGAGCTCGGTCTGCGCGCCGCGGACGGTCGCGATGCGCCGCGGCTCGTCGATGACCAGTTCGCCGCCGCCATAGCTGCTGACCTCCTGATCGGCGGCAGGGCTGCCGCGACGGAGGATCGCCTGGACCCGGAGGACCAGCTCGCGGGGGCTGAACGGCTTTGTCACGTAGTCGTCGGCGCCGAGTTCGAGCCCGCGGATCCGGTCTTCCTCGGTGCTTTTCGCGGTCAGCATCAAAATGGGCGTGGCGGCCGTCGCCCGGAGCTCGCGTGCGACCTCCTCGCCTGGGACGTCGGGCAGCCCCAGGTCGAGGACGACCAGGTCAGGCGCCGCGGTGGCGGCCAGGCTGATCGCCTCCGCACCCGATCCGGTCGTCAGTACTGTGAAACCGGCACGTTCCAGGTAGGACCGGATAAAGTCCCGCAGCTTCCGCTCGTCCTCCACCACCAGCACGGTCGTGGCCATCGCCTAGGTCAACCGCCTCTCCACACCGTCACCATGACACCTTCACCGTACGGGCATGTTCACCCGATGCACTGATACCCAGACAGCAGAAACGGCATTTGGGCAGCAAATATGACCGGAAGCGACGTGATCGTGGCCATCCCGTGGGTGATCTTCGGCATCGCGCTGCTTGTGCTGTGCATCCGGCTGCTCCGCTCGCGCCACGGGTCCCGGCGATGAGCGCGCTCACCAGCCTCCAGGTCGACTCGGTGATCTCCTACCTCGTCGCGATCCTCATCCCCGCGCTCGACGCGATCTTCCCGGTGCTGCCGAGCGAGACCGCCGTCATCGCCCTTGGCGTGGCGACGGCGGGCAGCACCGATCCGCGTATCGCCCTGCTGGTCGCCTGTGCCGCCGCCGGAGCGTTTCTCGGCGACAACATCTGCTACCTGCTCGGGCGCCGCTTCGGGCCCGCCACCGAACGCAGGTTCTTCTCCTCGCCCAAGGGCAAGGCCACCCGGGCCTGGGCCGAACGCTCGCTCCAGCGGTTCGGGATGCAGCTCATCATCGTGTGCCGGTTCATTCCCGGCGGACGAACCGCGGTCACCCTCAGCTGCGGGCTCACCGGCTATCCGCGCAGGCGCTTCGTCGCCGCGACCGCTGTGGCCGGGGTGCTCTGGGCGTTGTACGCGTTCTTCATCGGGCGCCTCGGCGGCAAGGCGTTCGAGGACAAGCCCTGGCTGGGCCTGATCATCGCGTTCGGCGCCACGCTAGTGATCAGCGGCCTGGTCGAGGTGGCGCGGCGGATCGTGCAGGCGCGGCGACGGGTTACGGGGTTACCCCGGACAGGTTGAGGCCGATGATCCCGACGATGATCAGGCCGATCGACACCAGCTTCGCGGCCGAAACCGCGTCACCGAGGAACGCCATGCCCACCGCCGCCGCCCCGGTCGCGCCGATCCCAGTCCAGACCGCGTAGGCCGGCCCGACCTCCAGCTCGCGCAGCGCGACGTTCAGCAGCGCGAAGCTGATCAGCGCGCAGATCGCGAAGCCGGCCGTCGGCCATACCCGCGTCAGTCCATGGCTCAGCTTCAGCAGCACGGCGAACGCCGTCTCGAACATGCCCGCCGCGACAAGGGCCACCCATGCCATTTGTCTGCACCTCCTCGTTCTTGTTGTAGTGCGCGGCTGAGGAGCCCCGGTGTGGAGGTTTTGCAGACCCGATGGAGGCGGCCTCCACCGGGTCTCCATCGGTTGCGCGCCTGGCGTTCATACCGGTGCCCGAGTGTGGATGCTGTCAGACGAAGGAAGGACTGTCATGTACCAGATGCTGAATCCGGTCAGCGCCGCCTGGAACACTGTGGCGCGGTTCGACGACTACGAGTCCGCCCAGCGCGCGGTCGACCGGCTGTCCGACGACGGCTTCCCGGTCGAGAAACTCGATATCGTCGGCAGCGACCTGCGGCTGGTCGAGCGGGTGACGGGGCGGCTGACCACCGTGCGGGCCGCTGGCGTGGGCGCGCTCAGCGGGCTGTGGGCAGGTCTGCTGATCGGCGTGCTGCTGAGCCTGTTCACGAGCGGGCACGCGTGGCTGGGCGTCGTCGCGGCCGGGGCCGGGTTCGGAGTTTTGTGGGGTGCGGTGTTCGGCTTCGTCGCCCACGCCGCGACCCGTGGCCAGCGCGACTTCAGCTCGGTGCGCGGTCTGTCCGCGACCCGTTACGACCTGATCGCCCGGGAGGGCACCGTTTCGCGAGCGCGGCAGCTGCTCGACGAGGCCGGCCTGCTGCCCGAAGACCCCGCGCCGGCCGGCTAGTCCAGGCCGCGCCTGGGCCAGCCGATCAAGGGCGGCGGCGGTGTCCGGGCACCGCCCCGCCCGATTTACACCGAAAGGGGCGTCATGTTCGTTCCGACGTGGGTCTGGCTGGCCACGCTGTCGGCCGTCCTGGCAATGCTGGCCGTCGACATGCTCGCCCACCGCGGCGGTCCTAGCGGCGGTCCTAGCGGCGGTCCTAGCGGCGGCCGGGACACCAGCGGCGGCCGGGACACCAGCATGCGGGTGGCGGCGCTGTGGAGCGCCGCGTGGGTCGGGCTCGGTGTCGGCTTCGGCTTCGTGGTGTGGGCGGCGTGGGGGGCGTCGCACGCCGGGCAGTACTTCGGCGGCTACCTGCTGGAGAAGAGCCTCTCCGTCGACAACATCGCGGTCCTCGCGCTGATCTTCTCCAGTTTCGTGGTGCCGCGGGCCCTTCGGCACCGGGTGCTGTTCTTCGGCGTCGTGGGCGCGCTGGCCATGCGCGGCGCGCTCATCGCCGCTGGGGTCGCGCTGATCAGCCAGTTTCAGTGGGTGCTGTATGTCTTCGGCGGGTTCCTGCTCGTGACCGCGTGGCGGATGCTGCGCGCCCGCAAGCCCGGCGGCGCGCTGATCGCGCGGATGGTTCCCGCGACAAGCGACTACGACGGCACGCGCTTCCTGACCCGGCGGGCGGGCCGCCTCAGGGCGACCCCGCTGCTCGTCGTCCTTGTGCTCATCGAGGTCACCGACCTCGTCTTCGCCGTCGACTCGATCCCTGCCGTGCTGTCCGTCACCGACGAGCCGTTCCTGGTGTTCACCTCGAACGCGTTCGCGCTCCTGGGCATGCGCGCGCTGTATTCCCTGCTGGATGGCCTGCTCCACCGGTTCGTCTACCTCAGGCCGGCCCTCGCTGTCATCCTCGCGTTCGCCGGGTTGAAGATGCTGCTGGCCGACGTCGTCCACATTCCGGTCGCGGTTTCGCTGGCGTTCATCGTCGCCTGCCTCGGGGTCGCGGCGCTGGCCAGCTCCTTCGCGGGTTCGGATGCATCGGGATTGACGATGAATTACCTGGTCGGCAAGCTGTTGCCGTGACTGGGGAACAGGAGCGGGCGGAACGGTTCGCGGAGCATTTCCGTGCCGTCTACCTCACGTTTCATCGTCGTGACCGGCCGCGGAGCGAGCTGCCCGGCGCATCGAGGGCGGTTCTCGAGCACCTGGCCCTGGCGGGCCCGCTGACCATCGGTGAGGCCGCCGCGCACATGCGCAGGGCACAGTCGGTGATCAGTGAGATCGTGACCCATCTGGAGCGCGACGGCCTGCTGGAGCGCGAGAACGACCCGGGGGACCGGCGGCGGACGCTGATCTGGCTGACACCCGCCGGTCAGGAGGCCCTGCGCCGGGATCGGGACGTGCTCGGTGTCGACCTGCTTGCCCGCGCGATGGCAAGGCTGCCGCCGGGACAGGCCGACGCGCTGAACGCCGGGATGCGCGCCCTGATCGAAAGTGCCCATCCGACCGCCAATATGACCGAAGGAGAGAACCATGACGTGTGAGAGCTGCGGCATGCCCATCGAGACCGGCCGCTACTGCGGCTACTGCACCGACGACAGCGGCGCGCTCCAGTCGTTCGAGGAGCGCTTCGCAAGGATGGCCGCGTGGCAGGCTCGTCGCGATCCGGCGGCTTCAAAGCAAGACATCGAACGACAGGTGCTCGACTATATGGCCACTCTTCCCGCCTGGCGTGAGCATCCCCGGGTCCAGGCACGCTGAATGGCCCGATGGGATGCTGGCGGGCAATTCGCGGCACCTCGCGTCCGTCAGCTCAAGCGGCCTTGCCCATCCGCTGCAAAGGCCACCTGCGCCACTTCAGTAACATCAGATTGCGAGTCGCCCCAGCCGGAGCGGGTCTCGACTGCCGGGTCGGGCGCAGCGTGCCGATGGTGCCAACGGGCCGCCCCAGAGTAGTGCCGATGGCGCCATCGGGTCGGCCGGTGCCGTGCCGATGGTGCCATCGGCACGTCGGCGGTCATCGGCACGTCGGCGGTCATCGGCACGTCGGCGGTCATCGGCACGTAGGCGGTCATCGGCACGGCACCGGTCATCGGCACGTCGGCGGCCTCGCGCCGGCCAGGGGCAGGATCGGCAGCGGCGACCTTCAGGGCGTCGGCTGGCTGGTCTGGGGGACTGCCGCCGCTGGTGACGGACTGGATGGCGGCGATGCCGAGGACGGCACCGTGCTCGGACTGGCCGGCGTGGCCGGTGCTGGGGAACGGCTTACCCGCGGCGAATGAGATGGGCTGGGGGAGCCGGAAAGCGCCGGGCTGGGCGACCCGGTGAGGGTCGGTGACCTCGTGGGAACGGCGGTGGCGGGGGTGCGGGTCGGGGCGGGATTCGTGGTTTGCCGGCTCGCGCCCGCTTCGCCAGTGGCCGGGCGTACCAGGACGTAGAGCGCGAGCACGCCTAGGAACAGCCCGATGAGCACGAGCGTCGAGGTGCGCGGCCGCCGCGCGGTCACGAGGCACCTCCGGTCGCCCGGCCGGTGTCAAGCTCGGCCGAGACGAGGATGCCCTCCTGGCGCAGTGCCGACGCTACCCGCGCGCGAAGCTCCCGGCCCACGTCGAACTGCATGCCCGGCAGCGTGCGTGCCACCATGCGCACCGAGAACGTTTCGACCTCGATCCGCTCGACCCCCATCACCGTGGGCGGATCGAGCATCATCTTCCGCAGCTGGTCATCGCTGAACGCTTCCTTGCCGACGCGCCGCAGCACCTCGGTGACATGGCTCACCTCGACAGATGAGGGAACCGGGACGTCGACCACGGCGCGCGCCCAGTCTCGCGACAGGTTGGTGACCTGTACGATCTGGCCGTTGGGAGTGGTGATTACCTCGCCGCTGACCGACCGGATGCGGGTGACCCGCAGCGTAACCTCCTCTACCGTGCCGGTGGCCGGCTGCGTCACGCCGGCCACGGAGATGCGGACGACGTCACCGAAGCCGTACTGCCGTTCGCCGGTGATGAACAACCCGGCGCCGATGTCCTGGATGAACCGCTGCAGGCCGAACCCGAGCGCGGCGCTGATCAGCGCCGCGGGCGCCACCAGGCCGGCCAGGGGTACGCCCATGCGCTGGATCACCAGGACGGCGGTGACGACGTAGATGATGGCCAGCGCGCTCCAGGTGAAGACCTGGGCCACGATGTGCCGGTGCTTGGCGGCCTCGGAACGCACCAGCTCGTCCGTATCGGCCGCCCGGGCATCGATCTGGGTCATGATCCGGCCGCGCCCCCAGTCCGCGAGCCGGGTAAGCAGTATCGCGCCCAGGACAAGCAAAATGATGACCAGCAGGTCTCCGCGTGCCCAGGCGTTGAAGTCGGACAGCGGTGCGATCGCGGTCGTCAATACTTCCCTCCCGTCCGGTGGTCTCCTCCATCTCCGAACCCACCAGTCTAAATAGGGCGAAACGGGCAGGGTGCGGCAGGCCCAGGACATGATCGTGGCCAGTACCAGGCGGATAGCGCCAGGACTGGCCACGATCATGAAGAAGGGCAGGGTTAGCCGCTGGTTTTGGGGATGGTGGAGATGGTGTTCTGGGCTGTCTGGAGGGCGGTGGTGACGGGTGCGGTGCCGGTGATGGCGGTCTGGATGGCGGTCCAGATGGCTTGGGAGACTTTGGGGTAGTTGGTGCCGTATTCGGTGGTGCGGGGGCGGGCGGTCTGGGTTTCCTGGGCGAAGACGGTGTACTGGGGTCCGCCGGTGAGGTATTGCTGGATGACGGCGGGTTTGGTGGGGAGGTAGTACATCATTGAGGTGATGTGCTGCATGGTGGCGGGTTGCTGGAGGCCTTGGATCCATTGCCAGGAGGCTTGCTGCTGGGCGGGTGTGCCGCCGGCGCCGATGTCGGTGGTTTCGCCGCCGAGGGGGGCGATGACGGTCTGCCCGGGCTGGCGTACGGGGATGGGGACGATGCCGTATTGCTGGTTGTATTTCCAGCCGGCGGCGTTGAGTTCGGGGAAGATCCAGGGGCCGTCGATGATCATGGCGGCTTTGCCGTTGAGGAACTGCTGGGTGAGGTCGGGGTCCTGGCCCCAGGTGAGGACGGATTTGGATGCGGATCCGTCTTTGACCATGTTGACCCATAGCTGGAGGGATTGCTGGAACTGGGGGGTGGCGGGGCTGGTGAGGGAGGCGCCGTTGGACCAGAAGAAGGGTTCGAGCTGCCAGGTGGACTGTTCGTCGCCGGTGGCGTCGAACGCGATCCCGTAGCGGGAGGGGGTGGTGAGTGTTTTCGCGTCGGCTTGCAGCTGGGCCCAGGTGGCGGGGGGGGTGAGGTGGGCGGCGGCGAGCATGGTTTTGCTGTAGAACAGGCCGACGGCGTTGGTGCCGATGGGGTAGCAGTAGTGCTTGCCCTGGTAGGTGCATTCGCTGATGGCGCCGGGGGTGTAGCCGGCGGTGGTGAACCCGGGCATGGTGTCGAGGGGGACGAGCTGGCCGGTGGCGGCGACTTCGGGGACGTTGGGGTTGTCGATGAGCATCAGGTTGGGCATGTCGCCGGCGCTGGCGTCCTGGAGGATCTTGGTGATCAGGTTGGCGTAGGGGACTGAGGTGCGTTTGACCGTGATGTCCGGGTGGGTTTTCATGAACTGGGTGTTGTAGGCGGTGATCGCGGTGTTGGCGCCGCCGGTGAAGTAGTCGAACTCGGTGATCGTCACCGCCCCGCCGCTGCCGCCGCTGCTGCTGGCGGCGGGGGTGGAGGAGCAGGCGGCGGCGGTGCCGGCGAGCAGGGCGGCGCCGGCGAGGGCGAGGGCACGTCGTCGTGTGTGCGTGTGCATGTGTGTCTCCTGGTGGGTGCGGTTTACCCTTTCACCGAGCCGGCGGTCAGGCCGGCGGCGATGTAGCGCTGGGCGGCGATGAGGAGCATGGCGGCGGGCAGCACGGCGAAGACTGCCAGGGCCATCGCCTGTCCCCAGTTCTGGGAGAATTCGCCGATGTAGGTGTAGATGGACAGGGTGACCGGTTCGAAGGTGTTGCCGTTGAGCATGGTGAGGGCGAAGATGAAGTCGCCCCAGCCGTTCAGGAACGCGAACAGGGCGATGGTGATGATCGCCGGGCGGCTCATCGGCAGGACCAGGCGGGTGAATGCCTGCCATTCGGTGGCGCCGTCGACGCGGGCGGCGGCGATGACGTCGCGGGGCAGGGCGAGCATGAACGCGCGGAGCACCAAGATGGCGAACGGGACGGCGTAGCTCGCGTCGGCGATGACCAGCCCGGGGTAGCTGTTGAGCAGGTGCAGCCGGTGGTAGACCAGGAACAGCGAGTTCGCGATCACGATCGAGGGCAGGATCTGGGCGGCCAGCAGCGACCCGGTCAGCAGCCCGGTCACCGCGAACCGGTACCGGGCCAGCGCGTGCGCCGCCGGTACCGCGATCGCCAGGGTCAGCGCCGCGGTGCCGGCCGCGATGATCAGCGAGCTGACCACGTGGGAGCCTTGCTGGGACAGCACGACCCGGTAGTTCGACAGCGTGAACCGGGCGGGGAAAAAACTGTACCGCGACGCGCCGAACAGCTCCGAGTTCGTCTCGAACGAGGCGACGACCACCGCGTACAGCGGGAACAGCAGCACCGCCACCGCGGCCAGCGCCCCCACGCCGGCCAGGGCCGCGCCCAGCCGCCGCCGCGCCGCCGCGCTCACCGCGCTCACCGGGTATCCCCGCGCAGCGAGGCGCGGTTCAGCCAGATGTACAGCGGCGCCGCGGCCAGCGCGATCAGCAGCAGCACGGTGTTCAGCGCGGCGCCGGCACCGTAATCGAACTCCTGGAACGACAGGTTGTACGCCCAGGTGGCGATCAGCTGGGTCGAATTCGCCGGGCCGCCGCCGGTCAGCCCGATCACCACGTCGAAGACCTTCACCGTGAACACGAACCCGAGCACCAGCACCACCTCGGCCACCGGCCGGATCAGCGGGAGCCGGACCCGGACCAGGCGCTGCCACGGCCCGGCCCCGTCGATCCGCGCCGCCTCCAGCAGCTCAGCCGGGACATCTTGCAGCGCGCTGTACAGCAGCACGGTGAAAAACGGCACCCCGATCCAGATGTTGGTCACCAGCACCGTCAGGTACGCCCACCCCGGATCAACCTCGAACCCCACCGGGCGGTGCACCAGATGCAGCCCCAGCAGCACCTGATTGACCGCGCCGGCCTGCAACTGGAACAAGAACCTGAAAATCACCCCCGTCACCAGCAGCGGCAGCAGCCACGGCACCAGCACCAGCGACCGGGCCAGCACCCGCAACGGGAACCGCACGCAGAACAGCAGCGCCAGCCCGAACCCGATCACGAACTGGAACAGCAGCGACAGCACCGTGAAACTGAACGTCCGCACGATCGCGCTATCCGCCACCGGATCCCGCAGCGTCACCCAGTAATTCGACAACCCCGCAAACGGCGCCGCCAGATGCGCCACCGTCGCCGGCGACGTCCGCTCAAACGACAGCACCACGTTATACACCACCGGCACCACGAACGCGAACACCACAAACCCCACCGCAGGCAGCAGAAACAACCACCGAGCCAACCGCAGCAACCGCACCTGCCGGCCGGCGTCCTTACTAGCTGCTGAGACAACCATGGCGGTCAGGCCTGCGGGAGCCAGACCCGCATGGCCCGGCCGTCCCGGTTGTCCCACTGGAAATAAGGGATCGCGGTCACGGTCACCTGGTCCCCGGCCGGATCCGCCACCGAGGTGCCGGTGCCGGCATCGTGCCAATAGGGCAGGCCTGAGGCGCCGCGGCCTGGCGGGCGCAGGACGGCGGGGGCGTCGATGAGCACCGTCATGCCGACCCCAGGCACAGTGACGGTGCGTTCGCCGAGGTCACCGCGTACCAGGGCAAGGTCGTCCAGGTCGGTCCCGGCTGGCTGGTCGGCCTGCTCGACGCAGAACACCAGCGGGCCGCGCTCGATCGCCACGGTCCCGCGCACCGCGTCGATCCGCGGGTCCGGATAGGTAAGCCTCGGCGTGGTGTCCAGCTGGTAGCTGAGCATGTCACCGGTGTGCCACTGCCGGTCCACCACTAGGTATCCTGCGCTGGTGGATTCGGCCCGCACCGGCTGGCCGTTGAGCAGCAGGCGCGGGCTGGGGCACCAGTCCGGCGCGCGCAGCGCCAGCCCAGCCGGCGCCGACGGTGCGCTTGTCACCGTGACCTCGACCGTGCCGGACCATGGGTAACCGGTGTCCACCTGCACGGCCAGTTCGCCGTCGGCTAGTGCGGCGGCGAGCACCGCGCCGCTGAACTGGTGCAGGTAAAGGGTACGGCCGGCCACGGTGGCCAGGTAGTTCTGCAGCGAGGCGATGAGCCGCATGATGTTCGGCGGGCAGCAGGCACAGGAGAACCACTCCTTGCGGCGGCCCGTGTCATCCTTGTCGAGGTGGCCGGCCCGGCGCTGCAGCGGGTTCACGTAGAAGAACCGCGTCCCGCCGGTGGCGATGGCCCCCGCGAAGCCGTTGTACATGATGCGTTCCATGTGGTCGGCGTACTTGCTGACGCCGGTGGCCAGCAGCAGCCGCCACGCCCATTGGAAACTGGCGATGGCCGCACAGGTCTCGTTGTAGGCCCGGTCCGGTGGCAGCTCGAACCGGTCGCCGAAGCTCTCCCCCTCGTGCCGCGAACCGTTCCCGCCGGTCAGGTACGTCTTCGTGGCGATCATGTCAGCCCAGCGGTCAACGGAGGTCTGCAGCAGCGCCGCGTCGCCGGTTTCGGCCGCGACGTCGGCGACACCCGCCTCCAGGTACAGCGCTCGGACCACATGTCCCACCTCCGTGCTGCTCTCCCGGACCGGCTTGTGGTCCTGCAGGTACCCGCGGCCGAAACCGGAGTCGCCAATCTGCCCGTGTCCGCGCCGCTCGATCCACTGGCTCGCGAGCTCCAGGTAGGGCCGGTGCCCGGTCTCCCGGTACAGTTCCACCAGCGCGGTCTCCACGAGGGGGTGGCCGTCTAGCCCGTCGTCCTTGCCGAGGAACGTGTCCACCAGGTGATCGGCGAACCGCCGCGCCACCGCGAGCAGCCGGCCGGTACCGGACCCGCGATTGGCGGCGATCGCGGCTTGGATCAGGTGGCCAGCGCAGTACATCTCGTGGCTGTCGGCAAGGTTGCCGTACCGTGGCTGGCCGGACACCTGGACGGCGGAGTTGAGATAGCCGTCAGGCTGCTGCGCCCGCTCCAGCAGGGCCGTCGTCTCCCGGGCGAAGTCGGCCAGCTCCTGGTCGCTGCCTTGGCTCAGCTCCCAGCCGATCGCCTCCAGGGTCTTGTAGATGTCGGAGTCCATGAACACTGGCCCCTGGTAACCCTCGTGCAACCCCGCAATGGCCAGCCGGAGGTTGTTCAGGTTCCCCGCCGACTCCAGCCGGCGCAGCGCGAGCGGCAGGCTGGCTGTGCGGTTGCGCCGCTGCCAGTCATGCAGCAGGCCGGCGCGGAGCCGCGCGGCCCGGCCGGCCAGCGGCCTGTGCACGACCGCCGCGTCCGCAGTTGGCCTTACCGGGCCATGAGTCGGCTGGGCGGCGTTTGCGCTGCTCATCTGGTGCAATCCGGCTCCTGGGCGTCACGTTGCCGACGAGGGTCCGAACAGCTTCTGCCGTTCGGGAAAAGCTGTTCCTCAGCGCGGGTGATTGTGGGGAAGCGCTTAGCCAACTATTCTGGGGAAGCGCTTAGCCTGACGTCAAGCCCGTCCTGCCTAACCCCGATTTGATGACATATCCCGGCCCAGCGCGGCTGGGCACGGACATCGGAGCAACCCTTTGCCTGCCAGCACACCGTCTCCCGCTGAGCCGGTGCGCGTGCGGGCGACCATCAGGGATGTCGCCGCGCGAGCCGGCGTCTCGACCGGCACCGCCTCCAAGGCCCTCAACGGCCAAGGCAAGCTGCGCGCGGAAACCCGGAACCGGGTGGCCGCCGCTGCCCGCGAACTGGGTTTCGCGCCCAATGTACTCGCCCGCGGGCTGCTCGCCGGGCGCACCTATACCGTCGGCGTGATCACCACCGACAGCTTCGGCCGGTTCAGCATCCCGGTGATGCTCGGCGCCGAAGACGCACTCGGGGCGGGCCAGATCTCGGTGTTCATGTGCGACACCAGGGACGACCCGGTCCGTGAACGGCATTACCTGGACATGCTGCTCAGCCGGCAGGTGGATGGGCTGATCGTGGCCGGGCGGCGGATAGAGCCACGGCCCCGCATCGGGCTGGACGTGGGCGTCCCGGTGGTATACGCGATGACGCAGCCGATGGACAGTGACGAGCCCGCCATCCTGCCGGACGACATCGGCGGCGGCCGGCTTGCCGCCGAGCACCTGCTCAGCCTCGGGCGGCGCCGGTTCGGCCACATCACCGGGCCAGAGCGGTTCCTGTGCGCCCGGAAGCGGGCCGCCGGATTCTGCGGTGTGCTCCTCAAGACCGGTGCGAAATTCCCCGCCCACGACGTGCTGTACGGTGAGTGGAGCGAACGATGGGGCCGGGAGGCAACCCGGCTGGTGCTGGACCACACCCCGGACGTAGACGCCATCTTCTGCGGCAGCGACCAGATCGCCCGCGGCGTGATCGACACGCTGCTGTTCAGCGGCAGACGGGTGCCAGAAGACGTCGCGGTGGTCGGCTACGACAACTGGAGCCCCATGGTGCTCGGCGCCGATCCTCCACTCACCAGCATCGACATGTGCCTGGAACACGTCGGCCGGATGGCCGCCGAACAGCTGATGCTAGCCATCAACGGCGAACCCTCGCGAGGTGTGCATACCGTCGCATGCCGCCTGATCCCGCGCGGCTCTTCGGTGCCGGTCAGCCGCTGACATGGGCGGTGTTGTCGATCCAGTGCTGGGCGAGGCCGGTGTCGCCGTCGACGCTGATGCCGGTGGTTTCGCGGTCGGTGAGCGGGAGTCGCCGGGTCAAGGTCAGCAGCAGCGATCGGGCCGGGCCGGTCACCGTCACATCGGCCTGCTGGGTTCCAGGCTGCCACGTCGCCCCGTCAGGCCGCCGCTCGACGAACCACGCGCCTGTGTCGTCGGTGGTGTCGGTGGTGTCGGTGGCCAGCCACTGCAGGGTCTGCCCGGTGCCCCGGATGGCGTGGGCGGACTCGGACCGCCGCATCTCCCACGCCGGGGAAGTGAGCATCGTGAGGTGATTGCTGATAAGCACGGCTGCGATGCCGGCTTCGATGCCGGCCGGCCGGGCCGCCGCGTTGGCCGCGTCAAAGCCGTGGACGACACTCTCGTTGAGGACGCTGGACATCCAGAATCGCGTCCCGGGCCGCTTATCCCCTGCCGGGTTGAAAACCGGCGCGTCGAGCGCGTCATCAGAGCACGCGTTCGCGACCCGCTGCGCGGACTCCGACAGCCACGCCTGCCACTCGCGGGGGTCGGCGGGGAGTACGGCCAGCTGCGTGGGCAGCTGTGCGGGGTCGGTGATGCGCCGCTCGATGATCTCCGCGACCCAGTGCTGGGTCTGGCCCACGTGCTCGACCAGGTCAGTGATGGTCCACTCCGGGGTTGTCGGCACGACGGCGTCAGGTCCGGCCGCGGCGGCTGATTCCGCCAGCTGCCGGGTGTGCCCGACGATCGCTCGCCGGGCATGTTCCGCGTTCAGCTCGGGCATGGACTGTCCTTTCCGTAGGCTGGCTGCCGGATCCGTCGCGCGGCAATGATCATCAGGACGATCGCGCCGACCCCGAGTATGATATTGTCGGCCAGCGCGGTGGCGGGCGGGACCTGCAGGGTCCGCGCGTTGGGGAAGCCGAGCCACACGTAGGTGCACAGCGTGCCCGCGGCGAGCGCCAGACGGTGCGCGGCGCCCCAGCGGCAGCTGCGCGACCAGTGAGCACACAGCATCGCGCCCATCGCGAACAGCGCGCACCCGGCACCGACCGCCGCCCACCGCGGCACGGGCAGCGAGTCGCGCAGCCAGTACAGCGTTGTCACGGCGAACGCGCCCGTCCCGATCATCCATGGCCGCGGGAGATCGACGTTCGGCCTGGGCGCGATGCGGCGGCCGGCCAGGAACCCCAGCACGATCAGGCCGGCGATCGCGACCGCGCACCAGGCCAGTTCGGCCGGGGCGGCGACGAACTTCGTCTCGGCGAGCTGCATAGCGCACAGCAGCGAGGTTGTCAGCACGAACATGACGGCGACGGTGGTCAGTCCCTTCCTGCCCAGCCATGGCTGCGTGCGGTCGCCGCTGAAGGTTTCGGTGATCGCGATCGGTACGCTGATGCTCCAGATCGCGTGCACCGCCAGCGTGTCCTGGAGCAGTTCGCCCCAGGTGCCAAGGAACGGGATCGAGGTGCCGGGATAGGCGGCGGCAATGTCGATGCCGCCGTAGTGGGGATTCCACAGCATCATGTCGATGGGCCCCTCCTCCAGCAGCGCGTAGGCCGCCGCGAACAAGATCATCGTCGGCCAGCCGCGCCCGGTCCGCCGGGCGATCTCCCGGATCAGCAGCGCGCCCCCGCCGTACATCGGAGCGAACAGCAGCAGCGAGACCACGTCGGTGATCGGCGTGTTGCCGAACAGGTACTCCCCTACCAACGGCGACAGGAAGAACAAGGCCAATGAAAGCCGCAAGCCACGGCGTGGAAGCGTTATCACGTCAGGGACGTTACGAGCGGCCGCGGCGCTGCCGCTTCTGCCGGCCGGCCAGGTTCTGCGTCCAGCTGGCCAGATCGCGGTTCAGCCAGGGTTCGCGTCGTGGGCGAGAAGCGCAAGCTGGACGCGGTTGTCCAGCCCCAGCTTGGCGAGTGCGCTGGACAGATGGGCCTTGACGGTGCCCGCGGACAGGTGCAGCCGGGCACCGATCTCCGCATTGGACAGCCCTTCGGCGACCGCGACGGCGACGTCGCGCTCACGCTCGGACAGCAGCGCGAACTGCCGGGCGGCGTGTTCGGCCCGCGTGCCCGAACCCGCCGCCGTGTGGTCGATCAGGGCCCGCGCGGCGGCCGGCGAGAGCACGGGTTCCCCGCGCGCCGCGCTGCGCAGCGCCAGGACAATCTGTTCCGGCTCGGTGTGCTTGAGCAAGTATCCCGCCGCGCCCGCGCGCACGGCCTCGACGACGAGGCGCTCCGTGCCGAAGGTGGTGAGCACGATCACCTGGGCCGCGCTGTCCTGGCCGGTGAGCGCCCGGGTCGCGGCGATCCCGTCCATGACCGGCATCCTGATGTCCATCAGGACCACGTCGGGCATATGGCGGCGGACCGCGGCGGCCACGCCCGATCCGTCTTCCACCTCGCCGACGACCTCGATGTCGCCCGCCCCGCGGAGCATCATCTTCAGCCCAGAGCGGACCAGCGGGTCATCGTCAGCCAGCAGCACCCGGATCACCGGCGTCACCTCGCCGGCCATGGTAGCCGGGCCCGCAGCGTGAACACCCCGTCCGCGCGGCCGTGCTCCAGGGCGCCGCCATCCAGCTCGACCCGTTCGGCCAGCCCAGCCAGACCTGTCCCCGTGCCGGGTATCCGCGCGCCCGGCACCTCGGCCGG
>Ga0207664_10000750_pt1 | contig 22079 bp, 16 predicted proteins | sample LARL83metaG_FD_184349 | JGI IMG/M metagenome (GOLD analysis project Ga0207664, IMG submission 184349) | Corn, switchgrass and miscanthus rhizosphere microbial communities from Kellogg Biological Station, Michigan, USA - LAR L8-3 metaG... | ecosystem: Host-associated > Plants > Roots >... | reverse complement strand
CCGGGCCATCAGGCAGGTGGCCGCCGCCCTGGGCGCCTTGCCCAAGGTCGCCACCGGCATCGAGTCGCCGCTGGCACCGGGCGGCGGCAAGCTGATCTCGCGGGACGGCCGCTCCGCGCTGGTCACGTTCAACATCGCGGGCAGCCCGGACAACGCCGATCAGACGGTCGTCCCCGCCGAGCGCGCCGTCGCCGCCGTCCAGGCCGCCCATCCGGGCCTGCGGGTGGCCGAGTCCGGCCAGGCCAGCGTTGACCGGGCGACCAACAGCATCATCAGTTCCGACTTCCGCCGCGCCGAGGTCACCTCGGTGCCGATCACGCTGGTGCTGCTGCTGTGTGTGTTCGGCGCGCTGATCGCGGCGGGCATCCCGCTGCTGCTCGCCGGCACCGCGGTGACCAGCGCCATCTCGCTGCTCGCGATCCCCAGCCGGTGGCTGCCGGTGGGCAGCACCACGTCGTCGGTCGTGCTGCTGGTCGGCATGGCCGTGGGCATCGACTACTCGCTGTTCTACCTGCGCCGGGAGCGCGAGGAGCGGGCCGCGGGCGCCGACACCTATACCGCGGTGCGGACAGCCGCGGCCACCTCGGGCCGCGCCATCGTGGTGTCCGGCCTCACCGTGATGATCTCGCTGTCCGGGCTGTTCCTGACCGGCATCGACGTCTTCTCCGGGATCGCCGTGGGCACGATCATGGTGGTCGGCATCACCGTGCTCGGCTCACTGACCGCACTCCCGGCGGCGCTGTCGCTGCTCGGCTCCTGGGTGGACCGGGGCAGGATTCCGTTCCTCGGCCGCCGCCGCACCGCCGCGCGCCCGTCCAAGGTGTGGGGCGCCCTGGCCCGCCGCGTGGTGGCCAAGCCGGTCCTGTTCGGGGGCGCGGCCGCGCTGGCGCTCGCCGCCCTGGCCGTGCCCGCGCTCAGCATGCGGCTGGCCGAGCCCGGCTTCCGCGACCTGCCTGCCAACATCCCCGTGGTGCAAAGCCTGCTGGCCACCCAGAAGGCCTTCCCCGGCGGCCCGGCACCCGCCGAGGTCGTCGTCACCGGCGACAACCTCACCGGCCCCGCGGTGCGGCAGGCGATCACGGCCCTGCAGGGGCGGGCCGCGACGAGCACGCTGCTGCGCGAGCCGGTCACCGCCACACTGCTCGGCCACGACCAGGTGATGGTGGTCTCGGTACCGCTGGCCGGGGGCGGCACGGACGCCACCTCCACCCGGGCCCTGGCCCAGCTGCGCGACCAGGCGCTGCCGGGCACGCTTGGCAGGGTCAGCGGCATCGACTACGCGGTGACCGGCATGACGGCAGGCAACCACGACTTCGACACCCAGCTCACCGCCACCCTGCCGCTGGTCTTCGCCTTCGTGCTCGGCCTGGCGTTCCTGGTGCTGATGGTCACGTTCCGGTCGGTGTTCATCCCCCTGATGTCCATCCTGCTGAACCTGCTGTCCATCGGCGCGGCCTACGGTGTGCTGACGCTGGTCTTCCAGGACGGGCACCTGCACGGGCCGCTGGGGTTCAGCCCGTACGGCGGGATCGTGCCGTGGATGCCGCTGTTCATGTTCGTGCTCCTGTTCGGGCTGAGCATGGACTACCACGTGTTCATCCTGAGCCGGATCCGCGAACTGCGGCTGCGGGGCATGCCCACGCGCGAGGCGATCAGCAACGGCATCGGCGCCAGCGCCGGCGTGGTGACCAGCGCCGCGGTGATCATGGTGGCGGTGTTCTCGATCTTCGCCACGCTCTCGGTGATCGAGTTCAAGATGATCGGCATCGGGCTGGCCACCGCGATCCTCATCGACGCCACCGTGGTGCGCGGGGTGCTGATGCCGGCCGCCATGTCGCTGCTCGGCGACCGCAACTGGTATCTGCCCGGCTGGCTGGCCTGGCTGCCCGGCGGCCGGGGCCGCCACGCCGTGGCGGAGGTGACCGGGGTCAGGTAACCAGGGAGCACACCTGACACCGGATCGGGGCGCAGGTGCGAGCGGCGGCCGCCGCTCGCACCTGCGCCTTAGCCGTGCGCATCCGCGCCGGGCAAACGTGGTCTTGACGCGCTAAAGGCACGGTGATTACTTCTGGGTAACTAGCCGCTCTCCGCCCGTGGAGGAGAACTTGTTAGAGCCCCGCACCTCGTGCCGCCGCCTGTCCGCCCGCCCCGCCCGGTTCGCCCTCGCCACCGCTACAGCCGCGGTGGCGTCGTTGTCCCTGGTGCTCAGCGCCGCCCCCGCCAGCGCCGCCGTGAACTACGTCGCGCTCGGCGACTCCTACGCCTCGGGCCTGGGGGCGGGCCACTACTCCGGAGGTTCCTGCGACCGCAGCTCGGGCGCCTACCCGCAGCTGTGGGCCAACGCGAACCACCCGGCCTCGTTCGCGTTCGTGGCCTGCTCCGGCGCCACCACCACCGACGTGATCAACAATCAGATCTCCGCGCTGTCGAGCGCCACCACGCTGGTGTCGGTCACGATCGGCGGCAACGACGTGGGCTTCTCCGATGTGATGATCACCTGCGTGCTCGGCTCCACCAGCGACTGCGTCAACGCGGTCAACCAGGCGGAGGCGGAGGCCAGGAGCAAGCTTCCTGGTGCGCTGAACGCTCTGTTCGGCGACATCAAGACCCGGGCGCCGAACGCCAGGGTGGTCGTGAGCGGCTACCCCGAGTTCTACGACCTGAGCAAGTCCTCGGGGTGCATCGGGCTCAGCACTACCGACCGCACCGCGCTGGACGGCGGCGCGGACCTGCTCGACTCGGTGATCTCGGCCGCGGCGGGACAGGCCGGGTTCGCCTACGCCGAGGTCCGGGGTGCCTTCACCGGCCACGAGATCTGCGACTCGAGCAGCTGGCTGCACTCGGTGGACTGGCTGAACCTCGGCGACTCCTACCACCCGACCGCCTCCGGGCAGTCCGGCGGGTACTACCCGGTGTTCAGCGCGGCAGCCTGACCGCCACCGGAGCACGCGGCAGGCCCCGGGGCTTCCCCGGGGCCTGCCGCGTCGCAGGAGGTTACTTGTTCACGGGGAAGCCGAGGTTGACCCCGCCGTGGCTGGGGTCCAGCCAGCGCGAGGTGACCGCCTTGCCCCTGGTGTAGAAGTGGATCCCCTCGGTGCCGTAGATGTGGGTGTCCCCGAACAGCGACGACTTCCACCCGCCGAAGGAGTAGTAGGCCATCGGCACCGGGATCGGCACGTTGACGCCGACCATGCCGACCTCCACCTCGGACACGAACCGGCGGGCCGCTCCCCCGTCGTTGGTGTAGATCGCCACGCCGTTGCCGTAAGGGTTCTCGCTGACCAGCCGGAGCGCGTCGGCGTAACTGGGCACCCGCACCACCGACAGCACCGGCCCGAAGATCTCGTCGCGATAGGCACTCATCTCCGGCGTGACGTGGTCGAGCACGCTCGGGCCGAGCCAGAAGCCGCCGGCGTCGCCGCCGATGATCGGGTGCATCCGGCCGTCGACGGCCAGCGTGGCACCCTCCTTCACGCCGGTGTCCAGGTAGGAGGCGACCTTGTCGCGGTGCGGGCCGGTGACAAGTGGGCCCATCTCTGACCGTTCGTCGCTGCCCGGGCCGACCCGCAGCCCGTGCACCCGGTCGGCGATCTTGGCGACCAGCTCGTCGCCGACCGAGCCCACCGCCACCAGCACCGAGACGGCCATGCAGCGCTCGCCGGCCGAGCCGAAGCCGGCCGACACCGCCGCGTCGGCGGCCAGGTCGGTGTCCGCGTCGGGGAGCACCACCATGTGGTTCTTGGCACCGCCCAGCGCCTGCACGCGCTTGCCCGCGGCGGTGCCCGTCTCATAGACGTAACGAGCGATCGGGGTGGACCCGACGAAGCTCACCGCGCGCACGTCGGGGTGGGTGAGGATCGCGTCCACTGCCTCCTTGTCGCCGTGCACGACGTTGAACACGCCGTCGGGCAGCCCGGCCTCGGCCAGCAGCCTGGCCAGCAGCAGCGAGGCCGAGGGGTCCTTCTCCGATGGCTTGAGCACGAACGTGTTGCCGCAGGCCAGCGCGATCGGGAACATCCACATCGGCACCATGGCGGGGAAGTTGAACGGGGTGATCCCGGCCACCACGCCCAGCGGCTGGCGGATCGAGTAGGCGTCCACGCCGGTGGACACGTTCTCCGAGTAGCCGCCCTTGAGCAGGTGCCCGAGGCCGCAGGCGAACTCGACGACCTCCAGGCCCCTGGCCACCTCCCCCTCCGCGTCCGAGGTCACCTTGCCGTGCTCGGAGCTGACCAGTTCGGCGAGCTCCCCGCGGTGGGCGTTGATCAGCTCGCGGAAGGCGAAAAGCACGGTCGTCCGTTTGGCAAGAGAAACCGAGCGCCAGCCGGGGAGAGCCTTTGCGGCCGCTGCGACCGCGTCGCCGACCACGGTGGCCGAGGCGAAGTCCACGGTGCCGGTGACCTGGCCGGTGGCCGGGTTGTAGATGTCACCGCGGCGTTCCGCGGCGCCGTCCCAGGGACGTCCGCCGATCCAATGAGATACGTGCTTGCCGCTCATTTTCCGGCCCCCGCGTCCACCGCGCGCAGCGCGTCGATGAGCAGGCCAAGGCCCTCCTTGGCCTCGGCCTCGGTAACGTTCATCGGTGGCGCCATCCGCAGCGCGTGCCCATACAGCCCGCCCTTGCCGATGAGCAGGCCGCGCTCGCGCGCCTCCTCGAGGGCCCGGGTGGCCAGCGCCGGGCTGGGCGCGCCGGTGCCCGGGTCCACCAGGTCCACCGCGAACATCAGGCCCTTGCCCCTGACCTCGCCGACCGTGTCCAGCCGCCCGGTCGCCTCGCGCAGCCCACCGATGATCATGGTGCCGAGCGTGGCCGCGTTGCGCTGCAGGTCGTGGTCGAGCACGTAGTCCAGGGCCGCGCTGGCCGCGGTGGTGGACAGCGGGTTGCCGCCGAACGTGGAGATGCCGTTGCCGGGCACGCCGTCCATCAGGTCGCCGCGGGCGATCACCCCGCCGATCGCGAACCCGTTGCCGAGGCCCTTGGCGAACGTGATCATGTCCGGGACCACGCCGTGCGCGCCGATCCCCCAGAAGTGCTCGCCGGTGCGGCCCCAGGCGGTCTGCACCTCGTCGGAGATGAACAGCACGCCGTGCTCGGCGAGCAGGTTGCGGTACGCGCCGAGCAGCCCGTCCGGGGGCATGGTGAATCCGCCCACGCCCTGGATCGGCTCCGCGATCAGGCACGCCACGTCGCGTGCGGTCGCGGCGGTGAGCAGGTGCCTCAGGTCGGCTACGCAGGCCTCGGTGTACTCGACGTCGGACATGCGTGCGAACGCCGGGAGGTACTGGTCCGTGCCGTGCAGGTACTGCACGTTGAACGGGGCGAGCTGGGAGCTCTTCCACGCCACGTTGCCGGTGATCGCGACCGCGCCGAACGAGCGGCCGTGGTAGCTGCCGCGCATCGCGAGCACCTGGTTGGACTGGCGGGCGACGGTGGCGAGCATCAGCGCGGTCTCGTTGGCCTCGGTGCCGGAGTTGGTGAAGAACACCTTGGCGTCCGGGATGCCGGACAGCCTTGCCAGCTTCTCGGCCAGCTCCACCTGGCTGCGGATCAGGTACAGCGTCGAGGTGTGCACGATCCCGGTGGATAGCTGGCGCTGCACGGCGTCGCGGACCTCGGGCAGGTCGTACCCGAGCATGTTGGTGAGGATGCCGCAGAAGAAGTCGAGGTAGGTGCGGCCGGAGGCGTCGGTGACGCGGCTGCCGCTGCCGCTGACCAGCTCCAGCGGGTGCTCATAGTAGAGGCCCATCCAGTTGGGCAGGACAGCGCGATGCCGGTTCACGAGTTCAGTCATGCGAGCCAGTCTCGTGCCTGAGCGGGGGCCACTGGCGCAGCAGTTTGTAAGGTATTGAGGAAGAACATTTACATCATGTAAGGCTCTGGGTGAAGGCGATGCGTGATCATGGGGTTTTGGCCCTCAGGAGGGCCAAAACCCCATGATCATCGACCGGCGGGTAGCCGGCGCGCGCCTGGGTTGACGCGGGAACGGCGGGAGGAGGCGGGGTGCTGCCGACGGTGGCGGAGGTGCTCGCGCTGGAGGCGGTGCGGCGCGGGCAGCCGCGCGTGGTGGCCGGGGCGCACCGGCTGGACACCCTGGTGCGGTGGGTGCACGCGATCGAGTTCGCCGACGCGGCGCGGCTGCTGCGTGGCGGTGAGCTGGTGCTGGCCACCGGGATCGCGCTGCCCGGCGAGGGCGCGCTGCTTGACGCCTACGTCGCCGACCTCGCCTCGGTGGGCGTGGCCGCGCTCGCGGTGGAACTGGGCCGCCGGTACACCGGCGGGCTGCCGGCCGGCTTCGTGGCGGCGGCGGAGGCGCACGGGCTGCCGCTGATCGTGTTCGGCCGGGAGGTTCCGTTCGTCGAGATCACCGAGGCGGTGCACGCCCGGATCATCGACGACCAACTGGACCAGTTGCGCGCCTCGGCCCGGCTGCACGAGGTGTTCACCGACCTGGCGGTGGCAGGCGCGGGCCCCGGGGAGATCCTGCGGCAGGCGGCCCTGCTGGCGGGCCGGCCGGTGATCCTCGCGGACCTGTCGCACCACGTGCTCGCCTGCGAGCCGGCCGGCGCCGACCCCGCGGCGCTGCTCGACGGCTTCGAGGCCAGGTCCCGCGCTGTCGTGCTGGCCGAGCGGACCGGCTACGACGAGCCGTCCGGCTGGCTGGTCACCGTGGCGGGCGCGCGGGGCGAGGACTGGGGCCGGGTGATCCTGGTCTGCGGCGGGCCCCCGGCTCCCGGCGACCGGGTGCTGATCGAGCGCACCGCCACCGCGCTCGCGCTGGCGCGGCTGCTCACCCGCCAGCACGAGAGCCTGGAACGGCAGGCGCACACCTCGCTGATCGGCGCGATCGTGGCCGGGACGTATGCCGACCTGGACGAGGCGGCGGCGCGGGCCCGTGCCCTGGGCGTCCAGGTCACCGGGCGGCAACTGGTCACCCTCGTGGCCGGTTTCCGCCAGGGCGGCCGCGGGCTGCCCGCCCACGCGCGGACGGTAGAGGTCGCCGACGCGCTCGCCGACGCGTGCCGCCGCGAGCGGGTGCCGGCACTCGTCGGCTCGCTCGGCGAGGGCGGGGTCGGCGCCCTGCTGTCAGCCGACCGCGGGGCGGACCCCGACGCCGTGCTGACCGCGGTCTGCGCCGCGGCCAGGCAGCGGCTGCCCGGCGGCGACGCGGTGATCGGGGCCGGGTCCACGGCACGATCCCTCGCCGAGGCGCGCCGTTCGCTGCTTGAGGCACAGCAGGTCGCCGACGCCGCGGCCGCCTCGCCGTCAGCGGGCCGGGGCCGGCCCTACTACCGGCTGGCCGACCTGCGGCTGCGCGGTCTGCTGCACCTGCTCGGCGACGACACAAGGCTGGCCACGTTCGTGGAGCGGGAACTCGGCCCGCTGATCGCCCACGACCAGGCACACGGCACCGGGCTGACCAAGGTGCTCGGTGCCTACCTGGCCGAAGGCGGCAACAAGGCCGCCGCAGCGGGCCGGGCGCACCTGGCCCGGCCCACCTTCTACGAGCGGCTGCGGCTCATCGAGCGGATCCTCGAGGTGAGCCTGGACTCGGCCGAGTCGCGCACCTCCCTGCACGTCGCCCTGCTCGCGTTCCTGAGCGTCAGCGCCTGGCGCGCAGGCTCAGACCCGAGCGCAGAACGCACGGATGGCCGCGAGGTCTCCCGCTGACGCGAGTCCAGCGTGGTAGAGCCGCAGTTCCGTGGCGCCCGCCGCGTGCACCGCGGCGGCCTGGGCGGGCAGCGTCGCCGGGTCGCCGCCGAGCCCGGCGACCGCCAGGAGCGAGGCGGCGACGGCGGTACCCTGCGGTGCCGTCGCCGCCGCCCGCGTGACGAGGGCCGGCGCGGTCGCCGGGTTCCAGCAGGACAGCACGAGCCCGGCCACCCCGGCCAGCGCGGCAGGGTCGTATCCCGGGTTCGCCCCCGTCGCCCGCGGGTCGGGGTGGACGTGCAGGTAGACCGGCTTGCCCGGGGCCGCGTCCCGGGCCGCCGCGACGACCTCGCGCTGGAACCGGGTCGCGAGGTCCGCCCGGACGCCGTCCAGGACACCGGCCACCGCACCGGGCAGCGCCTTCATGCCCGGACCGGGCGCCGCTCCCCCGGCCGGTGCGTCCCCGGCTGGTGCGTCCCCGGCCGCGGCTCCCCCGGCCGCCGCTCCTCCGGCCGCCGCTGGCCCGGCCGCCGCTGGCCCGGCCGCCGCTCCCCCGGCCAGTGCGTCCACGGCGGCCCGGACGGAGGCGGCCAGCCACGCTGGATCGGCGCCGGCCGCCGCGTACTCCCGCTGGCACGCCACGCAGAAGCAGACCGACAGCAGCCACTGCGCGGCTCCGCCGGCCGCGCCCGCGGTCTTGTCGTGCGCGCTGAGGTGCTCGACGCCGTACCAGCCGCAGGCTTCGAACTCGACCGCGTCGGCCTCAGGCAGTGCCGCCACCTCACCGGCCAGCGTGACGGCGTACTCCCGGACGGCGGGCGCGGCGAGGCACAGCGCCCACGGGTATGTGTCGCCGAAGGCATTGCGCACCGCCGCGGACGGCACCACCGCGCCAAGCCGGTCGTTGTGCGTCAGCACGGCCCACGCGGTCACCGCCAGACCCCGGGCGCGCAGCACGGCGGCGGCCCGCTCGAACGAACCCGCGGGCCGGGAAGCAGCGGCCCGCAGCCGGGCCGGGCGCAGCGCGGTCCCACGCCACCGGGACGGATCGGCGCGGTAGTAGACCGCCGCGTCCCTGGTGACGATCCGGTGCCCCGGGTGGAACGGGGTCACCGCCCGCACCGCGTGGTAGGCGGCGGCCAGGGTCACCCCGGTCAGGCCCAGGCCAGCGATCCGGCCGGCCGCCGCCGGGTCGCCGTCCACGTCCCACGGGTAGAGGTTCGCCCAGGCCCGCATGCTCGGCCCGCCCCGGATCAGGGGATCTCGGCGTCCAGGCCGGGCAGGGTGAACTCGCCGCCGAGGTAGCGGAACACCGGGTCGGCGGGATCGGGCTCGCCGAACTCGGCGATCACGTCGCCGGCAAGCGACTCGGCGTCGTCCTGGGCCCGGTAGCCGAGCGCCTCGGCCTCGCCGAGGCTGACCCAGCCGCCCCGGGTGTTGGCGGAGACCCCGAAGACCACGCGGAACCCCGGATCCGGCGTGGTCAGGCAGGCCTCGAACAGCCGCCCGGCGTCGTCCGGGGACAGCCAGGTAGACAGGGCCCGTGCGCTGGGCGGCGTGGGGAAACAGGTCAGGATGCGAATGCAGATCGTGTCCAGGCCGTACCTGTAGTGGTACAGCCCGGCCAGCGCCTCGCCGGTCACCTTGGCCACGCCGTAATAGGTGTCGGGCGCGGGGAAGGCGTAGTCGGGCACGGGGAAGCTCTCCCGCGGCGAGAAGCCGACCGCGTGGTTGGACGAAGCGAAGATGACCCTGGGCACACCCGCCCGCCGCGCCGCCTCGAAGGCCACGTACGTGCCCTGGATGTTGAGCTGGAGGATCTGTTCCCAGGATGCCTCGCCGGAGATGCTCGCCAGGTGGATCACGGCCGAGGCGCCGCGGCACGCGGCGGTCATCGCGTCCATGTCGGTGACCGAGGCGCGGACCACCTCCTCGGCGGGCCCGGCGGTCATTTCGGCGGCGTCCAGCAGGCGCAGGGTCCGGTCCGGGCGGGCCAGCCGCGGGCGCAGCATGGTCCCGATGATGCCGGCCGCGCCGGTGATGAGGATCGTTGGCACGCCAGCCAACATTACGCGGCCGGCGGCGACTACTGGGGGTTGGGCTCTGGGTCCGCGGTGGCGCCGGCGCCGGCCAGGAACTCGAAGTCGCAGCCCTCGTTGGCCTGGGTGACCTGCTCGCTGAACAGGGCACCGTAGCCGCGCCCGAACCGTGGCGGCGGTGGCTGCCAGGCGGCACGCCGCCGGGCCAGCTCACCGTCGTCCACCTCCATCCGCAGCACCCTCATCGCCACGTTCAGCGTGATCGGGTCGCCGCTGCGGACGAGCGCGAGCGGGCCACCCACCCACGCCTCGGGCGCCACGTGCAGCACGCAGGCGCCGTAGCTGGTCCCGCTCATCCGCGCATCGGAGATCCGCACCATGTCCCTCACGCCCTGGGCCAGCAGGTACTTGGGGATCGGCAGCATCCCGTACTCGGGCATGCCGGGCCCGCCCCGCGGCCCCGCGCCGCGCAGCACCAGCACCGAGTCCGGGGTCACGCCGAGCGCCGGGTCGTCGATCCGCTCCTGCATCTGTGTGTAGCTGTCGAAGACGACGGCGGGCCCGGTGTGCGCGAGCAGGCCCGGCTCGGCGGCGAGCGGCTTGATGACGGCGCCGTCGGGCGCCAGGTTGCCGCGCAGCACGGCCAGCCCGCCGTCGGCGGACAGCGCCTTGTCCGGCGACCTGATCACATCGGGGTTCCAGACCCGGGCCTCGCCGAGGTTCTCGCCAAGGGTCGCGCCGTTCGCGGTGATCCGCTCCGGGTGCAGGGCGCCCGGCACCTGGCTGAGCTGGGCCAGCAGCGCGGGCAGGCCGCCGGCGTAGTAGAAGTCCTCCATCAGGTAGGCCCCGGTGGGGCGGACGTTCGCCAGGACGGGGATCCGGCGGGAGGTGGCGTCGAAGTCGTCAAGCGTCAGCCCGGCACCGCACCGCCCGGCCATCGCGATCAGGTGGATCACCGCGTTCGTGGAACCGCCCAGGGCGAGCACGCACGCGACCGCGTCCTCGAACGCCGCCCTGGTGAGGATGGCCGCCGGGGTCAGGTCCTCCCAGACCATGTCCACGATCCGCCGCCCGCTCGCCGCCGCCATCCGGTAGTGCGCCGAGTCGGGCGCCGGGATGGACGCGGCACCGGGCAGCGTCATGCCGAGCGCCTCGGCGGCGGAGGTCATGGTGGACGCGGTCCCCATGGTCATGCAGTGGCCGGGCGAGCGGGCGATGCCGCATTCCAGGTCGGCCAGCTCGCAGTCGCCGATCAGCCCGGCCCGGTAGTCGTCCCAGAACCGCCACTGGTCGGTGCCGCTGCCCACCGGCTGGCCCCGGTAGTTACCCCGGAGCATCGGGCCTGCCGGGACGTAGATGGCCGGCAGCCCGGCGCTCGCGGCCCCCATGATCAGCCCGGGTGTGGTCTTGTCGCAGCCGCCCATCAGCACCGCGCCGTCGGCGGGGTAGGCGCGCAGCGTCTCCTCCACCTCGATGGCGAGCAGGTTCCGGTACAGCATCGGTGTCGGCTTGCAGTAGGTCTCCGACAGCGTGGACACGCCGAACTCGACGGGGAAGCCGCCCGCCTGCCACACCCCGCGCTTGACCTGTTCCGCGCGTTCCCGCAGGTGCATGTGGCACGGGTTGAGCTCGGACCAGGTGTTCAGTATGGCGATGACCGGCTTGCCCTGATGCTCGGACGCGGCCACCCCGAGCTGCCGCATCCGCGACCGGTGACTGAACGACCGCAGGCTGCGCGGGCCGAACCAGCCCGCGCTGCGCAGCGTCTCCGGTGTCTTGCGGGTCATCGGCTCTCCCCGCCCGCCAGCAGGCCCCAGCCGCTGAGGATCTCGGTGATCTGGGCCCGCACCTCGTCGGCGACCCGGTGGCTGGGCGGGCGCACATCGGGCCGGCACAGCCCGAGCTGGGCGAGCGCCTCCTTGACCACGCTCACGTTGTCCGCGGAGGAGTCGGCGGCGCGCAGTTCCTCGAAGGCGCGGCAGTCCTCCCAAGCCTTCATCGCGCCGTCGGCGTCCCCGCCGCGCAGCGACTCCAGCATCGACAGCGACAGCGCGGGCGCCACGTTCACCAGCCCGGAGGTGAACCCGCGGGCACCGGCCGTCCAGCAGGCCGGTGCGGTCAGCTCGGCCAGCCCGGCCAGCCAGGTGAACCGGTCCAGCCCAGCGTCCCTGGCGACACCGGCGAACTGGACCGCGTCCCTGATGCCGTACTTGACCGCGATCACGTTGGGGCACAGGTCGCCGAGCAGCCGGATGTGGCGTGCCCCGATCCGCGGGTCCCGTATGTAGAGCACCACGCCCAGGCCGGGCAGTGCCCCGGCGATGGCCCGGTGGTACTCCAGCCAGCCAGCCGCGGACACGTACGGGCCGACCGGCTGGTGCACCATGATCATGCGCACGCCATGGTCCTGGGCGTGCCGCCCGGCCTCGATCGCGCCGGGCAGGTCGTGCCCCACCCCGGCCAGCACGTCGGCGGGCCGCCCGGTGCCGCCGGCAACCGCCACGGCCGCCACAGCCGACTCGGTCGCGCGGCGCGCCTCCGCGGCGGTGAGCGCGTAGAACTCGCCGGTGTTCCCGTTCGGCGTGATCAGCCGGACGCCGGCGTCCACCATGCGCCGGACCACCCGGTCGTGGGCCTCCCAGTCGACCTGGCCATCGGGCCCGAACGGAGTCACCGGGATCGCCGCCACGGTCGCCAGCGCGCTGCGAAGCTGATCGGCGGAGCCAGGGTCGAGTGTCATGGGGCATTCCTTCCGGCGGGCCCTTGGGCGGGGCGGCGGGGTCAGGGCTAGCAGAGCGCGGGGCGGCGGGGTCAGGGCTAGCAGAGCGCGGGGCGGCGGGGTCGGGGCCAGCACTGTCCACGCTAAGGAGAGCACCCTCATTCGATCAAACCCCGGGCGGGCGCCAGGATCCCGGCACAGCACCTTTCACATGCGCTACGACGGCCGGGGCCGGCGTCATTCGCCCAGGTAGCTCATCACGTGCTTGATACGCGTATAGTCCTCGAACCCGTACATCGACAGGTCCTTGCCGTACCCGGAGTGCTTGAATCCGCCGTGCGGCATCTCGGACACGAACGGGAGGTGGGTGTTGATCCAGACCGCGCCGAAGTCGAGCAGCCTGGCCATCCGCATCGCCCGCCCGTGGTTGCGGGTCCACACGCTGGCGGCCAGCCCGTACTTGACCCCGTTCGCCCAGCGCAGTGCCTCCTCCTCGTCCGCGAAACGCTGCACGGTGATGACCGGCCCGAAGATCTCCTCCTGGATCATCTCGTCGTCCTGGCGCAGCCCGGCCACGACGGTGGGCGCGAAGCAGTAGCCGCGTTCCCCCACCCGGGTGCCGCCGGTGATGGTTCGCGCATGGTCCGGACGGCGGGCCAGGAAGCCCTCCACCCGCGCCAGTTGCGCCGGGTTGTTCAGCGGGCCGTAGTCCGCGTCCGTAACGTCGAGGCCGCCCACGGTGGTCTTGGCCGCCTGCTCGGCGAGGGCGTCGGTGAGGTCCGCGGCGATGCCGGGCCCGGCCAGCACCCTGGTTGCCGCGGTGCAGTCCTGGCCTGCGTTGAAGAACGCGGCCGGGGCGATGCCCGCCGCGGTGGCCGCCACGTCGGCGTCGTCGAAGACGATCACCGGCGCCTTGCCGCCGAGTTCCAGGTGCACCCGCTTCAGGCCGTCGGCCGCGGCCCTGGCGACTTCCGTGCCGGCCCGCACCGAGCCGGTGATCGACACCATCCGCGGGATGTCGTGCGAGACCAGTGCCCGGCCGGTCTCGGCGGTACCGCAGACCACGTTGAACACGCCGGGCGGCAGGAAGCCTGCGGCGATCTCGGCCAGCAGCAGCGTGCTCACCGGGGTGGTGTCGGAGGGCTTGAGCACGACCGTGTTCCCCGCGGCGAGCGCCGGGGCGAACTTCCATACGGCCATCATCATCGGGTAGTTCCAGGGCGTGACCTGGGCGCACACCCCCACCGGCTCGCGGCGCAGCACCGAGGTGTGCCCGGCCAGGTACTCCCCGGCCGAGGTGCCGTGTGCGATCCGGGCCGCGCCGGCGAAGAACCGGATCTCGTCCACCAGGGGCGGGATCTCCTCGGCCATGGTCAGGCCCACGGGCTTGCCGGTGTTGCGGCATTCCGCGGCGACGATCTCCTCGGCCCGTGCCTGCACCGCGTCCGCCATCCGCAGCAACGCCAGGCTTCGCTCGGCCGGGGTGGTGTCCCGCCAGGTCTCGAACGCGCCCGCCGCGGCGCGCAGCGCGGCCTCGACGTCGCCCGGTCCCGACACCGGAGCCCGCGCGTATTCCTCGCCCGTGCTCGGGTCCACAACCGCGGTCGTCTCGCTGCCCGCGGCGGCGACATACTCGCCGTTGACGAAGTTATTCAGCAGCTCAGACGTCACAGCTCCGACCCTGGCAGACAATCCAATCGTTCACAAGTGATTCCGTAGTAGATAGCATTAGAATCTACTAAATCAGTTGACACAGTCCCGCAGCATGGCACGATTGCCTTGCGAAGGAGGCGACGCATGGCTCACACGCCTGGGACTGCCGTCATCCCGGTCGCCACTAGCGCCGCCAGCGGACGGCGCGGCCGGGCCCGTCGCCCCGATTCTGCCCGCGTGGTGCTCGATGACGTTTCCAAGATGATTATCGAGCAACTGCAGCAGGACGGACGGCGGTCCTACGCGGCGATTGGCAAGGCCGTGGGGCTGTCCGAGGCCGCGGTGCGGCAGCGGGTGCAGCGGCTCATCGACGGTGGCGTCATGCAGATCGTCGCGGTGACCGACCCTATGACGCTGGGTTTCCGCCGGCAGACCATGATCGGCATCAAGTGCGAGGGTGACCTCGAGCGGGTCGCCGACCATCTCGCGCACATGGACGAGATCGACTACGTGGTGATCACCTCGGGCTCCTTCGACATCCTCGTCGAGGTGGTCTGCGAGGACGACGACCACCTCCTGGAGATCCTCAGCCGGGTGCGCGGCGTGCCGAGCGTCACCAGCACCGAGACCTTCGTGTACCTGAAACTCCGTAAGCAGACCTACAGCTGGGGGACCAGATGACCAGTGCCAATGCCGCCGGCGACATGAACGCGGAGGCGCTGCAGATGTCGGCCCACCGCCACCTCTGGCTGCACTTCACCCGCATGTCGTCCTACGCCCAGACCGACATGCCGACGATCGTGCGCGGCGAGGGCCAGTACGTCTACGACTCCCGGGGCAAGCGCTACCTGGACGGCCTGTCGGGCCTGTTTGTCAGCCAGATCGGGCACGGCAGGACCGAGGTCGCCGAGGCGGCCGCCCGCCAGGCGTCCGAGCTGGCCTACTTCCCGCTGTGGTCCTACGCCCACCCGCGGGCGATCGAGCTTGCCGAGCGGCTGGCCAATCTCGCGCCGGGCGACCTGAACCGGGTCTTCTTCACCACCAGCGGCTCCGAGGCCGTTGAGTCGGCGTGGAAGATGGCCAAGCAGTACTTCAAGATCATCGGGCAGCCCAGCAGGTACAAGGTGCTCAGCCGGGAGATCGCCTACCACGGCACGTCTATGGGCGCTCTCGCGATCACCGGGCTGCCGGACATCAAGACGCCGTTCGAGCCACTGCCCCCCGGCGGGGTGCGGGTGCCGAACACCAACTTCTACCGGGCGCCCGGCTTCGTGGCCGACGACGTGACCGCCTTCGGCAGGTGGGCCGCGGACGAGATCGAGCGCGCGATACTCCGCGAGGGCCCGGATTCGGTGGCCGCCGTGTACCTGGAGCCCGTGCAGAACTCCGGCGGCTGTTTCCCGCCGCCGCCCGGCTACTTCGCCCGGGTCCGCGAGATCTGCGACCGCTACGGCGTGCTGCTGGTCTCCGACGAGGTCATCTGCGCGTTCGGCCGGCTGGGCTACTACTTCGGCTCGCAGCGTTACGGCTACCAGCCGGACGTGATCACCTTCGCCAAGGGCGTCACGTCGGGCTACGCGCCGCTCGGCGGCATGATGGTGAGCGACCGGCTCATGGAGCCGTTCGCCGGCGGGCCCGCGACCTTCCTGCACGGGGTCACCTTCGCCGGCCACCCGGTATCGGCGGCCGTTGCGCTCGCGAACCTCGACGTGTTCGAGAAGGAAGACCTGCTCGGGAACGTCCGGGCCAACGAGGACGCCTTCCGCGCCACCCTCCAGAAGCTCAACGACCTGCCCATCGTGGGAGACGTGCGCGGCGACGGCTACTTCTACGGCATCGAGATGGTCAAGGAGAAGAAGACAAGGGAGACGTTCACCGAAGAGGAGTCGGAACGGCTGCTGCGCGGCTTTTTGTCGCACGCCCTGTACGAGGCCGGGCTGATCTGCCGTGCCGACGACCGCGGTGACCCGGTCATCCAGCTTGCGCCGCCGCTGACCTGCACGCAGGAGCACTTCGACGAGATGGAGCAGATCCTGCGCGGCGTGCTCACCGAGGCGTGGAAGCTGATCTGAGCAGGGGCCGGGTCAGCCAGCCTGCCGGTGCCCGTACATCCACGTGCGGGTACGGATCACCCGGCCGGGCCGGAGGGTGACCCGCAGGATCACGACCTGGTGACCGCGGGTGTCGGCGATCTGGATGTTGAACGGTCCCGGGCCGAGGTGACCGCTGCCCACAGCAAGGACGGCATCTCGCAATTATGCGAAATACTCCCGCCGGGAATCTAGCAACGTGGCAATCAAACGGTCAAGGACCTGCGAAGAGCCGCCATATATAGGCATCTGTCGAGGTAGGGCCCGGTTTTTCCCAATTCGCAATACGAAAGCGTATTATCGGCGGCACCCGTTATTGTGCGCCGAAACGGCGGGCGCTCGGGTAACCCTGGCCCCCATCCACCACGATGTTGGCCCCGGTGATCCAGGATGCCCGCCGGGACAGCAGGAACGCGACCACGTCCGCTACCTCCTCCAGGCGGCCGAGCCGCCCGAACGGGAACTGGCTGTCGAGGAACTCGGCGAAGGCCTGCGGGTTCTGCGCGCGGAACCGGTCCCAGCTGCCGCCGGGGAACATGATCGAGCCGGGGCTGACCGCGTTAACCCGGATACCGGCGCCCGCTAGCTCCGCAGCGGCCGTGGCGGCCAGGTGAATCTCGGCGGCCTTGGCGACCGCGTAGGTGGTCCTCGGGGCGGGGCGCATGCCGGTGATCGAGGAGATGATCACGCAGGCGGCCGTCTGCGACTCCTTCAGGTACGGCAGGCCGGACCGGATCAGCTCGGCGGCGTGCCCCGCGTTCAGCGAAAATGTCGCGGCGAACTCGCCGGGTGCGGAGTCGGCGATGTTCCCGCCGACCGTGCCGCCGGCGTTCGCCACCAGGTGATCGAGGCCGCCCAGTTCGCCGGCGATCTGCCGGACGGCCGCCCCGAGCGCGGCCGCATCGGTGACATCGGCGGCGGCGGTTGCCACCGGCACGCCGTGACCGGCCAGCCGCGCGGCGGCCGCGGCCAGGCCGTCGGCGCCGCGGGCGACGATCCCCACCGCAGCACCCTCGGCGGCCAGCGCATCGGCGACGGCAAGGCCGATTCCCCGGCTGCCGCCGGTGACAAGGGCACGGGAACCACGCATGCCAAGATCCATGGTCCCTCAGGCTAGGGCATGCCCCATGGACCCTCCAGTGGGCCGTGCATCGCCCCGGCCCTGCGGGGCACCGGCCTCAGCCGGATACCACCTCCAGCGAGATGTCGGTCCCCGCCAGGGCCTTGCTGACCGGGCACGACCTCTTGGCCTGCTCAGCGACCTCGGCGAACCTTTCCGCGGTCACGCCCTCGGCGGATCCCCGTACCGTCAGCTTGCTGCCTGTGATCCGGAACCCGCCCGCCGGGTCCGGGCCGAGAGTGACCTGCGCACCGACATCGAGGGATTGCCCGCTGCCACCCGCATCGCCGAGCATCGCCGAGAACTGCATCGCGAAGCAGGCGCTGTGCGCGGCGGCGATGAGCTCCTCCGGGCTGGTCACCCCGCCCGCCTCGTCGGCCGCCCGGCGGGGGAAGCTGACCTCGTAGGTGGCGATACCAGAACTGACCAGTTCCACCGTGCCCTTGCCGTCCTGAAGGCCACCGGTCCATGTGGTGCGAGCGCTACGAGTGGGCATCGATTCTCCTTGTCCTCGGGAGGTCGCGGGGCGCGGCCGGGCCGCAGGACACAGCTTGCCACCGCGCGGGAGGCGCGGGGCCCGCGGGTGCCGGCTCGCGGTCAGGCCGTGGCGCCCCGTCGATCGCCAAGCCGCCGGTGACCACCGCGACCTTCGGCGCCAGGCGCCCCGTCACCGGCCGAAGCTCACATTGCTTCCGGAGACACCGATCACCACGCCTTGCGGGCTCACGGTGACGGACTGCACGGTAAGGCCCAGCGGGAGGGCAGGTATCTGCACGATCAGATGGCGTATCGGGTCGAGCAGCGCGGCGGGCACCCCGCTGGCGGAGACAAGGCGCAGGGCGATCTCGTGCGGGCCGGCCAGTTTCACCCGGGCGATGGCCGAGGCGGCCAGTATCGCGAGGCTGGCGGACAGCTTCACCATGTGCGGCCCGTCGCTGCTGATCTTCAGGCCGGGCACGGCCGCGAGGGCGGGCAGCTTGGCCAGGCTGGCAAAGGTGATCAGCCCGGTGCCGTTGACCTGCGCGATGGTGCCGGACTGGTAGCCGGAGTCGAGCGTGATGTCCGTGGCGTGCACGTCGATGCTCGCCGTGACCGATCCGACCGGGAACTCCGGCGCGATGACCTCGACGCCGTCGAGATGCCGGCTGATGAGCTGGGTCAGGAAGGGGAATCCCTGGACCGTCACGTCGGGCTCGACCGGGAAGCCCTCCGTGTGCAGCTTCGCCGCGATCCGGTCCGCCGTAATGGCCGCCGCGGCCCGGTCCAGGCCCACGAGCAGGCCAAGGATCGCCAGCAGGACGATAACCAAGATCAATATCCTCCGGCCGGTCCGGCGCGCCCGCGGGGGCGGCAGCATCGGGGGTGGCACCGTGTACGGCGCCGTCATGTCAGATGACCGATCTTCACGGCCTGTACCTGCCCGGAGCCGGTATCGACCACGAGCAGCCTGCCGCCGCCCGGTTCCAGCGCGAACTGCCGGGGAATGCTGCCCGTGTGCAGGTAGCCGGTGAGCGCCGGCTGGCGGTGCAGCGCCCGCGGTACATCGATGACCGCGAGGTTCGCGCCGCCCCCTGGCCCGTTGTCCCTGTTGGAGTCCGCCACGATGAGCTGCGCGCCGCGGTTCACGAGCACCAGGCCCAGCGGCCGCTGGCCGACGGCGACCCGGGCGAGCAGGGCGTGTGCCGGGTCGCTGAGCAGCTTGGCCGCGGAGAAGGCGACGACCGCGTTCCCGCCGCCATCGCTCACCCACACCGTGCGCCCATCGCCGGAGACCGCCACCCGGTCAGGGCCGCACCCGGCACGAATCTTCTTCAGGACGGACGCCGCCGGGCTGGTCTCCGCCTTGCGCAGGTCGATGACGCTCAGCGAGCCGTGACCCGAGGCCGGGGTCGGGGTGGCCAGGCCACTGGCCACGTAGAGGTACCGGCCATCGGGTGAGACGGTGAGGCCGATCGGGTTGGCACCCACCGGGATCCGGCCGACGAGGTCGGCCGGGCCGAAGCCGGAGGCGAGCGCCTGCTCCAGATTGAACACGGCGACCGCGTGGCTGAACTGCAGGGTCACGAAGGCGAACCGGTCGTCCGGAGACACCGCCACCTGGACCGCATGTTTGCCCGGGCTGGTCAGGGCGCCGACCGGGGTGGACAGCCCGTGTTCCAGGTCGCTGACCCGGAACACGGTCAGCCCGCCGTGCCCGCTGACGAGCAGGTATTTCTGGTTGTGCGTGAGCGCCTCACCCAGGGCCGAGCGGAGCGGGACGACCCGCAATCCGGCCGGCTCGGGCCCGGTGATACGGAGCACGTCGAGCGCCGAGGTCAGCGACACGAAGGCGTAGCCGTTGGCCGTGACCACCACGTCGAACGGCTTTCCGCCGGTTCTGACCAGGTGGCTGGGCACGTTCGCCAGCAGGCCGGCGGAAGCGGCCCTGGTGGTGCACCGGGGCACCGCGAGCGGGGCCACGCCCGGCGTTCCGGCGCTCCCCTTGCCGCCGAATAGGAGGTATCCCGCGCCGATGACGCCCAGCAGCGCGACGCACGCGACCAGGACGGCCGCGCGCGACCGCCGGGACAGCGGCGTCTTGCCCGCCGGCAGCCGGTATCCCGGTGACGCCGGGGCGGGCCGACGGCGATCAGGAGGGGCGGCGGGAGGTGCCGGTGTGCCGGGGGCGGCCGGTGTGCCCGCGACGGCCGGCATGCCGACGGTGACGGGCACCCGAGACGGCACCGGCTCGGGCGACGGTGGAGCGGGTTCCGGTGGCTGCGGCGGGACCGGCTCGGCCGGCTGTGCCGGGGCCGGCTGCGGCAACGGGGGCGGTGGCAGCGGCGGGACCGCGGGCACGGTCACCGTGGGGGCCCACTGGCCCTGCTGCGGCGGCACAGGCCCGCCGGCGTCTGCGCCGAGCCCGCAGGCACGGCGCAGCGCCGCCGCGAACTCCAGGCAGGTCCCGTAGCGATCGGCGGGCGCCTTGGCCAGCGCCTTCGCCAGCACCAGGTCGGCCGCGGCGGGCAGGTCCGGGCGGCGGCTGGTCAGCGGGGGCGGGGTGACGGAGACCTGCGCCCACATGATCGCAAGCGTCTCGTCCTGCTTGAACGGCGGCGCACCGGTGAGCATCTCGAACGTGGCGCAGGCGAGCGCGTACTGGTCGGACCGGCCGTCCACCGCGTGTCCCTCGATCTGCTCCGGTGAGACGTAGTCCATCGTGCCGAGAAACTCACCGTGGGAGGTGAGCTGGCTGGCGGACCGCCCGTGCTTGCTCAGCCCGAAGTCGGACAGATAGACGTGGTCGGGGTGGTCGTCCCCGGCGGCGTCGTCGCGCAGCATGTTGGCCGGCTTGACGTCCCGGTGCACCAGGCCCCGTTCATGCGCCGCGGCCAGGGCCGCCGCGACCTGGGTGACTATCTGGCACACCCGGGCCACGGGCAGCGGGCCGTGCTGTTCGATCAGGGAGAGCACGTCGCGCCCGGGCACCAGCCGCATCGCGATGTACAGGACGCCGTCTGCCTCGCCGGCGTCGAAGATCGGCACGATGTTCGGGTGGTCCACCGCGGCCGCGGCCTGGGACTCCCTGATGAACCGGCGGCGGAACGCCTCGTCGCGGGCCAGTGGGGCGGCAAGGACCTTCAGCGCGACACTGCGGCCGAGGCGCTCGTCGAAGGCACGGTAGACGACGGCCATGCCGCCTCGGGCGAGGATCTCGTCGAGGCGGTACCCGGCCAGGTGGTCCCCGATGGCGAGTTCGCCGGGGACCGGCGTCTCGTCGCTCACCGCACCTCCCGCTCAGCCCCCGGAGCGACCGTCAGCGGCCCCTGCGCCGGCCGAAGAGCCAGTATGCGACCGACCCGCTGGTGTTCAGCGCGCTGGCCACCTGCCAGATCCTCTTGGGCCCGCGGACCTGCGCGGCTGGCCGGGACCGCAGATCCCGCCAGGTCAGTGTCACGGCGGTGAGATGCACCACGCCGATGAGCGCGAGAACCAGCTTGTTCGGCCTACGTGTCGCTGCCACACGCCTACCTTACGGCGAACCGCCGTGGTTCAGGCCGGGCCGGTCACGCGTCCCGCTGATCGCGCTCCAGCGGATCGCTGTCCTGCGGGCGGGGCTTGCGAGCGGTGAACATCAGCACCTCGTCCACAGCGACCATGACCGCGCCGAAGCCGAGCGTCTGCAAGCGCACCAGCAGCGTGGACGGCTCGATCGGGTGACAGGTGTCGCCCTCGTGGAAGCAGTGCAGCCCGTCGCTGGGCAGGCTGTCGGAGCCGACAAGCACGCCACCGGGCCGCAGTACCCGCAGCGCCTCGGCCAGGATCTGGTTCTGCAGCGCGGTGGTGGGGACGTGATGGAGCATCGTGAACGAGCCCACCGAGTCGAACGAGCAGTCCGGGTAGCTCATCGCGGTGGCATCCCCGACCGCGACCGCGACGCCGGGGAACCTCTCGGCCAGCTTCGCGGCGGCGGTCTCGTCGCGCTCAAGGGCGGTCAGCCGCGCCACCCGATCCCGCAGCCATCCGGTCGCCGCGCCGGGGCCCGGGCCGATCTCCAGCATCTCCCGGCCCAGGTCCACCTGTGCGGTCACGGCCGGCAGCACGCCGTCCTGGATGTACGCCGCCCACTCGGGGCTGCCGCAGAGCTTGTCGTGGTTGGGGTTCATACCGCCGACGCTACGGTCCGCCGGACCGCCGGCCTAGGGCGTACGCTGCCATGTTGTGTGGGGCCGCGAGGTGGGTGCCAGCGCGAGGACGCTGGCTCGCGGATTCCTGACCGGCACCGGGATACCGTTCGGCCGGTGGCGTACGCTGCTGCGGCTCCAGGCCC
>Ga0207664_10000749_pt1 | contig 22081 bp, 18 predicted proteins | sample LARL83metaG_FD_184349 | JGI IMG/M metagenome (GOLD analysis project Ga0207664, IMG submission 184349) | Corn, switchgrass and miscanthus rhizosphere microbial communities from Kellogg Biological Station, Michigan, USA - LAR L8-3 metaG... | ecosystem: Host-associated > Plants > Roots >... | reverse complement strand
AACGTCATCGCGGCGGCCACGTTCGGGTGCACCTCGGCAATCGCCCGCCGCATCTCGTGCGCGACGGCGCGGTACGAGGGATGCCCCTCGTGGCCGGACCGAAGCTCGATCAGGTGGAGCGCCTCACGCGCGTCGAGCTCCAGCACGTAGCGGATTTGAACTCCAAATTTTTTGCCGTCGCCAAAATATTTTTCGATGAGGTCGGCGCGGTAATGGACGAAGAAAACCAAATCGGTAAAGCCGTACTTTTTTGCGAGCTCAACCTGATGCTCCAAGAGCGGCTTGCCGTCGATGGGGATCATCGGTTTCGGCAGATCGCCGAGCCGGTCCTTGAGCCGGGTGCCCTTGCCGCCCGCGAGAATGGCCAGCGATTTCATTATCCGGTCAAGATTCGGCCTTCCAATTTTTCAAGGAATGCTCCAGGGCTTCTTCGACGGAACGCATTTTTACGCCGGTGGCGAGCAGCTTGGAAATATCCAGCACGCAATTGGACCGCGGCGTTTTGGCGGCGACGCGATAGAACTCCTCGTCGCTAGCCCAAAATTCAAAACGCCGGGCTGGTTTCAATATCTTTTCTATCAGTTGAAAGACGTGCCGGGTGGTGACAAAGCCCGAATTGGTCACGTTGTAAATGCCGAAGGGCGCGCGGCGATCCCACAGATCCAAACAGGCGCGCACGAAATCTGCCCGGTGGGAAATCGAGTTCACGTTGTCATAGACCTTGGGATAACGCTGCACCTTGCTGAGGTAATTGCGCGCGTTATCGAACTCGTCGAAGGGAATCCGCAAACGCCACAAATAGCCTTCGCCGACGCCGGCCACCGTCTCTTCGGCCAGGGCCTTGGTGCCGCTATAAAAACTGCACGGCGGGCGACGGAAGGAAAAATTCGGCTCGTCGGTTTCGGTAAAACCCTGGATGGCCGGGGAGTTTTTTTGCGCCAACGCCATCCATTCCGGGCGGGCAAGATCCTTTTCCTCGCGCGTTTTTCCATTTTCCACGACTTTCGCGCCGGAAAAAATGCAGCCGGAGGAAACGTGCCCCCAGGGGATGCCGGACGCCGCGCAGGCGTTCGCAATGGTCAGGGGCAGGAGCGTGTTGCCGGCAAGCGTATCGGCCTTGGCGAGTTCGCAGGCGTCGACATTGGGTTTGCCCGTGTAACCGGCGCAATTGATGACAAACGCGGGCTTCGCTTCGCGCAGGAAGGCGAGCAACGTGTCAAACCGCGTGTAGTCCACTTGCGCGCGGGAAATGGCGGTGAACGGCACGTTGCGGCGGCGCAATTCGCCGGCGAACGCTTGCCCGATATAACCCGAGGCGCCAAGAAGTAGGATCATGCGATGTTAAGATTGGCGAGGTTCTCTTTAATGGCAAGTTCGACGGCGTCATTCGAGCTCAAACGCGGCTGCCAGCCGGCTGCTTTCAGTTTCTCGATGGAATATTGGAATTTCGAAACGTCGCCCACCCAGCCTTTCGAGCCGCCGGTGTAACGGATCTTGGCGCCGGGCGCGGCCAGCCGCACCGTGGCTTCCGCCATAAAGCGGACGGTGGAAGCGGAGCCTTCCGGCGAAATGTTAAACACGTTCAAGCGCTTTTGCTGGCTCTGAAAAAGAAACACCATGGCTTCCACCAATTCGCCCACGTGCAGGTAAGGTTTTTCCTGCGAACCATCGCCGAGCACTTCCAGTTCAGCAGGGTTCTTTTTCAGCTTCTTCAAAAAATCATAAATGGCGCCGTGCGTGGACCGGCTGCCGACCACATTGGGGAACCGGTAAATCCAGGCTTGTTTCAAAAAGCGTTCTAGCGCCGCCGTGATGATGCCTTCCGACGCGAGCTTCATCGCGCCGTAGTTGGAAATCGGATGCAACGGGCCGGATTGCTCCGTGAGCGCGCCGGCGAGTTCGCCATAGATGGCCGAGGTCGAAGCAAACACGATGCGCGAAACGCCGAACGCCTGCATGAGCTTGAGCGTGTTGTAGGTCGTGAGAAAGGTGCGTTCCAAGTCGATATCGGGATTGGCGCCTCCGGCCTGGATATCGGAATTGGCGGCCATGTGCCAGACCGTATCGATGCGCGAATCCTTGACCCGTGATTTCAAAAACTCGCGGAAAGCTTTTACGTCATTTACGTCCACTGCCTCGAACGTGAAGCTTGGCGATTTCAGCGCCTGGCTGAGATTCGCCCGGGTGCCCAGGACCAGGTTGTCCACCCCGAAAACGCAATGTCCCAGCGCCAGCAATTTGTCGGCGAGGTGGCTTCCGATGAAGCCGGCGGCCCCGGTTATGAGAGAAATCGGTTGCATCAAATTGCGCAGCATTAAATCGAACCGTGAACGGAATGTCGAGGTGGGATGCGAAAAAACCCGCTGATCCTTCCTTGCCGCGAGGGCATCGTCGGTCCAGCGCACTTGACGCGGAACCCTGAACTCATTGGGGCTGCTTTGGAGAAGCCCGTCGGGTAAAGTGAACGCTAATTAAGTCTGAAAAAAGCGTTGCTCGGCGCGTTGGTAATCCCCAAGGCGGTAAAGGGAACCGCGTTCGTGACTGGCGACCACGTGGGTGAACTCAGATTTGTGGTCATTTGCAGGCCATAGCTCAAACCGGGAACGGTGGGATAGAAAACGACCGGGCTGTTACTGTAGGTGGAAATCCCGATGAGAGGAGGACTTGTTTCAAGGGTGTACAACTGAGAAATTTCGGACGGACTTAGCACGCGATTGTAGAATCTGACATCGTCAATGAGTCCGCCCCAATCGTCGGTTCCGGCCTCTGATTTCGTTCCGATTTGCAGATTGTGCGGGAATGATAGCGCGGTGATCGGATGACTTACGAGAGCAATTGAATTTACGTAAATTGTCGCGTTTAGATTAGAGACAACCACGGCCACCGCGTACCATGTGTTTTGATTAAAAGTTATCCCCGTGCCAAAAATCGTTGTGCTGCCGCCATTGTACGCAAATTGCCGAGTTGCGCCGGTGCCGGTGGTTATTAACTCGTATCCCGCATCCTGACCGTAGGAGATTATTCTTGGATTACAGCATGAGCCGCCGTTGAACAGGCACCAGGCCGACAGTGTGAAATTATTAGTAAAGGCCAAGTTTGACGGAGCGCCGAGATCGATATACGAGGCGCCGTTGAAAAAATATGCCGAATTCGGCCGGCCAAACCTGTTTGTAGAAAGCGTGGCGCCCTGAACAATGCCTGAATTTGTTCCGATGGCGTCATTCGCATTTCCGTCGAAAGGATAATAAGACACGAGTCCGTTAGTAACCCAGCTTTGCCCCGGCGCGCTTAGCGCGAGGGTAACCAATGTGGCAATCCCGACATACATTTTTAGCTTTTTCAACATAGGTAATCCTTAATTCGAAAACTCAACCCGGGTAACCGTAGCTCCTCTAATCAGAGCAGCCCTCCAACCGGAGCGAACAAGAGCGCAGGCTCGGAATTGAAAGCGGCCGATTCAACACCGGCACGGAGTTGCGGTTAGTTATAATATTCAGCCTTTCCTACTTTTCGGAAAAGGTATCAGGACCAGCGGCGACGGCAAGGCCTTTCCGATACGTCCCAGCGTATGCATTTTTGGGCGGCAAGCAGGGTCCCTCAATAGAAGGAAATCAAGGTTGTAAAAACCGGCGGGGACCGGCCCTCAGCGGATCAGTGGCAAAAATATTCGAACATTTTTCGAAACTTTAGGTCACTTACTTTGTCATACAAAGTAAACAGGTGTTGTATGAACCGCGACCTAAGAGCCTGTCTGAGGAGAACGAATAATTTCGGGTTTTCGAACCCGATCTAGAAAGGGCCTATGAAATTATTATTGATCAATCCGCCTCATCCCTCAATCGGCAGCCGGATCCCGCGCGAACATCTACCGCCGCTCGGGTTGCTTTCCCTGGGTGGTCCGTTGATCGACGCCGGGCACGAAACAAAGCTGATTGACGCTGAGTTTGGGCCTATGACGATTGTGGCAATTCTTGCCGAGACGAGGCGGTTCGCGCCAGACGCGGTCCTCCTTGGCCATTCCGGTTCAACCTCGGCTCACCCCATCGTGACTCGGATCGCGCAAGCCGTGCGCGCGGCGCTGCCGCAAACCTGGATTATCTATGGCGGCGTTTTCCCAAGTTATCACTGGCTCGATATTCTAAAAGAAGAACCTGCATTTGACGTGATTGTGCGGGGGGAAGGTGAAGAGACGATCGTTCGTCTGATAACCGCTCTCGAGAAAGGGTGGCCGTTGGAGCAAGTGGCCGGCATCGCTTTCCGAAGCGGGACGGCCAGCGGATTCAACCGTTCGGCAGGGGAATCTTTCGGCAGTCAGCAGGTGATCGCCACTCCGCCGGCTCCGATCATTCGCGACCTCGACGCCTGCCGCGTCGGTTGGGAGCTGATCGATCATCGCCGTTACACCTACTATGGGAAACGCCGGGCGGTCGTAGTCCAATTTTCGCGCGGCTGCCCGCATCGCTGCAATTATTGCGGCCAGCACAATTTCTGGCGAACGTGGCGGCATCGCGACCCGGTCAAATTTGCCGCCGAACTGGCGCGGTTGCATCGGGAGCAGGGAGTTGAATTGATCAATTTTGCCGACGAGAACCCGACGGCCTCGCGGGCGGCCTGGGAGGCTTTGCTCAAGGCGCTCATTGCCGAAGATGTTCCCCTGATTTTGATCGGCACCACGCGCGCGGGCGATATCGTGCGCGATGCGGACATCCTGCACCTTTACAAGCGGGCGGGGGTTGCGCGATTTCTGCTGGGAATGGAAAGCACCGACGACAAAACGCTGCAAGCCATTCACAAGGGAAGCACCAAGGCAATCGACCGCGAAGCGATTCGGCTCATGCGCCAGCACGTCATTATTTCCATGGCCGCCTGGGTGGCCGGATTCGTGCAGGAGAAAGACAGCGATTACTGGCGAACGCTGCGGCAACTGCTTTCCTACGATCCCGACCAAATCCAGGCGTTGTACGCCACGCCGCACAGTTGGACGCCTTTCGCGGTGCAGGAGGGCAATCATCGGGTGGTGCAAACCGATATGAGCCGATGGGACTACAAACATCAGGTTCTCAAGAGCGCGAACGTGCCGAACTGGCGGGTGTTGCTTTGGGTGAAATCCATCGAAGCGATTTGCCAGCTGCGGCCGAGATCGCTTTTTCGGTTATTCGCGCATCCCGACCCGCTCCTCCGCGCCGGCATGCGCTGGTATTCGAACATCGGCCGGCGCGTGTGGACTTTTGAAGTTTGGCAGTGGCTGTTCTATGATCGGCGAACCCGGCGGGGGCCGAAGCTCGCGGAGTTTTTGAAAGCGCCGTGGGGATCAAAAACAATTTTACCGGCCCGGGGGAATACATCGCGGCCTTGGCAGGCGGTCCTTCGTTTCATATTCATGTCTCGCGTGATCAAACCCAAACTTACTCTGGCACCGGTCAAGGCAGACTCATTGAACCAGCCATGATACGAAATATCATTCGCTTCAATTCAGTGGTGATGATCCTGCTCGCCGGGTTTTTCTTCATTTACCCCGCAACCCGCGCGGCGCTGGATATCCGCGATCCGGCGCTGCAACGGCCCGGCACGCCGAAAGCGGCCTGGCGGCTCTATAAGAATCTGACGCCGCGCTATGCCCGATGGGCAAAGGACCGGGTGACGCAGGGGCAGGCAGAAACGCTGTCCACCAGCGACATTTCGGGAACGGAATGGCCGCTGTTTGGTTCGGTTTTCTATCTTTGGGGCGTCGAAAATCTGCAGGACGCGTGGGACGCCGGCGACCATACGCTGGGCGTCGAACCGAAGGTGTTTGCCCGGGAGGCGATTATCGCGGCTTCTGAGGTGGTGATCGATCCGAAGCACGCATCGTGGGTAAAAAAGCATTGGGGCGAGAATTATCTTCACCGGGAAAATGTTTTTTATCGGATGCTGGTGATGGGCGCGCTCACAAGTCGGGCAAGATTGCTTCACGATGGGGCGCATTTGGAACTGTTGCGCAATCAAGTGGAAAGCTTCGCCAAAGAGCTGGATTCCTCGAAGACCGGACTCCTGGATGATTATCCGGGTCAGTGTTATCCCGGCGATGTGATGGCAGCCCTGATGTGCATCAAACGCGCGGATGCGATTCTGGGCACCGACCATTCCGAGTTCATCCATCGGGCCCTGCGCGGTTTTACTGGCAAGCAGGAAACCCGTTATCACCTGCCGCCCTACGCCGCCAACGCCGACACAGGGGTTCCGGCGTCCGATGCGCGCGGGTGTGCGAATTCCTACATGGCGCTCACGGCACCCGAGCTCTGGCCGGCGCAGGCCAGGATTTGGTATGCTATTTACGACGCGAATTTCTGGCAAAAGCGGATCACCGCCGTTGGCTATCGCGAGTATCCCAGGGATGATCCCGGTTCCGATTGGAGCATGGATGTGGATGCCGGTCCGGTGATTGCGGGTCATGGCGTGGCGGCGAGCGCTTTTGGAATTGGAGCAGCGAGGAAAAATGGCCGTTTCGACCGCGCCTACCCGTTGGCGGCGGAAATGTTGGCCACCATCGGTGAACTTCCCAATGGCACGCTGGCCATTCCGCGGCTGCTTTCAAATTTGAGCGATGCTCCGATGCTCGGAGAAGCGGCTATTCTATGGCAATTAAGCATTCCGCCGGAAAAGGGATTCGCCATAAAGACGGGCGGAAGTGTGCCGGCGTATGTTTACATCGTCCTTGGCAGCGTTTTTCTTTTCGGCCTGTGGCGGTTATTATCCGCGATTGAAACGTTCCGCGCCACCTGGCGCCCGTCGGAAGAGCTGATTCCAGCTCCGACTCTTCAAACGTTTGCGTGGGCGGGTTTCATCTCGGGATCGATCATGGCATTTGGGTTTCATCACGAGTTGATGGGTTTGTTCGCGCTGGTCATAGGCGCCCTGCTTCCGGTCACAAAAAAGAAGAAAACGCCGAAGGGAACGGAAGATTGGCCGGAGACGAATCCTTCACCCGCGGTAAAAGAGGGCGAGTAGCCGTTTTCGGGTACTTCACGAAAAGCTAAAAAAACGCCTTTTTTGGCGCTCGGTGAGGGTCGCAAAATGGGCTGCAACGGCTTACGTTGAGCTTGTAGGACAGACACCTACAGGATTATCAGTTAGGCACCGGGTTTTGTACGGATACCGACAACGGCATAATTTCGCCGCTGTGACGTATCGTAATTGTTGGTTTAAGAAGTTCGGTTTCGGTGTCATTGTTGTTCTAGCTTTGATCTCTGTTTGCCGCGTGTCTAAAGGTGTTTCAAGCGCTGACCTGGCGTGGAATCCGAACCCGGATCCGTCCGTCGCCGGTTACAATGTTTACTACGGCGGAGCGAGTCGCTCCTACACGAACGTTTTGTCCGTAGGAAACACGACAAACGCGACGGTGACTGGATTGCTGGAGGGGAAGAATTATTATTTCGCCGTGACCGCCTATGACGCCTCGGGCAATGAGAGCGATTATTCCGCGGAAACCACCTATATCGTGCCGGGTTGGCTGTTGCTGACGCCCGGGGCGACCGCCGGGTCCCCGTTACGGGTTCAATTCCCGGTGGCGCCGGCCCACTCCTATGAGCTTCAGGTCTCGAGTGATTTAACCTCCTGGACCACGGTCTGGTTGACGGTGGGTGTGACCAATACCTGGGTGGAATATGATGCCCCCATCCTGGCGACCGGATCGCAATTTTATCGGGTCATTCTTCACTAATAAGGGTCATCAAAAATCCCGACGCTAAATGTACGGAGGCTAGGTAGGTTTACGGACTCTGGCCGTGTACTTGCTTGCTATTCAGTTAAAAGCACGGTTTCATCTGAGACGAGAAGTGAAGCTATCACCTGGCCATTCGAAACAGTCGCGCATTTTGCTCGTGGACGACCATCCACTGGTGCGCCGGGCTCTTCGGCAAGCCCTTGAACAGGAGCATGATTTGACGGTTTGTGGCGAAGCGGAGGATCGGGACGAAGCTTTGACCCTCCTGGCAGCTTCCTCGCCGCACATGGCGATTGTGGATTTGTCCCTCAAAACTTCGGACGGTTTGGAGCTGGTAAAGGACATCCGCCGGAAGCATCCCGAGGTATTGACGCTGGTGTTGTCGATGCATAATGAATCCTTACATGCGGTGCGAGCTATCCGTGCCGGGGCTAATGGATATATTTCGAAACAAGAGCCCGCGACCGAGGTAATGCACGCTGTTCGCAGGGTTTTAGGCGGGGAAATCTATTGGCCGGAAAAAGCCGCAGCGGAGACGGTGAACCGGATGGCGAGCAATGGGTTTGTGCAACACGGCGAGATTTCGGGCCGCTTATCCGAACGGGAATTGCAGGTTTTTGAATTGATTGGCATCGGGTCAACCCCCGCCCAAATTGCCGCAATTATGGACGTGCAAGTCAGCACGGTGGACACCTATCGCAGCCGCATCAAGGAAAAGCTGAATCTGAAGGGCGCCACAGAACTGCGCCACGAGGCGATTCGTTGGAATGTGGCCAAGAATGGGCGCTGAGTCAGGTCTTTCGCAGGTAACTCACCAAAATGGCCGTTTTTTTGCTTATGGAGTAGCCCCGGGCTTTGTAGCGGTTTTCCAGTACAAGGCTTGTCGTGTCAATTGGCGACAGCAAAATCTGTATTAGCCACAAGTTTCGGGGACGGGGGATTCATGATTGAATCACGCACGCCCCAAAAGTTCGGTTGGCGTCGGTTTTCGGTTGGCGAGTTTTATGACGGTATTTGAACGCACAGTCAGTGAACTTGGGAATGTTGGCAGCCGTGCATCGACGGCTGAGCTGCCGCCATTGACTGCGCCGACAGAGGTCGCGGCGTTTGCTTGGTATTGCGCGCGGACGAAGCCGAAACACGAACACATTGTGGCCGCGGGATTGAAGCGGAATCTCAACCTGGAGGTGTTTCATCCGCGGTTGAGGATCGAGCGGCCCACCCGGCGCGGTGTGGTGCGCATCGTTGAACCGCTTTTTCCGTGTTACGTCTTTGTCCGGTGCAATCTGAGCGAATGCCTCGACAGCGTTCGCTATGTGAACGGGGTGAGCAGCCTGGTGCATTTCGGCCAACGCATCCCGGTGGTGCCCGACCAGGTAGTGGATGAGTTGAAACAGTGTTTCGAATCCCAGGAGCTGATGGATGTGGAGGACTGCCTGAGTCCCGGAACGGAAGTGGTCGTGGGCGAAGGGGCGTTTCATGGATTTAACGGGATTGTTTTAAGAGTGTTGCCCGCGAAACAGCGCGTTCAGATACTCTTGGATTTTCTGGGCCGGACAACTTTGACGGAAGTGGACCGGAAATCTCTGATTGTGGAGAACCAGTCCATGGCGGAAATGATGCCATCGCTGGCGATGGCGCGTTAGCCGGTGGGAGTCTCGGCAGTGTGAGACGGACAAAACAGGGGTTCCCGACAATGCGGAGGGAAGGGGCAAGAGAAAGTTGGCACAAGTAAGATTTTGCCTGCAAGTGCGGAGCTTTGCAGGAATTCAGTGGAGCTGTCTGCACGTGTGGTTTGGTTCGGTTTAACCTGGAGATATTCAGAAATGCCGTTCATCGCAATGTGTCGGAAAATGTCGGCGGTCCTTTTGCTAAAAGGAGCGCGTCTGGTCAGGAATTATATTTTTTCGTGTTACGGGATTTCCTCCCCGGTGGAGCGGGAATCCACCCCGTTCGACGGTTTCTTCCCTAAACGCTGTTATTCCTTCCGTCGGACCTCACGGAAATGAGCCAATTTTCCACAACCAATACCAGCCGCCTGCAAACGGTCGCGGAATCCGCCGGCATCCCCTGGTGGAAACGCGCGCTCGACATCGCTTGCGTGCTTCTGGCGATGCCGATCTTGGTGCCGCTGGGTTTGTTGATCGGCGCGATCATCAAGATTGTTTCGCCCGGCCCGATTTTCTTCCAGCAGGAACGCATCGGCTATCGTGGCCGCCCGTTCATGTGCTTCAAATTTCGGACGATGCTGGTCAACGCGGACACCGGAGTGCATCGCGGGCATTTGGAGGGCCTGATGGCGTCCAATCTTCCGATGGAGAAACTCGACGGCTCCGATCCGCGCGTGATTCCCGGCGGAATCTGGCTTCGGGCGCTTGGCCTCGACGAACTGCCGCAGCTCATCAATGTCATGCGCGGCGAAATGAGCCTGGTCGGGCCGCGTCCCTGTTTGCCTTACGAATTCGAGCGATATCTGCCGCGTCATCGTGGCCGTTGCGGGGCGTTGCCGGGCTTGACGGGCCTTTGGCAGGTCAGCGACAAGAATAACACCACGTTCGAAGAAATGATTGAATTGGACTTGCGCTATGTTCGCGCGCAGTCGCTCGGGATGGACTTGGGAATTCTCTTCAAGACGCCACCGGCGGTTATCAGCCAAACCTGGCAGGTAAGGCGGAAAAAGCACCAGGCATTGCGGGCTTCGGCGATTCCCGCCCGCGCCGCGGTGCGCACCGCAGAAGAAATTTCCTGTTCGTGAACCTCAGACTGAAAGTCTTATGACGAAACCTATCAAGGTCGGTGTAGTCGGTTGCGGCTATTGGGGGCCCAATCTCGTCCGCAATTTCCGCTCTCTGCCGGATTGCGCTCTCAAGATGATGTGCGACCTCAACGAGGAGCGTCTGCAACATCTCAAGACTTTATATCCGGAGGTGAAGGGCGAGACGGATTTCAAGCACATGCTCAACGGCGTCGGGCTGGACGCGGTCGTGATCGCGACCACTTTGAAATCGCACTATGCGATGGCCAAAGCGAGCCTGCTCGCGGGCAAGCACACGTTCATCGAAAAACCGATGGCCGCGTCGCTCGAGCAATGCCAGGAGCTGGTGGACATCGCGCAGAAAAACGGCCTGGTGCTGATGATCGGCCACACGTTCCTGTATTCGGCCGCGGTGAAAAAAATCAAGGAGATCGTGGACTGGGGCGACCTGGGGGATATCCGCTACATTTCCGCGCGCCGGCTCAATCTCGGGTTATTTCAGCAGGAGATCAACGTCGCGTGGGACCTCGCGTCGCACGATATTTCGATCATCCAATATATCATGGGCGAAATGCCGGTGAGTGTGAATTGCCGCGGCAGCGCGCACATCACGCCCGGCGTGGAAGACGTGACATCGATGTGCCTGACGTTTGGCAAGGACCGCACCGCGATCATTCACAGCAGCTGGCTGGACCCGCGCAAAATCCGCGAAATGACGATCGTGGGCAGCAAGCGGATGGTGGTTTATGACGACGTGGCGCCGCTGGAGAAGATCCGCATTTTCGACGCGCGTGTGGAACGTCCGCCGCATTACGACACGTTTGCAGAGTTTCATTACGCCTATCATTACGGGGACGTGTATGCGCCCTACATCAAGCAGGAAGAGCCGTTAAAGACGGAATGCCAGCATTTCCTGGATTGCATTCGCGATGGCAAAACCCCGCTGTCGAGCGGCGCGCAGGGGATGGACATGGTGAAAATTCTCGAGGCGTCCTCGCTTTCCTTGAAGCATAACGGGACGGCGGTGCGGTTGGACCAGGTGGAAGCCTTGCGGCACGAGCTGACGAACGGCGAACCCAAATCAAACGGTTTGGCCATCGCGCGCAGCATCGCGAACGGAATTTCCAAGGCGGCCCGTATCCCCAAGACCAACGGCATTGCCAAAGGCCCGCGCCTTCCGAAAATCAACGGCAAGGCGAATGGCGCGAATGGCCGCAATGGCAACGGGTACCCCAAAAATCCCTACCGTCCGCTCCCGAACCTGTAAGGTTGGCGAGTCAACTCCGTCGGGCTCTTATGGGCAAAGGTTCGCCATTGTTTCAACAGATCGCTCCGGACGTGAAGTTGGGCAAAGGCGTCCGCATCTTTGGGTTCACTAATTTGTATGGTTGTGAAATCGGGGATGACGTGAGGATCGGGACGTTTGTGGAGATCCAAAAAGGGGCGCGCATCGGGAACCGCTGCAAGATTTCCAGCCACACGTTCATTTGTGAAGGCGTCGAGTTGGAAGATGAAGTGTTCGTCGGCCACAACGTCACGTTCATCAACGATCTTTATCCCCGCGCCACGAACGGCAACGGAAAACTGCAGGGCGAGGCCGACTGGAAATGCATTCCGACGCGGGTGAAGCGCGGCGCGTCCATCGGCTCGGGTTCGACGCTGCTTTGCGGTGTGACGATTGGTGAAAAGGCGCTGGTGGGGGCGGGCAGTGTGGTGACGAAAGACGTTCCGGCCTTCGCGGTCGTCGCCGGCAACCCGGCGCGCGTCATCAAGAAATTGCCGCGCAAGTAGTTCGGGACGGGGTTTCGAAAGCATGAGCGCGGTTATTCAAGCGGGTTCCCAGGCCATCGCGGCCAAGCCGTCCGGCGGACGACTGGGCGCGCCGGCCATCGTCAATCCCCTGGAATGCTCCGACTGGGACGCGCAACTGGCGAATCATCCTGGGGCGACGATTTTTCACGGTTCGGCCTGGGCGCGGGTGCTGCGCGACACCTACGGTCATGAGCCGGTTTATTTCTGCCGGTTTGCCGGCACGCAGTTGCAGCAGGTTTTGCCGGTGATGGAGGTTTCGAGCCCGTTGACCGGCCGGCGCGGGGTTTCGCTTCCGTTCGCTGATTTTTGTCCGCCGCTGGCGGGTGACGCCGAAGATTTGGATGAGCTCTATGCGTTTGCGCTGGAGCACGGACGCCGGCGGAACTGGCGGTATTTCGAAGCGCGCGGCCGCTTCAATGGCTGGCCGGGCGCGACGCCTTCGGTGGCCTTTTTCGGCCATACCATTCATCTGGCGGGTGGCGAAGCGGCGATGTTCAAGGAGATGGACGGCGCGATGCGCCGGGGCATTCGCAAGGCCGAGCAGGCGGGACTGCGGGTTGAGTTCGGCGCGAATCTCGAATCGATGCGGGTCTTTTACGCGCTGCATCGCCGCAGCCGGCGCCGACACGGGTTGCCTCCGCAACCGGTTGAATTTTTTGAGAACATTGCCCGCCACATTTTCGAGCCCGGCCACGGATTTGTCGCCATCGCGCGGCAGCAGGATCGCCCGATCGCCGCGGCGGTTTTTTTCCACACAGGCCATCTGGGACTCTACAAATTTGGCGCCTCGGATTATGAGTTTCAGCATTTGCGTCCGAACAACCTGCTCATGTGGGAGGCGGTCAAGCATTGCGCGGCGGCGGGAGTGACCGAGTTGCATTTGGGGCGCACGTCGCTGTTCAACGATGGATTGCGGCATTTCAAGCTGGGATTTGGCGCGGTGGAAGAGCAGATCGAATATGCCAGGTTTGATTTTCGGCGGAAACATTTCGTATCCGATGTGGATCGTTCCGAAGGCCCGCTCAATATGATGTTTCGCTGTCTGCCGCTGCCCCTGCTCACGCAGGCGGGAAGATTTTTGTATCCACACCTTTCGTAATATGCCGACGAACGCAAAACCAACACGTCCCCACCATGCTCCGATGCTGACGCTCGGGGACATCTATTACATTCTGTTTCGCCACAAGTGGAAGATCCTGGTGATTTCCGTGGTGGGCTTGCTGGGCGGATTGATCGTGCCCCTGGTCTGGCCGCGCATGTATGAGTCCGAAGCGAAATTGCTGATCAAGTACGTCACCGACACTCGCCTGCCGTCGGATCCGAACGGCAACAGCGGGCTGCGGGTGTCGTTGCCGGATGCGGCGGGCCGCAACATCATCAATACCGAGCTGCAGATTTTAACCAGCCTGGACCTTGCACAGGAAGTGGCCACCAACGTCGGGCCGGCCAAGATCATTGGCCGGAACGGCAGCCCCATCCTGGCAGCGTCCATCATCCACGCCCATCTCATCGTCGAGGCTCCGCTCAACAGCGACGTGATTCGCCTCGTTTTCCAGCATAAGGATCCCGTGATCGTGCAGCAGGTGCTGGCGCAGGTGATTCAATGCTACCTGGATCGTCACGCGGAAATTCATCGTCCGGGCGGCCAGTATGACGAGTTCCTGACGCAGGAAAAGGACCGGCTGCGCTCCTCGCTGGCCGCGACGGAGGAATCGCTCCGGGAAATCAAAACGAACCTGAACATCGTTTCGCTGGAGGATTCGCGGAAGGTATTTGGCGACCAGATGACGAAGATACAGCAGGATATTTTCAACGCGGATGCCGAGTTGGCCGAACACCAGGCGACGCTGGAGCAGTTGTCCGAATTGAATCCCGCGGCCGCCCAACCCGGGACCAACGCGGCTCTCAACACCAACGCGGTTGCTGGCAGCAATGCCGTCCAGATAGCCAGCGCCAATCGGGTGACCCCGGAACAAGACGCCGAATACCGGCATGTCATGGACACCTTGACGACGTTTCGGGCGCAAGAGCAATCGCTGCTGGGCTATTTGCTGCCTGAGAATTCGCAGGTGAAAGCCGTTCACCAGCAAATCCTGGATCTCGAAAAGCAGAAGAAGCAAATGGAGGCGGAAACGCCCGGATTGGTTACCACGGCGGCCGCGGCCGACACGAAGAGCGCGTCGGCGGACCCGACCGCGAACCTGCAAAGCGCGTTGATGTCGGAACGGACGCACATCGCGGCGCTGCAAAAACGAATCGAAGTTTTGACGAATCAACTTTCCTATATCCAGGGTCGCGCCACCGCGCTGGATGCCAAATCGGGATCCATCACGGACCTTGAGCGGACCCGCAAACTGGAAGAGGAAAAATACGTGTATTACCTGACCACGTTGGAAAATTCGCGCATTGACGAAACGCTCGGGCCGGGCAAGAGCTCAAACATCAACACCATCCAAAGCCCGTCGGCTCCATTCCTGGACAATGGCAAGATGGTAAAAACGAGCGCGGGGCTGGTGGTCGGCGGCATTGTGCTCGCGCTGGCACTGGCGTTCTTTATTGAACTGTATTTAGACCATACGGTGAAACGTCCTTCCGACGTCGAGGCGCGCCTGGGCGTTCCGTTGTTTTTGTCCATTCCGTATCGGAATGGCAGCGGCAAGATGCGCCTTTTGAAGGAACCACCCAAGACGGCATTGGTTCTACGCTCGGATTTGATTGGCGGCCCGGTGGTGTTGAACGGCGGCAAGACCACGATCGGCCGCGAGCCGGGCAGCACGGTGACGCTCGACAACGATTCGGTTTCCCAACGCCACTGCGAAATCTTTTCGCGCGATGGCGAAGTGGTGGTGAAAGACCTCGGGTCGGACACCGGCACTTTCGTCGACGGCGAACGCATTGTGGAAGGCACACTCAAAGCCGACCAGACGCTGCGGGTGGGCAACGTGGAGTTCCGCGTGGAGGCTCAAGAGACCGCGAAGGACGTCGCCTTGCCGGCAAAAGCGCCGACGTCCACGCCGCCGTGGGATCCGCGGCATGCGTTGCGGCCGTTTTATGACACGTTGCGCGACCGGTTGATCACTTATTTCGAGGTCAAGAACCTGACGCATAATCCCAAGTTGGTGGCGCTGACCAGTTGCGGCGATCGCGCCGGGGTGAGTTCCACGGCGGCGGGCCTGGCCGCGGCGCTTTCGGAGACCGGCGAAGGCAATGTGTTGCTGGTGGACATGAACGCGGAGCGCGGCGCGGCGCATCACTTCTACAAGGGCCATCTCTCCTGCGGCATCGATGAGGCGCTGAAGAAGGACAAGCGGCACGAAGCGCTGGTGCAGGATAATCTTTACGTCGTGAGCGAAGGCGCCAACGAAGACAGCCTTCCGCGCGTGCTGCCCAAACGGTTTACGAGCCTCGTGCCGAAATTAAAAGCCAGCGATTATGATTACATCATTTTCGACATGCCGCCGATGAGCCAGATCAGCATCACGCCGCGATTGGCGCGATTCATGGACATGGTGATGGTGGTGGTGGAGTCGGAAAAGACCAACCGCGAGGTGGTCCAGCGCGCGGTGAACATGCTGACGGAAACCCGCGCGAATGTCGGGATCGTATTGAACAAGCGGAAGCATTACGTTCCGAATCGGATTCGGCAGGAACTTTAACCGGCGGCGCGGGTAAATTCGACCGCGGCAACGCGCGAGATTTTAAAGGGAAGCTCTTTTTCTGAAGATGTTCCGAAACCGACTTTACTACCGGATCAAACCGGTGCTCCCGCATGCGTTGCGGTTGTCGGTGCGCCGATGGTTTGCGCTGCGCAAACGCCGGCGCGTGCAGAATATCTGGCCCATCGCGCCCGGTTCCGAGCAGGCGCCGCAGAACTGGCCGGGCTGGCCGGAGGGGAAGAAATTCGCGCTGGTGCTGACCCACGACATCGAGAGCCAATTCGGGCTCGATAAATGCCGCCAACTGATGAAATTGGAGAAGGGGCTGGGTTTTCAATCCTCCTTCAACTTCATCCCCAAGGGCGGCTACGAGGTTCCCGAGCAATTGCGGTGCGAGTTGACTCGCAACGGCTTTGAGGTGGGCATCCACGATCTGCGGCACGACGGAAAGCTGTATCACACGCGGCGGGAATTCACGCAAAACGCGGCGTTGATCAATCAATATTTGCGCGAATGGGGCGCGGTTGGTTTTCGCTCCGGGTTCATGCTGCACAACCTGAGCTGGCTGCACGATCTGGACATTGAATACGACGCTTCGACGTTCGACACCGATCCGTTCGAACCGCAGCCCGATCATCGCAACACGATTTTTCCGTTTTGGATTCCGGCGCCGGGCGGTTTGCCGGGGGCCGATGCCGCAACCGAGCGCGGGTATGTTGAATTGCCCTACACGTTGCCGCAGGATTCCACGCTGTTCCTGCTCTTTCGCGAGCAAACCCCGGAAATCTGGATGCGAAAACTGGATTGGGTCGCGCAACACGGGGGCATGGTCCTGCTCAATACGCACCCCGATTACATTAATTTCGAGAATCAGCGATCGATCCGCGAATACCCGGTGGCGATGTATCAGGAATTCCTGGAATACGTGCGTTCGAAATATCAGGGCCAGTATTGGAACGGCGTGCCGCGCGAAGTCGCCGGTTTTGTGCGGGCGGATGTTCGCAACGTCCGCTCTTCGCGCAGCATCGCCCGCAGCGATGGCGAGCATCTTCACGCGAAAGTCTGGATCGATCTCGACAACACGCCGCACGTTCCTTTTTTCGAGCCGATCATGAATGAATTTCGCGCGCGCGGCTACGACGTGCTCTGCACGGCGCGCGATGCCTTCCAGGTGTGCGACCTGGCGCGGCAGCGGGGGGTGGTATTCCACCAGGTCGGGCGGCATTCCGGCAAAAACCGGCTGCGCAAGGCGTTCGGACTTTTTTACCGCGCGATGCAACTGCTGCCGATCGCCATGCGCGAAAAGCCGGTCTTGGCGATTTCACACGGTTCCCGCGCGCAGATCATCGCCTGCAAGCTTTTGAATATTCCTTCCGTGCTGATCGAAGACTACGAGCACGCGGATTATCCGCCGTCGATGCGGCCGCGCTGGGAAATCGTGCCGGAAACCATCGGCGACCAGGGCCTGTGCTGTCCGCCGGATCACGCGCGCCGTTACCCGGGGCTGAAGGAACACGTTTACGTGCGGAATTTCCGGCCGGACGCTTCGGTGCTGGAAGCGCTGGGATTAAAGGAACAGCATTTGATTGTGACCGTCCGTCCGCCGGCGACGGAAGCCCATTATCACAACGACCGCGGCGAGGGGCTGTTTTTTGAGATGATGGAATTTTTGCTCAAGGACCCGCGCGTGCGCATCGTGCTGATGCCGCGCAACAGCAAACAGGCGGATTGGATCCGGCAGGACAATCCGGGTTGGTTCTCCAATTCTCGCGTCGTGGTGCCGGCGGGGCCGCTCGACGGATTGAACGTTATTTTCCATTCGGACCTCGTGGTCAGCGGCGGCGGTACGATGAATCGCGAAGCGGCGGCGCTGGGCGTTCCGGCCTACAGCATTTTGTGCGGAAAAGTCGGCGCGGTGGATCGCGCGCTGGAGCGCGGCGGCCAATTAACACTCGTCAATTCGCCGGGCGATTTCAGCCAAAAAATCAAACTGGTCCGCCGGCCGAGGCCGTTCACGGTTCCCGCCCAGGCCACCGGCGCCCTGGAATCCATAATGGCGCACATCGAGGACATTTTATCGCTGGAGTATGCCGCGCATTCGTTTCGCCGCGTCGTCCCGACGGCAGCGCCGGCCACGCCGGCAACGGGCGCTCGCGCCGTTTCGTAAATCTTTCCCATGGCCAAATCGCTCAAAATAATCGTCGTGGCGGGCGCGCGCCCGAATTTCATGAAGGTGGCGCCGCTGCTGCACTGCATCGCGCGGCACAACCAAAACGCCGTGAACGGCACGCCGCAGATCGTTCCCTATCTTGTACACACCGGCCAGCATTACGACGAGAAAATGTCGTCGGTATTTTTCGCGGAGCTCGGCATTCCCGCGCCGGACGTGAACCTGGAAGTGGGTTCCGGTTCGCACGCGGTGCAGACGGCGAACATCATGACGAAGTTCGAGCCCGTCTGTGAGCGCGAAAAGCCGGATTGGGTGCTGGTGGTCGGCGATGTGAATTCGACGATGGCCTGCGCGCTGGTGGCTTCGAAAATGCACATTCGCGTGGCGCACGTGGAGGCCGGCTTGCGCAGTTTTGACCGCACCATGCCCGAGGAAATCAACCGGCTGGTCACCGATTCCATTGCCGATTTGTTGCTGACGCCGTCTGAGGACGGGAATGAAAATCTCCTGCGCGAGGGCGTCCCGATGTCGCGCATCCGGCTGGTGGGCAATATCATGATTGATTCGCTGCTGGCGAACCTTGAAAAGGTGGGCCAGAGCACCATTCTGTCGCGGCTCAAATTGCAGAAGCGCCATTTCATTTACGTGACGCTGCACCGGCCCTCGAACGTCGACACGAAGGAATCGCTGGTTTCCATCATGGGCGCGTTCGCTGAGATTTCCCGGAAGATGCCGGTCATTTTCCCGATGCATCCCCGGACCCGCGCGCGTTTGACGGAATTTGGAATCCAGATTGGCAACAGCAACATCACGATTTTGGATCCCGTCGGTTACCATGATTCGCTGGCGTTGACACAGTCGGCGCGTTGCGTGGTCACCGACTCGGGCGGCTTGCAGGAAGAGAGCACGTTTTTCCGCACCCCCTGCCTGACCCTGCGGCCCAACACGGAACGGCCCATCACAGTGACGGTCGGCAGCAACCGGCTGATCAAGACCGGCGAGTTGTTCGAGCGCCTGGATGCGGTGTTGCGCGGCAGCGAAACTTGCGGACAAATTCCCCCATTGTGGGACGGGTCCACTTCGGAACGCGTGCTCCAGGCCTTGATCGGCCAGGAGGCGCCTGACGGCGCAGCAGTCCATAAGGCCGCGGCGCGCTCGACCGCGAACGTTCTCGCATAGCTTTCGCAAAGATGATTTGAGCCTATGATGCGGCTTCGCCATAAGTTATTGATCCACGCCTTCCGGGTTTTTGACCAGGTGCTGCTGGTGGCAGCGCTGGCCGTTTGGATTGCGTTGATCCCCGAGCACGGCAGCTTTGCCTACATTCGCGAGTTGTTCGCGGAGATGTACGGCTGGCGCGAAATCATGGGATTGCTCGCGCTCATTTTGGGATGGATGATCATTTTCAGTTCCATCATCCATTACGACGCCAACCGGTTCACCACGCTGCTGTCCTCGATCTGGTCGCTCGTCAAGGCGACCACTTGCTCGGCCTTTTTGCTGTTTTTGATCGGAGAAAGCCTCGGCATCTCGAAGTTGCCGAGCCGCGTCATCCTGCTGTTCTGGGCGACGACCACACTGGCCGGCATTGTCAGCCGCATTGTATTGCGCTGGATCCTTACCGCGGTGCGCAAATCCGGTTACAATTGCCGCCATGTCGTTTTTGTCGGAACCGATGAGCATGCGTTGGAACTGGCCCGCGCCGTCGAGGCTCACCCCGAGCTGGGCTGCCGGGTGGTGGGTTTTATTGCCGACGATGAGAAGGCGGTGGGCAAGCCGGTCGCGCCTGGCGCCACCTGGCAGGTGGTCGCGAGCATCGGCAACATCAAAGCGTTTTTGGAAGCCAAATCGGTGGATGAAACCATCATCTGCCTTTCGGTGAAAGATTCCTTCAGCCAAATCTATAACGTGTTCGAATTGTGCCGCGAACTCGGCGTCGTCGTCCGCCTGATCCCGCGCGAATCGGATCTCACCGTGTTGAGCCGGCTGCAAATTGAGTCCTTCGGCGATTATCGCGTGGTGACTTTCTTCCGGGAAAAATTGCTCCTGCAATTGCTGGTGAAACGCATCATGGATGTCGTGATTTCCGGGATTGCCCTGGTGCTGCTCTCGCCGCTGATGCTAGTCATCGCGGTCATCATCAAATTCAGCAACCCCGGCCCGGTGTTTTTCGTCCAGGAACGGATTGGCATGAACCGGCGCAAATTTAAATTGCTGAAATTCCGGTCGATGGTGGTGGATGCGGAGCAACGCAAGAAGGAGTTGGAAGCGTTGAACGAAATGGACGGGCCGGTGTTCAAGGTGAAAAACGATCCGCGCGTGACGCCCATCGGGCGGTTCATTCGCAAGACCAGCATCGACGAGCTTCCGCAATTGATCAATGTGCTCAAGGGCGAAATGTCGCTGGTCGGCCCGCGCCCGCCCTTGCCCAATGAAGTGGACAAATACGAGTGGCTGCATCGCCGGCGGCTTTCCATCAAGCCCGGCATCACGTGCCTGTGGCAGGTGAACGGCCGCAACACCGTCACCTTTGTGAAGTGGATGGAGATGGACAAGGAGTACGTGGAAAATTGGTCCATCTGGCTGGACATCAAAATCCTGGCCCGCACGTTGCCGGTCGTGTTGCTGCGCCACGGCGCCTCGTAATTCCCGGTCGAAGACGCTCCACGGCGGGATCCGTGGTTAGAACTTTCAATTGTTAAACCCTATGGCTTCTCTCATTACCGAGCCGAATCGCTCCGCCGCAAAGACGGGCGAGAAACTGGATCAACCGCGCCGCACGGTGCTCATGGGTTGCCCGGTGGATTTGCTCACGAGCGCGGCGTTGCTCCAGGAATTGACGGATGCGATTGACCGGCAAAGCGGGCCCAAGGTCATCCAATTCATCAACGGCAATAAAATCGCGCAGGTGCGGCAGGACCGCGATATGGAACGCATTATGTGGAAAGCCGATTATGTGCTGGCCGACGGACAGCCGCTGCTGCCGATGGGCCGTTTGCTCGGCATTCGCCTGCCGGAACGCATCGACGGCATCGGCCTGATGGGCAAGCTGCTCAAGCTGGCCGATGAGCGCCGTTACAGCGTGTTTTTGCTGGGCGCGAAACAATCCGTGCTCGACACCTGTGTGGCGAAAATCAAAAAGAATTACCCGAATTTGCGCATCGCCGGGTCGCGGAACGGATATTTTTCAGAGAAGGAAACGCCGGGAATCGTCGCGCAGATTCACGCCACGCGGGCGGACATATTATTTCTCGGCATGGGTTCGCCGATGAAGGAACGGTTTGCGGATCGTTATGCGGCCGAGCTGGGCGCGACGGTCATCCAGGGTGTCGGTGGCAGTTTTGATGTCATGGCCGACCTGGTGAAACGCGCTCCGGTGTGGGTTCAGCGCATCGGGATGGAATGGCTCTATCGCGTGATCCAGGAACCGCGGCGGATGTTCTGGCGTTACACCACGACCAATGCGCAATGCCTGTGGGCGTTCGTTTGCGCGCTGTTCGGGCCGCGCGGCCGTCGAATGAAAGCGCAATAAATTTCCCATCCGACAGAATTTTGATCTCATGTGCGGAATAGCAGGATACGTCGGTTTTGATGACGAGCGGTTGCTGCGCAAAATGTGCAGCGCCTTGCAGCATCGCGGTCCCGATGCGGAAGGGTTTTATACCGCGCCCGGCGTCGGGCTGGCGCATCGCCGCCTGAGCATCATTGACCTGGCCAACGGGCGCCAGCCGATGACCAACGAAACCGGCACGCTCCAATTGGTTTTCAACGGCGAGATTTACAATTACGAAAAACTGACCGCCGATCTGAAGGCGAAGGTCGCCTGGCAGAAGATCGCCGATGGCTGGCGCGATCTGGCGCAGCTGCAAACCACAGACTAGACGAGACGCGGCGCCCGTCACGGGGCGCTGGCCGGATCGGGCGACGCGCGGTCGCCCGGCGCGTTGTCTTGCTGAACGTTAAAGAGCTTCTTCGCCAGATTTTCG
>Ga0207664_10000748_pt1 | contig 22084 bp, 17 predicted proteins | sample LARL83metaG_FD_184349 | JGI IMG/M metagenome (GOLD analysis project Ga0207664, IMG submission 184349) | Corn, switchgrass and miscanthus rhizosphere microbial communities from Kellogg Biological Station, Michigan, USA - LAR L8-3 metaG... | ecosystem: Host-associated > Plants > Roots >... | reverse complement strand
TGCTGGCGGCTGCCCTGCGGTCATCCGGGTTCGACCTGGTGATCTTCGGCTCGGAGTCGACCGACGCGCGGACCGGGATGGTGCCGGCGATGGTGGCCGAGCGGCTGGGCGCGCCGCAGCTGACCCTAGCCTCGAAGGTCGACATCGACGGCGGGTCGGTGACGATCCGGCGGGTGACCGATGACGGGTACCAGGTGGTATCTGGGTCGCTGCCGGCGGTGGTGTCGGTGGTGGAGAAGATCAACGAGCCCAGGTACCCGACGTTCAAGGGGATCATGGCCGCGAAGAAGAAGCCGGTGCAGACCCTGGCCCTCGCCGACCTGTCGGTCGACGCGGGTTCGGTCGGGCTCGCCGGCGCCGCGAGCTGGGTCGAGGACTTCGCCGCCCGCCCGCCGCGGCAGGCCGGCGTCATCGTGAAGGACGAGGGAGATGGCGGCACCAGCGCGGCCGGGTTCCTCGCCGAGCGGAAGTTCATCTAGGAGGGTCTGGTTCATGGCTGAGGTACTGGTCCTCGCGGAGCACGCCGCTGACGGCGAGGTCAAGAAGGTCACCCTGGAGCTGCTGACCGCGGCCCGGCGGCTCGGCACGCCCGCCGTGGTGTGGACGGGCCCGGGCGCGCAGGAGGCGGCCGGGCGGCTGGGCGAGTACGGCGCGGAGAAGGTCTATGTGGCGGACTCCGCCGACTTCGCCGACTACCCGGTCGCGCCGGCGGCGGAGTTGCTCGCGCAGCTGGTCGGGCAGGTGTCCCCGGCGGCGGTGCTGGTGGCCGGGACGACCGAGGGCAAGGAGATCGCGGGCCGGCTCGCGGTCAAGACGGGCTCCGGGGTGCTGACCGACGCGGTCAACGTCACCGCCGGCGACAACGGGTCCCCCGTCGCCGAGCAGCCCAACTTCGGCGGCTCGATCACCGTGCACTCCACCGTCAAGGCCGGCACGCCCATCATCGCGGTGCGGCCGAACGCGATCACCCCGGAGGGGTCCGCCGGCGCCGCGGCGGTTGAGTCCGTCTCGTTTGCGGCATCCGACGCGGCCAAGGCCGCGAAGGTCTCCGAGCGGGTCGTGGCCGCCAAGGGCGAGCGACCCGAGCTGACCGAGGCGCAGGTGGTGGTCTCCGGCGGGCGCGGCACCGGGTCCGCGGACGGGTTCGGCATCATCGAGCAGCTCGCCGACGCCCTCGGCGCGGCCGTGGGCGCGTCCCGGGCGGTCACCGACGCGGGCTGGTACCCGCACGCCTTCCAGGTCGGTCAGACCGGCAAGACCGTCTCCCCGCAGCTGTACGTCGCGGTCGGGATCTCCGGCGCGATCCAGCACCGGGCCGGCATGCAGACCTCCAAGACGATCATGGCGATCAACAAGGACCCCGAGGCCCCCATCTTCGAGATCGCCGACTACGGCGTCGTCGGCGACCTCTTCCAGGTCCTCCCCCAGCTCATCGACGAGATCAACAAGCACAGGAGTTAGCCCGCGGGGGACTCCCCCCCTGCACCCCCCCGCGGTGGTGACAGCGCACAAACCGCGCTGCCACCAGACGGTGGATGGGGTTAAAGCCTTGTGGTTGCCGAGGGAAGGCGCCGCGAAAAACGCGGCGCCTGCTCGGTTAGGCTTGACAGCGCCATGGATAACAGTCCGGTCGTTTACCTCGACCACGCCGCCACGACGCCGATGTTGCCCGAGGCCATCGCCGCGATGACCGAGGAGCTGGCGCAGCTCGGCAACCCTTCATCCCTGCACAACGCCGGCCGCCGCGCGCGGCGCGTCGTGGAGGAATCGCGGGAACAGCTCGCCGAGGTATTCGGGGCACGGGCCAGCGAGGTGATCTTCACAAGCGGCGGCACCGAGGCGGACAACCTCGCGGTCAAGGGACTGTTCTGGGCGCAACGGGCCGGCGCCGGGCCGCGCAACCGAATCCTCACCACGGCGGTCGAGCACCACGCGGTCTTCGACTCGGTGCGCTGGCTGTGCGACGCGCACGGGGCCCGCGCCGACTGGCTCGCCGTGGACTCACTCGGCCTCGTTTCCGCCGACGTGCTCCGCGCCGCGCTCGACGCCGACCGGGAGAGCGCCGCGGTCATCAGCGTCATGTGGGCGAACAACGAGGTGGGCGCCGTGCAGCCGGTGGCGTCGCTCGCCGCGGTGGCCCGCGAGTACGGCGTCCCGTTCCACACCGACGCGGTGCAGGCGGCGGCGCAGCTCCCGGTGGACTTCGCCGCGTCCGGTGCGGACGCGATGACCGTCACCGCGCACAAGCTCGGCGGCCCCGTCGGCGTCGGCGCGCTCATCCTCGGCAAGAGCCTTACCCCCGTCCCCCTCCTGCACGGTGGGGGCCAGGAGCGCGATATCAGGTCCGGCACGCTCGACGCCCCGGCGATCAGGGCCTTCGCGGTGGCCGCCGTCGCCAGCGCGGAGCGGCGCTCGCTCGAGGGCAAGCGCATCGCCGCGCTGCGCGACGACCTCATCCGCCAGGTAACACTCGCCGTGCCCGACGCGGTACTGAACGGCCCCCCGCCCGGCCCGGCCAGGCTGCCGGGCAACGCGCACTTCTCCTTCCCCGGCTGCGAGGGCGACGCGCTGCTCCTCCTGCTCGACGCCCGCGGCATCGCCTGCTCCACCGGCTCGGCCTGCACCGCGGGCGTGGCCGAGCCCAGCCACGTGCTGCTCGCCATGGGCGCCGACGAGGACCGCGCCCGCGGCTCGCTGCGCTTCTCCCTCGGCCACACCACCACCCAGGCCGACGTGGACGCCCTCGGCGCGGCCATCGGCGACGCGGTAACCCGCGCCCGCCGCGCCGCCGCCTCCTGACACCCGCCGCCTCCTGGCACCCGCTAGCTCCCTGGCACCCCGCATCCTCCTGGCACCGTGCCTGCGTCCTGCCCTACCCGCCGCCCCGACAGGCTTATTGGCCCTATGTTCCGCCGGGCCAGAACCGTTCTGGCCCTATGTTCCGCCGGCACAGCTCTACTGGCCCTATGTTCCACCGGGTCAGTACCTCCATGGCCCTGCGGCCCGAGGAACTGCCACGGGGCGGATAACCTGAAAGAACTATGGGGCTTCGGGTGCTTGCCGCCATGTCGGGCGGCGTTGACTCCGCCACCGCGGCGGCGCGCGCGGTCGACGCCGGTCACGAGGTGACCGGTGTCCATCTCGCGTTGTCGTCGAACCCGCAGTCCTACCGGACCGGGGCACGGGGCTGCTGCACGATCGAGGACGCACGGGACGCCCGCCGGGCCGCCGACGTGATCGGCATCCCGTTCTACGTCTGGGACATGGCGGAGCGCTTCGCCCGCGACGTGGTGGACGACTTCGTCTCCGAGTACGCGGCGGGCCGCACCCCCAACCCGTGCCTGCGCTGCAACGAGAAGATCAAGTTCGCCGCGGTGCTTGACCGGGCTCTCGCGCTCGGCTTCGACGCGGTCTGCACCGGCCACTACGCGCGGATCTCCGGTTCCGGTGCCCTGCAGCGGGCCGCCGACCCGGACAAGGACCAGTCCTATGTGCTCGCCGTCCTGAACAAGGACCAGATCGCGCACGCGCTGTTCCCCCTCGGTGACACCCCCAAGGCGGCGGTCCGCGAGGAGGCCCGCTCCCGCGGCCTGCTCGTCGCCGACAAGCCAGACAGCCACGACGTCTGCTTCATCGCCGACGGCGACACCCGCGGCTTCCTCTCCCGCAAGCTGGGCGCGACCTCTGGAGAAATCGTCGACACCGACGGCACGGTCCTCGGCACGCACGAGGGTGCCTACGGATTCACCATCGGCCAGCGCAAGGGCCTTCGCCTCGACCGGCCGGCTCCGGACGGGCACCCCCGGTACGTGCTGTCTATCGAGCCGGTCTCCAACACCGTGACCGTCGGCCCGGCCGACGCCCTCGGGGTCCGCGAGATCACCGCGATCCGGCCGGTATGGACCGGCTGCGAGCCGCCGTTGACGCCGATCGAGTGCTCAGTCCAGCTCCGCGCCCACGGCGAGGTTCACGACTGCGTGGCCGCCCTCGACGGCGACGACCTCCGCATCGACCTGCGCTCACCGGCCCGCGGCGTGGCCCCTGGCCAGGCCGCCGTCCTCTACTCCGCGGATACCGTCCTAGGCAGCGCCACAACCGCCGCCACCCGGTGAACCCGCGTCTTGCCACGGCACTCCGACTTCGTGATGCACTAAAGACGACCGTCCATCGCACCGCGAGATCCACGGAGTCAGCGAACAAGCAGTCGGCACTACGAGACCTTGCGCGGAGGATCGTCCGGAGATCGAGTGATTAGCTCTGAGTACCGGGTGGTAACAGCCAGGTTCAGCGCGGCCTCTATGATGTCGAGCTGGAACTGGACCCGCTTGAGCCTTGGGCCGATGTTGGCCGTGATCTCCTGGCGAAGATAACCGACACAGAGCGTGCCGCCGAGAAGCACTCCAAGGAGTGCGCCAAGAATGAAGATCAGCATTTGAGACGCTGCCGTACTGCCACCGAGGACGTCCCCGCCTCTAATGGTAGGGATTTATTTCGTCCTGCTCGGCTATGTCACTATTGCTCTACATTCTTAGTGTTGTTGTCAAGTGCAAGAAGAAAAACAGGAATAAACCCCTAGAGGAGAGTGAAGAGAGTCATTGGAATGACTCTAATGATTAGGTTGCTGTGCGTCTAGGGGCACCTCGCCAACATTGATGGCAAACTGGTTCCTGTCGGCTCGATAGACGGTGACAGTGAGCCGAACTCGATTCTTGTCCTGATCGAAAGCGATGCGCCGAATCTCGACTACTTGGACATGCCCGTCTGTGGGGAGGTCGAAGTATGCGGTCTCCGTATTTATAGGCAGCCGCCATTCGATTTCATCGCGGTATCCAGCCTGCTGGATACCGCATTCCGCCATGTAAGCGACTGTTCCTTCCGGAATATCGCCCGTATCAAGCAGTCGAGGGGCCCGATCTTGAAGGCTTCGGGGATAGAACGAGGTCTGAAGAGTCCACGGAAGTCCGTCGAGGTAATTCATTTGAGATCGGATGATGACATCTGTACCCACGGGGATACCCAGATGCTGAGTGACGTAGGGGCCCGCCCTGCCAATTCTCACGTCCGGCGCGCTTGCGGTTGGCAACCTACCGCTCGCGGCTATCAGTGACCGGTAGACTGGCCCTTCTCCTCCCGCTTTACCTGACAAGGGGTCAATAGTCAGGGTAGTAACGACCGGACTGACTCTTGGGGAGACGAACGTGCCCTTCCCGTGAAGCGTTGACACCAGTCCTCGCGTCGTCAACTCCCTGAGCGCACCGCGGACAGTGTTCCGGGATGCGTGGTAGTACTCCATGAGGTGATCCTCTGTGGGGATCTGCGCTCCGCCGCCTAGCTCCCCTGACTTAATCCTACGGTGGAGATCGTCAGCGATCTGCCGGTACAACGGCCCAACCATGACCGATTCACTTCCTCGCACCCATCCGTAAACCCGTCTTATCGGAAATAGTAGAACCTCCAGGTCGACTGCCGCCCCCTCACCACCGTATGTTGCGGTGCGCCTCCTGTCCGAGATTTGGCCATCCTTCGAGTAAGGGAATCCGGCGGAGCATGTCGAGCGAGCGCTCAATTCTCAGCTAAGTCACGCAGGGACTGTCATGTGGCGGAAGTGGTGTGTGAGTTCTGAGAGAACAGTTGCGAACCGGGGATTAGCGTGCGAGGCGGAACGAAAACTCGTGTTTGAACTGGTGGAACGCATACCGTTCCAACGCCGGCACCGCAATAACCCTGACCCGGCCGCGCGGATATGCGAAATCTCTAGTGCTTTGCACGACCGGGCGGGAGCTCGGAAAGCGGTGCTCTGCAACCGCGACACCGGCCTGGGCAGCACGACCATCTCCGCCACCTGCTCGACCGCATAGCGACTTGCTGCGGGGGCTAACTGTCCCCCGTACAGGTGCCGGTTCAACTCGGGCGGGCGCGTCGATTCCGGGAATGACTCGGTATAGAAGTTCATCACCGCGACGATGCGCAATCCAGATTCCGCGGTCAGCGGCCGAGCATAATGCGGGCGCCCGCGGGCGTCAAAGAAGATCAAGTGCCCGGCGTGCGGCCGGATGACCGAGCAGTCCTGGTCGACCCCGGCGGTCCCAGCCGCCCCACCGTCATGGGCGAACACAAGCTCCCCGCCAACCGGGTGATCGGTGCAGAACAGCAGGCCGGTCAGCGGGTTGGAATCGACGTGGCACTCAAACCGCATAGTGGTGCCCTGCTGCACGTTGAGTACCACGCCGTAGCGGTCGTCATAGGCGGGCAGAACTTGTTCCTTGACCGCCTCGCCGGCGAGCTGGAGGAATTCGCCACGGTACGCCTTATAGAGCCACGGCAAGCGGTCGCGCACTTGATCAGCATGGACACGACCTCGATGAATGGACTCCACCGCTGGTGCTTCGCGTGACAAGACCGGCGTCCGTGGAAACTCGCGGAAATCGGCATCCGCCGCCACTGCGACGACCTCTTGCTGCCAGGCTGGAGGCAGGCTGCCGCTCACGTCGAACGTGGTCCACCGGAAGCGTTGCTGCACAACTGCCCCTAACGGTGCTGGTATCAGGGCTGCACTCCATACGCTGGTATCCCGGAGCGCCGTCGATCCTGGTTCCAGACTGCTGCTCGCAATGATGGCGCACGGGACTCGGGCGCCATCACTGGTCTACGAGACGCCGAAGGGGTCGTAGTGCTCGTAGCGGTACTGCAGGGAGGGGCGGGCGTGAAGCTTGGCCATGGGCTGCCTCCGGTCTCGGCCTTGCGGCGGTCTTCCCGTGCTCGTTAGGCCCGGAAGGGCACTGTCAGGGGCAAACCGTCGTTCCATCATAACGATTATGAAACAGTGGTGCCCTGCTGTCATCCGTCTGAATCAGGCGTTGATAGGCGCTTTGACAACGGATTCCGTAGGAGCCGGTGCGGCTATCATCCTTTCCTCGGTGTACTGAAACCACTTCTGGCTGGTCAGCCGCTCTCGTTGGCTGGATAGTCGGCTCCGCCGTGGTTTCCACTTCTGAACCGCGAGCACGAGGACGAGCAGCGCCAGCAGAACCACGATCGGCAGCATGGCGGGCATGGCGAGCAGTACGCCGGTCCACTTAATACCGATGTGGCTGGCCAGCATGCCGTCGCTGAGCGACGCGACCGGCTTGCTGCCGGCCCAGGCGATCGCCCACACGGCCATCACGCTTGCCTCATGTGCTGGGGTTGCCCGGGTGGCCAGGACTGTACGGGTCGCCGAGTTGGCGACTAGGCACATCACGCCAGCCCCGAACGTGGCCAAGATCGTTACTGGCAACCAGGGTGACAGCACGAACAGCATCATGCAGCCGGCGAGGATGGCGAGCGCCGTTGCGGCCAGTCGCGGCGACGGCTTGTGCATTGATGGCCGGAAGGACCCGAGGAAGGTGCCGCCGCCTAGCGCGGCAATGAACCATCCCGACCAGTCTGTGCTGACATGCAGATGCGCCGCCACTGCTGGGCCAAGCACGAGCACCGGATCGTCCGCAATCGTGACAGATGCCACCATAAGCAGCAAAACGAACATCCGCCAGTCGTGGAGAGCGATCTTGAAACCATCCTTGACCTGCGACCTCTCCAGCTTCTCCGTCGGCTGCCCGTGCCCGGCAAGCACCAGGCAGCCAGCAAACACGAGGAACGACGCCGAGTTGGCCGCGAATGCCCACCCGAATCCCACGGTCGAGACGAGGAGCACGCTGACGGGAGGCGCGACGGCGCGGCCGAGGTTGTACGAGACTGAGTCCATAGCGAACGCGGGCCTGATGTCAGCTGAGGGGACAAGTCGCCGCACGGTCACGTTCCTTGCAGGCAGCGCAAACGTAAAAAACAGTCCGCTCGCGATCGCCCCGCAGCCCAGCCACCAGGCGTTGATCGGCCCAGCGAGCGCCAGCGCCGCCATCAGGCCGGCGGCCGCAGCCGCGGCTAGCTGAGTGCCGAGAAGTATCCTTCGACCGCCAAATTTGTCGGTCATCACCCCGGCCCACGGCGCCAGGACGAGCGGACTTGAAAACTGGGCGCAGGTCACGAGCCCGACAATCAAGACTGAATGCGACAAATGGTAAGCAAGAATGACTTGTGCGGTATTTTGTAGCCAAGTTCCGAAATCGGACGTAACGCTGCCAACAAAGTAGTAGCGGAAGCTCGGGTTGTGCAGCACCCGCCAAGAGGTGCCTGGGCGTTGTTCCCCGCTCTTGGACAGGCCAAAATAAGCCGCTGGCATGAGCGGCACAGTCGTGTTTGATCGCGACACGAAACTCCTCGCAAGATGCTGGGCAGCCCCGAAGCCTCCAGATTCGGCGCTGCCGTAGGTAGCGGGAGGTTTAACCTGGTTTGCGATCGGCCATGTTGTCTAGGCCGTGTTTAGGATCCTGGTCGCTCTTGGTCCTGCGGACCCTCGTCATACCGCGGATCGGGAAGATCGTCCCCGACATTGACGATGAACTGGTTCCGATCGGTCGGGAACACAGTCACCGTTACCCGCATCGGCTTCTTATGCTGGTCGAAGCCTGTGCGGAAGATCTCGAAGACCGTCGAGTCGTGCGAAATCCGAAAGAATCTCTGCTCGTGGCTGTCCGGTCTGCGGGCGGTGATCCAGACCCGGTAACCGATCTGCTCCAGCCCGATCGATTCGGTCAGGTAGCGGACGGCTCCCTGTGCGATGTTCTCCGCCATCAACAGTCTGGGGGCCCGAGTGGCGAAGTCCATTGGGTAGAAGGAAGTCTGCAGTGACCATGGAACATCGTCGATGTAACGCTCTTCGTGCCTGCTGACCACCTGAGTGCCCCCTGCGACCCGCAGTCGCCGGGCCACTACCTCGCGCGCGGGCTGCACTTCTACCTTCGGCGTGGTCACGCGAGGCCGGCGATGCTCGGCTTCAACTTCTGACAGGTAGGTGGCTCCCTCACCCACGTGGTAGCCGACCTTCGGATCGCCGGTGAGTACGGTGACGAACGGGTCGACCTTGGTGGTGACGAACGTACCCTGCCCAGGCCTGGTCTCCACCAGGCCTTGGCTGACAAGCCGCTTGATCGCGTCCCTGATGGTGTTCCGTGACGAGCGGTACTTCCCGCGGAGGTCATCCTCCGTCGGCAACTGGCTGCCGGGCGCCAGATCGCCGGACCTGATCTGCGCTTCAAGCTCGTCAGCGATCTGCAGGTACAGCGGCTGAGCCATGACATCCCCCCTTCACTGGCGATTACCTTATACCCAGTTGTTGGGATGGCCGGTATGAACAGGCATGTTGGTTCTTCCCCGTCTAGCGGGATGGTTCTGTCGAGGCAAGTTTCCTGGCAAGTTCCAACTTCTTCCGGTTGTCCGGTTTGTACCTGCGTGACGGTGGTACAAGCTAAGTAGGTCCCGGAGGTTGGGATGATTGGAAGGGGTTGAGCGGCAAGGTAGGTACCTCTAAGACAGACTAGTCGACTGCTTGGGATAAGCCTACCAGGACAGTAGCCCTGCTAGTCCGTCCGCTCGGCCCGATCCAGCCAGTCCGGCCAGAAGCTGGGGCCTGTGAGGAGCCACGGGAGGCCGTGGCAGGAGTGGTTGGAGGCCGCCATGGCCAGTCTCATCATCATCGCGATGGTCGTGAGCGTGGCCGGCGTCGTGTTCGGCGCCTACTTCGGTATCTGCTTCGCGATCTGCCAGGAGGACCGGCGTAAGTGGTCGCTTCGGTCCGGTCCGCGCACCTCTAGCAGACAGACCGCGCGCGCTTTCGTCGGCATCAGCGGCACCAGGCGGGACTAGCCGTGGAGCCTCATCGGGACTGCCTGCCGTCCATCGGGGGCCGGCAGGCGGAACCGGGTCCTAGCCGTGGACGGGGCGGCTAGGGCCCGGGCAGCAAGGCCCCCTATGCCTATCGGGGCCGCTTGGGCATAGGGGGCCGGCGGCTTACCAGGCACAGCGGTGAGCGCCGGCGTAGTGGGGGACGGGGAGCAGGAACATGAACTTCATCGAGCTTGCAGCGTGGATCATCGGCAGCTTCTTCATCGCGGGGATCATCGTGGGCTTCCTCGTCGTCGAGGTGCTGCCTGAGGGCGGCCGCAGGGACACGGACGACGGTGACCGGCGGGAATTGCCGCCGCCCCGCGACGACGACTACGGCCCGCCTCGCTGGCCGGGCAGCTGACACGGCGACGGCGCGGGCTATGAGCCGCCGTCGCAGCCGGCGGCTAAGCTCGACAGCGTGGCCGAAAAGCAAGCGTTTCCGTGGGCGGCAGGGACCGCGACCGGGGTCGGTTCGATGCCCGGCGAGAACCCGCTGGAGACGGCGCGGGTAATCGCGGGCGAGCTGCCTGACCTGCCGTACCTGGCCGAGCTTCCGGGGCGCGGCCCGGGTGCGGACATCACTGGCCGCACCGCCGCGCTGCTCGTCGACATCCCGGTCGAACTCGCCGGGCCGCGCGGCTGGCGGATCGCGGAGCGGCCAGGGCGTGACGTGGGCCGCGCCAGGTCAATGATGTCCTTTGACCTGGACGTGATGGAGGAGGTGCTCGACGGGTACGCGGGCCTGCTCAAGGTCCAGCTGGCCGGGCCGTGGACGCTGGCGGCGACGATCGAGCAGCCGCACTCGCTGAAGGTGGCGCTTGCCGACCCTGGGCTGGTCGCCGACCTCGCGTCCTCGCTGGCCGAAGGGGTCGCCGCGCACGTGGCCGAGGTGGCCAAGCGGATACCCAAGGCCACTATCCTGGTGCAACTTGACGAGCCCGCCCTGCCCGCCGTGCTGCACGGGGAGGTGCCGACGCCAAGCGGCCTGTCGCGCGTCCGCGCCGTCGAGGATGAAGTGGCGCGGGAGAGATTGCACCAGGTGCTCGCGGCCACGCGACACTACACCGTGGTGCATTGCTGTGCTCGCGACCTTCCGTTCGGACTCATCATGAGCGCTGGAGCCGGCGGAGTCTCGTTCGACCCGAGCTTGCTGCGGCGCGGGGACTTCGACGGCTTCGCCGAGGCGGCGGAGGCGGGCCTGGGGCTGCTGATCGGCGCTCTGCCAACCACAGGGCCCGCCACAACGCCAAGGGAGAGCGAGCAGCAAGCACGAAGGTCAGGCCGCGATGAACGGGAGCGGCCGGTTCCGTCTGACACTGCGCGGATTGTCAGGGACCTGTGGCGGAAGATGGACCTGCCGCCGGCCAAGTGCGCGCCGCAGGTGGTGATCACCCCGGCCTGCGGCCTGGCCGGGGCATCGCCGAAACAGGCGCGCGACGCGTTGCGCTGGTGCCGCGAGGCGGCGAGCGTACTTCCGGAGATGATGGGAGAGATCGGGTAATGGAGCTGACCGAGGCCAGGCAGCGGCACGCGGAGCTGAGCGAGGAACTGCTCGACGCGCAGTACCGCTATCACGTGCTCGACTCGCCCACGATCTCCGACGCCGAGTACGACCGGGGCATCCGAACCCTGAACGAGATCGAGGAGCAGTTCCCCGAGTTGCGCACGCCTGACTCGGCGACGCAGCGGGTCGGCGGCATGATCTCCACGCTGTTCACCCCGGTGACCCACCTGGAACGGCTGCTCAGCCTGGACAACGTGTTCTCCCGCGAGGAGTTCTCCGCCTGGGCGGACCGCGCGGCGAAGCTCGGCGGGACCGGCCCGTACCTGTGCGAGCTGAAGATCGACGGGCTCGCGATCGACCTCGTCTACGAGCGCGGGCGCCTCACCAGCGCAGCGACCAGGGGCGACGGGCGGACCGGCGAGGACGTCACGCTGAACGTCAAGACCATCAAGTCGGTCCCCGGCCGTCTTACCGGGGACGACGTCCCTGAGCTGCTTGAGGTGCGGGGCGAGGTGTTCCTGTCCGAGGCGGCGTTCGAGCGGCTGAACGAGTCGCTGCAGGAGACAGGCAAGCCCGCCTTCGCTAACCCGCGCAACGCGGCCGCGGGCTCGCTGCGGCAGAAGGATCCGCGGGTCACGGCGTCCCGTGAGCTCGGCGCGATCGTCCACGGCATCGGCCGCGTGGAGGGCGGGTCCGCGGGCGCCGACGGCGCCATTGTCGGGTCGGCGGCCGGGCCAAGCGAGGAAGGGCACCTCGAAGGCGCGCCGGACACGCAGTCGGGCTGGTACGAGCGCCTGCGCGCCTGGGGGCTGCCGGTCAGCGACAAGTACAAGGTCATCGGCGACCTGGCCGAGGTCCAGGCCTATATCGACTACTACGGAGACCCAGGGCACCGGCACGAGACGCCGTACGACATCGACGGCGTAGTGGTCAAGATCGACCCGATCGAGGTGCAGCGCGCGATGGGCGCGACCAGCCGGGCGCCGCGCTGGGCGATCGCGTACAAGTACCCGCCCGAGGAGGTCAACACCAAGCTCCTCGACATCCAGGTGGGCGTCGGCCGGACCGGACGGGTCACCCCGTTCGCGGTGATGACCCCGGTGATCGTCAGCCGCTCCACGGTGGACCGCGCGACCCTGCACAACGAGGACGAGGTCAAGCGCAAGGGCGTGCTGATCGGCGACACCGTGATCCTGCGCAAGGCCGGGGAGGTCATCCCCGAGATCGTGGGGCCGGTCGCGGAGCTGCGCACGGGAGACGAGCGGGAGTTCCAGTTCCCCCGCCAGTGCCCGGAGTGCGGCACGGCGCTCAGCCGGGACGAGGGCGAGGTCGACTGGCGCTGCCCGAACAACGTGGCCTGTCCCGCGCAGCTCCGCGAGCGGCTGTTCTACCTGGCCTCGCGCAGCGCGCTCGACATCGAGGCACTCGGCTACGAGGCGGTCGTCGCGCTGCTGGGCGACGGCCTGGTGGGCAATGAGGGCGACCTCTTCGACCTGACCGACGAGAAGCTGGCGGGCAGCCCGTTCTTCGTCAACAAGGCCGGGGGCCTCAAGCTGGTCGCGCACGCGCTACTCGCCAACCTGGAGGAAGCGAAGACCCGGCCGCTGTGGCGGATGCTGGTCGCGCTGTCCATCAGGCACGTGGGCCCGACCGCGGCGCGGGCGCTGGCCGACGGCTTCGGCTCGCTCGACGCGATCGCGTCCGCCTCGCCGGAGGCCCTCGCGATGGCGGACGGGGTCGGCCCGACCATCGCGGCATCGGTGGTGGAGTGGTTCACCGTCGACTGGCACCAGGCGATCGTCCGGAAGTGGCGGGCGGCCGGCGTCCAGCTGGAAATCCCGGGCTTTGACCCGTCGGCGGCGGCGGGACGGCTACTTGCGGGCGTCACCGTGGTCATCACCGGCACGCTGCCCAACTACAGCAGGGACGAGGCGGCCGAGGCGGTGCGCGCGGCGGGCGGCAAGGTCTCCTCCTCGGTGTCCAAGAAGACGTCGTTCGTGGTCGCCGGAGAGAACGCGGGCTCCAAGTACGACAAGGCCGTCGAACTGGGCGTCAACATCCTCGACGAGCCCGCCTTCAAGCGCCTGCTCCAGGATGGTCCCGACGCATTCTCCGCCGGGAGCGCCGACGAGTAGCCCCGCGTGTGCCCGGTGGCCGGCTGGCCGCCTTAGGTGCAAAATGGTTTGAATGTAGTTAGTTTCAGATTACGTAGTTGTTAAGGCCTCTCGCCTCATGATGCAATGTGTCGTCTTGATCCGACATGTACCTGAGGTGGCCTGGGCCGATGCTGTTTAACGTGTACGTCTTTTTCCTCATCGCCAGCGGCGTGGTGATGCTCATCCTGGGCAGCCTGAAGGCGCCCTACGCCAAGCCCCGTCGGGTTTGGAATCTCGTCCTCGGGGCCGGGTTCACCATCTACGGTCTCTACCTGCTGCTTTTCTTCCAGGGCGGGCACTACATGCTGTTTTTCTACGCCTTCGCCATCCCGGTCCTGAGGGCGATGTGGTTCTTCCGTGCCCGCGCCGCATACCAGGCCGCCACGCAGCAGGCGGGTCCTGTACCGCCTGCCGGATACGCCCAGCCTCCGGCCTACGGCCAAGTTCCCGCCGGCTACGGGCAGCCGCAAGGCTACGGTCAGCCGCAAGGCTACGGTCAGCCGCAAGGCTACGGTCAGCAGCCGCCCATCCAGCCGTAAGCGAAGGCGTCCGCCGGGGTCAGGCCAGTCGCTCTAGGACCAGGTCCTTGACCCTGGCAGCGTCGGCCTTGCCGCGGGTGGCCTTCATCACCGCGCCCACCAGGACGCCGGCCGCCTGGACCCGCCCGTCGCGGATCTTGGCTACCACGTCCTGGTTAGCCGCGATGGCCTCGTCGATCGCCGCGAGCAACGCGGAGTCGTCGCTGACCACTGCGAGGCTGCGGGCGGCGACCACTTCGTCCGGGGTGCCCTCGCCGTCAAGCACCGCCTCGATGACCTGGCGGGCGAGCTGGTCGTTGAGCGTGCCCGCCGCGACGAGCGCGGCCACGCGGGCCACGTCCGCCGGGGTGATCGGCAACTCGGAGACCTCGGTGCCCGAGTCGTTGGCCCGCCTGGCCAGCTCGCTGAGCCACCACTTGCGCGCGTCAGCCGGGGAGGCGCCGGCCGCGACGGTCGCCTCCACGGCGTCCAGCGCTCTCGCGTTGCGTAGCGCCTCGAAGTCCAGCTCTGACAGCGACCACGACTCGATCAGCCGCGCCCGGCGGGCCGAAGGCAACTCGGGCAGCGACGCCCTGATCGACTCCACCCAGTCCGCGTCCGGCGCCACCGGCACCAGGTCGGGCTCGGGGAAGTAGCGGTAGTCCTGTGCCTCTTCCTTGGACCGGCCCGAGGTGGTCACCCCGGTGTCCTCGTGGAAGTGCCGCGTCTCCTGGATCACCCGCCCGCCCTCGTCGAGCACCCACGCCTGGCGCTCGATCTCGGAGCGGACCGCCCGCTCCACCGAGCGAAGCGAGTTCACGTTCTTGGTTTCCGTGCGGGTTCCCCAGGTGGCAGAGCCGATCAGCGAGATCGACGTGTTCACGTCGCAGCGCATCGAGCCTTCTTCCATCCGCACGTCAGACACGTCGAGCGAGCGGAGCACGTCGCGCAGCTCGGTGACGTACGCCTTGGCGACCTCAGGCGCGAGGAACCTGGTACCAGGCACCGGCTTGGTGACGATCTCGACGAGCGGGATGCCCGCCCGGTTGTAGTCGACGAGCGAGTACTCGGCCCCCTGTATGCGGCCGGTCGCGCCGCCGACGTGCAGTGACTTGCCAGTGTCCTCTTCCAGGTGCACCCGCTCGATGCCGACCCGCACCGTCTTGCCGCCGACGGCCACGTCCAGGTACCCGTCGGTGCACAACGGCTCGTCGTACTGGGAGATCTGGAAGTTCTTGGGCATGTCCGGGTAGAAGTAGTTCTTCCGCGCGAACCGGCACCAGGCGGCGATCGAGCAGTTCAGCGCGAGCCCGATCTTGATCGTGTACTCGATCGCCCGCTCGTTCACCACCGGCAGCGAGCCGGGGAGGCCGAGGCAGACCGGGCAGGTGTGGGTGTTCGGCTCCGCGCCGAACGTCGTGATGCAGCCGCAGAACATCTTGGTCAGCGTGCCGAGCTCGACGTGGGTCTCCAGCCCGAAGACCGGCTCGTACTTCTGCAGCGCCTCTTCGTACGTCACAGTCATCCTCAGAGCCCCTTCGCCTCGGCGAGCAGCGGGTGCCCGCGGCGCTCGGTGAACGCGGCCTCAACCGCCGCGGCTACCCGGTACAGCCGGTCGTCCGCCAGCGGCGGCGCCATCACCTGCAGGCCAGTCGGCAGGCCGTCCTCGGGGGCGAGCCCGGTCGGCACCGAAATCGCCGCGTTCCCCGCCAGGTTGGACGGGATCGTGCACAGGTCCGCGAGGTACATCGCCATCGGGTCGTCCGCGCGCTCGCCGATGTCGAACGCGGTGGTCGGGGTCGGCGGTGAGATGAGGACATCCACCTGGCTGAACGCGTTGTCGAAGTCCCTGATGATCAGCGTTCGCACCTGCTGTGCCTTGCCGTAGTAGGCGTCGTAGTACCCGCTGGACAGGGCGTAGGTACCGAGCATGATCCGGCGCTTGACCTCCGCGCCGAAGCCGGCCGCCCGGGACGCCGCCATGACCTCCTCGGCGGAGCCGCCGCCGGCCCGCAGCCCGTAGCGCATGCCGTCGAACCTGGCCAGGTTGGAGGAGACCTCGCTCGGCGCGATCAGGTAGTACGCCGGCAGCGCGTACTTGAAGTGCGGGCAGCTGATCTCGGTGACCTTCGCGCCGAGCGACTCGAGCAGTTCGACCGCCTCGGTGAACCGGGTCATCACCCCCGGCTGGTAGCCCTCGCCGGAGAACTCGCTGACGATGCCGATCCGCAGCCCGGCCACGTCGCCGTGCCGTGCCGCCTCGACCACGGGCGGCACCGGGGCGTCGATTGACGTGGAGTCCATCGGGTCATGACCGGACATGGCCTCGTGCAGCAGGGCGGCGTCGAGTACGGTCCGGCCGAACGGCCCCGGCGTGTCCAGGGACGACGCGAACGCGACGACCCCGTACCTGGAGTTGCCACCGTAGGTCGGCTTCACGCCGACGATCCCGCACACCGCGGCGGGCTGACGGATCGAGCCGCCGGTGTCCGTGCCGAGCGCGAGCGGCGCCTCGTAGGCGGCGACCGCGGCGGCCGAGCCGCCAGAGGAACCGCCGGGCACCTTCGCCAGGTTCCACGGGTTGTGGCTCGGCCCGAACCCGGAGTTCTCCGTGGAGGAGCCCATCGCGAACTCGTCCATGTTGGTCTTGCCGATGAGGACCGCGCCCGCATCGCGCAGCCGCCGGGTGACGGTGGACTCATACGGCGGGTACCAGCCCTCAAGGATCTTGGAGCCGCAGGTCGCCGGCGCGCCGACGGTGGCGAACAGGTCCTTGACCGCGACCGGGACGCCCGCCAGCGCGCCGATCGGCTCGCCTGCCGCGCGCCTGCGGTCGACGTCGCGCGCCTGCGCCAGCGCGTCCTCCGGGTTCACGTGCAGGAACGCCTTGACCCTGTCGTCAACGGCGGCGATGCGGTCTAGGTGCACCTGGGTGACCTCGGCGGCGGAGACCTCGCCCGCGGAGACGGCCGCCGCCAGTTCCGCGGCGGTCTTCGTGATGAGCTCACTCATGTCCGGCTCCTCATTCCTCGACCAGGATCCGCGGGACCTTGAATCGCTGCAGCTCCACCGCGGGCGCCCCGGACAGGGCCTGCTCCGGGGTCAGGCAGCTAACTGGCTCGTCGGCGCGGAAGACGTTGGTCAGGCCGGTCGCGTGCGTGGTTGGCGGGATGCCGTCCGCCGCGACCTCCTGCACTTGCGCGACCGACGCGATGATCTGGTCGAGCTGCGGGGCAAGGTGGTCAAGCTCTTCGTCGCTGAGCGCGAGCCGGGACAGCCGGGCCAGGTGAGCGACCTCGTCGCGGGTAATCGGCATGGCCTCCATCCTAGGGCGGATGGACAGCCAACCCGTAAGCGATTAACACGCTGGTAGCACAACGCGCCGACCGGGCGAAGTCCCTGCCGCTGGTCGCGTGTCGGTTGGGGATTTCGCCGCGTCCGCTCCGTACTGTTGCACTCGCCCCCGTTACTTTTCGTACTCGATTAGTGATCCTCCGTGACATAAGGACGAGCATGAGATCATTTCGCAGCCTCATCGCCGCCACCGCGCTGGTCGCGGCGACGATCACACTGGCCGCGGGCGGGCCGGCGCACGCGGAAGCCGGCGGGCTCCCGGCCGGCCAGGCGGTCGAGAAGAACCTGAGGCTGCCGGACAGCGTCGCGCCGTTCGCCGCCGCGAGCGCGGCGGCCGGCGCCGTCCCCGCCGCGACCAAGCTGACGATCCAGTTCTGGATGAAACCGCGGACTGCGGCAGCGGCGCGCTACGCCGCCGCCGTGTCCACCCCGGGCAGCCCGTTCTTCCGGCACTTCCTTTCCCCGGCCGGGTACACCGCCCGGTTCGGCCCGACCCAGGCGGCGGTGGCCGCCGTCGAATCGTGGCTCAGGTCAAAGGGGTTCACCGGCGTCGGCGCCGACCTGGGCCGCGACTACGTGCAGGCGACCGGCACCGTGACGACGATCGAGGCCGCGCTCCGGGCGCGGCTCAACTACTACCGGGCGAGGGGCCTGGGCGCCGCCGGCCGCTACCCGCTGCGCGCGAACGACCGGCCGGTCACACTGCCCGCCTCGATCGCGGGCCGCGTCCTCGGCGTCACCGGCCTGGACAACGCGGCGCCGGCGATGTCATACGTCAGGGAGGGAACACCGGAACGGGGCCGCGCCACCCGGGCCAGCTCGCCGGCGTTCGCCTGCTCGCAGTGGTACCTGCAGCACTACGCGACCGGCCTGCCCGAGATGTACGGCGCCACCAGCTTCCCCACGATCCTCTGCGGGTACACGCCGCAGCAGCTTCGCCGCGCGTACAACCTCGCCGCGACCGACACCGGCATGGGCGTCACCGTGGCCATGGTCGAGGTGGGGCTGACCCCGGACATGTTCCAGACCCTGACGGACTTCGCCCGGGTCCACCACATCCAGGCACCTTCTGCCGCGCGGTACGGCGAGCTGTCGCTCGGCCAGGGCTCGCAGTGCGGCGACCCGTTCAACGTGGAGGAGCAACTGGACGTCGAGGCCTCCTACAGCATGGCGCCGGCCGCGAACCAGATCGTGGTGGGCGGCGACTCATGCGACAACGGCTTCTTCGGCATGCAGGCCCTGTTCGACGCCGACCTGAAGATACTCAACGGCATCGGCGGCCGACCGCTCGCCCAGGTCGTGTCCAACTCCTGGTTCGCCGGGGCTGAGAGCCTCCCGTCCAACATGCTGCAGGTCACGCACGCCTACCTGATCCGGGCCGCCGACGAAGGGGTCAGCATGCTGTTCCCGGCGGGGGACACCTCGGGCGTGTCGGTCCCGTCCAGCGACCCGTACGCCACGGCGGTCGGCGGCACCACGCTGGGCATCGGCCACGACAACCCGCGGCTCTTCGAGACCGGCTGGTCAACGGGGATCTCAGCGGACCAGGGCGGGCAATGGGCCTTCCAGGGCGAGGACGGCGCCTCGGGCGGCGGCGCGAGCCTGCTGTGGAGCCAGCCCGGCTACCAGCGCGGTGTCGTTCCCCGCTCGCTGGCCGTGGCGACGGGCGACCGGGGCGGCCTGGTCCGCGTTGTCCCGGACATCAGCGCGGACGCCGACGGGTTCACCGGGATGAGCGTCGGGCTGCTGAGCTTCGATGACCAGGGCACCGTGACCGGTTACTTCGAGGAGGCGATCGGCGGCACCAGCCTCGCCACGCCGCTTGTCGTTGGCATCGTGGCCGACGCCGAGCAGGGGCAGCCCTCGTTCGGGTTCCTCAACCCGGCCCTGTACGCGCTGGCGGGGACCACGGCGTTCAACGACGTGCGGCCGCTGCCCGCCCGGGTGAATCCGGCGCACCGCGGCGTCGCCTGCGACGAGGGCACCTGCGGCCTGCTGCTGCTGACCACGTTCGACGACCAGAGCTGGTCGACGCAGGGCTACACCGGCCAGGTGACCGCGCCCGGATACGACACCATGACCGGCCTCGGCACCCCGCTGGGCCAGCCGTTCATCAGCGACCTGCGGAGCCTGTCGGCAGCGGCTGCACCGTGACGGTGTTGCCGATCCACGCCCAGATCACCTGCGACGCGGCCGGATGGCTGACCGGTGGCCGCGGGTAGCTGTGCACCCCGGCGGTGTACACCGCGAACGTGACGCTCGAGCCGTCGAGGCAGTCAGGCCACGTGGTCAGGGTCATGTTTCCCTGGGACGAGGACTCCGACTTGGCCGAGCACTGGTCCGCGTAGCGCAGGTCGGTGTTCTGGACCAGGGCATCCGGCACCTCACGGAAATTGCCCTTCTCCCCGGTCGTGTAGGGCACGTCCGTGTCGTCGGTGGAGGCGACCTGGAGGATCTTCTGCGGGACCGAGATGTCGCACCACGGCATCGGGTCCCCCTTGACCGCCGCGATGCCGTCGAACAGCCGCGGATCGGTGCAGGCGATCGTGTACGCGAGCCGGGCGCCGTTGCTGTAGCCCATCAGGTAGACCGGGCGGAAGTTACCCGGGTCGACCTGCTTCGCCAGCGCCTCGATGAACCCGGTGTCGTTGACCTTGGCCATGGACGCCCACGAGCAGCAGCCGATCGCGTTCCACGACTCCCGGTAGGCCAGCGGGTAGACGAGCTCCGCCTTCCCCGCGCTCACGTACGGCGTGAGCTCGTCCCGGCTGATCTCCTGGTCCTGGTTGGAGTTGAGGCCGGACAGCACCATGATGATCGGCGCCGAGGCGGGCAGCGCGGTCTTCGCGGGCGTGAGCACGGTATAGGACCGGGTCATGGTGCCCACCTGAATGGTGGACGTCGTGTAGTTGATTGTCCGGCCTGCCGCAGCGACGAGCTTCGCCCCGGTGACCGCCCCGCCGGCCAGCACGACAGCGACGCAGAGCGCGATGACGACCACGCGCCTGGGCACCCGCTTGGCCCGGGTGGTGAGCTTGTCCTCGATCTTGTCGAGCGCCCGGTCGGCCGCCTGGCCGATGCGGGTCTTCCGCTTAGGCTTCCACTCGCGCCCGGTGAGCAGCAGGCTGACCGGGGTGCGCCGCGACGCCGAGGCGATCATCCAGGAGGCGGCGTAGATGAGCGGCACCGCGATGAACAGCAGGACGAGCACCAGGACACCGGAGCGGTGCAGGCGGTGCAGCGCGCCGAGGATGCCACCGCTAGCCCCGAACACGCTCGACCCGGCGACGAGCAGCAGCACCTGCAGGACCAGCGGGTGGGCGAGGTAGATGCCGAACGAGCTGGCCGACCCCGCGGCGCAGAACCTCCGCCCCGGCGCGCCCCGGTCGCTCCACAGCAGCCCGGCACCGAGCAGCGCCCAGCCGAAGGCGAGCGCCTCGAGGATGACGACCGGCTGGAAGACCGCGCTCGCGCTGTTCGGCGTGGCGCCGAAGACCTCGATCTCGGTCAGGTAAACGCCGATCCCAGCGGCCACGCCCGCGGCCGCCACCAGCGCGACGCGCCACCCGCTGCGCAAAAACCGCCGGGTGCACGCGCAGAGCCGCTCGAAGTGCCAGCCGGCCAGCGCGCCCGCCACGACGTAGCAGACGTACGTGTCGAGCCAGTAGCCTTGCCCGGCGCCGTTCAGGAACTGCGCGACCAGTCCGTTACCCTGCCGCCCGACCTTGTAGTGCAGCCCGATGGTCAGCCACACCTGGTAGCCGAGCGCCACGCCGAACAGCCACGCGTGATACCGTTCGGTCTTCCTGAGCACCCATCTGATCACCGGGAACAGCAGGTAGATCTGCATGCTGACGAGCAGGAAGTACAGGTGGTACTTAGCGCCCGCGTCCGGCAAGTCATGCAGGAACGCAGTGGGGAAGGCCCCGCGGGCGCGGCCGTCCGCCGCGTAGTAGATCGCGGACCAGGTCACGTAGGCCGGGACTACCAGCCAGAACCGGCGCCGCCAGAACCGGCCTCCCTTGAGCCGGTCGCGGTGCCCGTAGTTGTAGGTCAGGACGAGAGCGGTCAGCAGGAGGAAGAGCTCCCTGCTGGTGTGGAAGACGGTGGTGACCGCGCCGATGCTCATGGTCACCGTGCCACCGCCGAAAGCCAGCGTGTGCACGCTCACCACGAACACCATGATGACCAGCCGGATCAGGTCGAACGCGACGATGTGCGGCCGGGAACGCCGTCCGGCGACGCCGGCGGGGACCGACGGGGCCGGCTGGGTGCCGGCCTGCGAAGTGTCGGACAGCGCAGAGCTCACGACGGTGCGGCCACCGATTCCTTGAGCAGCCGCCGGGAGATCTTCCCCGTCGGACCGAGTGGCATCTCATCGACCAGCCAGAACTCGCTAGGCTGCTTGTGCCGCGGCAGCCGCTGCGCGCACGCCGCGCGCAGCATTTCCTTGACCGCGTCCGCGTCCGCGTCCGCGGCGGCGCCGGACTCGGGCACCACGTAGGCGACCGGCCGCTCGCCGAGCACCTCATCCGTCAGGCCGATCACGGCGGCGGCGTGGACGCCGGGCTGGGCGAGCAGGATCTCCTCGATCTCCCTGGGGTAGATCTTCTCCCCGCCTCGGTTGATCACGTCGTCGGACCGCCCGGCGAGGAACAGGTAGCCGTCGGCGTCCAGGTACCCCAGGTCGCCGGTGTCCAGCCAGCCCTCGTCGTCGATCGCGCCGGGCCGCCCGCCGGAGGCGTACGCCGTGATGACGCCTGCCCCGCGGATCTGCACGCGCCCGATGT
>Ga0207664_10000747_pt1 | contig 22115 bp, 20 predicted proteins | sample LARL83metaG_FD_184349 | JGI IMG/M metagenome (GOLD analysis project Ga0207664, IMG submission 184349) | Corn, switchgrass and miscanthus rhizosphere microbial communities from Kellogg Biological Station, Michigan, USA - LAR L8-3 metaG... | ecosystem: Host-associated > Plants > Roots >... | reverse complement strand
CAGAGGAAATCCCCGCCGTTGATCCGCTGGAACAAGATGATCGTGTGGAACAAGTTGCCTTCGCGGACGGCAAGCAGGCGAAGACGTGGTTCGACCGTGAACGCCCCAACCTCGTGGCGGCCATACATCTTGCCGCCGACCACGGCTACCATGAGCATGTCTGGCGACTTACCGATGCAGTGGGGACATTTCTCGACCGCCGGGGCTTCTACGACAACAGTCGCGCGGTACGCGAACTGTCGGTGGCGTCCGCGCACGCGGCGGGGCATCTGGTCGGTGAGGCGTCAAGTCTCGTCGGTCTCGGAATGGTCCAAATGATTCTTGGTGATCGTGCGGCGGCTCGAAAGAGCCTCGACGCGGCTCTGCATCTCGTCAATGCCGATAGCAACAAGCGAGGTCAAGCGGCTACCCTGCACCAACTTGGCCGCCTGGAGTTCACTCGCGGCAACTTCACGGAGGCGATCGCGTTCTATGAGAGTTGCCTGGATATCGCCCGGAGTATCCAGGACAGCGAAGTCCTGTGTTGGACGCACTGCCGCATCGCCGAATCGTTACGGAGTCTCGAGCAACACGACGAAGCATTAACCCATCTGCATCAGTGTCAAATCCACGCCGAGCTCATCGGAGACGATTCAGCGCAGGCCAGCAGTATGGTCGAGATAGGTTCAATTCACCGTGACCGTGGGGACCACCTGAATGCCATGGCCCATTGTGAACGTGCTCTGGAAATCGTCGAGGCGATGCCAATTCCCGACCTTGCCGTAATGACTACCACCTGCATCGCACTCGCGAACATTCACAACGAGCAGCGCAATACCGAAACCGCTACCCGGTACATCCTGCGCGCGATCGACGTGGCCAAGACGACACACGACACGACCCTCGAGGCACGCGCTCTGGAGGTATACGGAGATATCCAGTTCGCGGCTGGTGAACCGGCAGGCGCCGTGCGCAGCTGGCGAACCGCTACTGATCGTTATCAACACATAGACAACTTCCGCCGTGCGACCGCCGTCCATGACAAGATCGACAACGCCCGTCATGTGTGACACGCGTCACGGATCTGTTTGATGTGCTCGTTGGAGCACGGACACGACGGCCTTCATTGTTCGGTCGTGCTCGTCGAGGGTGTCCAGTTGTTGGATGCTTTCGATGCTGTCAGTGCGATGTTGGGCACGGCACAGTTCCAGGGCGCCGCAAGACGCTACGGGCCTGATCCAGTTGGCCAAAGGCCAGAGGGGCCGACCGAGGTTGATCAGGATGTGGCTGTGTTCCAGCACGCGTTGATCACCGGGCTGCCAGCGATCGGTGTCGGCAAGACCACCTTTATCGCCAGGTGGGCCTGCGCGTGGAGCGTGGTCGGAGATTACGGATCACGGTCCAGGTGGTCGGTCACGTCTTGCGGTCACGCACGATGTGAAGCCGGTTTCGTATCGGTGGGGGATCGGGTCGGCTGGATCATGCCAGCCAACTTTGTTCTGGATCTGTGTCGCGGCTATCGGCTGCCGGAGACCATCTGAGCAGCGGACAGACTGGGCTCGCCAGGCCGCACGTCGGTGACTACTGCCCAAGCTCGCTGTTGATCCCTTGGCACATCGATGGCCGCCACCAAACCGGTCATGGGTCGATCCAGTTCGAGATCTCCAGTGATTCTTGACATTGCGCTGCTCGGGCATCGGTAGCCCCCGTACGGTTCGAACCTGCGCTCGTCGACCAGGGATTCTGCCTTTGCCGATACGTCGGCAACATGCAAGAATGTCCTTGACCTGCGGAAATTCTTGATCAACTGGGTGCCCCCGGCAGGATTCGAACCTGCGCTCCCGCCTCCGGAGGGCGGTGCTCTATCCCCTGAGCTACGGGGGCCGATCGCGGGAAGCATAGCGCACTCGCGGGATCGGGCCGCACCGCCTACCGTTGGTCGGTATGAATACGGTACGTGCCAGTTCCGTGTTGTCCGGTGGGGTGCGGCTGTTGGTCAAGGAGCAGGGGGTGGTGGGGCGGCCTACTGTCGTGTTGGTGCACGGGTATCCGGACAATTCGACCGTGTGGGACGGGGTCTCCGACCTGCTGTCCGAGCGGTTTCATGTTGTTCGGTACGACGTGCGCGGTACCGGTGGGTCTGGTGCTCCGGACGACCGCGCCGGCTATCGGCTGGATCGGCTCGCCGCTGACCTTGCGGCCGTCGTCCGGGCGGTCAGTCCGGATCGTCCTGTGCATCTTGTCGCTCATGACTGGGGGTCTATTCAGGGCTGGCACGCCGTCACGGAGCCGGACTACGCCTCGCTGTTCGCTTCTTACACTTCTATCTCCGGGCCTTGCATTGACCACATCGATGCCTGGATGCGGCGTCAGGTTCGTCGGCTGCGGTTTGGGTCCGTCCTTCGCCAACTGCTGCACTCCTGGTACATCGCCTTCTTTCAACTCCCTGTTCTGCCTGAGCTTGTCTGGCGTCCTTCGCTGCTTCGTGGGCGGTTTGGGGCGTTGCGGCGGGACGCGCTGAACGGGATTGAGCTCTATCGGGCGAATTTTCTCGGCGCGTCTGCTCGGGGGGAGCGGCGGACCTCGGTGCCGGTTCAGCAGCTTGCGCTCACCAAGGACGCCTATGTACTGCCTGAGCTGCTCGAGGCCGCGGATCCTTGGTGTACCTCACTGTGGCGGCGGTCACTGCCTTATGCGCATTGGGCGCCTCGGACTCACCCTTCCGTGATCGCCGATCGGGTGGTGGAGTTCGTCGATCATGTGGGTGGTGGGCCGGCGGGGCGTGAGTTGCGGCGGGCTCGGGTGTCCCATCGTCAATCTTCGTTTGTCGGGCGTCTTGTCTTGGTTACGGGGGCCGGTAGTGGGATCGGACGGTCCACCGCGCTTGCCTTCGCGGCCGCTGGGGCTGATGTGATTTCGGCGGATATCGACGAGACGGGGGCCTCGGCTACGGCGCATCGGGCTCGGGAGTTGGGTGTGTCCGCGTCCGCTTATGCCGTTGACGTGGCGGATGGGGCTGCCGTGCGCAAGTTGGCCGATGACGTCCGAATCGAGCACGGTGTGCCGGACATCGTGATGGCCAATGCCGGTATCGGGATGGCCGGCGGATTTCTCGATACCGACGAGGACGACTGGCGCCGCGTGCTCGACGTCAATCTCTGGGGCGTCATTCACACCCTCCGCGCCTTCGCCCCGCTGCTCGTGGACCGCGGCCAGGGCGGCCATCTCGTCGTCACGGCCTCCATGGCGGCCTACTGCCCCTGGCCCTCGTTCTCCGCTTACGCCACAACCAAGGCAGCCGTGTTGTCGCTTTCCCAGAGCCTGCGGACCGAACTGGCGCCGCACGACATCGGTGTGTCCGCGATCTGCCCGGGCATGATCGCCACGAACATCATCAACAACACCCGGTTCGTCGGGCAGGACGCCGACACCGAGCAGCGCAGCCGGCAGGCGACCGATGCCGTCTACCGACGCCGGCACTACGGACCGGACAAAGTGGCTACCGCGGTACTTCGCGCTGTCGAATCGAACCAGGCTGTGGTGCCTGTCACACCGGAAGCACGGCTGGCGGCGGTCGCGGGGCGGCTTTCTCCGGCGCTGGTCAGGCGCTTCGGTGGGCTGATGCGCGGCAGGCGCTAGCCTCCGTTTGGCCGCTAACGCCGTTTACAGACTGTCACCGTTATGGGCTGTTTTGACCGGTCATTGACAGTTATTCACTCTAATGGACTAGTCACATGAGAGTTGTGGTGGCTTCGGGTTACAACTACCTCCTGACGAAGGGGTTGTGCCCTCAAGTCTCGACGGGGAGTCGGAGAAGGAGGGGGACAGGAAGACCTGTCACCCACGCACGGGGCAGGCACCGCGCCCGCACCAACGCCTGCCCTGTGCGATTCGCCCCGTTGTCACACCTCTCATTTCCCGGATCGTGAGATGCGCGCGGTCGGGCTCGTGACGTCGTCCCAGGCCTCGGATATCCCATGTCGGGGCGTTCGCCGGCCCTTCTAGACTTCTCGGGTGACTCCCGCCGCGCTCGCAGAACTTGTTCGGTCCACCGCGCTTGACGTGCTGTCCGACCGTGGGTTGGACACCTCCGTCGTGCCCGATTCGGTGACCGTCGAGCGCCCGCGCAACCCCGAGCACGGCGACTACGCCACGAACCTCGCTCTCCAGATCGGCAAGAAACTCGGCCTCCAGTCCCGTGAACTGGCCGGCTGGCTGGCCGAGAGCCTGGCCACGGACGACGCGATCGACTCGGCCGACATCGCCGGTCCGGGGTTCGTGAACCTGCGCCTGGCGAACGACGCGCAGGCCGGCATCGTGCTCGCCGTCCGGGCCGGCGGCGCGGCCTACGGCACGGGCGACCTGCTGGCCGACACGAAGATCAACCTCGAGTTCGTGTCCGCCAATCCGACCGGCCCGATCCATCTCGGCGGGACGCGGTGGGCCGCGGTCGGCGACGCCCTGGGCCGCGTGTTGACCGCGCAGGGCGGCGACGTCACGCGGGAGTACTACTTCAACGACGCCGGAACGCAGATCGACCGGTTCGTCTCGTCGCTGATCGCCGCCGCGAAGGGCGAGCCGACACCCGAGGACGGCTACGCGGGCGCGTACATCGCCGATGTCGCCGCCGAGGTGCTGAAGGCCGAACCGGGAGCCCTCGCGCTGCCCGAGGACGAGAGCCGCGAGATGTTCCGGCGGATCGGCGTCACGTTCATGTTCGACCAGATCAAGCAGGACCTGCACGACTTCCGCACCGACTTCGACGTCTACACGCACGAGGATTCCTTCCACTCCTCCGGCGCCGTGACGGACGTCGTCGAGCAGCTCAAGGCCTCCGGCCATCTCTACCTCTCCGACGGCGCGTGGTGGCTGCGCTCCACCGACTACGGCGACGACAAGGACCGGCCGGTCATCCGCAGCAACGGCCTGCCCGCGTACATCGCCGGCGACATCGCGTACTTCCGGGACAAGCGGGAGCGCGGTTTCGACCTGTGCATCTACATGCTCGGCGCGGACCATCACGGCTACGTCGCCCGGCTCAAGGCGGCCGCCGAGGCCCTCGGCGACGATCCGAACACGGTCGAGGTGCTGATCGGGCAGATGGTGAACCTGGTCAGCGACGGCAAACCGATGAAGATGAGCAAGCGGGCCGGGACGGTCGTGACCATCCAGGACCTCGTCGACGCGGTCGGCGTGGACGCGGCGCGCTACTCGCTGATCCGCTCGTCCGCCAACTCCGCCCTCGACGTCGACCTGGACCTGTTGAACCGTCGCAGCAACGAGAATCCGGTCTTCTACGTGCAGTACGCACACGCCAGGATGTCGGCCGTGCGCCGGCAGGGCGCGGACCTCGGCATCGACATCGACGGCGACGTCGACCTCACGCTGTTGACCGAGGAACGCGAGGGCGACCTGATCCGCTCGCTCGGCGAGTTCCCGCGGATCGTGCGGTCGGCGGCGGAACTGCGGGAACCGCATCGCGTGGCGCGGTATCTGGAGGACCTGGCCGGGACCTATCACCGGTTCTACGAGACGTCGCGGATCCTGCCACGGGGCGACGAGGACGTGCAGCCGGTGCACCGGGCGCGGCTGGCGCTCAACGCGGCCAGCCGGCAGGTCGTCGCCAACGGCCTCGACCTGCTCGGGGTCACCGCGCCGGAGCGTATGTGATGCGCGCGCATCCGGCCGGGCCACGGCACGCGGACGTCGTGCCACCGGGCAACACCGCGAGCGCCCAACCGTCCACGATGGACGAACTGAACGCGCTGCCGGTCGAGGTGTGGCCGCGCAACGCCACGCGTGGCGGCGACGGCGTCGTGCGGCTGGCGGGGGTGGACGTGCGGGATCTCGCCGAACGCCACGGCACGCCGTTGTTCGTCGTGGACGAGGCGGATTTCCGGTCGCGCTGCCGGGAGTTCGCGACCGCGTTCGGCGATCCGGCGCTGGTGCACTACGCGTCCAAGGCGTTCCTGTCGCTGGACATCGCGCGCTGGGTGGCCGAGGAGGGGCTCGGCCTGGACGTGTGCAGCGGCGGCGAGCTCGCGATCGCGCTGCGCGCCGGCTTCCCGGTCGAGCGGATCACGTTGCACGGCAACAACAAGTCGCCGGCCGAGCTCGGCGAAGCCGTCCGGGCCGGCGTCGGCGCCATCGTGCTGGACTCGTACTACGAGATCGCCCGGCTGGACGCCATTACGCGGGAATTCGCCACGCGGCAGTCGGTGATGATCCGCGCCACGGTCGGCGTCGAGGCGCACACCCACGAGTTCATCGCGACCGCGCACGAGGATCAGAAGTTCGGCTTCTCCATCGCGTCCGGCGACGCCGCCGAGGCCGCGCGTCGCGTGCTCAAGTGCGAGGGGCTGCGGCTGGTCGGCCTGCACAGCCACATCGGTTCGCAGATCTACGATCCGGACGGGTTCGAAATCGCGGCGCACCGCGTGATCGGATTGCTGACGGCGCTGCGCGACGAGCACGGACAGTCCGTTGTGGACTCGATCGGCACCGTGGATCTCGGCGGTGGCCTCGGGATCGCGTACACGACCGATGACGATCCGCCGCCGGTCGCGGACCTGGCCGCCCAGTTGTTGGCGATCGTGGCCCACGAGGCCGACCTGGCGAACCTGCCGACGCCGCGGGTCGTCGTCGAGCCGGGGCGCGCGATCGTGGGGCCGGGCACGGTGACGCTGTACGAGGTCGGCACCGTCAAGGACGTGCAACTCGGGCACGGCACGATGCGCCGCTACGTGAGCGTCGACGGCGGCATGAGCGACAACATCCGTACCGCGCTGTACGACGCCGTCTACGACTGCCGGCTGGTTTCGCGTGCCGCCGAGCCGGAGGCGGGCGCGGTGTTGTGCCGCGTCGTCGGCAAGCACTGCGAGTCCGGCGACGTCGTGGTGCGGGACTGCTGGCTGCCCGGTGACATCGCGCCCGGCGACCTGATCGCGGTGGCCGCGACCGGTGCCTACTGCTACGCGATGTCCAACGGCTACAACCGTTTGCCCAGGCCGGCCGTGATCGCCGTGCGCGACGGCGAGTCCAGGACGATGCTGCGCCGTGAGACCGACGACGATCTGTTCCGGCTGGAGGCCTGATGACCGACCCGGACAAGTCAGTCAAAGTAGCGTTGTTGGGTTGCGGCACGGTCGGTACCCAGGTCGCGCGGCTGTTGCGCGAGCAGGCCGACGACCTGACCGCCCGCGTCGGCGCGCCGGTCGAACTCGTCGGGATCGCGGTACGCCGGCCGAACAAGCACCCGCAGGTGCCGGCCGAACTGCTGACCACGGACAGCGCCGCGCTCGTGGCCGGCGCCGCGGACGTGGTGGTCGAGGTGATCGGCGGCATCGAGCCGGCCAGGACGCTGTTGCTGGCCGCGCTGCGCGCGGGCAAGTCCGTTGTCACGGCGAACAAGGCGCTGCTGGCCGAACACGGCGCCGAGCTGTTCGCGGCGGCCGACGCGAGCGGCGCCGACCTCTACTTCGAGGCCGCGGTGGCCGGCGCGATCCCGCTTCTGCGGCCGCTGCGCGAGTCGCTGGCCGGTGACCGGATCACGCGCGTGACCGGAATCGTCAACGGCACCACCAACTTCATACTGTCCGCAATGGACGCCACCGGCGCCGGCTACGGCGAGACGCTGGAGGAGGCGAGCCGGCTCGGGTACGCCGAGGCCGATCCGACGGCCGACGTGGACGGGTTCGACGCGGCGTCGAAGGCCGCGATCCTCGCATCCCTCGCCTTCCACACCAGGGTGACCGCGTCGGACGTGCACCGCGAGGGCATCGCGTCGGTCAGCGCGGCCGACATCGCGGCCGCGAAGATCCTGGGCCGCACGGTGAAACTGCTCGCGTTGTGCGAGCGGGTGACCGAGCCGGACGGCGCGGAATGGGTCACCGTACGGGTGCATCCGGCGATGATCCCGCGCTCGCACCCGCTGGCCAGCGTGGGCGGCGCGTTCAACGCGGTGTTCGTCGAGGCCGACGCGGCCGGGCAGTTGATGTTCTACGGGCAGGGCGCCGGTGGCGCGCCGACGGCGAGCGCCGTGCTCGGGGACCTGGTCGCGGTGGCGCGCAACAAGATCGCCGGCGGCCGGGGCCCGCGCGAGTCCGCCTACGCGGCGCTGCCGATCCGGCCGATGGGGCAGACGCCGACCCGCTACCACATCAGCCTGGACGTGGCCGACCGCGCGGGCGTGCTGGCGCAGGTCGCGGCCGTGTTCGCCGAGCACGACGTCAGCATCGCCGCGGTCCGGCAGGAGGGCCGCAGCGTGGATGCCAGCCTGGTCATCGTGACGCACGCGGCGGCGGACGCGGCCCTGCGCTCCACGGTCGACAAGATCGCCGGCCTCCCGGTGGTCCGCGAGGTGGTCAGTGTGATGCGGGTGGAGGGTGAAGGACCGTGAATCAACGCTGGCCGGGTGTGATCCGGGCGTACGCGGATCGGATTCCGTTGCCCGACGGGGCCGAGGTCGTCACGTTGTATGAAGGCGGCACGCCGCTGGTCGAGGCCCCACGACTGAGTGAACTGACCGGTTGCCAGGTGTATCTGAAGGTCGAGGGCGCGAACCCGACCGGGTCGTTCAAGGACCGCGGGATGACCGTGGCCATGACGCACGCGCTGGCCACCGGCAGCCGCGCGGTGATCTGCGCGTCCACCGGCAACACGTCCGCGTCGGCCGCCGCCTACGCCGCCCGTGCCGGCCTGACCTGCGCCGTGCTGATCCCGAGCGGCAAGATCGCGCTGGGCAAGCTGGCCCAGGCCGTCGCGTACGGCGCGCGGATCCTCCAGGTCGACGGCAACTTCGACGACTGCCTCGAACTGGCCCGCAAGACCGCGGCGCAGTACCCGATCACGCTGGTCAACTCGGTGAACCCGGTACGGCTGGACGGCCAGAAGACGGCCGCGTTCGAGGTGTGCGACGTGCTCGGCCGCGCCCCGGACGTGCACGTCCTCCCGGTCGGCAACGCCGGGAACATCACGGCGTACTGGAAGGGCTACCGGGAGTACGCGGCCGATGAAGTGATTTCGGCCACTCCCCGGATGTTCGGCATCCAGGCGGCCGGCGCCGCGCCGCTCGTGCACGGCAAGCCGGTGAAGGAGCCCGAGACGATCGCGACCGCGATCCGGGTCGGCAGCCCGGCGTCGTGGCACCTGGCCGTCACCGCGAAGGACGAGTCCGGCGGCCTGTTCGAGGCGGTGACCGACGAGCAGATCCTGCACGCGTACCGGCTGTTGTCCGCGCGGGAGGGCGTGTTCGTCGAGCCGGCGTCGGCGGCCAGCGTGGCCGGACTCCTGCGGACGGCCGGGGACGGACGCCTGCCGGCCGGGTCGCTCGTCGTGTGCACCGTCACCGGACACGGGCTCAAGGACCCGGCCACGGCGTTGGAAGAACTGCTGGAGATTGAGCCGCTGCGGGTGGATCCGATGGCCGTGGCGTCCGCTTTGGACCTTTCATGACCGTCGCCCGCGTTCGGGTCCGCGTTCCGGCGTCCAGTGCCAATCTGGGACCTGGATTCGACGCGTTGGGCCTGGCGTTGGGCCTCTACGACACGGTCGACGTGCGGGTGACCGAGCGTGGGCTGTCGGTCGCGGCGAGCGGTCAGGGCGCGGACACCGTACCCACCGACGACAGCCACCTCGTGGTGTGCGCGCTGCGAGCGGCGTGCGACCGGCTCGGTTTCCATCCGCCCGGACTGGCGTTGACCTGCGACAACGCCGTGCCGCACGCGCGCGGGCTCGGTTCGTCGGCGGCCGCGATCGTGGCCGGTGTGGCGGCCGGGTTCGCGTTGGCCAAGCAGCCGATCGACGACGAGGCGCTCCAGGTCGCGGCCGAGATGGAGGGCCACGCCGACAACGCGGCGGCCAGCCTGTACGGCGGGCTGGTGATCGCGTGGCGCGACGGCGATCGTTATCACGCGCAACGCCTCGAACCGCACCCCGACCTGCGGCCCATCCTGCTCGTGCCGGCCGAGGAGTCGAACACGAAGACCACGCGCGGCCTGCTCCCGGCCCACGTGCCGCACGCCGACGCGGCCTTCGTGGCCGGCCGGGCCGCGCTGGCCGTGCACGCCCTCACCCGGGCGCCCGAGCTGCTGCTCGCGGCCACCGAGGACCGGCTGCACCAGCGGTACCGCGAACCGGCGTGGCCGGCGACCGCCCGCCTGGTGGACACACTGCGGGCGGCGGGTGTGCCGGCGACGGTGTCCGGCGCCGGACCGACCGTGCTGGCGCTCACGACCGACGGTGTGTTGCCGAAAGGTATCGATCCGGGATTTTCTTTGCTACCACTGGAGATTGACCGGTCCGGGGTGGTCGTGGAAACGCCGGGTAGGACACACGGTGCGGACGTGCCGGGAACAAACACGCGGTGAACGGGGTTCTTCAAAAAGCGGCACGCCGGGCCCCGTTGTTGCACCAGCCGACGCCTGCGTCTACGCTCGGGGCAGATCAGTCACCGCGCGCACGGACGCCGGTGCAACTCCCGGGTTCGTGGTGATGGTAGTACTAGGCCTGGGTCGCACTCCTGTTGAAAGATGACCTCAGCTCGCGGCAGGGGTCGTAATTCGGCAGGTACCCGATGGCCGTGGTGACCGAGCAGTTCATTGTCGGCGGCCCTTTTCGTACACAGGTTTCGAAGTTCGAACAGGTCCGCCCGCACTGGGCGATCTGTCGGTCCGCGTTCCGTCGGCCGGCAAGTCCGCTGGTCCACGTAGGAGGCGTGGACCGGTCAGGAAGGACATGTGTGAGCAACACCGATCTGCTGAGCAGTGAAGCGGCGAACGCCGCGGCTGCGGCATCCTCTGATCCTGGTTCGTCGAACGGCGCCGCACCCCGCAAGCGCGCCGGACTCTCCGGCATGGTGCTGGCCGAGCTGCGGGAACTGGCCGGTCAGCTGGGTCTTTCCGGCACCGCCGGCATGCGCAAGGGGGACCTCATCGCCGCCATCAAGGAGCGGCAGGCGTCCGGCAGCAGCCGCAACGCCAACGGCCGGGCGGCCAAGGGCGCCCAGACCGAGCTTCCGGTGGCGTCGGCCCCCGCCGCCGAGCCGGCCCAGGACAGCCGGGAATCCACCCGTGAGGGTGACGATGGGAACTACTCCCGCAACCGTCGCCGCCGTTCGGCCAGTCGGCCGGCCGGCAGCCCGGACGGCGGGCAACGCGACGGTGACGACGCCCGTGACAGTGCGGGCGACCGTGACCAGCAGGGCCGGGACCAGGGCGGTTCGGTGTCCGCTCCGGATCGTCCGGAACGGAACACGGACCGCGGCGACCGTGGCAACAGCGCGGAACGCACCGGCGAGCGCACCGGTCGCAACGACCGGCCGCAGCAGGGCCAGGGTGACCGGCCCGCGAACCGGCCCAGCAGTGGCGGCCAGGAGGACGACGACGACCGCGGTGGCCGGCGCGGCCGGCGGTTCCGCGACCGCAGGCGCGGCCGTGGCCGTGGCGAGGGCGGCGAAGCCCGCGAGAGCGGCGGCCGTTCGGGCGGCGGTGGCGACACCGAGATCCGCGAGGACGACGTCCTGCTGCCGGTCGGCGGGATCCTCGACGTGCTGGACAACTACGCGTTCGTCCGGACGAGCGGCTACCTCGCCGGCCCCAACGACGTGTACGTGTCGCTGTCGCTGGTGCGCCGGTACGGCCTGCGGCGCGGTGACGCGATCACCGGCGTGGTGCGGCAGCCGCGGGACGGCGAGCAGCAGCGGCAGAAGTTCAACCCGCTGGTGCGCGTCGACACGATCAACGGCAAGGACCCGGACCAGACCAAGGACCGTCCGGAGTTCACGAAGCTGACGCCGCTGTACCCGAACGAGCGCCTGCGCCTGGAGACCGAGCCGCACGTGCTCACCACGCGGGTCATCGATCTGGTGATGCCGGTCGGGAAGGGACAGCGCGCGCTCATCGTGTCGCCCCCGAAGGCGGGCAAGACGATGGTGTTGCAATCCATTGCGAACGCCATCACCACGAACAATCCGGAATGCCACCTGATGGTGGTGCTCGTGGACGAGCGTCCGGAGGAAGTCACCGACATGCAGCGGTCGGTGCGCGGCGAGGTCATCGCCTCCACGTTCGACCGTCCGCCGTCGGATCACACGAGTGTGGCCGAATTGTCCATCGAACGGGCGAAGCGTCTGGTGGAGATGGGCCACGACGTGGTCGTGCTGCTCGACTCGATCACCCGGTTGGGTCGTGCGTACAACCTGGCGGCGCCGGCGTCCGGCCGGATCCTGTCCGGTGGTGTCGACTCGACGGCCCTGTTCCCGCCGAAGCGTTTCCTCGGCGCGGCACGGAACATCGAGAACGGTGGCTCGCTGACGATCTTCGCCACGGCGCTGGTCGAAACCGGTTCCACCGGTGACACGGTCATCTTCGAGGAGTTCAAGGGCACCGGTAACGCGGAACTGAAGCTGGACCGCAAGATCGCCGACAAGCGTGTGTTCCCGGCGGTCGACGTGGACCAGTCCAGCACGCGTAAGGAGGAGCTGCTGCTCTCGCCGGACGAGCTCGCGGTGACGCACAAGCTGCGCCGCGTGCTGCACGCCCTGGACATGCAGCAGGCGATCGACCTGTTGCTGGTGCAGCTGCGCAAGAGCCGGACCAACATCGAGTTCCTGATGCAGGTGGCCAAGACCACGCCCGGTACCAACGAGGACTAGCGGGAACAAGCACATCACCAGGCGCGTTGACGTCACTGTCAGCGCGTCTGGCAAGATGAGCGGGCTCCGGTTCACCCCTGATCGCCCTTCGGGGAGGGGACCCGGCGGCCACGACGAGAGGAAACGACAGTGAAGAGCGGGATCCACCCGAACTACGTGGCGACGGACGTGGTGTGCAGCTGCGGCAACACGTTCACCACGCGCAGCACCAAGGCGAGCGGCTCGATCCACGTCGAGGTCTGTTCGAACTGCCACCCCTTCTACACGGGCAAGCAGAAGATCCTGGACACCGGTGGCCGCGTCGCGCGGTTCGAGGCGCGCTACGGCAAGCGCAAGAAGTGACGTCGGTAACGGCGCCCGCTGCAGCACCCCACGCGGTGCTCGCGGGCGCCGTTCGTATGTGGTGAGGACAACGATGACTAAGCCGGTGCCCGAAGTACTGGGCGCGCTGGTCGACGAGCACGCCGCACTCGAAGAGCGGCTGGCCGATCCGGCCGTGCACGGCGACCGGGTGCTGGCCCGCAAGCTGGCCCGCCGGTTCGCCGAACTCGGTCCGGTCGTCCGCGCGATCCGCGAACTGGACCAGACCAAGGACGACCTGGCCGCCGCCCGCGAACTCGCGGCGGAGGACGCGAGCTTCGCGACCGAGGCCGACGCGCTCGCCGCGAAACTGCCGGCCCTCGAGGGACGCCTCACCGAACTCCTCGTGCCGCGCGACCCGTACGACGGATCGGACGTGGTGCTCGAGGTGAAGTCCGGCGAGGGCGGCGAGGAGAGTGCGCTGTTCGCCGGCGACCTGCTGCGCATGTACCTGCGGTACGCGGAGCGCCGCGGCTGGAAGACCGAGATGCTCGACGGGACCGACTCCGAGCTCGGCGGTTTCAAGGACGTCACGATCGCGGTCAAGGGCCGCGGCGACGGGCCGGACGGGGTGTGGGCGCGGCTGAAGTTCGAGGCGGGCGTGCATCGCGTGCAACGAGTGCCGGTGACCGAGTCGCAGGGCCGGGTGCACACGTCGGCGGCCGGTGTCCTGGTGTACCCGGAGCCGGAGGACGTCGAGGTCGAGATCGACGAGAAGGACCTGCGGGTGGACGTGTTCCGCTCGTCCGGGCACGGCGGGCAGAGCGTGAACACGACCGACTCCGCCGTCCGGATCACGCACCTGCCGACCGGGATCGTCGTGTCCTGCCAGAACGAGCGCAGCCAGCTGCAGAACAAGACACGCGCGATGCACGTGTTGCGCGCGCGGTTGCAGGCGCTGGCCGAGGAGCAGGCGTCGGCCGAGGCGTCGGCGGCGCGGCGCAACCAGGTGCGCACGGTCGACCGGTCCGAGCGCATCCGCACGTACAACTTCCCGGAGAACCGAATCGCCGACCACCGCGTGAACTTCAAGGCGTACAACCTCGACCAGGTGCTCGACGGCGATCTCGACGCCGTGCTCGACGCGCTGACCGAGGCCGATCGGGCGGAACGGCTGGCCGCCGCGGCCGAATGATCGGTGGCGGATGAGAAGCTTTCCCCCATGGGTCGGCAGAGGCAGCCGTTGCGGCTGGCCATTCTGGAGGCGGAACGCGTACTCGCGGACGCCGGCGTCGCGTCGCCGCGGGTGGACGCCGAACTGATCGCGGCGCACGTGCTCGGCGTGGAACGCGGGCGGCTGCCGATGGTGCCGCTCGTGGATCCGCCGGTGGTGGACGCGATCGGGCAACTGGTGGGGCAGCGGGCGAAACACGTGCCGTTGCAGCACCTGACCGGGTGGGCGGCGATGGGCGAGATCACGGTCGGCGTGGGGCCGGGCGTGTTCGTGCCGCGACCGGAGACGGAGTTGTTGCTGGAGTGGGGGCTGGCCGCGGTGCGGTCGGTCGAGAATCCGGTGGTCGTGGATCTGTGCACCGGGTCGGGCGCGTTGGCGCTGGCCGTGGCGCACGCGCGGCCGGACGCCGTCGTGCACGCGGTCGAGTTGGACGGGGTCGCGCTGGCGTGGGCGCGGCAGAACGCCGAGGTGCGCGCGCAGGCCGGTGACACGCCGATCAAGTTGTACGCGGGGGACGTGACCGATCCAGGGTTGTTCGCGGACCTGGACGGCACGGTGCACCTCGTGTTGTGCAATCCGCCGTACGTGCCCGACGGCACGGCTGTGCCGCCGGAGGTGTCCGACCACGATCCGTCGGTCGCGGTGTTCGCCGGGGCGGACGGGTTGACGGTGATCCGGCCGGTGGTGTCGCTGGCGGCCCGGCTGCTGACGGTCGGTGGCTCGGTCGCGATCGAGCACGACGACACCCACGGCGCTGCCGTACCCGGTCTGTTGGGCACCCGTCGGGTATTGGCCGAGGTGGCGGATCATGTCGATCTGACCGGGCGTGCCCGGTTCACTACGGCAGTGCGAGCGGCCTGACACCGGTTTGGTCCGCTGTGGCAGGATCGTTTCCGTGGCCACGGTTTACGACTGCCGGCAGCGGGGTGAGCGGGAAGCTGGACTGCTCGCCGCGACCCGGGCGGTGCGGTCCTCCCGGCTGGTGGTGTTCCCCACCGGAACGGTGTACGGGATCGGGTGCGACGCGTTCGACGCGCACGCCGTCCGGTCGCTGGTCGACGCGAAGAGCCTCGGCCGGAGCATGCCGCTGTCCGTCCTCGTCGGATCATGGTCCACGGTGGACGGTCTGGTGCTGTCGGTGCCCCGGCGCGCCCGCGACCTGATCGAGGCGTTCTGGCCCGGCGAGCTGTCGATCGTGCTGCCGCACGCGCCGTCCCTGGCGTGGGACCTCGGTGACACGCGCGGCACCGTGATGGTGCGGATGCCGCTGCACCCGGTCGCGCTGGAACTGCTGCGCGAGATCGGGCCGATGGCCCAGTCCGGCGCGAGCATCGCCGGCCGCCCGGCGGCCACGACGATCGCGGAGGCGAAGGCACAACTCGGTGACGCCGTCCCCGTCTACCTCGACGGCGGCCCGGCCGAGAGCACCGTCCCGTCGAGCATCGTCGACCTGACCGACGACGAGCCGCGGATGCTGCGCGAGGGCGCGGTGACCCGGGACGCGGTGGCCGAGGTCCTCGGCACGGTGGTGGCCTGACCGACGTGGGCCCCCTGTCCGACGCCACACCGGCCGGCCTTCCGGTCCGGGAATACCTCCTGGTCGCACTGACCGCGGCCGCCGTCACATATCTGTTGACCGGGCTGGTGCGGAAGTTCGCGTTCAAGGTCGGCGCGGTCGCGGTGCCCAGGGCGCGGGACGTGCACTCCGTGGTGATGCCGCGGATGGGCGGCCTGGCGATGTACGGCGGGGTGGTCGGCGGCATGCTGCTGGCGCACCAACTCCCCGTGCTGCGGCGCGCCTTCACATATTCGCTCGACCCGTACGCCGTGCTGATCGGCGGCGGCGTGATCGTGCTCGTCGGCGCGCTGGACGACCGGTTCGAGCTGGACTCACTGACCAAACTGGCCGGTCAGATCACGTCGGCCGGATTGCTGGTGCTGCTCGGGTTGCAGTGGGTCGAGCTGTGGGTGCCGTGGGGCGGCCAGAACGGCCTCGGTTCGGCGCTGATCCTGGACCAGAACGAGGGCGGCGTGCTGTCGGTGCTGCTCGTCGTCACGATGGTCAACGCGATGAACTTCGTGGACGGCCTGGACGGCCTCGCCGCCGGCATCGGGCTGATCTCCGCGGCCGCCATGTGCGCGTTCTCGCTCGGGCTGCTCAACGATTCGCACGACGACGTCACGAACTATCCGCCCGCGCTGATCGCGGCCACGCTGGCCGGCGCGTGCCTCGGATTCCTGCCGCACAATTTCCATCCCGCGCGGATCTTCATGGGCGACTCGGGATCGATGCTGATCGGACTGATGCTCGCGGCCGCGAGCACGTCCGCGTCCGGCAAGATCAACGTGACGCTCGGCGCCAAGGACTCGGTCGCGTTGCTGGCGCCGCTGCTGGTGGTCGCCGCCGTGCTGTTCGTGCCGTTGCTGGACCTGCTGATGGCCGTGATCCGGCGGTCGGTGCGGGGCGAACGCCTTGGTACACCGGACAAGATGCACCTGCACCACCGAATGCTGGAGATCGGCCATTCGCACCGGCGGGCCGTGTTGCTGATCTACCTGTGGGCCGCGGTGATCGCGTTCGGCGCTGTCTCGTTAATGTTGTTCAACGCGCAGGTGACGATGTGGGGTATCGGGGTCGGTCTGTTGGTGGCGCTCGCGGTGTCCGCGATCCCGCGCCTGCGCGAGAGATCCGGCGCGGCCGGCTGATCCGCCTGATCAACAGCCCAGGTCAGGGCCCCCGCCGCGAGTAGCCGGACGCCCGTACGGTAACTTCACACGCAACAGAAGCGAGTCATCTCCCGACGAAGTGGGGTGGTCCCGGTGTGTGATAGCGTCTGGGCCAAGCCCCGAACGCCGGGGCTTCGATGCTTCGTGCCACGACTCGTGGCACACGGGCCGACCGGCCCAACTCCTACGCGCGCCCGAGACCCTGCGCCCGAGACCACGAGGAGTTGCTGTTGAGCGATCACCGCACGCGGGATGCCGGCCTGGGATAGACCGAGCATGTCGAACAAAGAGCCCCCGAGTCCATGGCGCCTGATGCGCCTCGGTACCACGATGGCCGCGCTGGTCGCCGGTGGCGCTCTGATCGGTTGGTTCATCGACACCCGTGCGCATACGTTGCCCGCATTCACCATGACCGGTCTCGCGGTCGGTATCGCGGCAACCTGCTGGTACGGCTACGCAACAATCCGGAGGTTCTTGTGACGATCGAGCAAGAGGGCGCGCGATGCCTTCGTTGAGGGAAGCCGCGGCGAACGTGCCCGCGTCGGCGGTGTTGAGCCTGCGCCGGCCCCTGCTGATCGCGGCAGCCCTCGGTGCCGTCGGCGTTGTCGTGTCTGCTCTGTTCGGGCATGTGTTGATGGGCATCCTCGGTTGCGTCGGTCTGGGCCTCGGTCTGGCCAACAGTCGGATGTTGCAGCGGGACATCGTCAACGTGATCGCCAAGGACAACCCGAACAAGAAGGCGGTCGGCATGCTGTCCGCGCGCCGCCTGGTGCTCATCACCGCGATCGCCGTCGCGCTGGGCATCTTCGTCCGGCCGGACGGTCTCGGTGTCTTCTTCGGGCTCGCGGTCTACCAGTTCATCAACATCGGACACTCGGCCATGCCCGTACTGAAGGAGCGCCGCCAGCAATGACCCGCTACCTCGCCGCGAACACCAACGTCAATGTTGGGGACCATACCGAGTGGCAGTTCCTCGGCCTGACCTTCAACGCCGACACCATCATCTCCACGTTGGTCGCGTCCGCGATCCTGGTGATCGTCGGTCTCGTGGTGCGCGCGAAGGTCACATCGGGTCCGCCCAGCGGTATCCAACTGTTCTTCGAGAGCGTCACCGGATTCCTGCGCGGGCAGATCGAGGACCTCATCGGCATGCGGGTCGCGCCGTTCGTGCTGCCGCTCTCGGTGACGTTGTTCTTCTACATCCTGGTGTGCAACTGGCTGTCGGTGTTCCCGCTGACGGTCAACGGCCACGAACTGCTGCCGCCGCCGGCCAGTGACGTCAACTTCGTGTACCCGTTGGCGCTGTTGGTGTTCGTCTGGCGGCACCTGGCGGGTTCGCGGGTGCACCGCGGGCACGGCGGGCAGCTCCTGCACACGCTCAAGGGCCACCAGCCCGCCCTGGCTCCGATGTGGATCATCGAGGAGATCAGTGGCCTGATGTCGCACGCGCTGCGGCTGTTCGGCAACGTCCTTGCCGGCGGGATCATGCTCTCGGTGATCGCGGCGATCCTCCCGGTGGAGATCAACTGGGCGCTCAACGGTGCCTGGAAACTGTTCGACCTGTTCATCGGGGCCGTACAGGCGTTCATCTTCGCGCTGTTGACCGTCATCTACTTCAGCCAGGCGATGGAAATGCGGGACGGGCACTGACATCCGTCCCGGCACAGGCGTTCAAGAAGGGTTAGGTAAGGGAGAGTCATGGCAAACACGTTGAACCAGGCCATCGAGGTCGCCGGCTCGTACATCGGCGGCGGCCTGATGCTGGGTGTCGGCGCGGCCGGTGCGTCCATCGGTGACGGTCTCGCCGGTAGCCAGCTGGTGGCCGGTGTGGCCCGTCAGCCGGAGGCCCAGGGCCGGCTGTTCACGCCGTTCTTCATCACGGTGGCGTTCGCCGAAGGCAACTTCTTCATCGCCCTCGCCTTCGCCGCGATCCTGCTGTTCGGCACGCCCGCCTGACCGTCATGCACACCACCGACCTGGCCGCGGGCAACATCCTGGTTCCCAATGGCACCTTCATCGTCGAAGTGATCATCTTCGCGATCGTGTTGTTCATCATGTGGCGCTTCGTCGTGCCACCGATCGTCAAGGTGATGCAGGAGCGGGCCGATCGGGTTGCCAGGACGGCGAAGGAACAGGAGGAGGCCACGGCGAGACTCGCCGAGGCCGAGGCGCGCTTCGAGACGGAACTGGCGGAAGCCCGTAAGAAGGCGGGCGAGATCCGGGGTGAGGCGCGGGCCGAGGGACAGCGGACGCTGGGTGAACTGCGGACGCAGGCGTCCGAACAGGCCGATGGGGTCCGCCGGCGCGGCGAGGCCGAGCTGACCGCACAGCGCGAACAGGCGCTGCGTGAACTGCAGGGCCACATCGGCGGCATCTCCACCACGTTGGCGGGCCGGATCGTCGGCGTCGACCTGCCGGCCACCGGGGAGACGGCGGCCACGGTCGCGTCCTTCATGGACAGTCTGGACGCGGGGAGGAACGCCTGATGGCCGACTATATCGCCGAATTCGCCGGCTTCCTCATCGTCATCGCGGTGATCTGGTGGAAGGTCGTGCCACCGGTGCGGGCGCTGATGCGCCGGCAGCAGGAGGCCGTCGCCGCGCAGATCGAGGCGTCCAAGGCGGCCGAGCAGCGGCTGGCCACCGCCAACGAGAAGTACCGCAACGCGCTGGCCGACGCGCGTACCGAGGCGGCCAAGATCCGGGACTCGGCCCGTGAGGACGCCACCCGCATCGTCGAGGAGATGCGGGCGCAGGCCGAGCGCGAGGTCGAGCGGATCCGGCAGCGCGGCGAGGAGGACCTCGTCGCACAGCGGCAGCGCGTGATCGGCGAGCTGCACCGGCGGATCGGTGAGCTGGCCGTGGACCTGGCCGGCGAGCTCGTGTCGGAGCACCTGTCCGACCCGCGGCGCCGGTCGGCCACTGTGGACCGGCTGCTGGACGAACTGACCGCGATGTCTGGTGCCGCCGGTCCGTCCACATCGTCTTCGGCGGAGGGCTGAGATGCAGGCTGCCAGTAGGGAATCGCTCGCCGCGGCGACCGGGAGGCTGGACGACGTCGTCGCCGGCGCGGACGCCGACCAGGTGCGCGTGCTCGGCGACGAGCTGTTCGCCGTGCTGGACCTGTTGCAGCGCGAACGCGTGCTGCGCCGGCACCTGACCGATCCCGCGACACCCGAGGACGCGCGGGAACGCCTGGCACGCGGCCTGCTCGACGGCAAGGTCTCCGGGCCCACCGTGGACGTCGTCGCCGGTCTGGCACGGGGCCGCTGGTCGGTGCCGGTCGATCTGCTGGACGCGCTGGAGACGCTGGCCCGTCGCGCGGTGCTGGTGCAGGCCGAGCGGGACGGCGTGCTGGAGGACGTCGAGGACGAGCTGTTCCGGTTCAGCCGCATCCTGGAGGCGCAACGGCGGCTGCGTGGCCTGCTCGCGGACGAGACCGCGCCGGTCGACGGCCGGATCGCGCTGCTGGACGGGTTGCTCGCCGGCAAGGTGACACCGGTGACCCGGCAGTTGCTGGAGCACGCGGTCCGGGTGCCGCGCGGACGTAGCCTGGAGTTCGTGGTCGCCAAGCTCGCCGAGCTGGCGGCGGCGCTGCGGGGCCGTTCGGTGGCCAGGGTGACCGCGGCCGCGCCGCTGACCGACGAGCAGGAGAGCCGGCTGGCGCAGGTCCTGTCGACCGTCTTCGGTCGCTCGGTGTCCGTCCAGGTCGAGCTCGATCCGGACCTGTTGGGCGGCCTGGTGATCCGGGTGGGCGACGAGGTGATCGACGGCAGCGTCGCGGCGCGGTTGGCCAGGGCGCGCCAGGAACTGCCCGGATAGCCCGGGCCCAAGACACGTGAATCAGATGATCGAGAGCAGGGAATAGCCATGGCGGAGCTGACGATCTCGTCCGACGAGATCCGGAGCGCGATCGAGAACTACGTCACGACGTTCTCGCCCGAGACCACTCGCGAAGAGGTCGGCATCGTGTCCGACACCGGCGACGGTATCGCGCACGTCGAGGGGCTGCCCTCGGTGATGGCCCAGGAACTGCTGGAGTTTCCCGGCGGGGTGCTCGGGGTGGCGCAGAACCTGGACACGCGTGAGATCGGTGCCGTCATCCTGGGTGACTACGAGCACATCGAGGAGGGCCAGGAGGTCCGCCGCACCGGCCGGGTGCTCTCGGTGCCGGTCGGCGACGGCTTCCTCGGCCGCGTGATCGACCCACTGGGCAACCCGATCGACGGCCTCGGTGACATCGTCGCCGAGGACACCCGCATGCTGGAGCTCCAGGCGCCGTCGGTGATGAACCGGCAGCCGGTGAAGGAGCCGCTGCAGACCGGTATCAAGGCCATCGACTCGATGACCCCGATCGGCCGCGGCCAGCGCCAGCTGATCATCGGCGACCGCAAGACCGGCAAGACCGCGGTGTGCGTCGACACGATCCTCAACCAGAAGCAGAACTGGGCCAGCGGCGACCCGAAGCAGCAGGTGCGCTGCGTGTACGTCGCGATCGGTCAGAAGGGCTCGACGATCGCCGGTGTGAAGACCGCGCTCGCCGAGGCCGGTGCGATGGACTACACGACCATCGTCGCGGCGCCCGCGTCCGACTCGGCCGGCTTCAAGTGGCTGGCGCCCTACACCGGTTCCGCGATCGCGCAGCACTGGATGTACCAGGGCAAGCACGTGCTGATCGTGTTCGACGACCTGACCAAGCAGGCCGAGGCGTACCGCGCGATGTCGCTGCTGCTGCGCCGCCCGCCGGGCCGCGAGGCGTACCCGGGTGACGTCTTCTACCTGCACAGCCGTCTGCTCGAGCGTTGCGCGAAGCTGTCCGACGAGCTCGGCGCGGGCTCGATGACCGGTCTGCCGATCATCGAGACCAAGGCCAACGACGTCTCGGCGTTCATCCCGACCAACGTCATCTCGATCACCGACGGCCAGATCTTCCTGCAGTCGGACCTGTTCAACGCCAACATCCGGCCGGCCATCGACGTCGGTATCTCGGTCTCCCGGGTCGGCGGCGCCGCGCAGGTCAAGGGCATGAAGAACGTGTCCGGCTCGCTGAAGATCGACCTGGCCCAGTTCCGGGCGATGGAGGCGTTCGCGATGTTCGCGTCCGACCTCGACGCCACCTCCCGCCGGCAGCTCGACCGCGGTCAGCGGCTCGTCCAGCTGCTGCGTCAGCCGCAGTACTCGCCGTACCCGGTGGAGGACCAGATCGTCTCCATCTGGGCCGGTA
>Ga0207664_10000746_pt1 | contig 22125 bp, 23 predicted proteins | sample LARL83metaG_FD_184349 | JGI IMG/M metagenome (GOLD analysis project Ga0207664, IMG submission 184349) | Corn, switchgrass and miscanthus rhizosphere microbial communities from Kellogg Biological Station, Michigan, USA - LAR L8-3 metaG... | ecosystem: Host-associated > Plants > Roots >... | reverse complement strand
ACTTTTTGAATCAATTGCCGCCGCCGCAGCGGTCCGTCCTGCTGTTGCATTTTGTCGAGGAATTCTCGCTGGAGGAAATCGCCGGCATCACCGGCGTTTCCATCGGCACCGTAAAATCACGGCTGCATTACGCAAAAAAATCGCTCAGGAAATTATTGGAGGCAAATCTGTGAAAACGCCCCGCGAACTATTGCTGAAACACCACCGGGAGGCCGAACCCAGGTTGGACGCAATCCGCCGGGACGCCCTCGCGATACTGGCGACGGCTCAGGCCGAAAGCACGCCCATGCAGTTCGTCGATTTTTTTCGCTCGCTGCGCTGGCATCTCGCGGGCCTGGCCGCCGTTTGGCTCTTCATCGCGATCCTTCACCTGGACACTGGCCATGCCCCGTTGATGGCGGCTTCCACGCCTCGCTCCAAAATTCCTCCGCCGCAAATCATCATGGCCGCGCTTCGAGAGAATCGCCGGCAACTTTTCGAAATGATCGAGCCGCATTCCGCAGACGCCGAGTCGCGCGGGTTTTTCGTCCCGAAGCCGCGTAGTGAAGCGCCCGCCGAGACGTTCATCGCCTGATTTATGAGTAACGATTCCGCCTCCAAAAAAACCGCGAACGTCGTCTGGCCTGGCCGCAAGCTCGCACTGCGCCGACTGTTGCTGATCGCCGCTGTTTTATTTCCCTGCACGTACTTGGCTGATGCTTTGCTCGTAAAAAATTGGGACATCCTGGAAAACCGCGATGCGGAATCCTTCCGTCATCTTCGTGAAGCCGGAACGGCGTTTGTCGCGGGGGTGGCTGTGGTGTTTTTGCTCAGCCTGCTCCCGCAATCGCAACGAGTTTTGCGATGGCGCCCCAACCCGCGCGCAATGCGCCGCGGCCTGATCGCGATCGCGTGGTTGGTCACGGTCATTGCGCTTTTTTACGGCGAAGAAGACTGGCGCGGACGGCATGCTTGGAACAAATATGGCAATGCCTTGACCGCGCAAGGCGAGCAGCTGGATTTCAGGGCATTCGTTCCCAAAACTATTCCTGACGCGGAAAATTTCGCTGCTATACCCGAGATCAAATCGTGGTTTGATCGTGGTCATTCGAACTCCTGGTCGGCGGACAAATTTGCGCTGGCCAGCACCAGCGTTTCCGACGAGGCCGGCGAGCTGCCACGGCACATTACCGATTTGGTCGCCTGGCAAATGGCTTTCAACGCGACACGGACCGGCCGCACCGATCATCATCCGACCAACAATTTTCGCTCCGGAAAGCTCGATTTGGATTCGCGCGCCCAGGCGGCACCGGCGGTTCTGGAGGATTTAGAACCCCTCGAATCCATGCTGGAACAATTCCGAGCCGCGAGTAGCCGGCCGGAGTCGCGGTATCCGGTCGTTTACGATTTGAACAATCCCTGGGGCATCCTGCTGCCGCATCTGGCCAACATCAAAGCGGTTTGCCTGCGGCTGGACCTGCGCGCCTGCGCCGAGCTGGCCGCCGGCCAAAGCGACCGCGCGTTGGAAGACGTCAAGTTGGAGCTGCGCATGGGCGATTCATTAAATCAGGAACCTTTTCTGATTTCCTATCTGGTCCGTCTCGCCGTTTTTCATATCGAAGTCCACTCGGTGTGGGAAGGGTTGGCGGAGCATCGCTGGTCCGACGCCCAGCTGAAAGAGCTGCAGCAGAGCCTCGCGCGTTATGATTTCATCGCCGACATGAAACCGCCGTTCGATGGCGAACGTGCGGCGGGAATTTTGACTGCGGATCTTCTGGCCGATGGGCGATATACCTTCAATTTGCTGACGGACGACCGTGGTTCGGGCGCCTCCGCTGCCGACGCGTTTGGCCGAATCATGCCGCGCGGCTGGTTTGATTTGGAAAAGCTGAATTACTGCCGGCTGTTCAATTTGCAATTGGACGGTTCTTTTGACGCCCAAAAAAAGAGAGTGTTCCCCAGCCGGCTCGCTTCCAACGCAAAAGCTTTGGATCAGGCATTTGCCGGCCGTAATCCGGTAACCACGATATTGATCCGCCATCAGCTGCTGGCGGCCGTCATGCTGCCGGCACTGGGAAAAGTGTCGCAAAAAGGAGCTTTCGGTCAGGTCGCCGCGGACGAAACGGTGCTCGCCTGTGCGCTCGAACGCCATCGCCTCGCCCGCGGGCAATACCCTGACAGCCTCGACGCCTTGTCGCCCGAATTTATTTCCGCGCCGCCGCAGGACGTCATTTCGGGCGAACCCTATAAATACCATCGCACCGGAAATAGTTTCACGCTTTACTCGATCGGTTGGAATGAAGAGGACGACGGCGGCCATGTTGCCCTGAAAGGGAAATCCCATGACCTCACGGAAGGCGATTGGGTTTGGGAGTATCCGGAAAAGTGACGGAGCGCGAAGGTCATTCCTTTGCTCGGCCCCCCAGTTTCCTCCTTCTCTCTATGCAGCCCCCGCTTCCTCCTGTTAAGAGCCTTTCTTTGCTTTAAAATCCTAGACAAATCGCCGGGCGGGGCGCGTCATTGGTGAAGAAGCAATGCCGGCTGTGCCCGACCTTGAACGATTATACGATGAACACGCCCAGGCGCTGTTCGCGTTCCTGCTCAATTTCACCCGCGACGAAAACGACACGCGCGATCTGCTTCAGGAAATTTTTACGCGCCTCGCGCGGGAATCTCAGCTTCTGCGCGACGCCCGCGATGAACGCGCTTTTCTGATCCGTCTGGCGCACAATTCGGCCATCGACCTCATGCGCCGTCGCGGCACACGGCAGAAATATCACGACCAGTTCGCCGAGCAATTATGCTCCATCTTCGCAGCTGACGAAAACCCGGACGTAACAGCCTTTCGCGAATCGCTTTCCCGCGCGCTGGCTGAACTGCCCGCCGACCAGCGCGTCGTGGTCCATCTGAAACTGTGGGAAAACCTGACCTTCGATCAGATTGCCACTGCCCTTGATATTTCACCCAACACCGCGGCCAGCCGCTATCGCTACGGCATAGACAAAATGCGTGAGCGGCTGCGTCCTTTATACGAAGAAATAAAATGAACCCGGACGAATTTGAGAAACGGCTTCAACGCCAGCCCCTGCGCCAAATCCCAGGGGAATGGCGCCAAGAAATCTTGAAAGGCGCGACGTCCATTCGTCACTCCTCACCCGTCACTCGCCACTCCTTTCTCACAACTCTCAATCATCAACTCTCAACCATTTTCTGGCCTAATCCCAAAGCCTGGGCGGGATTGGCCGCCGTTTGGGTAGTCATTTTCGCGCTGCACTTTGGCGCCCGTGATTCCGCGCCCATATTGGCGACCGTTTCCTCCCCTTCGGAAACGGTTGCGGCGCTGAAAGACCAACAAAAAATCCTCGCAGAACTCATTGGCACCGCTGAGCCGCGCGAGCTGGAAAAACCGAGGCGGTTGCCCGCGCAACCGCACAGCGAACGGCGCACGCTGACCTCCATGGCCTGAGTATGACTGACGAACCAAAAAGCTTTTGGAGACGTTGCGCTCGCCGCCTTCTTTTTGCTGGCGCCTGCGCGGTGACATTGGTCGCGCTTTTTTATGCCGAGGAGGATTGGCGCGGCAAACGCGTGTGGGAACAATGCAAGCACGATCTGGAAGCCAAGGGCATCGCGCTGGATTGGGATAAATACATTCCTCCCGCAGTGCCGGATGATCAGAATTTTTTTAAAGCCCCCAAAATGCAGCAGTGGTTTGTCAAAACGGATAGCCAAAACGGTCAATCCAATGAATTAACTGGGGGCCTGCAAACGTTTAAACCCGTTTTTGCCAGCGATTCCAACCCCATCAATACGGAGGCCGAGGCCCGTGACTATCTCGCGCTGAGTGACCAATTCACTTCGGATTTCAACCTCATCCGTGAGGCGCTGAAACGTCCTTATGCGCGCATGGACGGTGATTACTCACAGATGCCTACCTTGCCGCGCCCCGATTTCGTCGCTATCCGCAGCGTGGTCCGCGTGCTGGCCGAACGGGCGCACTGTTATTTTATTCTTCATCAGCCGGATAAAGCGCTGTCTGAACTCGCCCTCCTTAACGACCTGCGCCGGATGCTCAACGGCGCGCCCACCGGCAAGCCGATGACTCTGGTTGCAGCGATGATCAACGTAGCGGTCGCCGGCTTGTACGCGGAGGTCATCGAGGATGGGTTTCGCTTGCACGCCTTTCAGGAGCCACAACTGGTCGCCTTGCAGGAGCAGCTCAAAGAGATTCATCTGGTGCCTCCCGTGGTCGAGGCTTTCGATACGGAGCCTGCGGCCTCCTGTCGCTCATTTCAGACAGTGACCACCACTGCAGACATGCTCTCCGTGTTCCATCGTCAAAATTCGGGAATTCTCCTCGCCTTTGTGCCACGGGGCTGGATTTACCAGAACCTGGTCAATGTCGTTCGGGCAGCTCGATTTCAACTAGATAGTTTTGATCCGGTCCACGACTCCGTTTCTCCGAGCGTGTGCAAGGAAAGAGCGCATCAGCTTGACAAATTTCTCAGCGGAAAATCGCCGTTTAAAATTTTTGCCGCAATTGCCACGCCGAATTTTCTCAAAGCAGTCGAAACCACCGCGCGCAATCAAAATTTCGTGAACGAAGCCCTCGTTGCCTGCGCGCTCGAACGTTACCACCTTGCTCACGGTGAATACCCCGAATCTCTCGATGCGCTCGTTCCGCTATACCTCGACAAATTGCCGCATGACATCATTGGCGGCCAACCCTTGAAATACCGCCGCACCGGGAATGCCTTCCTCCTCTACTCCATTGGCTGGAACGAAACGGACGACGGCGGAATTGCTGCGCTGAGGAGGGATGGCCAACCTGACCCGGACAACGGCGATTGGGTGTGGAAATATTCGGCAAAGTAAATTTGCGATTTCTAATTTTTGATTTACGAGTAGGGATGCCCTTCGCGCGTCAATCGTATATCATCTATCGCAAATCATGAAAGCCATCCAACTGGTTGCCCACGGCGCGCCGGGGAAATTCGAGCTGCGCGATTTGCCGGACCCGCACCCCGCTGCCGGTGAAGTCGTTGTGCAGGTGCAAACCTGCGGCCTCAACCATCTCGACCTTTGGCTCGAAGAAGCGGGCCTGCCAATGCCCGTGAAACTCCCGCGCACACCCGGTGGCGAAATTGCCGGTAACCTCGTGGAACTTGGCGCACAGGTGGCGGATTGGAAAATCGGCGATCGCGTCGCCGTGCAATCGAATATTTTCTGCGGCGAATGCGAATTTTGCCAGCGCGGCGAAGAATCGCTCTGCTTGCGGGGCGAGATTTTGGGCGTCCAGCGCGACGGCGGTTTTGCCGAAAAAGTGGTTGTGCCCACGCGCGCGCTCGTAAGCTTGCCGGATGCCGTGGACTTTGACGCTTCGGCCGCCCTGACGCTTGCCGGCAGCACCGCCATGCACATGCTCACCGACCGCGCCCAGGTGAAACCCGGCGATTGGGTGCTCGCCATCGGCGGCGCGAGCGGCGTCGGTTCAGCGGCAATCCAGATCGCCAAAGAGCTTGGCGCCCGCGTCATCAGCACCGGTTCCACTGAAGCCAAGCGCGCCCTGGCGAGCCACCTCGGCGCCGAATTTGTCATGGATTCCAACGACCCGCAATGGCCGTCTGAAATTCGCAAAATTACGAATAAGCACGGCGTCGATTTGGTGGTCGAACACGTCGGCGGCGAGGTGCTGGGAAAATGTTTCGATTGCCTCGCGCGCGGAGGAACCGTCGTGACCTGCGGCGCCACCGCCGGCCGCGAGGTGCCGCTGAACCTATGGCCGTTCTTTGTAAAACAACACCGTCTCATTGGCAGTTACGGTCGCAACCGCGCCGACCTCAACGCCACGCTCGAATGGGCCGCCGCCGGAAAGTTGAAGCCGGTGATCGATTCCATCTTTCCCCTCGATCAAACCGCCGCCGCCTTTGCCAAACTGCGCTCGCGCGATTTTCTCGGCAAGGTCCTCGTCGAACCCTTCGAGCCCGAATCGGAATCCGACTAAAAATTCGACAGAAGGTAACTAAGAAAACGAAGAGTTTTCGAGAAAAGGTCAAAACTTCGTTCTCTTCGTTTCCTTCTGTTCAAGTCATGTCTTGCCATTTTTTCCTGCTGTTTTTCGGTTGCCAATCCATACTTTGCGATGCAAAGTAAATCCATGGAAACCGATTGGGCGGCGGAACATTTGCAAACCATTCGCACGCTGATGGAGCGTTCGGCGGTTTACCGGCGAGCGCTGGCTCCTATTCTGTTATTTGCGGGAGTTCTTGGCATCATCGGCTCACTGGTTGGTTCGTTTCTTGACCTGGATTCTGTACGCTCGTTCGCAAGCATGTGGTTGGCGACGGCCGTGGTCACGATCGGGGGGGCTTTCTTTATTGCCCGCCGCCAGGCTTTTAAAGATCGCGAGCCATTTTGGTCGCCCCCGACGCGCCGGATAGCGGTGGCCCTGGCGCCGCCGCTGACCGTCGGCATGTTGCTGGGCTTTATTTTTGCCTTGGAAAACGCGCCGGAGCTCTTTGGCCCCTTAGTTTTTATTTGGGCTTTTTTTTACGGCTGCGCCGTCCACTCGGCCGGATTTTTTATTTCTCGCGGAATGCGCTTATTCGGCTGGGTTTTTATCGTTTCAGCCGGTGTATTGAGTTTTCTTCATGAGCACCGCGGCTTGATGATAAACCCTGACGCCCTCATGGGATTTTTCTTCGGGGGGCTTCATCTTGCCTACGGCATTTATCTTTATATCACGGAGAAAGGAAAGAATGCGGCGTGAATCCGGAAGCATTTCTCCAGCTCGATCGCGTGATTCACGAGAAAGGGCGGCTGGCCATCATGTCCATGCTCGCCGCCTCGCCCGAATTGTCGTTCACCGAACTTCGCGATGCCCTCGGCATGACCGACGGCAACCTTACCACTCACATTCGCACGTTGCAGGAATCCGGATACATTTCCGTGGCGAAATCCTACCAGAACAATCGCCCGCTCACGACCTGCTCGCTCACCACGCAGGGCCGCAAAGCCTTTGCCGATTACGTTGACCTGCTGGAAAAAATCGTCCAGCAAACAAGGAAATTGAAATAATTTGAAAACTTTTGAACAAATAAGAACCCGCGCCGTCTCTTACTTTGTGATACAAAGTGAATATGAGAAGGAATTGAGGAAGTTTGCGGTAGCCGCCGACGTGAGGAGGCGGATTCACAGCTCTCCCCTCAATCCGCCTCCTCACGTCGGCGGCTACGTTGAACTGGTATGAAAATCATTCGAGCAGAACATCTGGGGATGTGTTTCGGGGTGAAGGACGCCATCGCCCTTGCATTGGAAACCGCGCGCCAGGAGCCGCTCACCATTCTCGGCGACCTGGTGCATAACGAAAACGTTTTGGCCGGACTCAAAGCCAGGGGGGTGGTCATCGAGCAGCAAGCCGAGAAGGTGAACACGCAAACGGTGATGGTCACGGCTCACGGGGCATCCGAGCGCGCGCTCATGCGAACGCGCGCGCTCGGATTGCACGTGCTGGAAGCCACCTGCCCACTGGTGCGCGTGGCGCATCAAGCCGTCACCAAGCTCGCGCGCGAAGGATATTACCCAGTCGTCGTCGGCAAGCGCGACCACGTCGAGGTGCGCGGCCTCACCGAAGATCTCGCCGAGTTCGATGTCGTGCTATCGGAATCGGACGTTCAAGCCGTGAAAGAGCACCCGCGTTTCGGCGTCGCCGCGCAAACCACGCAGCCGATTGAAAAAGTGCGCCTGCTCGTGAATTCGTTGCGCCGTCGCTTTCCCAATTCCGAAGTCCGCTTCATCGACACCGTTTGCCGCCCCACCAAGCAGCGCCAGCACGCCGCCGTGGAACTCGCCCAGCAATGCGATGTGGTCATCGTCATCGGCGGCGCACACAGCAACAACACACGCGAACTTGTGGAGACCTGCAGCCGTTATTGCGAGCGCGTGCATCATGTGCAAACGGCCGAGGATTTACGATCCGACTGGCTGGAAGGTGCCCAGACCTTGGGCCTTACCGCCGGCACCTCCACGCCCGACGACGTCATTAATCGCATCGAGCAGAGCATTCAGGAAATGGCGGCGCGGCTCGCGGAACATTGCTCCCGGACCTTGTAGACAAAATCAAAATCACGAAGGAGGATTATGAGACTGAATTGGTTCAAACAATGGGGTTGGTTGTATTTGCCGGCATCGGCGCCGGGCGCAATCATTTTTCTCGCCATGCTCGCACTTTGCATATCGGTGTTTATCGCGATCGATCGCCATTCGCATTCCGTCAGCGACACGCTTTACGGAATCTTCCCATTTTTCGCCTGCGCCTTTCTTTTGTGGGATTGGATCGGCGCGAGAACGAGCAACTGACTGTCGATAACGTCCTGACCGCGCGTCAATCGTCATTCGCAACCGTAAATAAAATGAAAATCAAACCTGGTCTTTTCTCCCGCTGGAGCGTTGTTGTTATTTACGCCATCGCGATGGCCTGGGTTGAATCCGCCGTGGTCTATTACCTGCGCACGATGATCGACCGCGTCGATCCCTATCAATCCAATCCATTGCCAATCGTTGGCGGATTCGGACCGGTGGAAATGATCCGCGAAGCCGCCACGATGGTCATGCTCCTCACCGTCGGCATGCTCGCCGGACGCAACTGGCGCGCGCGGCTCGGCTACTCAGCCATCGCGTTCGGCGTCTGGGACATTTTTTATTACGTGTTCCTCAAAGCCATTTGCGGCTGGCCGCATTCGCTGGCGGATTGGGACATTTTATTCCTGCTGCCGCTGCCTTGGTGGGGGCCGGTCTGGGCGCCGATGGCCATCGCGCTGCTGATGATTATTTGGGGAACGCTGGCCAGTCAGTTTGAAACCGCGGGTTCCATTCGCCCCTTGCGCCGCCTGTGGCTGCTGAATTTTTCCGGAATCACCCTCGCGCTCTACGTGTTCATGGCCGATTGCCTGCACGCGCGCGGTGGCGGCGTGGACGCCATCCGGATGGTGCTGCCCAAACAATTCAATGCGATGACCTTTTGCGCCGCGCTGGCTCTGATGGCCGCACCGGTCATTCATCTCGGGTGGAAAATGTGGTCGCCACGGTTAAAGAAAGCGGGTAGCGTCGATCTCGAAGAGAGGTTTTCATGCAAGGGCAGCCCACAAAATTAGCGGGCGCCGAACCGGCTCGCGCGCGAGCGCGGCTCAGCGTCTTATTGCGGGGCGAAGTCCACTCGCTCGAATCCTGGAGCGCGCAATGGAACGCGCCGCGGATTGCCCTCCACATCGGCATCATCATTGCCGGCGCGGGGCTTTACGGCGCGGCGATGGGATGGTGGCGCGATCCGCTGCAAGCCCTTTACACCGCCATCAAATTTCCGCTCATCATCCTGCTGACCGCCACCGCCAACGCGATGCTCAACGCCATGCTCGCGCCGCTCTTGGGGCTCAACATCCCCTTCCGGCAATCGTTCCTGGCAATACTCATGAGCTTCACCATTGCCGCCGCGATTCTCGGCTCCTTCGCGCCGCTCATGGCCTTCGTCATTTGGAATTCCCCGCCGATGTCGCCGAACTCGTGGGAATCCGCCGGGCCGTACAGCTTTATTCTGTTTACGTTCGTCATCGTGATCGCCTTTGCGGGCATTACGGCCAATCTGCGGCTGCTGCAATTGCTGCGGCACCTGGGCGGACGCAGCAGCGTCGCCTTCCGCGTTTTGCTGGCCTGGCTGGCGGGAAATCTTTTTTTCGGCTCGCAACTTTCCTGGATTCTGCGCCCGTTCATCGGCGCGCCCTCGCTGCCGGTGCAATTTCTCCGCGAGCACGCGTTCAAGGGGAATTTTTACGAGACCATTTTTCACACCGCCGTGCGCCTGTTTACTTTTGACTGAAGCGAAACATCAACTCACACAGTTATGAACGAATCGAATCCAACTCCGCCGCAGTTTCCGCCGCAGACACCACCCGTCCCGCCGCCGCCAGGCGCCCAATCGGTTCCGCCCATCCCCCCATCGCAACCCTTCGCCTCGATGCCACCGCGGTCCTCGCGGCCGCTGGGGGAAGATCCCGAGGAACGCGCCCCCATCAATAGCCCGATTACCGCCATCGAAGCCATCCTGCGCCAACCCCGGCGCGTGATGTATCAATTGCGCCAGCCCGGCGCCGGTGCGCTGATGTTTTATTTGATGGCCATCGCAATCATCTGCGCGCTGATCTACGGCCTCGTCGTCGGAACCTTTTCGCTCAAGGAACAGCTGTGGATTGCGCCCGTCAAAGTCGCCGGAGGCATGTTGGTCTCCGCGCTCATTTGCCTGCCCAGCCTCTACATCTTCGCCTGCCTGAGCGGTTCCCAGGCCCGGTTGGCGGAAATCTTTGGCCTGGTCATGGGCATGCTCATGTTGACCGCCATCCTGCTCATCGGCTTCGCGCGCCCGTGGCGTGGTTATTCGCAATCCACCGAATCGGTCAACTGGATGGGCACGCTGCATTTGATCTTCTGGTTCATCGCCGCCATTTTCGGCCTACGCTTCCTGAACAACGCCTTTTCGCATTCGCAGGCCAAATCCAACGCCGGCTTTAATACCTGGGTCGTCATCTTCATGCTCGTGGTCGTGCAAATGACCACTGCCCTGCGGCCCATCGTCGGAACCTCGGACACCTTTTTTCCCAAGGAGAAAAAATTCTTCCTGAGCTACTGGGCCGATTGCCTCCGGGAAGGCTCGGAGCGGAACTGGCCCCAAAACGGCCGCTGAATGAACTGCGCCGTGCGCCGATTAATTTTTGAAAGCCTTCCCCTATGAACCGACTCAAGCGAATTTTGATTTCGCTCCTGGTATTGATCGTCGCCGGCGCGATCTGGTTGCCGTGCCTGCATTTGGTTTTCGCCCGGCCGATTGCTGAATTTCGAAAAACCGAAGGGCTCTCGCCGAAAGCGCGGCAACTGGCGGCGCGGCATTTGCAGCTGTGGACCGATCCCGATTCGCGGCAAAAGGAATTGGACCGCATGCGGGCAAGCAACGCGGAATGGGATTTCATGGGACGCAGTTTTCTCGTGTGGTCGCTCGCGAACATGGGATTGCGCCAACCGGAATCGAAAGCGCTTTATCTCCAAACGATGGATAACATCATCGACGAAACCTTGCGGCTCGAAAAAGAGAAGGGCATGTATCACTTTCTCATGCCCTACGCCACCGCGGGAAAATACCTGATGAAACCTGAACGCAGCCTTTTTCTCGATGGCGAAATCGCGATGATGCTGGCCTCGCGCCGGATGCTCGAGGGAAAAGCGGAGTATAAAACCTTGCTCACCGAGCGGATCGACATCATGACCGAGGAATTCAACCGCAGCCCGCACCTGCTCCTCGAAAGTTACCCGGACGAGTGCTGGATGTTCGATCATTGCGTCGCGCTCGATGCCTTCAGAATGGCCGATTACCTCGATGGCACCGATCATTCGAAATTGATTCACGATTGGATTGCCATGGCGAAGCAGAAACTCGTGGATTCGCAATCCGGTTTGTTGCTCGCCAGTTTTACAACGGATGATGTCCCCCTCGGCGGTCCGCAAGGTTCCACGCTTTGGATGGCTGCGCATTGTCTGCAGATTCTGGATCCCGAATTCGCCCGCGACCAGTATCAGCGCGCGCGCCGGCAATTGGGCGAAATCACGCTCGGGTTCGGCTACGCCCACGAATGGCCTGCCACCTGGACCGGTCCCGCCAATATCGATTCCGGGCCGATTTTTCCCGTGTTCAACATCAGCGCCGGCTCCAGCGGTATGGCGTTTATTGGCGCCAGCGCCTTTGGCGATCAAACCTTCCTTGAATCATTGACCGCGACTTTGGATTTTGCGGCCTTTCCATCAAAAAAGTCCGGTCGGCTGAAATATTGCGCGAGCAATCAGGTGGGCGACGCCGCCTTTCTTTACGCGGCCACGCTTGGGCCGTTGTGGCAGAAAATCGAAGCAGGGACAGAGCCATGAGCAAATTCTTTTCCCGACGTTCGAAATCGAAAGGCCCATTGCCGTCGCCTGGATATTTCCTGGAATGGGCCGCTTTCCTGACGGTTCTCTTCATCCTCGCGAACCTCGCCGGCCTGCGCGAATTCACCAGCGTGCTGAACGGCACCATCGGCTCAACCAGCCTTGATTGGCAAACCGCCGCGTTTCTGGGCGCCGTTTACGTGCTCATTTACCTCGCATTTGTGATTTTCGTTCCGGTTTTGATTTTTGGGGCGTTGATTCTAAAAATTGGCAGGCGCGTCGCGGCAAAGAAAGGCGTCATGGATGAACCGGGAGCAAAAATTGCAATGGATTAAACGGCTGACGTGCCTGTTCATCATCGGCCTCGTCGTTGGCGGCGCTACGGCCATTCCACTGCGATGGGAAGTGGATACTGCCGCGAAACTGTTAGGCCCGCCGGATTTGCTGCACGGAGCGAGCGCGGGTGGGCTAAGGTTTTGGATTTGGAAAGTCCGCACCGGCTTGAATAATACCGACACGCTTTACCCCTTCATGGCTTACGGCACCGATTGGCTGGCCTTCGGGCATTTCGTCATCGCCATCGCGTTCATCGGCGCGCTACGCGACCCGGTGCGCAATCGCTGGCTGTACCTCTTCGGCATGATTTCCTGTGGGCTGGTGATTCCCTACGCGATGATCTTTGGCGCCGCGCGCGGCATCCCGATTTATTGGCGCCTGATAGATTGTTCCTTTGGCGTGTTCGGTTTCCTCCCAATCTGGTTCTGCTGGAGGTGGACGGGAGAACTGGAAAAGGCAGGAATACGGGCGTGACAATTCAGAACTGTGAATTTGCTCCACTACAAAACCAATTCCCCAAACGTTGGCTCATTCGGATTTCTTTCGGATTTCGGATTTCGGTCTTCGGATTTTCATCTCTGCTCATCCCACCTCGCACTCCAGTGCTGACATGTGCCGTTATTCCGTGTTTCATTCCGCAAATGGCGAGCACGCAAAACGAATTGCTGACCGATTTGCTGAAAGCGGTCTCGCGCTCCTTTTATCTCACGCTGCGCGTCCTGCCCAAATCCATCCGCCCCCAAATCGGCCTTGCCTATTTGCTCGCGCGCACCACCGACACCATCGCGGATACCGAAATCGTTCCCCTCGAGCAACGATTGAAAATGTTGGAAGTCTTGCGCGACCGAATCCTGGGCGCGACCTCGTCTGCGCTCGATTTTGGCGAACTCGCCCGGCAACAGGGATTGCCCGCCGAGCGTGTCTTGCTGGAAAAATGCGAAGCCAGCCTCGCGCTCCTGCAAACGCAATCCGCCGTGGACCAAAAATTCATTCGCGAAGTCCTCGATACCATCACGAGCGGCCAGGAACTGGATTTGAAACGCTTCGGCGATCCGACCGCCAATAAAATCATCGCCCTCCAGACCGACGCCGAACTCGACGATTACACGTATCGCGTCGCCGGTTGCGTCGGCCGGTTCTGGACGAAGACTTGCCTTGCGCACCAATTTTCGACGCCCCAAACCGCTCAGCCATCGTTTGAAGAATTGGGTGTCCGCTTTGGCAAAGGCCTCCAGCTCGTAAACATTTTGCGGGACATCCCCGCGGATTTGGCGAAAGGCCGTTGTTACCTTCCATCCGAGAAACTCGCCGCCATCGGTTTGGCTCCCGCCGATTTATTGCGTCCGGAGAACGAACCCAAATTCCGCCCGCTCTACAATCATTACCTCGACCTCGCCGAATCTCACCTCGCTGCTGGCTGGGAATACACGAATTTAATCCCGTTCGGCCAGATGCGCGTCCGGCTCGCCTGCGCCTGGCCGATTTTGATCGGATTAAAAACCCTGGCCCGCCTGCGCTCGGGCAACGTCCTCGACGCGCGCCAGCGCATCAAGGTGAACCGCGCCGAGGTCCGGCAAATCATGATTCGTTCGGTGCTTTTTTACCCGTTTCCGGCCATTTGGCGGGGTTTGGGAACTCCAAAACCTGTTGCCACCGACCCGGTTTTATCGTAATTAAACTTTCCATGCAGATTGCACGACATCTTCTTTTAGCCTGCGCGGTCGCCACGTATCTCACTCCCACGTTGGCCCATGCGTACGACAACGAATCGCAAATCCGCGCGCGTCAGGCGTTGGAAGAGAAGATGAATCAATTGCAGGCGCAAACTCCTGAGACCAATTCGGCTCCGCCCACCGCCGTCACGCCGGAAGCCCAGCCCAAGCCGAAGCGTGCCAAAAAAGCAAAACCAGCCGCTCCGAAGCCGGAAGCGCCGGTGGTCAACCCAACGCCCGCCAGTCCGGCCGTCGAAACTCCGTCCGCGCAACCCGCCCCGGTGGGTTCCGCCGAGGACGAGAAACTGCGCGAAGCTTTGCACCAGAAGATGAGTGAACAGCCGGCCGTCTCGGCGACCACCAATGAAGCGCCGAAACACGCTCCCAAACCCAAGCGACGCGTGGAAAATCCCGCGCCTCCGGTGGTGAAAGCGGCCCCGAGCAAACCGGCCATGGAAAATCCGCCGATGCAACCCGCTCCCGCAGCAGCCATGCCTGAGCAGGCTCCCGCGACTCCAGCTGTTTCCGCCGAGGACGAAAAATTACGCGAGGCGTTGCATCAAAGAATGAGCGAGCAACCGGCCATCTCGACGACGACCAATGAAGCGCCGGCGCCAGCCGTCCAACCAAAGAAAACGAAGAAAGCGCCGCCCGTAGTCGCCAAAACTCCGCCAGCGCAGGAACAGAATCAAACGCCGGTGACACCCGCTCCGGCCCAGGCGCCGAGCGCAGCGTATTCGCCACTGCCGGCCCCATCCAACGTCCAAAGACCGGCCCTGCCGGCGATGCCAGCTCCGGCACCTACTGCGTCAACGGCTAAAAACCCGGCCCAGCCCTCCGTGACGTTGCCGCCGCTGAGCGGCCCTCCGTCATCGCTTTCCGCCGCCAAGCAGCAAAAGCTGGACGCGTTGCTCGAGCAATATCGCAACGATCAAATCACCCCGCAGCAATATCACGAACAACGGGCCAAGATCCTGGCCGAGCCGTAATCCCGCATTTCTCACAAGACCCGCCGAACAGCTCGTTCGGCGGGTTTTTTGTTTTAGCGCAGATTCTCCAACCTGCGCCTTTCCGGGACTTTCCAGGCCCAGGGATCATGTCCGCGTTTTCGAACCTTGAACTTTGGCCGGCGCACCCTAAACTGTCGTTTCATGCACGGTTTTCATTACCGCGGAAAAAAATTGTATTGTGAAGGCGTGGCCGTTGATTCGCTCGCGAAGAAATTCGGCACGCCGCTCTATGTCTATTCGCAAGGCACCCTGACCGACCATTTTCAAAAGCTGGACCGCGCCCTCGCGCCGCTGGACCATCTCGTGTGCTTCGCCATGAAGTCCAATTCGAACCTTGCCGTGCTGCGCGTCCTCGCGAACCTCGGCAGCGGATTCGACATCGTCAGCGGCGGCGAATTGCAGCGCGCAATGGCCGCCGGCGGCAATCCCCGCAAATGCATTTTTGCCGGCGTCGGCAAAACCGAGGAGGAAATTGAGTTTGCGCTGAAGCAGAACGTTTACTCCTTCAACGCCGAAAGCGAGCCGGAGTTGGAACGCATCAATCGCGTCGCCGCGCGCCTGAAAAAAGTCGCGCCGGTCGCCGTGCGGGTGAACCCGAATGTCGAGGCGCACACGCATTCCAAGATCACCACCGGCACCTACGAGAATAAATTCGGCATCGCCTTCGAAAAGGTCGAAGGCGTTTACGCGCGCGCTAGTAAATTGAAAAATCTGCGCCTGCGCGGCTTCCAAATGCACATCGGCTCCCAGATCACGGACGTGAATCCGTTCGAGGAAGCCGTAACCAAAGTGTTGCCGTTGGTAAAACGGCTGAAGGAAAAGCACGGCCTGGAATTTTTCAGCATCGGCGGCGGCCTGGGCATCGTTTACAAACCCGCGCTCGCCAGCGGCCCCGCGCAGTGGTGGAAATCCTCCACCCAGGCGAAGCATATTTTGACGCCGCAAAAATACGCCGACCGGCTCGTGCCGCTGCTCCAGCCGCTCGGTATGCGCATCCTGATGGAACCCGGACGCTTCATTTCCGGCAACGCGGGCATTCTGGTCACGCGCGTCGAATATGTGAAACGCACCGGCCGGAAAAATTTCCTTATCGTCGATGCCGCCATGAACGATTTGATTCGTCCGGCGTTTTATGAAGCCTATCACGAGATCGTCCCGCTCACGCATCGCAACGGCGGAATGATCAAGTCCGACGTTGTCGGCCCCATTTGCGAGTCGGGAGATTTCTTTGCCAAAGACCGTCCGCTGCCGAAGCTCGGCGAAGGCGATTACCTCGCCCTCTTGAGCGCCGGCGCCTACGGCTTTGTGATGGCCTCCACCTACAACACGCGCTCGCTCGCCGCCGAAGTGCTCGTAAACGGCAGGCAATCCGCCCTCGTGCGCGAACGCCAGCCCGTGCGGGAAATCTGGACCAACGAAAAAGTCGCGGCCTGGTTAAAGGTTTAGCAGCTAAAAGTAGCCGCCGAGGTAACGAGGCGGAAACTTGGCCGAATTCCTCCGAAAATCCGCCTCCTCACGTCGGCGGCTACATCCTCCTATTTGCCGAAGTAATTAAGCCATTGCCCTTCAGCCTGTTGCGTCAGATTTGAGCCTTTGGCTGCAAAAACTTTGTAACCTTCCGCCTGTTTTCCTTCTGTAAGGGAGTGAAGCCGCGTTGCGCTTGTGCAGCGTGGGATAGAGGAACAGAATCGAAAAGGCTGCTATGGAAAACGCAATTTTGGCCGAACCCACTTTGATCCCGCTCGTCGGCTTGGGATTTTTGATCCTCCTGATCTTTGCCTCTCTGATAGCGGTCGTGCTCTATTTAGTGTTTCGCAAATCCCGGGAAACACCATCGCCATCGTTGAGGGTTCCTCCAGTCGTTCCATCAACTCAGGTCATTCCGCGTAAATGCCCCCAATGCGGCGCGACTCTCAAAGCAGACGTCCCGGAAGGCCTGTGCCCCGCCTGTCTGTTGCAGCGCGGCATCGCCACTGAGGGCGGGGCGCCGCCCGGCACGCCGCCGTTCACGCCACCGCCGATGTTGGAACTCGCGAAACTGTTTCCGCAATTGGAGATTCTCGAACTCATCGGGCAGGGCGGCATGGGCGCTGTTTACAAAGCGCGCCAACCGGCGCTCGACCGTTTGGTGGCCTTAAAAATTCTCGCGCCCCGCTCCGGCGGCGACCTGGATTTCTCCGGCCGCTTCACCCGTGAGGCCCGCGCCCTGGCGCGATTGAGCCATCCGAACATCGTCGCAGTGTATGATTTTGGGCAAATCCAACGTAGCCGCCGACGTGAGGAAGCGGTCGGAGCGCCAACACAAGTTAATCCGCCTCCCAACGTCGGCGAGCGCGAAGAGAACGTCCTCAGCTATTTCATCATGGAGTACGTCGACGGCCCGAACCTCCGCCAGATTGAACAATCCGGCAAACTGACCCCGCGCGAAGCCCTGCAAATCATCCCGCAAATCTGCGCCGCGCTTCAGTTCGCGCACGATGAAGGCATCGTGCATCGCGACATCAAGCCCGAAAACGTTTTGCTCGATAAAAAAGGCCGCGTGAAAATCGCGGATTTCGGCCTCGCGAAAATTCTGGGCCAGGAAGCAGATTTCCGGCTGACCGGCGCGCGCGACGTCATGGGCACGCCCCATTACATGGCTCCGGAACAAGTCGAAAAGCCACAGGAGGTGGACCACCGGGCGGACATCTATTCGCTCGGTGTCGTTTTCTATGAAATGCTCACCGGCGAATTGCCGCTCGGTAAATTCGATCCCCCGTCGCACAAGGTGCGAATCGACGTGCGCCTCGACAACGTCGTCCTGCGTTCGCTCGCGAATAATCCCGACCGGCGTTACCAGCACGTGAGCGAAGTGAAAACGGAAGTGGAATCGATCGCGGAAACGCCGTCGGCAGCCGCGAAATCGGGCGCTCCGGTTCCGGCATCCTCGCCGAACCAACCCTTGGCTACCGGCCTCGGAATCGCCATTGGCGTATTCGCGGCCGTGGTGTTCATTGCATTTCTCGGGTTGTTAGCCGGCGTTGCCATCCCGAACTTCATCCGGGCGCGGCATCACGCGCAAGCGCTCGCGACTCAATCCACCGCCCTGCGCGCCCAGGCACAGCGAAATGAGGGCACGGCCGCTATCATCCACCTCCGCCGATTCACCGCGTTTTCACCCAATTCCCCTTCGTTGGATTACGCCGCCACGGTTCCGTCAGGGTACGAATTGCAGGCCACTGCAACTCCCGACGGCGTCGCGCACTGCTTTCAGATGCCTTCGCCTTCCGGGGAATATCATGTGTTCTGGAATTTTCCGTATGTCGCGGTTCACCCGCTCAGGCCTGAAGATTTCAAACGCGGCCAGCGGCTCCCGGCGCCCGCCCCGGCAAAGTTCGATTCGGTTGAACAACGCGAAGCCCAGCGCAAAGTTTTGGAAGCGCAGCTTCAAGCGCTGCAGGACCAGGGTCCCATTCCGGTGGTGCTCGGCGAACCGAAGGTAATGTTCTCGGTCACGAACGGCTCCGGAGAGATCTGGCAGGGATTTCTTGAATTGATCGCGGCCAAAACCAACGCACCCGCGCAAACCGTATCTTCGGTGCCGCCGCTGTTGCCGGCTCTCTCGGTCGGACTCCCACCCCCGCGCACCTTGCCTTCCAGGCAGCCCCATGTCGGCCAACTCTCAGTCGGCGCGCAGTCCCCCTCGCCTGAAGAACAAGTTCAAATAATCGAGCAAGAACGCAGGCGATTCCTCGACGGCAGGAATTCCGGCGCGATCGCGGCCCTGCCGCCGGGCATGCCTTCGACAACCATTGATCCTTCAACTGGCCTCCCTTTGCCGGCACAGAAACCAGGCGAGACTCCCTCCTTGGCCGCGCAACCTCCGGTGGTGGTCGAGACATTTCCGGTCTCCGGCGCGCGCGATGTCGCTCCCGGTGAAACGGAAATCCGCGTTCGCTTCAGCAAAACCATGGAAAACGGCTCCTGGAGTTGGTCCACTGCCTGGGAAAATTCCACGCCGGAATCCATCGGGTCGCCAGCCTATCTTGAGGGTGGCCGCACTTGTATTATGAAAGTTCGATTGGAGCCGGGAAAAACGTACGGCTGGTGGTTGAACTCGGATAATTTCCACAACTTCACGGATTCCTCCGGACGCCCGGCAATTCCCTATTTGTTGATCTTCCAGACCAAACCCAACTGAAAATGAAACCTATGAAAACGAAAGCATTGCTCGCAACCATTGCCGTCGGCGCCCTTTGCCAATTCGCGCCGCAAACCAGCCGCGCCCAGGACATCGATTCGTTCGCGCCGGTGGTCGTCAAAACGGTGCCCGAAGCCGGCACGAAAGACGTAGCGCCGGGAGAAATGGAAATCAAAGTGACTTTCAGCAAGGAAATGAGAGACGGCTCCTGGAGCTGGTCCACTGCCTGGAAGGATTCCACCCCGGAAACGATCGGCAAAATCCGATATGACACAGACCACAAAACCTGCATCATGAAAGTGAAACTGGAGCCGAACAAAACCTATGGTTTTTGGCTGAACAGCCAGAACTTTCATAACTTCCGGGATCAGCAAGGCCACAGCGCCGTGCCGTACCTGCTGACCTTTCAGACCAAAGCCGAGTAGAAGGCAGATCGGCGCCGTGCTTGCCTCCGGGCAAGCACGGATGGAAAAATCTTAAATCCTGAACTTCCGCGGATTGACAACTGAACCCCATTTGGCAGAATCACCGGCTCGCAGTATGGTTGGCTCGGCTGGTAGGTTACCCAAGTGGCCAACGGGGGCAGACTGTAAATCTGCTGGCTTACGCCTTCGATGGTTCGAATCCATCACCTACCACCATCTTCGATTGCCGCTTTGCATCCGGAAATTTCCAGCGCCGAGTCCTCAAGCATCCAAAACTTCGGTCAAGCAATTCGCATGGTTAACCCGCCGTCCACGGTGAAGGTCTCGCCCGTGATATATTCGTTTTTGGCGAGCAGGACGATGGCTTCGGCGACCTGCTCCGGCGTGCCTTCGCGGCGCAAAGGAATGCGTTGTTCGAGGTTTATTTTTTTCTGCTCCGGACTCATGGTCGCATGAAAAGCAGTCCGGATGATGCCTGGGGCCAGGCAATTGACGCGGATGTTATCCCCGGCGAACTCACGGGCCAAGGCGCGCGCAAATTGCGGCAAGGCGCCTTTCACGACCTGATAAGCCGGGTTGGTGGGGATGCCGCGAATACCCGCCACGGAAGAAATTAAAATAATCGCGCCTTCCTTCCTTGCCTGCATTGCGGGAATCACCGCGCGGCTCATGTGAAAAACCGCGTGCACGTGCAGGTCGAAGGCCGCGTTCCACGCTTCCGGCGAGAGATCAAATAATCCCCCGTTCACCGGCCCGCCCGCGCAATGGACCAGCACCCCGACATTGCCGAGCTTTAATTCCGCCTCTTTCACCGCGCGGATGGCTTCCGCTGGTTTGGCGCAATCAGCTTGGATAATTTCGCAGCGCCGTCCGGATTTTCGGATGGCCTCGCAGGTGGCGGTCGCATCCGCATCCCGGTTCCGGCTCACCAACGCCACGTGCGCGCCTTCCCGCGCCAGGGCGATGCCGGTGGCGGCGCCGATTCCCCGTGTGCCTCCTGTGACGAGCGCGATCTTATCCGCGAGTTGCATGAATCCTCTTGTTTAGGGGCCGGAAGGCGCGGCGTCAACTCGCGTTTCGCGGCAGGTGTCGATTTCCGTCCCATCGCTATCGCGAGAACGGCGTGAATTTCTGCCACCCGTGGATCAGTCGGCTTCCGTTCTCCTGTGACTCACCTTTCAATGCAGCGAGACATTCCCCCGCACGAACGTCACCGTGAAATATCCGTTTGTTTCAAAACCGGAAATTGGTGCCGCCGCAAAACCTGCTCCGCGATCTCATTATCCTCCATGCTCAAACCGACGATGGATTTTCCGTTGGGATGCGGGATAAATGAGTAAAGATAATTGATGTTCAATTCGGCTTCGAGCAATGCGGCAATCAGGCGATTTATTTCATCCGTTGAACTGACTTCAACGACCACCAAAGGGCTTTCGGTGAAGGCAAATCCCTCCTGCGCCAGCAGTTCGCGTGCTTTCTCCGGATCGTCCACCACCAGCCGGATAATCGAACTGTCCGTGGTGTCCAGGACCGTGAGCGCGAGCACATGAATGCTGTGCGTGCCCAAGAGCCGGACCAGTTCGTTTAAGTGCCCCAGCCGGTTCGGCGTGAACACCGAGAATTGTATGACCGCGCTCGTGCGCGGAGCCTTGATTGCGCTGGCTGCCATGGATTAACCTTCCACACTTTCCCGTCGCGCGCAGCAGGAAATTAAAACCAGCCGCCCGCCCACAAGGCGAACTGATTCGGCCGCTCGCGGGTCAAAACCCCTTGTTTTTGACGTCGAAGAGTGATAAGGAATCTTCATGCACAAAGGAAGACTGTCTCTCGTTATTTGCTCATTTGTTCTGATCGCGCTCCGGACCCATGCCGGTGAATTTCCGGATGAATGGACCTGGGACGACAAGCCCGGGCAGCGCGCCAGTCACGCCGCGCTGGAAGGCAAACCCATGCCGCCCTTGACTGTTTCGGGCTGGATGAACGGCGAGGTGACGCCCGAAGCCATGAAGGGCAAAGTCGTTGTTGTAGATTTTTATGCAACCTGGTGCGGGCCTTGCATGGCAGCCATACCGCACAACAATGAATTGCTCCAAAAATATCACGACAAAGGATTGGTCATCGTCGGAGTTTGCACTTCCGACCGAGGCCAGGAAAAGATGCCCGCGGTAGTCGCCGCCAAGGGCATCCAATATCCCACCGTGCGTGATCCGCAACTGGCGTCGGAAAAGGCCTGGGCGGTGCATTATTATCCAACGTACGCCGTGGTCGACCGCAAGGGAATCGTGCGCGCCATCGGCCTTCGGCCGAGCCACGTCGAAGCAGTGGTGAAAAAGCTGCTCGCGGAATAAGCCGTTGAATCAAGCCTTCGGGCCAATTCGAATCCGCCCCACGACAACCGCGCCTTCCTCGACCACGAGATTGGCGGCCTCCACATCGCCAAAGAAACGGGCGGTGGCTTTCAACACCACCGTTTCAGTCGCGACGATATTCGCAGCCAGTTCCCCGGCGATTTCCGCGGAGTT
>Ga0207664_10000745_pt1 | contig 22147 bp, 19 predicted proteins | sample LARL83metaG_FD_184349 | JGI IMG/M metagenome (GOLD analysis project Ga0207664, IMG submission 184349) | Corn, switchgrass and miscanthus rhizosphere microbial communities from Kellogg Biological Station, Michigan, USA - LAR L8-3 metaG... | ecosystem: Host-associated > Plants > Roots >... | reverse complement strand
TTCCCGATCGACATCTTCCAGACCGGCTCGGGCACCAGCACCAACATGAATGCGAACGAGGTGATCGCTCATCTGGCGGTGGCAGCGGGCGCCAGGGTGCACCCGAACGACCACGTCAATTACGGGCAGAGCTCGAACGACGTGATCCCCACCGCGATCCACGTCAGCGCCACGCTGACTACCAGCGAGCAGCTGCTGCCGGCGTTGAAGCATCTGAAGAAGGCCATCGACAGGCGTGCGCGCGAACTGAAGAACACGCCGAAAACCGGCCGCACGCATCTGATGGATGCGATGCCGATCACCTTCGGCCAGGAACTGTCCGGCTGGGCGGCGCAGATCGGTTCGGCGATCGAGCGCATCGAGGATGCGCTGAAACGCATGCGCCGGTTGCCGCTGGGAGGCACCGCCGTGGGCACCGGCATCAACGCCGATCCGAAGTTCGGCCCGGCGGTCGCGGCGCAGTTGAAGAGGCTGACGGGGGTGAAGTTCGAGTCGGCGGGAAATTATTTCGAAGGCATGGCGTCGCAGGACGCCGCGGTGGAGTTGTCCGGCACGCTGAAAACGCTGGCGGTGGCGCTGATGAAGATCGCCAACGACCTGCGCTGGATGAACTCGGGCCCGTTGGCCGGCCTGGGAGAGATCGAGTTGCCGGCCTTGCAGCCCGGTTCGTCGATCATGCCCGGCAAGGTGAACCCGGTGATTCCCGAGGCCACCGCGATGGTAGCCGCGCAGGTGATCGGCAACGATGCCTCGATCACCATCGCCGGCCAGTCCGGCAATTTTCAGCTCAACGTGATGCTGCCGCTGATCGCGCACAACCTGCTGCAGTCGATCGGCATCCTGGCCAACGTGAGCGTGCTGCTGGCCGACAAGGCCATCGCCGGCTTCAAGGTCAACAGGGAGCGCGTCAATCAGGCGCTGGCGATGAACCCGATTCTGGTCACCGCGTTGAATCCCGTGATCGGCTACGAGAAGGGCGCCGCCACCGCCAAGCAGGCGTACAAGGAGCGGCGGCCGATTCTCGATGTCGCGCTGGAAACCACCGGCTTGTCGAGAACCGAGCTGAAGGCCTTGCTCGATCCGATGACGTTGACGCGCGGCGGCATCCACGGCGAATAGACGGCTTCGCCTGGGTAGATGGCCTCATCCTTGAGGCCGTTCCCGACAGAGGCGGTTGCCGAAGCGGACCCGATGCTTCGGCGGACGGCTATCCGGGATCAGTCGGAAAATACGGCGAAGCCTTTCTTGCCGTCCTTGTCCTTCATGTCCTTGCCGCAATCGTCGACGTCCTTCTGCTGCATGGTCGCGTAAGGCCTGAACTCGGGCATCGCCGCGGCAAGTTTCTGCTGGCTGGACAGCAGGTCGGGCATGCGCTGGCACAGTTTCAGCGCTGCGGACTGGATCTTGTCGGTCTGTGGCTTGATGGCCGCTTCGATGTCCTTGTCGCTCTTGCCGGTAAGCGCGCCCCAGACCCCTTCCTTGGCGGCGTTGAGGCCCAGGTCGGCGCCCTGCGCGCCGATGTCCATGCCGGTTTCGGCGATACCGATGATCTGCTGGCGATAGTCCAGCAGCAGCGTCTGCTGCGCCGGCGTGGCGGGGACCTTCTTGCCGGCGATCAGCAAGTCGCCTTGCGGGGTGATCTCGGCCTTGGGTCGCGAATCGTTGTCGGTGCGCGAACTGTCGTTGATGTGAACGCTGCTCACGCTGATGTTCTTGGTGGCCAGTTCCTGTTTGGCCTTCTGCATCGCCTTGTGTATTTCGCCGGAGATGCCCGACGGGGTTTTTTCGCTGGCGTCATTGGCCGACTGCGCCGTGTTGTCGGCGGCACCCGCCTGGGAGTTGGGCTGGCCGGCCTGATTGCAGGCGGCCAGCGAGATCAGCAAGGGCAGGGCGAGAGTGCTGAGAATGAGCGGCTTCATGACGGTTCCTCCTTCTTTCAATTCAACCGGGAATGACGTTCTTGGGATGCGTCGCCTTCATGCCGACCGCGCGGGCGGCGCGCCTGAGGCGGAGCTTGCAATGCCTTCAACGGATGGGCCGCCGGAGCGGCCCATCCATCGCATGGCTCAGCTGTCGTCGCGCCAGCGGCGGAACCAGACGGCGCCGGCGAGCAGGCCCAGCCCGACCACCGCACCGATCCACAGGTTGGTGGAAGCCAGCAACTGGTAGGTGCTGCCCAGATCCATGAAGTCCAGGCTCGGATTGCCGGCAACGTCGTGTGCAATGGATCCGCCATGGCTGCCGAACAGGCTGCCGGTGCCGGGGAACGTGCTGAACAGGCCCCGCTGCACGACGTTGCTCCAGAACCAGGTCGCCGGCAGGTTGAACAGTCCCATGATGCCGAACCAGCTGATGATCAGGCCGCTCGCCACCGGCAGTGCCACCGCCCACAGGAAGGGCTTGTTGCGTGCCCAGGCCGAGCAGAGCAGTAGCCAGCCGACCGAAGGAAGCGCCCACAACACGTACAGCGGGATGTAGCCGACCAGGTTGAGCATCACCCGGAAGGGGTGGGCGAGTATCAACAGCTGCCACACGTTCACGCCGTGGAAGGACAGGGTCGTGGCCAGGATCAGCAACTGCAGCATGCCGACCACGATGCCGACGATCACCGCGACGATCGGGGCGAGCACGGTGGCGCTGATCACCTTCGACAACACGGTGCTGGTGTCGGAAATCGGCAGCGATTTCCAGAACAGGATGCTGCGGTCGCGGCGATCGTCATACAGGGCACCGAGGCAGTAGAAGAACACCACGAAGCCGAGCACCACGATGAGCAGTCCCATCGCCGAATACATGGCGATGTCCAGCGCCAGGCCGACCTTGCTCAGGTCGCCGGCGTCCATGTCGGCGATCACGCGCTGCAGGCCGCCGCTGGCGCCGAAGTTTATGCCGTGGCGGGCGCCGAGCACCTCGGCCGTGATGATGCCCATGATGTTCAGCAGCAGGAACACGCCGCCGGTGATGATGGGTGCCCAGAAGAAGCCGCCCCGGTGTTCCCAGAACTCGCGCTTCACAAGCCAATAGAAGGTTTTCATGCGTAGGTTCCCTTCATGGTGGCGACGAACAGGTCGCTGATGGATGGCCGGCGCGTTTCGCCCAGCTGCTCCAGCACCGCGCGGTCCGCGCCGTCAAACAGAAAAATGCTCTTGCCGAACACCTGGCGCTCGTCCAGCGGTTTCAGCTGGCGGGCGGCGTTGGCCTGATCGGCGTTGACCATGACCTCGATGAAACGGTCGCCGACGGCGTCCATGTCCGCATCCAGCACGATCTTGCCGTCGCGAATGAACATCAGGTCGGTGAGGATGTGTTCGACTTCTTCGACCTGGTGCGTGGTCACGATGATCGTCTTGTTCTCGTCGAAGTAGTCCTCCAGCAGGTTCTGGTAGAACTGCTTGCGATAGAGGATGTCCAGGCCCAGCGTGGGCTCGTCCAGGATCAGCAGCTTGGCGTCGATCGCCATCACCAGGGCCAGGTGCAGTTGCACGATCATGCCCTTGGACATCTGCCGCACGCGCTGGTTGGGCGTGAGCTTGGTGCGCGCCAGGAACGCCTCGCACTTGGCGCGATCGAAGCGCGGATGCACGTTGGCCACGAAATCGACCGCCTCGCGCACACGGATCCAGCGCGGCAGCACCGCCACGTCGGCGATGAAGCAGACTTCGCCCATCAGCTTGTCGCGTTGCTTGCGCGGATCGAAGCCGAGCACGTTGAGCGTCCCGGTGAAATCGGTAAGCCCGAGGATCGCCTTCAAGGCCGTGGTCTTGCCGGCACCGTTGGGACCGATCAAGCCGACGATGCGGCCGGGCGCGATCTGGAAGCTGACATTGTCCAGCGCCCGCGACGACTTGTACTGCTTGCTCAGGCCGCTGGCCGTGATCACCGCGCTCATGATGGCTCTCCGGTAGCGGACTGATCCTTGTCGGTCTGGGCCTCACGCAGCAGCGTCTTGAGATCCAGCCCCAACCGTTGCAGCCGTGCAAACAGCACCGGCCACTCTTCGCGCAAGAACCGCTCGCGTTCGGATTTCAGCAGCGCTTCACGAGCGCCTTCGATGACGAACATGCCCAGACCCCTCCGTTTTTCAACCAGTTGTTCGTCGACCAGTTCCTGATACGCCTTCGAAACGGTCAGCGGATTGATTTGATAATCCGCTGCCACCTGGCGTACCGACGGCAGCGGGTCGCCCTCGTTCAAGGCGCCGTCCAGGATCATCGCCACCACGCGTTGCTGCAGCTGGCGATAGATCGGGACGCTGTCGTTCCAGGTAATGGTCATGTTTATTCCTTGCTGATGCGGCCGAACTTGTTGCCGAACGAATAGTAGGGCATGGCCAATTGCGACCCGAGCAGGCTGAACTGGCTGGCGCTGCCGGCGTTGTCCATGCGGCCCATCGCGGGCACCGCGGTGACGCCCGTGGTACCGACGTCGGCGAGCAGGACGGCGGCGCGCATCTCGGCGGCGCTGGGGCGAACCACGACCGGCGCCAGTTCGGTGACCTTGACGGTGTGGGATTGCTGGGTCTTGTCCGCCGGTGCGGGCTGGGTGTCGACGTTGTAGGTGACGGCGCTCAGGCTGGCAAAGGTGAGCAGGACGGCGGCGACGCTGGCGATCAGGTTCTGCGCTTTCATGACGGGCCTCCTTGGTGACCTCGTTGGGTGGTGTTGTAGTGAACTATAACACCGACTTTCGAACCGTCAATAGGCAGAACGCGATTTCGCAACATGACTGATGGCCTAGGCGGATTGGCTGCCCCGCAGCCTGTGAGCTCCGATCCGGGCGGGCTTCCAGCCGGCGTCAGGTCAGCGTCTGGCCTGGCTTCAGGGCTGGACGACGCCCAAACGAAAGGCCGGCTTTGCAGCCGGCCTTCGGGTCCAATGGGTTTTTCCGATCAATCTTTGGCGGCGTACACCTGTTGGCCGCCGACCCAGGTCTGTAGCACCTTGGTGTTCCATATCTTGCTCGCGGGATCCTTGACGACGTCATGGTCGATCAGGATGAAATCGGCCCACTTGCCCGGTTCCAGCGTGCCCAGCCTTTTCTCGGCATGTTCGGCGTAGGCGGCGTCGAGCGTGAACGCGCGCAGCGCCTGGTCGAACGTCATGTCCTGGTCCGGATACCAGCCGCCTGGCGGCCGACCCTCATGATCCTCGCGGGTGACCGCGGAGTAGAGGCCGTAGAACGGATCGGGCGATTCCACCGGAAAGTCCGAGCCGCCCGCGACGATGGTGCCCTGCTTGAGGAAGCGCTGCCATGCGTAGGCGCCCTTGATGCGCTCATGCCCGATGCGGTCCTCCGCCATGTTCATGTCGGAAGTCGCATGGGTCGGCTGCATCGACGCGATCAGGTGCAGCGGCACGAAGCGCGGGATGTCCTCGAGCGAGACGATTTGCGCGTGCTCGACGCGGTTGCGCAGGGCGATGCCTTCAGGATGGATCTTGTACGCCGCCGCATAGCTGTCCAGCACTTCGCGGTTGGCGTGGTCGCCGATCGCATGGATGCCGACCTGGTAGCCCTTGCCGAGCGCCTTGCTGATCCTCGCCGTGAGTTCGGCAGGCTTGAGGAACAGCAGGCCGCTGTTGTGCGGATCGTCGGCGTAGGGCTTGAGCATCGCCGCGCCGCGGCTGCCCAGCGCGCCGTCGGCGTACAGCTTGACCGCACGCACGGTAAGGAAATCGTTGCCGTAACCGATCAGCGGGCCGCCCTTGCTGATCGCGTCGAAGTCGTCGCCGGTGCCATGGATCATCGCGTAGATGCGCGCGGTGAGCTTGTGCTGGTCGGCGTAGCGGCGATAGAGCTTGTAGTTGTCCAGGTCGATGCCCGCATCGCTGACGCCGGTGAGGCCGACCTTGGCCATCTCGGCCAGTGCCGTATCCAGTGCGGCGACCTTCTGCCGCGGGGTGGGCGCGGGCACTACGGCATAGATCAGGTCGGTGGCGCCATCGACGAAAACCCCGTTCGGTTTGCCGTCGGCGTCACGTTCGATGCGCCCGCCGGCCGGATCCTTGGTGGCCTTGGTGATGCCGGCCAGCTTCATCGCCGCGGTATTGGCCCAGCCGGCGTGGCCGTCGACGCGGCTAAGCCATACCGGGCGGTCGGAAGCCGCGGTGTCGAGTTCCTTTGCGGTGGGGAAGCGGCCGAGCTTCCAGATTTCCTGGTTCCAGCCGCTGCCGATGATCCATTTGTCGTCGGGGTGTGCCGCTGCGTAGGCTTTCACCTTGGCCAGCGCCTCGTCCAGCGTGCGCGTGCCGACAAGGTCGACATTGTTGCGCGCGTAGCCCAGCTCCAGCACGTGGCCATGGGCGTCGATCAGGCCGGGCAGCAGCGTCTTGCCGTGGCCGTCGATCACCTTGGCGTTGCCGGCGCGCTTGGCCAGATCCGCACTGTTGCCGGTGCCGACCACCTTGCCTTGGTCGATCAGCAATGCCTGGAAATGCTGCAATTTTCCCTGGCTGTCCAGCGTGTAGCCATTGACGTTGTTCAACAGCAGGTCGGCGGCCTGTACGGCCGGCGCCAACGCCAGCCAGGCAAGCAACGATAAGCATAGCGAACGGTTCATGCACGGATTCCCGGATGCCAGGTGAATCCACAGTGTGTCGGCGCGCGCTCGTTTTTTCCACCATGAACTTTCGAAACGAGAACGCCCGCCTCGCAAGGAGACGGGCGTTCGACCGCGCGAAAGGCTCAGGCTGCCTTGGCGAGCAGAGTGCCGATGCTGCTGCGTGCCGATTTCAGCGCCGCGGTTTTCTGCTCTTCGCCAACGGCGATGCCTTCGGCCCGAACGAACTCGATGTCGCCGATGCCGATGAAGCCGAATGCCGCGCGCAGGTAGGGCTCCTGAAAATCCATCGCAGCGGCCGGCGTGCCCTTGCCATAGAAGCCGCCGCGGCTGGAGGCGACGATCACCCGCTTGCCGCCGGCCAGGCCCTCGGGGCCGTTCGCGGTATAGCGAAAGGTCTTGCCGGCTACCAGCACGCGGTCGATCCATGCCTTGAGCTGGCTGGAAATGGCGAAGTTGTACATCGGCGCGCCGATCACCACGATGTCGGCCGCGAGGAATTCCTCCAGCATCTCCGCGCCCATCACGGCTGCGGGGTCAGCCGCATCGGCTGCCGGAGTCCAGTGCGGCAACGGCTGCGCGGCGAGGTCGTGATACCGGACGGCCAGGCCGGGCGTGGCGCGCTTCAGCTCGGCTACGATGTCGGCGGTCAGCTGGCGCGACACCGAATGACCACCGAGCGCGCTGGAATCGATATGCAAGAGTTTCATGATGAGGTTCCTGACAAGCCATGTGATTGGCGATGAAATCAGGATATATTTGGAACAATGCGGTGATAAGACGGCATTTTTCGGACTTATCGTTCTTGAAAGGAAACAACCATGACGGCATTGAGCGGCGCGCTGCAAGACCTCAACGACCTGTATTTTTTCGCGGCTGTCGTGGAGCACGGTGGCTTCTCCGCGGCCGGTCGCGCGCTGGGCGTGCCGAAGTCGCGGCTCAGCAAACGCGTCGCGCAGCTGGAGGAACGTCTGGGCGTGCGCCTTCTGCAGCGAACCACGCGGCGTTTCGTGGTGACCGAGGTCGGCGAGCGCTTCTATGCGCACTGCCGCGCCGTGCTGGAAGAAGCGCAGGCGGCGCAGGACGCAGTGGACGAGTTGCGTGCCGAGCCGCGCGGGGTGGTGCGCCTGAGCTGCCCGGTATCGCTGGCGCAGACCGTGTTGGCGCATTTGCTGCCCGATTTCCTGGCGCTGTATCCGAAGATGCAGGTGCGCGTGTTGTCCAGCGACCGCCGTGTGGATGTGATCGGCGAGGGCTACGACCTGGCGATTCGCGTGCGCAGCAAGCTCGATACCGATGCGAACCTGGTCATGCGCAGCTTTGGCCACTCGCGCACCAAGCTGGTGGCCAGTCCGGCGTTGCTCGAGGCGCAAGGCCGGCCGCTGCAGCCTGACGGGCTGGCCCGGTTGCCGGCGCTGTCGATGCGCGAGCACGAAGGCGCGCAGATGTGGGAGCTGATCGATGCGACCGGCAAGCAGGTCAGCGTTGAAGTCCAGGCGCGCCTGATCACGGGCGATTTCGCCGTGCTGCTGGAGGCCGCCCGTCGCGGCATGGGCGTGGCGCTGCTGCCGGAGTTCGTGTGCGCGCCGGCGATCACGCGAGGCGAACTCGAAGTGGTGCTGCCCGAGTGGAGCGCGCCCGAGGGCACCATGCACTTCGTCTATCCCAGCCGGCGTGGCATGTTGCCCGGCGTGCGGGCGCTGGTCGATTTCCTCGCCGAGCGGTTGCCGGCCATGACCCTGCTGAAGCACGAGCAGTGCAAGCAGCGTCCGCTGGACGACCTCCCGCTCGCCTAATGCGCGAAGTCGCCCCGATGGGGTACGCTGCCGGGCTTGCGGACATTTAAACGGCCAAACGATGATAGCAACCAAACTCCCCAAGGTCGGCACCACCATCTTCAGCGTGATGAGCCAGCTCGCGCTGGAACACAAGGCGGTGAACCTGGGCCAGGGCTTTCCCGATTTCGAACCGCCGCAGGGTCTGCGCGATGCGCTGAGCCGCGCCATGAACGAGGGCCGCAACCAGTACGCGCCCATGCATGGCATCGCAGCCCTGCGCGAACAGATCGCGCTGAAGACCGAGCGGCTTTACGGCCGCAAGCTCAACGTCGACACCGACATCACGGTCACCTCCGGCGCGACCGAAGCGATCTTCGCCGCCATCGCCGCCACGGTGCGCCAGGGCGAGGAAGTGATCGTGTTCGATCCGGCGTACGACTGCTACGAGCCTGCGATCGAATTGCAGGGCGCGCGTGCGGTGCATATTCCGCTGACCGTGCCGGCGTTCGCGATCGACTGGCAACGCGTGCGCGATGCGGTAACCCCGAAGACGCGCATGATCATGATCAACAGCCCGCACAATCCTTCCGGTGCGGTGCTCTCGGCCGCCGACCTGGACGAGCTGGCGGCGATCGTGCGCGACACCGGCATCGTGGTGCTGTCCGACGAAGTCTACGAGCACATCGTCTACGGCGTCCGCCACGAGAGCGTGCTGCGCCATCCAGAACTGGCCGAACGCAGCATCGTCGTTTCGTCCTTTGGCAAGACCTATCACTGCACCGGCTGGAAAGTCGGCTACGCGGTCGCGCCGGCGGCGCTCGGCGCTGAATTCCGCAAGGTGCATCAATACCTCACGTTCTGCACCTTCCACCCGGCGCAGGTGGCGTTTGCCGAGTTCATGGCCAGCCATCCGGGGCATTACCTGGAATTGCCCGCGTTCTACCAGGCCAAGCGCGACAGGTTCCGTGCCTTGCTGGCGCCGTCGCGCCTGCAACTGCTCGACGTGCCGGGCGGCTATTTCCAGCTGGTCGACTATTCGGCGATCCGCGACGAAGACGATCTGGCGTTCAGCCGCTGGCTGGTGGAGCAGGGTGGCGTGGCGGCCATTCCGTTGACGCCGTTCTACGAAAACCCGCCCGGAACGCGTCTGTTGCGACTGTGCTTCGCCAAGAGCGACGCCACCATGGCAGCGGCAGCGGAGCGGCTATGCCGGCTCTGATCATGCAACCGCTGCGAGTTTCGCTGGTGCAGGGCGCCACCCGCTGGCACGACGCGGCGGCCAATCGCGATTACTACGGTGGACTGGTCCGCCAGGCGAAGGGCAGCGATCTGGTCGTGTTGCCGGAGACGTTCCTCTCCGGCTTCAGCAACGACACGCGGGCCAGCGCCGACACCATGGATGGCGAAGGCGTGGAGTGGCTGCGCGCATTGGCGATCGAAATGGGTGCGGTGATCTGCGGCAGCCTGGCGATCCGCGAAAACGACGTCGTCTACAACCGCCTGCTGTGGATGCAGCCCGATGGAAACTTTGTCCAGTACGACAAGCGCCACCTGTTCCGCATGGCCGGCGAACACACGCGCTACGGCAGCGGCAACCAGCGGCCCATCGTGGAACTGAAAGGTTGGCGCATTCTTCCGCAGGTCTGCTACGACCTGCGTTTTCCTGTGTGGCTGCGCAATCGCCGGCTGGCTTCCGCGGCTGGCGGGATGGATTACGACCTGGCCTTGTTCGTCGCCAACTGGCCGGCACCGCGGCGGCAGCCGTGGCGCACGTTGCTGCGCGCGCGCGCGATCGAGAACCTGAGCTACGTGATCGGCGTGAACCGCGTCGGCGTCGATGGCAATGACCTGCCTTACGCCGGCGACAGCGCGGTGATCGATCCGGTCGGCGAGCCGCTGGTGGAACTGGGCGCGCAGGAGCAGGTGGTGACGATCACGCTGGATCCGGCGCCGCTGCTGGCGCATCGCGAGCGCTTCCCGGCCTGGATGGACGCCGACGCGTTCTCGCTCGATCCATAGATCTGGGCGGCGTGTTGAACTTGTGGGAGCGGCTTCAGCCGCGATGCTTTCGTCCGAAGTCGCAAAAAGCATCGCGGCTGAAACCGCTCCCACAGGCTTGCACAGGTCAGAGGATGGCCAGCACTGCTTCCGGTGGCCGTCCGAGTGCGGCCTTGCCGTTGGCGACCACGATGGGCCGCTCGATCAGTTTCGGGTGCGCGACCATCGCGGCGATCAATGCAGCCTCGTCGAGCGCAGGATCATCCAGCCCTAGCGACTGATATTCCGCCTCGCCGGTGCGCAGCAGTTCGCGCGCCGTCATGCCCAGTTGCTTCAGCAGCACGGCCAGCTCGGCGGCAGTTGGCGGCGTATCGAGATAGTTGATCACCTCGACATCGCCGCCGCGGTCTTCCAGCAACGCCAGCGTGGCGCGCGACTTGGAACAGCGGCTGTTGTGGTAGATGCGCACCATGGGTCAGCCGCCTTGCTCAGCGATTGCCTGACCGGTTGCCGCCACGGCCCGGTGGCCGTCCACCCGCCGCGCCGCCGTGGCCCTGGGGCCGGGCATTGCCTTGCGGGCGATTGCCGCCCTGACCCTGCGGCCGGCCCGCGCCTTGTGCACGGTTGCCAGCTTGTCCCTGAGGACGCGCGCCACCCAGCCCTTGCGGCCGCGCGTTGCCATGGACGGGACCGGCGGCTGCACGGTTGCCGCCCTGGCCCTGCGCACGGCCTCCATGGGCCGGACGCGAACCCGGAGCGCGATTGCCGTTGCCGGCGCTGCCGCGCGATTCGCCGCCAAAACCGCTGTAGGGACTGCCGCCCGCCGCGCGGCCTTCGCCACCCGCGCGTCCGCCGAACGGCTTGCCGCCCGCCGGACGCCGGTTGCCCGCAGCGCCACCGGCAGGGTTGCCGCGGGGCGCGCCGGGGCGGCTGCTGCCGTCGCGGCTCTCGCCGGCAAACCAGGTGCGCACCGAGGGCAATTCCTGGCCGGGCGCCACGCGCCGAGCCTTGCCGCCACGATTGGGACCGCCGGCGCCGCGTTCGGGGCGAACGACATTGCCGTTGACTTCCCTGCCATCGCGTCGCGGTGGCTTGCGGCCGCGGATCGGCTCTTCGCGGATGCGGTCATAGGCGCGCAGTTCGCGCGCTTCGTCCTGCCCGCCGGTCCAGGCGGTGCCAGCACCGCGCTCGGGGCGATATTCGGTAACGCTGCGGTTGGCGCGGCGCTGGTGCAGCACCGGGCTCAGGGTCAACACCGGTTGCGGCGCGCCCAGGCCGGTGGTCTGGCGCAGCTGCTTGATGCTTTCCGCATCGAGCGCTTCGCATTCGCCGCGGCGCAGGTTGCGCGGCAGTTCGACATTGCCGTAGCGGATGCGCTTGAGGCGGCTGACCAGGAAACCCTGCGAATCCCACAGGCGCCGCACTTCGCGGTTGCGCCCTTCGCGGATCACCACACGGAACCAGCTGTGGCTGCCGCCACGGCTGATCACGGCGATCTCGTCGAAGCGGGCAGGGCCATCTTCCAGCTCCACGCCGGCTTTCAGCCGCTCGATGATCTCGTCGGGCACTTCGCCGTGCACGCGGCACAGGTATTCGCGTTCCAGACCGCTCTTCGGGTGCATCAGGCCATTGGCCAATTCACCGTCGGTGGTCAGCAGCAGCAGGCCGGTGGTGTTGATGTCGAGCCGGCCCACGGCCACCCAGCGCGCGCCTTTCAGGCGCGGCAGCTGTTCGAACACGGTGGGGCGGCCATCGGGATCGTCGCGCGTGGTCAGCACGCCCTCGGGCTTGTGGTAGATCAGCACCTCGGTCTCGTCGCGGCTGTCGGTGGCGACGACGAACTGCTTGCCGTCCATGACCACGCGGTCGCCGGCCTTCACGCTCATGCCGATCCCGGCGGGCGCGCCATTGAGTTCGACCTCGCCCGCCTGGATGCGCTGTTCGAGCATGCGGCGCGAGCCGAGCCCGGCGTTGGCCAGCACCTTGTGCAGGCGCTCTTCCAGCGCGGGTGTGTCGGCGTCGACGCGCGATTCGCGCTTCAGGGACAGAACGGATTTTTGCGGCGCAGTCATGCGCGGTACTCCTCGGTATCTTGGCTTTCGGTGTCGGTTTCGACATCCGTGGCGGGGTTCGCTGCCTCATCGGCAGTGGCGATCGGGTTCTCGTTGGCGGGGCTCGCAGGGGAGCCGGGCTCGTCGGACTCGGATGAAGCGGTCGGTGCGGGAGCATCGACCGCGGTGTCGGCGTCTTGCGTCTCTGCGGCGTCCGCGGAGGCGTGGTGATCGGTGTCGCTGTCGTCGGTGGATACCGGGTCGACCGGATTTTCGTCGTGCGTTTCCGCGTCCTGCAATGCCTCGTCCGGATCGATCGACAGGTCGCGCACGATGCGGGCAGGGAAGGGCTCGGGTTCAAAGCGCAGTTGCGGGTCTTCCATGTCGCGGATTTCCGAAAGCGGCGGCAACTGGTCCAGCGATTTCAGGTTGAAATAGTCGAGGAAGGCGCGGGTGGTGCCGAACAGCGCCGGCTTGCCGGGCACGTCGCGATAGCCGACCACGCGGATCCACTCGCGTTCCTCCATCGTCTTGATGATGTTGGAGGACACCACCACGCCGCGGATCTGCTCGATCTCGGGGCGGGTGATCGGCTGGCGATAGGCGATCAGCGCCAGCGTTTCCAGCAGGGCGCGCGAATAACGGCTGGGCCGCTCGGTCCACATCCGCGAAATCCATGGATGTACGTCCTGGCGCACCTGGTAGCGGAACCCGGAGGCCACTTCCTTCAGCTCGATGCCGCGGCCGGCACAATCGCCGGTCAGCGACTCCAGCGACCTGGCGATCTGCTCGTGGTCGACGTCGTCGGCGTCATTGAACAGGTCGCCCAGCTGATGAACGGTCATCGGCTGGCTGGAGGCCAGCAGGGCGGCCTCGATGATGGGTTTGAGTTGCTCGATCTGCATAAGCTTGGGCCGGATGCCGGTTGGTGCGGTACCGCTCAGTGGATGTGGTTCATTCGCCGGACGATTCGATCAGTGCCGATTCGCCCGCCTGTGCGTCGTCTGCCGGATCGTCGGCGAGCTCTTCGGAATGGCTGGCTTTTGCCTTGACATAGATCGGCGCCAGCGGTTCCTCCTGCACGATCTCGACCAGCATTTCCTTGGCCAGCTCCAGCATCGCCAGAAACGTCACCACGATGCCGGGGCGCCCTTCGCTGATGTCGAACAGGCTCTCGAAACGGTGAAAGCTGCTGTCGTCGAGCCGGCTCAGCAGTTCGCCCATGCGCTGGCGCACGCTGAGCGCCTCGCGCTTGATCGCGTGGTGCCCGAACAGTTCGGCGCGGTGCATCACGTCCTTGAGCGCCAGCAGCAGCTCGGTGAGTTCCAGCGGCGGCGGCAACCTGATGACGTTGCGTTCGCCCACGTCCGCGTGCACCACCACGCTGTCGCGTTCGATCCGCGGCAAGGCCTCGATATCCTCGGCCGCCCGCTTGAACCGTTCGTACTCCTGCAAACGCCGCACCAGCTCGGCGCGGGGGTCTTCTTCCAGCCCTTCCTCGGCCGGCGGCCGCGGCAACAGCAGCCGCGACTTGATCTCGGCCAGGATCGCGGCCATCAGCAGGTATTCCGCGGCCAGCTCCAGCCGCATCACGTCCCGCATCAGCTCGATGTAGGTCATGTATTGCCGGGTAATCTCGGCAACCGGAATGTCCAGGATGTCGAGGTTCTGCCGGCGGATCAGGTACAGCAGCAGATCCAGCGGCCCCTCGAACGATTCCAGGATGACCTCGAGCGCGTCCGGCGGGATGTACAGATCCTGGGGCATCTGCAGCATCGGCTGGCCGCGCACGATGGCCAGCGGCATTTCCTGCTGTTGCGGTACCGACGCGAACGCATCCTGCGATGCGACGGCCGGGTTCTGCGGCTCGACGGGTTCAGTGATCATCAATGCATGTCATGGGGCCGCCTTCAGCGGCTGGCAGTGCGTTCAACATGATCCAGAATCGTTCTGCATCGAAACTCATGGTGGAATATCCGTGCCCGGAGCAGGCGGCGACGCGGTATTCCCGGATACTGCGATCTTTCACATCATCAGCCGCGCGCCGTGGGCGCCAGCGTAGCGAACGGGCAAGATGAAGCCACTCGTCGGTGGTTCGGTCAGGCAGGTCGCTGTCGGCCATCGCACGCCAGGCCCGGGTTGTCAGCCACGGCAAGGGTGCAAGTCAACGTGGCGAAGAGCGGCGCCACTGACTGTTCGCTGGTCGGTTCGAGAGCATCGGGTGGGAGCCAGGGTCGCCGGATTGGACGGCAACGTGTTCCATGCAGCCACGCGTGATTGAAAGAGTAGCCGCTGGGCGGGCGCAAGTCCAGCGAAGCGGCATCGTCGATCGAACCCTGTTCGGGGCCCCGCCGGCAAAGGCGCGGCTCGTTTGGCCGGCGCATCGGCACAGGCCGCTCGACGATGCGGGACGCCGTGTGACCCAATGTGACCCTGAGCGGCAACGCCGCGCATTGTCGGATGAGGCTGCTGCTGAAGCGCTCCGTCGCGCTCGCAGCGGGCGCGGTTCGCATGAGGGCAATCGGCTATGGCATGGTTCGGATGAGGCGGTCATTGCCGATCCGTGACACCGTGCCGGCATCTTGCTCGTGCTTCCTTGCGCGAGTTCCCGGGAAGTGGCACGTCGATTGCTTACACTAGACCATCGCGCAGGGCTCGGGCCGTTGCACGAAACCGCACAGGGTTTCACGTTGCAGATCGCGCTCTGCGACCGGCGCCAGCGCAACAGGACGACAAGACTGATGGTGATCGAAGAGAAAAAGTCGAGTGCCAGCGAACCGGAGCAGCTGCGTCCGGCGCGCATGCAGATCGAGACGACGGTGTTGATGAGCCGCGATGGCGAGTCGCACCCGACCGAACTGGTCGACATATCGGCGACCGGCGCCTTGCTGCGGCGCCCGCTGGGCTGGTCGGGCGAGGCCGGGCAGGGCTGGGTGCTGGACATGATCTTCGGGCACAACCTGCATATCCATCTGGAAGCCGTGATCGCCCGGATCTCCGATCACCACATCGGCTTTTCGTACACCCGCATTCCCGAAGACAAGCAGGTGCCGCTGTGGAATCTGCTGGGCGGCTACGCCGACATCCTGGAATACTGGAAAGACGGCTGAGCGAAACACGCCTGCACGAAACCGAAACGCCCGCCTAGCGCGGGCGTTTCGGTTTCCGGCCACCGGTTCAGGCCGGAACCTTGCTCTCGTCGCGCAGTTCGCGCCTGAGAATCTTCCCGACGTTGCTCTTCGGCAGGCTGTCGCGAAATTCGATCAGCTTGGGACGCTTGTAGCCGGTGAGGTTCTCGCGGCAGAACTGGCGCAGTGCTTCCTCGGTGAGGTTCGGATCCCTGCGCACCACGAACAGCTTGACCACCTCGCCGGAATGCTCGTCGGCGACACCGACCGCAGCCACTTCGAGCACGCCCGGATGCTGCATCACGGCATCCTCGACTTCATTCGGATATACGTTGAAGCCGGACACCAGGATCATGTCCTTCTTGCGGTCGACGATGTAGAAGTAGCCGTTCTCGTCCATCCGCGCGATGTCGCCGGTATGCAGCCAGCCGTCGGCGCCGAGCACCTTGGCGGTCTCGTCCGGGCGCTGCCAGTAGCCCTTCATCACCTGCGGGCCTTGCACCATCAGCTCGCCGACTTCGCCGACAGGAAGCGGTTGACCGTCTTCCGACCAGATCGCCACATCGGTGGACGGCACCGGCAAACCGATCGAACCGTTGTATGCCTTGAGGTCGAGCGGATTGATGCATACCGCAGGCGAGGTTTCGGTCAGGCCGTAGGCCTCGGCGAGCGTGCATCCGGTGACTTTCTTCCAGCGCTCCGCGACCGCGCGCTGCACGGCCATGCCGCCGCCGAGGGTGAGATGCAGGCGCGAGAAATCCAGATCGGCAAAGCCCGGCGTATTGAGCAGGCCGTTGAACAGCGTGTTGACACCGGTGAGTGCGGTGAAGCCGGATTTCTTCAGTTCCTTGACGAACCCGGGCATGTCGCGCGGGTTGGTGATCAGCCAGTTCAGGCCGCCGAGCCGAGCGAACACCAGGCCGTTCGCGGTCAGCGAAAAGATGTGATAGAGCGGCAGCGCGGTGATGATCACCTCTTCGCCCGGCTTGACCAGCTCGGTGCCGATCCAGGCGCCGGCCTGCAGCATGTTGGCGATCATGTTGCCGTGGGTCAGCATGGCGCCCTTGGCGACGCCGGTGGTGCCGCCGGTGTATTGCAGGAACGCGACATCGTCGTGCCCCAGCGCGACCGTCTGCATCGGATGGGCTGCGCCGCGAGCCAGCGCGTCGCGGAAGCGCACCGCCTGCGGCAGGTTGAACGCAGGCACCATCTTCTTGACGTGCTTGAGCACGAAGTTGACCAGTGCACCCTTCGGGAAGCCCAGCAAGTCGCCAAGGCCGGTGGTGACGATGTGCTGCACCTGGGTTTCGGCCACCACGTGCTGCAGCGTCGCGGCGAAGTTGTCCAGCACCACGATCGCCTTGGCGCCGGAATCCTCCAGCTGGTGCTTCAGCTCGCGCGCCGTGTACAACGGGTTGGTGTTCACCACCACCAGCCCGGCGCGCAGCGCGCCGAACAGGGCGATCGGATACTGCAGCACGTTCGGCATCATGATGGCGATGCGGTCGCCCTTGACCAGCTTGAGCACGCCGGTGAGGTAGCCGGCGAACTGGCGGCTCATCGCGTCGATCTGTCCATAGCTGAGCTGGCGACCGAAACTGGCGAATGCCGGGCGCTCGCTGAAACGCCCGAAGGCCTCTTCAAGCACGGCCGGCACGGAAGCGTAAGCGTTGACGTCAATCTGTTCGGGCACGCCGGCCGGATAATGATCCAGCCACGGACGTTCGTTGCTCATGCTTGGGTTCCCTGTATGGTCGGCAGCCATGAATCGGCGGGACGGAAGTACCATTCCCGCGAGCTCATGGACGGTTGATTGGAGCATACGCCAGCGTATAGCGGCAAGCCGCACTGCAACGGGTCGGATCGATGATGGCACCGAAAAAAATTACCTGCCTGCTGCTCGCGGTGACGCTGTGCGCCATGGCCTTGCCGGGTTGCCGACGAGCGCCCGATGAGCAGCAGGTGCGCAAGGCGATAGCTGCGGTCGCACAGGCGGCCGAGGCCGGTTCGGCGGGCGACATGGACAGTTCGCTGAGCGAAGATTTCGATGGCAATGCGGGGGAACTGGATCGGCGCCAGCTGACCGGCATGGTCAGGCTGCTCGCGCTGCGCGGCGAACATGTCGGTGTGACGATGGGTCCGGTATCGATCGAACGTCGCGGCGAACGGATCGTGGCGTCGTTCACGGCGACGCTGACCAGCGGCGGCCGGCTGTTGCCCGATCAGCTGGGCGTGTACCAGGTCGAGTCGGCGTGGCGCAGCGAAGATGGCGCCTGGCGTTGCTATACGGCGACCTGGAAACACACGATGTAGTCAAAAAAACGCCCCGAATCCGGGGCGTTTTTTTTTGGAGCTGCGATTGAACTCAGGCGGCCTTCTTGCCGGCCAGCTGGCGCAGCACGTATTGCAGGATGCCGCCGTGGCGGAAGAATTCCCGCTCCTTCGGCGTCAGCAGCATCACGTTGACGGCGAACTGTTTCCTGCTGCCGTCGGCGGCGGTGGCCGTGACCTTCGCTTCCCTCGAATTGCCGTTGTCGAGGCCTGCGATGTCGAAGGTTTCCTTGCCGGTGAGGCCCAGCGTCTGCGCGTTCTGTCCTTCCTTGAAGCTGCACGGCAACACGCCCATGCCCACCAGGTTGGAGCGATGGATGCGCTCGAAGCTTTCGGCGATCACCGCCTTCACGCCCAGCAGCAAGGTGCCCTTGGCCGCCCAGTCGCGCGAGGAACCGGTGCCGTATTCCTTGCCGGCCAGCACCACCAGCGGCGTCTTGTCCGCCTTGTATTTCATGGCGGCGTCGTAGATCGACATCTGCTCGCCCGACGGCACATGCAGCGTGTAGCCGCCTTCGACGTTGTCGAGCATCAGGTTCTTGATGCGGATGTTGGCGAAGGTGCCGCGCACCATCACGTCGTCATTGCCGCGGCGCGAACCGTAGGAGTTGAAGTCCTTCGGCGCAACGCCCTTGCTGATCAGGAAGGCGCCCGCCGGGCTGTCCTTCTTGATCGAGCCGGCCGGCGAAATGTGGTCGGTGGTGATCGAGTCGCCGAACAGGCCGAGCACGCTGGCGCCATGGATGTCGTCGATGGTGCCGACTTCCTTGCTCATGCCGTCGAAGTAGGGCGGGTTCTTGATGTAGGTGGAGTCGTCCCAGCGGAACAGCGCGCCATCGGGCGAGGCGATCTGGTTCCAGCGGCTGTCGCCCTTGAACACGTCGGCGTAGTTCTTCTCGAACATCGCCGGGTTGATCGCGCCGGCGATGGCGTCGGAGATTTCCTGGTTGGTGGGCCAGATGTCCTTCAGGTAGACCGGTTTGCCGTCGCTGCCGGTGCCGATGGCGTCCTTGGTCAGGTCGATGTCCAGCGTGCCGGCCAGGGCGTAGGCGACCACCAGCGGCGGCGAGGCCAGGTAGTTCATCTTCACTTCCGGATGCACGCGGCCCTCGAAGTTGCGGTTGCCCGAAAGCACCGAGGCCACGGCCAGGTCGCCTTCGCCGATGGCCTGGCTGATCTCGACCGGCAGCGGGCCGGAGTTGCCGATGCAGGTGGTGCAGCCGTAACCGACGATGTAGAAGCCGATCTTCTCCAGCTCCTTCAGCAGGCCGGTCTTTTCCAGGTAGTCGCTGACCACCAGCGAGCCGGGTCCGATCGAGGTCTTCACCCACGGCTGCGCCTTCAGGCCACGCGCGGCGGCCTTCTTGGCGACCAGGCCGGCACCGAGCATCACAGCGGGGTTGGATGTGTTGGTGCAGGAGGTGATCGCGGCGATCACCACCGAGCCGTCGCCGACCTTGAAGCTCTGGCCATCCTTCTCGACACGCACGCCGCCGTTGATGATCGCGTTGGCCTGGTTGCCCACCGCGGCGGCGCCGCCTTCGCTGATGAAATCGGCCGTGGCCTGCGAGCGCGGCCGGCGGTTGGCGGTCAGCGCGCCGACCACGTCGTGGAAACTTTGCTGCACGCCTTCCAGCAGCACGCGATCCTGCGGACGCTTCGGGCCGGCCATCGACGGGCGCACGTCGGCGAGGTCCAGTTCCAGTGTGGTGGTGAATTCCGGCTCGACCGAATGCTCGTCGTGCCACATGCCCTGTGCCTTGGCGTACGCCTCGACCAGCGCGATCTGCTCGGCGCTGCGGCCGGACAGTTTCATGTAGTTCAGCGCTTCCTGGTCGATCGGGAAGATGCCGCAGGTGGCGCCGTATTCCGGCGCCATGTTGGCGATGGTGGCGCGGTCGGCCAGCGGCAGATGCTTGAGGCCGTTGCCGAAGAACTCCACGAACTTGCCCACCACGCCGAGCTTGCGCAGCATCTGGGTGACAGTGAGCACCAGGTCGGTGGCAGTGACGCCTTCACCGAGCTTGCCGGTCAGCCTGAAGCCGACGACCTGCGGAATCAGCATGGACGAGGGCTGGCCCAGCATCGCCGCCTCGGCCTCGATGCCGCCCACGCCCCAGCCCAGCACGCCGAGGCCGTTGATCATGGTGGTGTGCGAATCGGTGCCGAACACGGTGTCCGGGTAAGCCCAGCTCTCGCCGCCGATGTCGGAAGTGAACACCACGCGAGCCAGGTGCTCCAGGTTCACCTGATGCACGATGCCGGTGCGCGGCGGCACCACCTTGAAGTTGTTGAACGCCTTCTGGCCCCAGCGCAGGAACGAATAGCGCTCCTGGTTGCGCTCGAACTCGATCGCCACGTTCTGTTCCAGCGCGCTTTCCGAACCGAACACGTCGACCTGCACCGAGTGGTCGATCACCAGTTCGGCCGGCGCCAGCGGGTTGATCTGGGTGGCGTCGCCGCCCAGCTTCACCACCGCGTCGCGCATCGCGGCGAGGTCGACCACGCAGGGCACGCCGGTGAAGTCCTGCAGCACCACGCGGGCCGGCATGAAGGCGATTTCGGTATCCGGCTCCTGCTTCGAATCCCAGGTGGCGATCGCCTCGATTTCCTTCGCGGTGACGTCGACGCCGTCTTCATGGCGCAGCAGGTTTTCCAGCAGGATCTTCATCGAGTACGGCAGCCGCTTCAGGTCGAAGCGCTGGCCCAGCTTGGTCAGGCTGGCAAACACATAGCTCTTGCCATTGACCTCGAGGGCGTCGCGTACGGCAAAGGTGTCTTTCATGGTGGTGCTCCTGGCTGAATCCTGCGGCTGGGATGACGGGCGTTGGCGAGCGGTGTCTGCCCGCCGGGCAAAACGCAATTATCGCGCAAAACACCGCACGGCCGCGAACCGGCCAACCGCCCGATGGGTCGCCGCGGTGGGCCGCGAGAGACATGCGGATGCGTGTTCCGGCCGACTCGGCGAGTAGACTGCGCCAACGCCTGTGGCTGATAACTCCGCTCAGGATGAACCCCATGCCCCACGCGCACAAACGCCTTTGATGACATGCAGCGTTCGATGATTTCGACCACCCTTGCGGCCGTCTCGCTGCGCGACCTCGCGCTGGTGCAGGCGGTACATCGCCACGGCAGCTTCAACAGCGCGGCGCGCGCCATGCACATCAGTCCGTCCGGCCTGTCGCACCAGGTGCAGAAGGTGGAACAGGCACTGGGTGCGCCGCTGTTCGAGCGCGGCGGCCGCAGCATCGTGCCGACGGCCGGCGGCGAACGGCTGTTGCAGCAGATCGACGCCGTGCTCGCCGCCGGCGAACACCTGCAGCAGGTCGCCCGCGCTGGTGCGGTCGCCTTCGGCGGCGAATTGCGGCTCGGCGTGCCGGCGTCGCTGGGGCCGTATCTGCTGCCGCATCTGATCGAGCCGTTTCCGCAGTACTTCCCCGGCGCGCGGCTGGGGCTCTCCGAAGGCAAGCCGCGTGGCCTGTTGCGGCGGCTTCACGAAGGCGAGCTCGACGCGGTGCTGGCGCCGCCGGCGCCGGCTGTCAGCGGCATCGCGATGCGGCCGTTGTTCGTCGAGCCGTGGGAGCTGATGCTGCGCGCCGATCATCCGCTGGCCGGGCAGGGCAGCATCGCGCTGGCCCAGCTCGATCCGGCCGAGGCGACACTGATGGCGGAGAGCCATGCCGACGGTCTCGGCGACGGCAGCGAACATGGCCACGTCCAGGACGTCAGCCTCGAAAGCCTCGCCGCCCTGGTCAGCCTGCGCGGCGGCTACGCGCTGGTTCCGGCGCTGGCGCACGAACGACTGGGCTCGATGCCGAACATCGTGCTGGCCAGACTCAAAGGGCAGGCGTCGGGTCGCGAGATTGCGTTGTACTGGCGCGACGCGTCGCCGTGGCACGACGACCTGCAGGCGTTCGCCGAACTGCTGCGCAAGCTGGCGCGGCAGCGGCCGGGCCTGCGCCTGGTGGGCGCAAAGGCAAAAGCCGCCACGCCGTAGCCGCACAGCAGAAGGCCGCCTCGCGGCGGCCTTCCGTTTCATCACCCTGGGCGACGACTCAACCGCGCGAGGCGCGCTTGCGGTCGTTCTCGGTGAGGTGCTTCTTGCGCAGGCGGATTTCCTTCGGGGTGACCTCGACCAGCTCGTCGTCGTCGATGAAGTCCAACGCCTGTTCCAGCGTGAACTTGATCGCCGGGGTCAGCTGGATCGCATCGTCCTTGCCCGAGGCGCGCATGTTGGTCAGCGGCTTGGGCTTGATCACGTTGACGGTGAGGTCGTTGTCCTTGGCGTGGATGCCGACCAGCTGG
>Ga0207664_10000744_pt1 | contig 22168 bp, 23 predicted proteins | sample LARL83metaG_FD_184349 | JGI IMG/M metagenome (GOLD analysis project Ga0207664, IMG submission 184349) | Corn, switchgrass and miscanthus rhizosphere microbial communities from Kellogg Biological Station, Michigan, USA - LAR L8-3 metaG... | ecosystem: Host-associated > Plants > Roots >... | reverse complement strand
CGGAATGTCTAGGTTGACGACGATCGGCTCCTGGCCGCTGCGCACGACCACGGCCTCGACCGGGCAATCCGGGTTGGCATTGATTTCCTGGTGGGGCACGTAGGGGGGAACGAAGATGAAGTCGCCAGGACCGGCTTCGTCGACGAATTCCAACTTTTCGCCCCAGCGGAATCGCGCCCGGCCCTTGACGATATACAACACCGTTTCGAGATCTCCGTGGTGATGTGCTCCGGTCTTGGCGTTGGGTTCAACCACAACGGTTCCAGCCCATAACTTGCTGGCGCCGGTGCGCGCGTGATCGATGGCGGCGGCGCGCGTCATGCCTGGGGTTTGTGGAGTGTTGCAGTCCAGTTCATTGGCATGCACGATGCGGATGCCCTGCTTCTGCCAGTCGGGTTTGGGCTGAGCGCTCATATGGGCTTAGGTTAGTACAACCGTGAGTCGCGCTTCAGCAGCCGCTCTTCGCTTTTGAAGAAGCTGTGAGATGGCGCGGCACTCGTCGGCCAGTTCCCGGAACTGATCGGGGAACAGGGATTGGAATCCATCGGAAAGAGCACGATCTGGATTGGGATGCACTTCGACGATGAGGCCGGACGCCCCGGCTGCCACGGCGGCCAGCGCCATGGGATGCACCTTGTCCCGCTTACCGGTGCCGTGGCTGGGATCGACGATGATCGGCAGATGGCTGAGCTTTTGCACAGCCGGAACGACGCTTAGGTCGAGGGTATTGCGGGTGTGATCGGCGAAAGTGCGCACGCCGCGTTCACACATGATCACCTGATAATTGCCTTCCGAGAGAATGTACTCGGCCGCCATCAAGAATTCTTCGAGCGTGGACGACATGCCGCGCTTTAACAGTATCGGCTTGCGCGCGCGCCCGGCGCGGCGGAGCAGGGAAAAGTTTTGCATATTGCGAGCGCCAATCTGGATGCAGTCGGCGAATTCCTCGACCAGATCGAAGGTTTCGACATCGATGGCTTCGGTGACGATGCCCAGTCCAGTTTCGTCGCGGGCCTCGGCAAGATACCGGAGACCTTCTTCCCCCAGGCCCTGGAACGCATAGGGCGATGTACGAGGTTTGTAAGCGCCGCCACGCAGTAAGTGGGCGCCGGCGGACTTGACGGCTCGGGCCGCAGCCAGAATTTGCTCCCGGCTTTCAACCGAGCATGGGCCCGCGCACAACGCCAGCTCATCTCCGCCAACGGGCGTTCCTCGGATTTCAACGACCGTGTTGTCCGGCTTTACTTCGCGACTGACGAGTTTATAGGGTTTGGAAACGGGAATCGCTTCCGCAACCCCGGACAGGGTCTCGAACTCAGCCGCAGGCACTGGGCCGTGGTTGCCGGTGATCCCGATGGCCGTGCGCTCAGCGCCAGGCATAACGTGGGGGCGGAAGCCAAGGCTTTGAATTTTTTCGCAAACGGCCGCGATTTCCGCGTCGCTGGCGTGCGCGCGCATGACGACTAACACAGTGATGATCCTCTTGGAAACCAGTGTATCGCGTTGCGCTGGTAGAATTGAACAAACTCCGTGAGGGCCCGCCTCGAGCAGTATTTTCAACTCCGCGAACTAGGCACGAACTGGCGCACCGAAATACTGGCCGGATGCACGACTTTCGTCACGATGGCGTACATCATCTTCGTGAATCCGGCGATTCTGCACGAAACCGGGATGCCGTTGACGGCTGTGGTGGCCGCCACGTGTCTGTGTGCGGCGTTCGGCAGTGTTGTGATGGGCCTTTTGGCGCGTTATCCCATCGCGCTCGCGCCGGGCATGGGCCTCAACGCTTATTTCACTTACTCGGTGGTGAAAGGTCTGGGCGTACCGTGGGAGACCGCGCTCGGGGCGGTATTTCTGTCGGGCGTGGCCTTCTTGGTTTTGACGGCGGTGGGCGTGCGGCAGATGATCGTGTCCGCGATACCGGTCGAGCTGTACTCGGCTGTCGCGGTCGGGATAGGTTTGTTCATCGCGTTCATCGGGCTGCATAATTCGGGAATTATCATGGCCAGCAAGGAGACGCTGGTGACGATGGGCAATCTGCGAAATCCCGACACGCTACTCGCGATTTTCGGGTTGCTGCTGATCGCGTCGCTGATGGCTTGGAAGATTCGAGGGGCGATTCTAATTGGAATTCTTGCAACTACGGCGGTGGGCGTGGCGTTCGGCCTGGTGCGATGGCAGCCCCAGACTTACTCGTTCCACGACATCACGGCCACCGCTTTTCATTTGGATATTAGCGGGGCGCTCAGTTACGGACTAGTCGAGATCGTGTTCGTCTTTCTATTCGTGGATCTCTTCGATAACGTAGGCACGCTGGTCGCCGTGGGGAAGCAAGCGCGGCTGTTCGACAAGTCGAACCAGATTCCGCGAATTAACCGGATACTCTTTTCCGATGCTGCCGCTACGATTGTTGGCTCGCTGGCGGGGACATCCACAGTAACCAGCTACATCGAGAGTGCTGCCGGTGTAGCGGCAGGTGGCAGATCCGGAGTAACCGCGATCACTACCGGGGTTCTATTCCTGATGGCCATGTTCATTGCGCCGGTGGTGGGAGCGATTCCAGCCGCGGCAACTTCGCCGGCGCTAATTGTGGTGGGCTCGCTAATGATCGCGCATGCCGCCGAGATTCCATGGTCGAATCCGGTGATCTCGGTGCCGGCCTTCCTCACGATCATCACCATTCCGCTGACGTTCAGCATCGCCAACGGGTTGGCGTTCGGATTCGTCGCCTACACGGTTCTGAAGATCGCTCGGGGCGAATTTCGCAGCGTGAACTGGCTAGTGTATGTGCTCACCATTTTGTTCATCGCGAGATTCCTGTACCTGAGGGCGGGCTGAGTTTGCCGGATTAGAAAGAAATGCCGATGAGGAACTCGGCTTGATTGAGCTGCGATGGCGCCGCGCCGAAGTAGTTGACATGTGCATCGCCCGCCCAGCGCGAAAGACGGATCTCGGGCGTTACACGCACCAACAAGACTTTAATGTCTATGCCACCGCCGAAGGCGAAGCCCGAGCTCGATAGGTACGATGCTTCCGAGCCAACATGGCGGAATATCGGGCCAGCTTCGACATAGGGTTTTATAACGGGCGTGTGCAGGAAGTGATATTTTCCGAGAATGGGAAATTCCCAGGCGTTGATGTTCGTCGAAAAGTGCGTCGGAGGCCGGGGAGCGAGTGTGGCGTCGGTTGCAAGATTCAGCGGGCGATACAATGCATCGGCCTCTACCGCGAATCCAAACGGGAGCGACAACTCCACGGTTGGGCCAATGGTATAGTTCTTGGAATCCGAGAACGTGTGCGTCAGCGTATCGACGCCGTTGAAGGTATGGTCGGCGAAGGCGTCGGTCAACGGCACTCCACCTTTGATCCCGACTGAGAAAATATGTTCCGCGGCAAACGCGGTTGTGAGAGTACAAGCGAGAAAGATCAGGCGGTGCATATGGATCTTGGACGCCGATCGGCGGCTGCTAGTTTCGCGGTCTAGCTTTCCAATATCACGATCGCCAAACCCTGTTCAGCGGTGTGAGTTAGCGATAGCGCGATGTTGCGGACGCCCAAGCTATCGGCAATTTGGGCCGCTACTCCATGGAACTGCAGAGTGGGGCGACCGGTCGGCAGGTTGGCAACCTCGAAGTCCTGCCAGCGAACGCCGCGTCTCCAGCCCGTGCCAATGGCCTTCATGGCGGCTTCCTTGGCGGCAAAACGCGCCGCATATCGCTCGTAGCGATTCGCTTTCCGCTCGACGTAGGCAATTTCAGCAACGGTGTAAATGCGATCGGTAAAGCGTCGACCGTGGCGTTCGATGGCGTTGCGAATGCGGTCGACCTCCGCCAGATCGATTCCCAGGCCGACGATCACAACTCGGCGCCCGTGGACGTTATGGTTAACCGACCGTGCTTGACGCCCTTAGTGCTGATCAAGGCATCGGCAATCTTCTTGACTGCGCTTACGCGTCCCTTGACCACGAGAACCTCGAGGCAGTTGTCATGGTCCAAGTGGACGTGCAGAGTGGAGAGGATGTGATGGAAGTGCGAGTGCTGCAGGTCGGTTAGTTTCTCGTTGAGCAAACGAACGTGATGATCATAGACCAGGGTGACGGTTCCGACCACGTTACTGTCGGGGCGCTCCCAGGTTTGCTGCACGAGCACGTCACGAATCAGGTCACGGAATGCTTCCGAACGGTTGGTGTATCCGCGGGCGCCGATCAGTTGATCGAACTTCTTCAGCAGGTTGGAATCGATGGCCACGCCGATGCGGCTGAGGTCGCTCATTTGTCTGACAGGGTACCAGGAGGTGAGGGGGATTGGCGCAGTGACACGCTTTGAAAAATCGTGCTACTTTGAAACGTCGATCAGGATGCATATTCCCGACAATTTTCTGTCCACTCCAGTTTGGGCCACGCTGGATGCGCTGAGCATCCCGGCAGTGGGGCTGATGGTGAAGCGAGCCGGCCGAGAGCTGGAGGATACGAGTATTCCGCTGCTGGGCGTAATGGGCGCCTTCGTGTTCGCTGCCCAGATGATTAACTTTCCGGTGGGCATCGGTACCAGCGGCCACTTAGTGGGTGGCGCGCTGCTGGCGTTTACGCTGGGGGCGGCGCCGGCAACGATCGTGATGACGGCAATCATCGCCATTCAAGCTTTCGTTTTTCAGGACGGTGGGGTGCTTGCGCTGGGAGCCAATATCTTCAACATGGCGGCGGCAGGAGTGCTGGCCGGATATCTGCCGTTCTGGATGTGGGGAGCACGCCATCGCAAGCCAGCGATTTTCGCCGGTGCGTTTCTTTCTGTAATGGTGAGCGCGTCTTTGGCGTTGGGCGAGCTGCTGATTTCCGGAGTCGCAATGCCTCGGCCGTTGGTGCTGGTGTCGATGGCTCTGTTTGCGATCAGCGGATTGATCGAAGCGGCCATCACGATTTCCGTGATGCAGGCCCTTGAAAAGCTCAACCCTGAGTTAGTTCAGAGGCCGGACTCAACGAACTGGCGCGCGCTGGCGGTGTTGAGCGGTGTTGCCGTGGCGCTGGGAGCGGCAGGATTTTTGTGGGCCTCATCGGCACCAGATGGGATACAGAGGCTGGGCTTGCAACTGGGGCTGGCAGCGAAGACTGGTTTTCATGCGCCGTTCCCCGACTACACCGCGTTCACGTTCGACTCTGCATGGCTACGCAGAGCAACAGCGGGATTGGCCGGACTGCTGCTGGTCTACGCCGTGTGCGTCGCCGTCGGAAAAATGATCGGACGCCAGAGGAGCGCCTGATGCATCATGTGCTGATGGATCAGTGGAGCCAGGGCGCGAGCCCGCTGCACAAGCGCGATCCACGCGCAAAGATACTGGCCTTGGCGGCATTCCTGATTGTCCTCGCCACGACGGCTCCAAATGCGTTTCTGACGTTGGTGATCGACGCGGTCGTGCTGGTGGCCGGAATCCTCATCGCGGGTCTGCCGCTAGCGAGTCTCTTGCTGCGTGCTATGGCAGTCTTGCCGTTCTCACTGACCTTTGGACTAATCAGTTGGCTGGCTGGCGACCAGCTGCGGGCGCTGGGCTTGGTGGAAAAAAGCTATCTTTCCACCGTAGCCGTTCTGCTGGTGGTAGGCACAACGCCGCTGCCATTGCTGCTAAGCGGATTGGAGGCGCTGGGAACCCCGCGTCTGCTGGTGCTAGTGGCGCAGTTTCTGTACCGCTATCTTTTTGTGGTCAGCGAACAGGCGCAGCATATACGGCTAGCGGCGGCTTGCCGCCAAGGGATAGAACGCCGGAGACGATCCGGTTTTCGCGCGGCCGCTGGAGCGCTGGCAGTATTGTTCGCGCGTTCCTATTACCGAGCCGAGGGGATCCATCGCGCGATGACGGCGCGCGCGTTCTCCGGAAAATTCGCGCTGCTCAGACGTCTTCAGTTCGGCTGGGCCGACGGTATGTTCACCCTGGCGATCGCCGCGTTCTTGATCCTGGTGCGCATTCAATGACGCCGCTGATCGAAGTCCGGGATCTCCATTTTCAATACGAGGACGGTACGAAGGCACTGGATGGCGTGAACTTCACGCTAAACGCGGGCGAAACTGTTGCGGTTTTCGGGGCAAATGGCTCCGGAAAAACGACCTTTGTCTTGCATTTGAACGGTATTTTGGGGGGGCAAGGCAGCGTCACGGTTTGCGGGATACCGGTCAATAAGGAAACGCTCGCTCGCGTCCGTTCCAAAGTGGGAGTGGTGTTTCAAGATTCCGATGAGCAACTGTTCATGCCGACAGTGCTCGAGGATGTAGCCTTCGGGCCGCTTAATCTGGGCTTGTCACCCGAGCAGGCCATCGCGAAGGCCAAGACTGCGCTGCAACAAGCAGGTATGGAACATGCTCTGGGAAAAGCGCCCTATCATCTGAGTGCGGGGGAGAAGCGCAGAGTAGCGCTGGCAGGCGTGTTGGCGATGCAACCCGAGATCCTGGTGTTGGACGAACCGACGACGTTTTTGGACCCGCCCGCGCAACGCAACTTACTTCACTTACTGGCTGGGCTTCCACAGGGTAAGCTGATTGTTACACATCACACGCGTTTCGCCGCCTCGTTAGCGACCCGCGCTGTGTTTTTCGAGAAGGGTAAGTTAGTCGCCGACGGGCCGGTGGCTGAAATTGTTCAGCGTTTCGATTGGATCTATCCGGCCTTGGATGCGGCTGACTTACGATACTCAGCCCAACGCCGTTTTTGAGCGGCCGCGATGCGACGCCGGGCCGCGGTACTCAGCCGGCCCGCACCACCTTTGTGATTGGAGCCAGGCGGACGGCCGCGCCGGCCCTTCCCTAACAGGGATCGCACTTCTTGTATTTGTTCATCGATGCGTTTCTTTTGGAGTTCCAGACCCTCCAAAGCGGCGGATAGAAGAGCCTGATTTCGGATCGAATTTGTGCGGGGCATTTCAGCTCCTTCTTTGGAAATACCTAACTCGTGGTCGTGCTATCTTATCTGTCCGGCGAATCTAGTATAAAGGTTACCGGTCCATCATTCACCAAGTGGATTTGCATCTCGGCTTGGAAGACGCCGGTTTGGACAATAATGTTTCTCGAAGTTAGCCGTTCGATAAAATATTCATACAGCCGGCGGGCCTGTTCGGGTGGAGCTGCCCGGTCGAAACTGGGTCGGCGGCCTTTCCTGCAATCTCCGTAGAGCGTAAATTGTGAGACGACTAACAGGCTGCCTCCTACCTCCAGGATACTCCGGTTCATGCGGTGTTCCTCGTCCGGAAAAATGCGCAGATTAATCACCTTGTCCGCAAGATAGTCGGCATCCTGTTGCGTGTCGGTGGCGGTAACGCCGATAAGTATCAGAAAACCGGTTGAGATAGAGCCGACGGTTTCCCCGGCTACGTCGACACGAGCTTCCTTTACGCGCTGCAGGACAACTCTCATGAGATGGTTGATCGCAGGCCTTCAGTATTACACTGAACGATGTGACGATCGAGACTTACGCCTATGCTCGGGCGGGACTGCTGGGCAATCCATCCGATGGCTACTATGGCAAGACGATTTCGTTCCTGGTCCGAAATTTTCGTGCGCGGGTGTTGCTGTATCCGAGCGCGCGGCTGGAGATTCGCGCGTCTAAGGCGGACATGCCGGTCTTTGAAAGTCTGGACGATTTGTACGCCACCACGCGCTGGCGCGGCTATTATGGCGGGATACGCATCATCCAGGCGCTGATCGTGCGTTTCATGGACTATTGCCGAGAAAAAGGCATCGAGTTGGAACATCGCAACTTCACTATCGAGTACGAGTCCACGATTCCCTTGCGGCTGGGGATGGGCGGGTCCAGTTCAATCATTACCGCGGCGCTGCGTGCGCTGTGCCAATATTTCCGCGTGGAGATCCCGTTACCAGTGCAGGCCAACCTGGTTTTGGAAACGGAAACCAAGGAACTGGGTGTACCGGCCGGCCTGCAGGACCGAGTGATCCAAGTGTACGAAGGCGTGGTCTACATGGATTTTTCAAAGGAGCTGATGGACCGGCAAGGACACGGGAATTATGAGCGCCTGGATCCTGGTTTACTGCCGCGCATATATATGGCTTATCGAACCAGCCTCAGCGAGGGGACCGAGGTGTTCCACAACAATGTTCGGGAGCGGTGGCGCCAGGGCGATCCGGAAGTGGTGGGGGCAATGAAGACTTGGGCGGATTACGCTGAACGAGGACGGGCTGCTCTGCTGGAACGCGATTATAAGACGCTGAATCGATTGATTGATTCCAACTTCGATTTGCGCGCCAAGTTGTACAAGATCAGCCGCGGGAACCTGGAAATGATCGAAGCTGCACGAAGCGCGGGAGTTACTGCGAATTTCGCGGGATCGGGCGGCGCCATTGCCGGGTGTTATCCGAATGAGGCGGCTTATCATGCACTGAGCGACAAGATGCGGCCATTGGGTGTGGCGGTGGTAAAGCCGATCGTAGCGTGATGACGGGACGGGTCGTAGGTAAGTCCAAGTTAGAGTACTAAGTGAATTAGTCTATCCCCAAAGTATCGGGAAATCCAGATAATAGAGTTGATGATCCACAAAGGCATCTTTAAGCGCAAGCGGGTTCATACCAAGATGCCGGGAGGCTTCTTCAATTTTGAAGAAGAGTCGAGTTCGACGCGCCTTTACGGCTTTGGGCACGGCGAGAGTCTCCGATTGCGCGATGAGTTCGGCAACGTCTGGCACGGCAGCGCGGAAAAAATCTCTGACGACCAGGTTCGTTACACGTTTCGGGATCCGAACGGGCGGACAATCACGGGCGTTTCGGACAGCTTCGGTATCGTGCTGCGTGACGGCAGGGGCAAGACCTGGCGCGGATTCATCGATTAGATAGCGCTTGCTAACGCGCGCGGCGCGGAAACGCGGGCTCGGAAACGCGGGCTCGGTTCAGGGCCGGTTCAAATATTTTTCATACAACCGCTTGTGTTTATTGTCCAGGTCGACAGATTTCCCTTTGATGAAAAGCTGCTTGACCTGGGTCTTGGCTTCAAGCGGATCGCCATCGGTGACCATCAGGTCGGCTGACTTGCCTTCCTCAATCGAGCCGAGCTTGTCGGCTACGCCCCAAATCTGCGCGGGATTCAAGGTAATGGCCTTCAGCGCTTCTTCGTAAGGCAATCCGAAAGCCACGGCGGTAGCCGCCTGGTACGGCAGATCACGCACAAATTCGTTATTGAACGAGCCAAAGGCGAACTTAACTCCGGCTTTGAAAAACTGGTCGGGCAGCGTGAAGGCTGCGTCATAGGGGTCGTCTTCGTGCAAAGGAAGAGCCAGTGTCGCGCCCAGGATCGCGGGAATGTTGCGCGCTTTTAGTTCGGGTCCCATCTTGCCGAGTTCGCGCGGATCGGCGATAACCACGTGTACCTTCTGCTGGTCGGCGAACTGCACGGCGTCGTGGATGGCACGCTCGCGGTTAGCCATGACGACCAGCGGTTCTGTGCCATCGAGGACAGGCAGCATGGCTTCAAACTTCAGGTCGGGTTGGAAGCCTTTTGTATTTGAGGCTTTCGCTTTTTGGTAGTGGCGGGCCTCTTCAAAGAATTCCCGCAGATCACGGAGTTCCGTGTCGTAATTCTTCTTAGCTATCGCGTAAGAAAAGGGTGGCGCAAGCTGGGGCGGAAGATCGCCGCCGCCCCGGCCGCCCGGGGAAAGAATAGTGGGCATGTGCATAGCCATGCCGGCCGATTTCTTGACGTCCATCTCTTCCCAGGTCCAACCGTCGAGATGAACCAGTGCGGCTTGGCCGGCGATGATGTTACCGGGCCCCGGGCCACGCCGTCCGCCACCTTCGCCGCCGCTCATCGGAAGCGTGATCACGGTGGTGATGCCGTGGGCGCGTGCGACTGGAATATGCTCGCTGGCGGGATTGATGGCGACCTCGGCACGAAGCTGGGGATCGAACTTGCCCAGTTCGCCGGTGTCGACGCTCTCGCGCGTTGAGCCGATTTCCGAAAGGCCCAGTTGAGTGGCCGAGTCGATCATGCCTGGGTAGACATGCAGCCCCTTGCCTTCGATAACGCGGATGCCTTTGGGGGCGGCGAGATTGCGTCCGACGCCGACGATCTTTCCGTCCTTCACCAGAACGGAGCCATTCTGAATCTCGGCGCCGGCCACGGGATGGACGGTTGCACCGCGCAGCAGGAAGCTGTCGTCAGTGGCGGCCAGCAGAGGGAACGTGAAGAGAACAGCGATTGCGATGGACTTCATGCTGCGGGTCTCCTTACCGCGCCGGGCGCCGGTCTGCGCTGTTGCTCTTTCTCCTTGTCGAGGAGTTTCTGCTTCTCTGTGTCGTGCACGGGCCGCTCGGCTAAATCATGATCGCGATCAAAATAAAGCTGGCCGTCGATGTAGACTTTTTCCACTTTCGAGAAGTTGGACAGCGGATGTTTGTCGAAGATGGTGAGATCGGCGTCCTTTCCGGCTTCGATGGAGCCGACGCGGTTATCGATCATGAGCTGCTTGGCCGGATTAATCGTGATGAGTGATAGGGCTTCGGTTTCGCTCAGCCCACCGTACTTCATGGTCTTGGCTGCTTCATCGTTAAGATGTCGCATGAGCTCTGCTGAATCGCTATTAAGCGATACGAGGACACCCTTGCGGGTCATGATGGCCGCGTTGTAGGGGATAGCGTCGTAAGCTTCGAGTTTGTACGCCCACCAGTCGCTGAAGGTCGATGCACCGGCGCCATGCTCGGCGATCTCCTTGGCCACTTTGTAGCCTTCAAGAACGTGCTGTAATGTGCGGATCTTGAAGCCGAACTCGTCAGCGACGCGGAGCAGCATCAGGATCTCGTCAGCACGGTAGCAGTGCGCGTGCACCAGCCGCTTGCCTTCCAAGACTTCGACGAGGGGCTCCAACTTGAGATCGCGGCGCGGAGCCATGGCCTGCTCACCGCGCGAGATCTTCTCGTTGTAATCTTTCCAGGATTGCTGGTACGCTTTGGCCTCGGTGAAAGCTTGGCGTATGACATCCTCGACGCCCATGCGCGTGGCCGGATAGCGCGGTGGCACGTTCGCTGCGCCGATGCGCTGGCCCGCGGGATTGCCCGCCCGCTTGGGATTCTCTCCGAGCGCGAACTTGATGCCCGGCATGGCGCCCTCGAAGATCATGTCATGAGCATCCTTGCCCCAGCGCATTTTCAGGACGGTGCATTTACCGCCGATGGCATTGGCGCTGCCGTGCAGGACATTAGCCGTCGTCACGCCGCCTGCAAGCGCGCGATAAATAGCGATGTCGTCCGGGTTCAGAACGTCCTCGATGCTTACCATCGACGACACTGAGACGCTCCCTTCGTTGATGCTGTCGGCGGCGATGTGTGAATGGCAATCGATAATGCCGGGCATGACGAACTGGCCGGATGCGTCCACCACCTTGGCATCAGCGGGCACGTTCACCTTCTCGCCGACTTCGGCGATCTTGCCGTCGCGGATCAGAATCGATCCGGTATTTATGGTCCCTCGGGTGACGGTGAGGATGGTAGCGTTCTGTATGACGATGGGTGGCGCCGCCAACATCGAGGCGGCGAACGCGCCAGCTACTAGTATAGGTTTCATTGCTGGGCTCCTCTCGGACCGTCGGCTGTGGGGCCGGTCGGAGTGTCGGGCCGGGCGCCGGGCGGAAGCGGCTCCTCGACTGGCTCAAATTTGATGCCATCCACAAAGACGTATTTTATTTCTGCGCGTTCCTGGAAGAGGTCACCTTTCGTGACAATCAGATTGGCGATCTTGCCCTTTTCGATACTCCCGAGGCGGTCGGCCACGCCGTAGATTTCCGCCGGCGAGAGGGTCATAGCGCGCAAGGCTTCATCCTCTGAGAGGCCGGCAGCGAGCGCGCGCTGTATCGCTCGAATCAGGTCGGCGCGACGGTCAATGCCGCCGGAATACAGCGCAAACTTGACGCCGTTCTTGGCGAGAATCGCCGGCGTCGAAGGAGCCTGGTCACGAAGTTCGAGCACATTCAGTGTGTCGATCTCATCGGGATCGCTGTCTCTCGCTTTGTCGGGCCAGCGCAGGCTGACCAATACCGCGGCGTTGGCCTTTTTCAGAAGGTCGGCTGATCGATAGCCTTCGGGAAGGCCATACAGCAACGCTTTCAAGTGCAGTTCGTCAGCCAAGCGCAACAGACGATCTACATCGATGCGGCGCCTGGCCGGAAGAAGAACTCGCGGGGAATCCAGCATTCCTTCGAGTGCGCGGTCGTAATCGGGGCGCGGCGTTCCACGCGCATGAGCATTGTAGAACTGCTTGGCAAGCCGGTAATGCTCGGCATCGAGATAGACCTGGCGCACGTAGGCGATCACGCCCATGAGCGAATTGGGGAAGCCGCCGCCGAATCCGGGTGAAGTAGTGAACGTGACGAATTGGCCGGCATTCTCAGCCACCACCATGTCACCGGCCTTCTCGCCCGCGAGATCGATGATTGCTCCTTGACCCGCGAAGATGCCGCGCGGTGGATAGGTTACGGCAGTGGTGAACCCTTCGGCGCGAGCCGATTCGATCTGGCGGTCAGCGGGGCGAATCAGATCGGCTGCGCGCATCCAGCTCGTGGTGTAGGGGCGATCTTCAGGTCCACGGGCGGGTGGGTTCACGGGCACGGCCGGTGTCGCTTGCGTGGGCTGCGCTGGCTGAGCCGGGACGCCGCCGCGCCCTCCGCCGGTCGGGACAGCGGGTGCGGCCTCTGGGATTCCGAACGTGCTGAGCGCATCGATAAGCCCCGGATAGACCGTGAGGCCGTCACCCTCGATCACCCAGGCGTCGGCGGGAAGGGCAACATCCGCGCCCACCGCTTCAATCAGCCCGTTCCGCAGGATGACGTTGCCGCGCGGGATGGCCGGGCCGCTCACCGGAATGACGCGCGCATTGTGAATCGCGATGGTGGTGGGAGCCCCGGCGAACAACGCGCAGCCAGCTATCAGCGGCAGTATCGAGAATCGCTTCATAGGCAATCGCTTATTATAGAATTTCCGCTCGAATCGTGGAGAGAAATGGCGTTGAAAAGACGAATTGGTTACAAAGACGCGGGTGTCAACATCGACGAAGCTGATCGTGCGGTCGCGTTAATTCGACAGCACGCGCGCGCCACCTTCACTCCGGGCGTTCTCACCGATATCGGCAGCTTCGGCGCCGGATATCTGCTCGCCGGATGGAAAAATCCGGTATTGGTCAGTTCGGCCGACGGAGTTGGCACCAAGCTGAAGATCGCATTCCAGACCGGCCGCCACGACACTATAGGCGAAGATTTGGTGAATCACTGTGTGAATGACATTGCAGTCCAGGGAGCCGTTCCCCTATTTTTTCTAGACTACTTCGCAATCGGCAAGCTCGACGCCGGTGTGGCCGGCCAGGTCATCGGAGGCATAGCGCGCGGCTGTCGGAACAACGGGTGCGCGCTGATTGGCGGCGAGACGGCCGAGATGCCCGGTCTCTACCAGCCCGGCGAATATGATCTGGCTGGGTTTATCGTCGGCGCGGTAGAGCGGGAAGAAATGTTGAGCGGCAAAACGATTCGAGCCGGTGACGTTTTGCTTGGCCTGGCCTCAAACGGTCTGCATACCAATGGCTATTCGCTGGCGCGTAAGCTGCTTTTCGAGGTCGCCGGATACCGCTTGGATCCTTCACTCGTGGAGGAACTGCTAAAGGTGCACCGTAGCTATCTGAAGCCGATTCGCGCGCTGATCGATGCCGGCATGTTGAAGGGCGCTGCGCACATCACCGGCGGCGGCATCACCGACAATCTCCCGCGGATTCTTCCTAAGGGATTGGCTGCGAGGGTGGACGTTTCGGCTTGGACCATCCCTCAGATCTTCGAGCGGTTGCGGGAGATCGGCAACATCGATCCGGCGGACTACCGGCGGACATTTAACCTGGGGATCGGCATGATCCTGGTGGTGTCTAAACGGAATGTCGCCAAAGTGCGCGCGACACTCGCTTTGCTAGGGGAACCGTGTTCGGAAATCGGCGAAGTAGTCGAGTCGCGAAGAGAGCGCGTGATCTACGTCGGCGGCGCCGGAGCGCGGAATTGAAGCGGTTGGGCATTCTGCTCTCTGGGCGTGGCTCGAATTTCGAAGCGATTGCCGACAACGTGGGGTCTGGCCGTTTAAAGGCCGAGATCGTGGCCGTAATCTCCAACCGGGAGGAAGCACGGGGCCTCGGGATCGCCCAGCAGCGGGCGTTGCCGGCGTTATGCATTCCCTCCAAAGGTGTCGCCCGCGAAGAGTACGACCGGCGAGTTGTCCAAGAATTAAGAGCGCGCGGCGTCGAACTAATTTGCCTGGCGGGCTTCATGCGACTGCTCAGCGCCGAGTTCTGCCGGGCGTTCCCGATGCGGATTTTGAACATTCATCCCTCGCTGCTGCCGGCGTTTCCGGGGCTCGATGCACAGAAGCAAGCGTTGGAGCACGGTGTCAAGATCAGCGGCTGCACGGTCCATTTCGTGGATGAGCAACTGGATGCAGGTCCGATTATTCTGCAGGCCACCGTCCCCGTGCTTGACGACGATAGCGAAGAACGGCTGGCGGCGCGCATTCTAGCCGAAGAGCACAGGATCTATAGCGAGGCAATCCGGATCATCCTTTCTGAACGCTGGCGTGTCGAGGGCCGCCGCGTGGTGGCGTGGTGAGGGTTCGGCATGTCACGTTCTAATCTCCCGGCCCGCGTCTGGCGCGCGCTGGCGCCCACCTTTCGCTACTGGATGGACACCGAGGTGCATGTTTACGCGTTCTCTATCTCGGCGGGCATTTTGCTGTCGTTCTTCCCGTTCCTGATCGTGATGTTGTCGATGTGCCGCTATGTATTCCGCTGGAGGGCGGGCGTCAATGCGGTTTATTTTGCGCTGGACGATTATTTCCCGGATGTCTTTGGCCAGTTCCTACGGCGGAACTTCGAAGCCACCATTGAATCGCACGGGCAGGTGCAGCTGTTTTCGCTTCTGTTGTTGTTCTTCACGGCCACTGGAATTTTCGAGCCGCTGGAAGTGGCTCTGAACCGAGCCTGGAAGTGCTCGCGAAACCGAAGCTACATTAAGAACCAGTTAGTAGGCTTGGGATTAATCTTTGCCTGCGGCGGCCTCATGCTCATTTCGACGATATTCACAGCCTTGAACAACCGAATGTTGAGGGATGCCGCGGGTACCAGCGTCGCCACAGTAGCGGGCATCGTCGGGTTGATTGCGTTCAAGGTGGCAGCTATTCCGATGGTGATGCTGCTGCTGTTTCTGGTCTACTGGCTGTTGCCGAACTGTAAGGTCAGGCCTTCGCAGATAGTACCCGCCGCGATCGGGGTGGGGTTCTTACTGGAGGTCCTGAAGTATGTCAATCTGCTCACCTGGCCGTATCTCCGGGCGAAATTGAGCGTGGAATACGGGCCATTTTATTACACGGTCACGATCATCCTTTGGGGATTTTTAGCGTCCATGCTGGTACTGGCGGGAGCAGAGTGGACCGCCCGGCGATCCTTAGGAGAGGGCACAGTGCTATCTCGCTGACACTTTATGGGTCTAACAGCCCTCACTTGGGATTTTGCCTTAGGGAAAAAGGACCAACGTCCTATTGCAGGAACGCACGCCCCAGAGCAAAATCAATTTTCAAACACATGGCAACCGCACCAATCCTGGAAATGGAAATCCAGGCTAAAGATCAAAGCATAACTCCACCCCTACCCGAAACTCTCGACGAAACCGGACTGGCGCGTTCCGTTGTTGAGCAGCTTGTTATGAAGCTGCTGTATGCCCGCGGCGACATGCTAGGCCGGGATTTATCCGAAGCGCTAGGTCTGAAATTCAGCCTGATCGAAGAGCTGATCGAGTTCCTGAAACGCCAGCACTTCATACAAGCGAAAACGTCGCTCGGCATGGGCGCCAGCACATCTCTGTTCGCGCTCACTGAAACCGGACGGACCTATGCACGGGAGTGTCTGGAGTCGAATCAATACAGCGGCCCAGCGCCGGTTCCGCTTTATCAATACACCTATATCGTCCGCAGACAGCGGCGCGCCGATGGTTGGCTGACCAAAGAAGCCCTGGCAGCGGCGTACAAGAAAATGGTAGTGACACCGCGGATCCTGTCGCAGATCGGACCGGCGGTGAGCTCCGGCAATTCGTTTCTGATCTACGGCCAACCGGGAAACGGGAAAACCTTCCTGGCTGAAGCGCTGCAGAACGTGGACGACTCGTGCATCTATGTTCCGCACGCGATCGAGTCTCAGGGTTCCATCATCCAAGTTTTCGACCCGGTCTATCATCAGCCGGTTGAGGACGAGCAGCAACAATCGGTTTTTGCGACACATCACCAATATGATCGACGCTGGATCAAGTGCCGGCGCCCCTTCATCGTGACCGGCGGTGAATTGACGCTCCAGATGCTGGATCTGAACTACAACACTACGTCGAAGGTGTACGATGCGCCGTACCAGTTAAAGGCCAACAACGGCATTTATCTGATCGACGACTTCGGACGCCAGATGTGCAGTCCGGCGGAGGTGCTCAATCGCTGGATCGTTCCGATGGAACGGCGAGTGGACTACTTGAAATTCTTCAGCGGCGGGAAGATTACCGTGCCTTTTGAAGCATTCCTGATTTTCTCGACCAACCTCAAGCCCGACCAATTGGGAGACGAGGCCTTCCTGCGCCGGATACAGTACAAGATGCTGATGCGGAGTCCGGACCAGGGCGAGTTCACGAGCATTTTCCGAGGATTCTGCGCGTCCAAGGAGCTGCCTTATGAGGAGAGCAGCATCAGCCGATTCATCGAGAAACATTACCGCTGCACCGGCAAGCCTTTTCGGCGCTGTCAACCACGCGATGTGCTATCGCACGCGATTGACTTGATCCAGTTCGAGAAACTGCCCTACCAGCTGACCGACGACTTGCTGGATCGCGCGTTTGAAAGCTGTTTCCTGGAGGAGGGCGGCGAGTAGCGCGCCTTACTTCTCCTGTAGCGTCTTGAGGTACTCGGTCAGATTATTAATCCGGACGTCGATTTCGAGCCGGCTGCCGCTACCGAGATAGCGAAATGCGGCTCCCCAGGCCGGCATATCTTTGGGACCATGGGCGTCTACACGGGTCTCGCCACGAATCGTTTCCTTGACCAATAGCATGGGAAATTTGCCATTGTTTCGCTTCGCCAGGGTGGTCAGGTCCGGCGCGGATACACCTCTCGCATCCCGCCCGTGGCAGGAAGAACAGTAGACGGTGTACATTTCTTCGCCTGAGGCTGCCGATGTCATCGGAAGTGGGTTAATCGGAAATATCGAGGTCGCCATCAGCTGGGCAAGCGCAAAGAAGAGGATGGCGGCTAACACGAAGAACAACAACGTTGTACGGTTCATGTTATTCTCCTTCGCTGATGTCGCCGCAATAGAACCGCCAGTCCGTGCGATCGATGTAATCGCCTGAAGATAAACGGCGACCTCAGCCTGCAATTGGCTCGCTTGAGTGAAAAGCCGCACGTTGAAAGCAGCCCTATAGCGCTAATTGAGCCAATTCCGGCGGGTTTGCTAGACTCGGATCTTAGGAGAACCGGATGTCGGAGAGCTCGAATCCCACGCGTCGCGATGTCATGAAGGCGGCCGGTGCGGTGACCGCGGCCGCGGCCGTCGCGAACCTCGAAGGGCCGCCGGCCATCGTCAAAGTCCATGCCGCCTCAGATCAGATGAAGTACGGCATGATTGGCGCGGGTGGGCGGGGTAGTTACCTGTTGAAGCATCTTACCAAGGTGGACAACGGACACTGTGCCGCTGTCTGCGATCTCGACGACGAGCGGCTGGATAAGGCTGCCGCAACGGTCGGGACCAATCCCACGAAGTACAAGGATTACCGGGAACTCCTCTCCGATAAGAATGTCGAAGCGGTGCTGATCACGGTGCCCCTCTTCGAGCATTTCCAGGTGACCAAGGATGCACTACAGGCCGGCAAACACGTCTTCTGCGAGAAAAGCCTGGTTTTCAAACCCGAGGAACTGCACGCTTTGCGCGCGCTGGTTCCGCAGTTCCCTAAACAGGTACTGCAAGTCGGGTTGCAGCGGCGCTACAGCAAGTTCTATCAGCTCGCCAAGGAACTGGTGGACAAGGGCGTGCTTGGCAATGTGACGCACATCGAGGCCATGTGGCATCGCAATCCCGGCTGGATGATGAACGGCTTCAACTGGCGGCTCTATCGCGAATATTCGGGCGGCTTGGCAGCGGAGTTGGCTTCTCATCAGATTGATATCGCGGATTGGATATTCGGCGGCTCGCCTGAATTCGTCGTCGGGGTCGGCGGTTTGGACACCTGGAAGGATGGGCGCGACGTCTTCGATAATATCCAGCTGATTTACAAATATCCGAACGGGCGCAAGGTGATCTACACCGCGATTTCGACCAACGTCCATCTGCCGTTTCTGGAAAGCACGCGGCCGGAATTCGGCGAGCTGATCATGGGCACCGGCGGCGCGATTGAGATTACTGTGGGCGATGGCGAATCGACCATGCCGACAGCAATGTGGTTCCGCGATCCATCCAAAATCACAGAAGAAAAAGCTGAAGGCAAAGCACCTTCCGCGGCCGCGGGCGCCAGCTACGCGTTAAGCGCGAGCCAGAGAGGATTGCCGATCGTAATGGCCACCGATCAGCTCAAGATCGAAGCCAACGATTCGTTCCTGAAGCGTGAAATGAAATTCGCGCAACGCTGGCTCTATTCCAAGGGCGTGATGGTGAACGATGAGGACGTCAATCCGGTGGAGACTGAACTCGAGAGCTTCTTCAAAGATTGCCACACTGGCGGTCATCCGAAGGCCGATCTCGAAGTCGGATTGCGTGATTCTACCGCGGTGATGCTGTCCAACCTGTGCATGGACGAAGAGCGTCGGGTTATCTTCAAAGAGATCGAAACTATCGGAAGAGACGTCACTCCACAGCAGATGGCTGCGAACATCGCCGCCGCGCAATCGAGCTACAGCAAATCGATAGCGGCCAAGAAGAAGGTTTCGGCCTAAGTGGGCTGGGTTGCGTTTCACAATCGCCGCGCGGCTCAGATTGAAAACGAGAGCATCAAGCTAACGATAACGGCCGAGGGCGGCCACATTGCCGAGATCCTGCACAAACAGACCGGCGTGAATCCGTTGTGGATTCCGCCATGGCCGTCGATTGAGCCGTCCATGTGGAGCAGGGAAAAGCATCCGGAATACGGTGACGATGCCGAGAGCAGACTGCTGTCGGGAATCATGGGCCACAACCTGTGCCTGGATCTGTTTGGGGCGCCATCTGCCGAGGAAGCCGCGGCTGGAATGACTGTTCACGGCGAGGCGTCGATTCTGCCGTATCAAATCTCAGCCGGAGACCGCGAGCTCACGGCTGCATGTTTCCTGCCTGCCGCCCAGCTTCAATTCGAACGTCGCATTCGCCTGGATGGGGTTCGGGTTCACATCACCGAAGCTGTGGAAAACCTGGCGATACTCGATCGGCCGATCGCGTGGACGCAGCACGTGACTCTCGGGCCGCCATTCCTCGAAAAGGGTGTCACGCAATTTCGCGCCCCTGGAACGAAAGCGAGTTCGCTCGGCTCCGGTCATGATTTCGAATGGCCGTTGAAACCCAGCGCAGGCGGCCGAACCGAAGACATGCGCGTCTTTACGAGCGCGCCTGCGTCTGGAGGTTTCGACACCGTGCTCATGGATCCTCGCAGCGATCAGGCCTTCTTCTTCGCCTTCTCACCCAAGAGTAAGGTGCTCTTCGGCTACGTCTGGAAACGCGGGGATTTTCCTTGGCTCGGCATTTGGGAGGAAAATTATGGCCGTGAGCATGCACCGTGGAATCGGCGCGCGCTCACGCGGGGCATGGAGTTCGGCGCTTCGCCGGTTCCCGAAAGCCGCCGCAACATGATCGACCGTCAGTCCATGTTCGGAGTCCCGGGCTATCGCTGGCTTCCCGCCAAGAGCAAAGCTCAAGTGGAATACTGGGCATTCATCACCAGCGCGGATTCAATTCCCGAGAGTCTGAAGCAACTCCAGGTCCACGTTCCCGCCTGACACGATCACGCCGATCTTCCGCGGACCTTTCGGCAGCTTGTGGTGGAGAAGCGCGGCCGCTGGAACTGCGCCGCTGGGTTCGACTACCATCTTCATGCGGGCCAGCAGGAATTTCATTGTCTCGCGAATCTCGGTGTCGTTGACCAACACGATGTCCTCGACGTTCTTCTGTATGATCTTGAACGTAATTTCACCGGGCTTCTGCGCGCGCAATCCGTCGGCGATAGTTTGAGGGGTTGGAATTTCGACGCGCGATCCGGAGCGGAATGAAAGATAGGTATCGTTTCCATCTTCCGGTTCCACACCGAAGACGCGGATGTCCGGCTTGAGCGCCTTGGCTGCGATGGAGCATCCGGAAGTGAGGCCGCCGCCGCCGATGCAGACCACTAGCGCTTCGAGATCCGGAACCTCTTCCAGAAGCTCCAGAGCCGCCGTGCCTTGCCCGGCGATGGTCCAGGGATGATCGTACGGCGGGACGATCGTTGCCCCGGTCTGTTCCGAGATCCGTTTGCCGATGGCTTCCCGGTTTCCTGTCAGGCGATCGTAGGTCACCACTTCGGCGCCATAGCCGCGCGTGGCAGTAAGCTTCGACTTGGGCGCATCTTCCGGCATGACGATGGTGGCTTTGATCCCAACCGATGCCGCTGCGATGGCTACCGCTTGCGCGTGATTGCCCGACGAATAAGTCACCACGCCACGGCTCAACTGATCCTTGGGGATAGAGTAAATGAAATTCGACGCACCACGGATTTTGAAGGCGCCGCCGCGCTGGAAATTCTCGCACTTGAAAAAGACGTGCGCGCCCGCGAGGCCGTCAAACGTCCGCGACGTAAAGACCGGTGTGCGGTGTGCGATAGCGCGAAGGCGTTCAGCCGCGGCTCGGATGTCTGAAATCGTGACGTCGGTGTTCATTGGCTTTCGGTTGCCAAGACAATGATCGTGTCGATCGGATCACGCCCCTCGGGAAGCCGCAGGATGGTTCCATCTTGCACCTGCCGCACTTCCACCGGATTTCCATTCATTAGCAAGGTTGCTTTTGTGACGTTGGCGAGCTTCGGCAAAGCCAGTAACGGGTCGAGCCAATCCAGCAGGTGGACATAGATCTTGCCGGCCTTTTGTGTAGTTACTCCCCACGGCCTCGGCTTCACCGGGCCACCTCGCGTGCCATAGATCGAATCGCCATTCTTCCGCATCCACGCCCCTACGACGTGCAGGCGCTCAACGAACTCCGGTTGGATCTTCCCGTTGGACATCGGCCCGACATTCAACAGAAAGTTTCCGTTGTTTCCGGCGGCTTTGACGAGGTATTGAATTAATTGCGCCGGCGTCTTGAACCGCTTGTCGCTGCTGTTGTAACCCCACGCCCCGTTGATCGTGTCACAGGTCTCGAGCGGCAAAGTTCCGATCTCGGAATGGGCATTAAATTCAGCCGTGCGGCTGCCCGGCAAGTCCCGCTCGAACATCTGGAAATCCTCGCCATCGAACGGCTTCAAGTGATGATTGCTGCCGATGAGCGCTGCTGGTTGCAGGCTATGAATCAGTCCATAAGTCTTCGCAAGACGCCAGTCGGCATTGGGCTTGTCCCACATCCCGTCGAACCAGATGCCCCCGATCTCGCCATAGCCGGTGAGCAATTCGCGAAGTTGGGCGTCCATGTAGTCGAGATACTTGTACCAATCGCCCGCTGCCGGCCGTCCGGCGGTCAAACCCGTCCTGCCGAGGGGAACGTAATCGGTATTGTGCCAGTCGAGCTGAGAGTGATAGAAAAACAACTTGATGCCTTGACGGTGACACTCATCGGCGAGCATCTTCAGGACGTCCTGGTGATAGGGCGTGTGGTCGACAATGTTCCAGTCGCTCTGCTTCGAGCCCCACATCCCAAACCCATCGTGATGTTTGCTGGTTATGGTGATGTACTTCATCCCGGCCTCTTTGGCCATCGTGACCCACTCAGCTGCGTTAAATTCAGTGGGGTTGAAGCGTTCCGGCAGTTTCTCGTATTCGGCTGCCGTCATCTTCTCGTTGTTCATGACCCATTCGCCCTTGCCGAGCACGCTGTAAACGCCCCAGTGGATGAATAGCCCGAACTTGCTGTCCTGAAACCATTCGCGCGCCTTCAGATTTTCGGGCGCAGGGTGATACGTCTGCGCCATTGCGCCCGACGCCACCAACACCAGCGG
>Ga0207664_10000743_pt1 | contig 22177 bp, 15 predicted proteins | sample LARL83metaG_FD_184349 | JGI IMG/M metagenome (GOLD analysis project Ga0207664, IMG submission 184349) | Corn, switchgrass and miscanthus rhizosphere microbial communities from Kellogg Biological Station, Michigan, USA - LAR L8-3 metaG... | ecosystem: Host-associated > Plants > Roots >... | reverse complement strand
CGGGCGCCAAGATGGTCCACTGCGCGCCGAACACCTCCTCCCAGATCATCTCCAAGTAAGTCGCGCGCTCCGGCGGACCTCCTACCGCGGGCTGGTACAGGTCCAGGAGGGCGGCCCACTCCAAGTCCACGTTCGCGGCGGGACCGCCGCCGGTCTACGGTGTCTTGCATGGTCTCGTCCTTCCGGTTTGGCGGGGGATGGGATCTAGGCCCCGCCGGGTGCTCTCACACCTCGGTGGGGCCGCGGTCGTAACGGGCTTGGGCAGGTCCGGCTGCGGCACAGCACCACCAGCCCGGGTCGGGTGACCGGGTACGCGGCCAAAGGTTGGTGATCGGGGTAGCCCGCCTTCACGGGCGCGTAACCTTCAGCCACGCCGAGCTGCGGGGCTGTGAGAACCTTGCTTGGCGGCGTTTGGAGGTCAATTGCCGGATTTCGCTGACGATGGTGCCGTTGCGGGCGCCGAGTCCCGGTGGTGGCGCCGCCTGGGGCGCTCGTTCGTCTCGGCGGACAGCTACGGCCTGGTGCTGTTGCTCGTCGTGGTGACCTATGTGGTGTCGGTGTCGGTGACTGAGACGTGGGCGGCTTCGGTCGTGCTGACCGTTCAGCTGGCGACGGTGTGGCTCACCCTGCGGACCTCGCAGGCGCGCCGTGCAGCCCGGCTCCTCGCCGACATCGTGCTGGGTCTGGCCGCGGTCGTCGTGGTCGTGAGCTTGTTCGCGCACCAGCCGGGTGAACAGCTGGGCGGGATCTTCGCCATCTGCTGCCTGCTGTATCTGATCGCGCCGTTTTCCATAGTGCGCCACCTGATCCTGCGGCGGGCGATCGACACCGAGACACTGCTCGGGGCCATCGCCGCCTACCTGCTGATCGGCATGTTCTTCGCCTTCGCCTACAAGGCGGTCGGCGAGCTCGGGAGCGGGCCGTTCTTCGGCGCGGCGGGGGACGGCTCGCTCAGCCAGGACCTGTTCTTCAGCTTCGTCACGATGACCACCGTCGGGTATGGGAACCTGGTGCCTGCCGCCAACCCTGGGCAGACGCTCGCCGTGCTGGAAGCGCTGACCGGCCAGCTGTTCCTCGTCGTGGCCGTCGGAAAGATCATCAGCAGCCTGCAGCCCAGGCGCGGCGAGCGAGCCGGTTCCTGACCACATCACAGTGATCCATGCGGCCAGTACAGGCGGGCGCGCTCCCGGGTGGAACGCCGGGGCCAGGCCGGCAGTTAGGCCAGGCGTATGACGGCGCTGATCACCAGGTATGCGCCGAGGATCAGGGCGGTGTAGGCCATGAGCTTCCGGGCGTGGCTCAGCAGCCAGTCCTGGGCGTTCTTGAGCGCCGCCTTGGTGGCCTCGGGCCGCAGCTCCAGGAACACGAACGGGACGATGATCAGCGAGAACTCGATGAGGACGAAGACGATGACGGCGAGGACCTGAGTGGCGGTGGAGGACGTGCCGGTGACCAGATTGTGCAGCGCGCTCAGGTAGGCGCCGCCCGGGATGCCGACCAGCGCGCCGACCAGCATGGCGAGCCCGAGCCGGGGCTCAGCCAGCACCCGCTGCGCCCAGCCGTCCTTCTTCCCCGCTTGCTCCGGCTGCCCTCCCCCGGCCGGGACTGGTGCCTTGCGCCGGCCGTGCCGGCGGCCGGTTGCGACCAGCCCGCCGACGGCGAGCAGGACCAGGCCGAGGGCCAGGTCGACCCCCGCGCTCACCGTTTTCTGGGAGTTGATGGCATCGGCGTGGAAGACCAGCACATCTAGCAGGCCGATCGTGATGCCCACGGTCAAGCCGCCGGCCAGGACGCACAAGAACATCGCCCGCGGCCGCCGGTTCTCGATCAGCAGCAGATCGACGGCCAGCAGCTTCGGGTTCAGCGCCCGCGACGACCGCCAGCGCGAAGAACTCGGCGTTCATCGCCGCTCAGCCCGCTGAGGCCGCAGGACTGCCGTCCAGCCGTGCCCGGGCTGATCACCGGTCGCCATGCCTGCCTCCATTGCGTCGCTGCCGAGCCGTCAGTGATCGTCTGGTTCCTCCAGCGCGGCCGCGATGTCGTAGCCGAGCGCGGTCGCCACATCGGGAGCGGCGGCGACGATCCGGCCGAGCCCGGCCACCGGGGCGATCGCCAGCAGCACGTCGGCGATCTCGTCCTCGCTCGCGCCCGCCGCCAGCGCCCGGCCAGTGCTCCATTCCAGGCAGACCGCCGGTGAGCCGAGGGCCACCGACACCCCCACTTGCAGCAAGGCCGCGGTCCTGGGATCCAGGGTCGATGTCCCGGCCGGGTCAAGCCCGAGCCTGGCCTCGTCTTCGACGAAGCCTTCGTCGATCATCGCCAGCCTGCGCAACGTTTCCTGGAATCTCGCTGTCTGGCCCATACACCTCCGCCCGCCGCCGAGGACACCATTGCACCTCGTGCCGGGCCGGATTCCATCCCCCCGATGGCATGAAAGACCGGTCGCTACCCCTCCAGGAGCCCCAGCTCGTGGGCCCGGGTGATCGCCTGGCTGCGCGAGGAGGCGTCCAGCTTGCGGTAGATCGAGACTGCCTGCGATTTGATGGTGTGGCGGGACAGGAACATTTCCTCCGCGATCTCGGGGAACGGCAGGTGCGTGGCGAGCATCGGCAGCAGGCGGAGCTCGGCGGCGGTCAGCGCCGACGCCCCGGGGGCGCTGGAACCGCGTTGGCTGGTCAGCTGGGCCCGGAGTACCCCGGCGTCCGCGACGAGGGTCCCGAGGCCGGGCCGGCGCCTGAGCAGGTCATCGACCTCCCGCATCAGCGTGCGGGCACCGGCGAGGTCGGCGAGTGCGAGGTGGGCGCGAGCCAGCTCGATCCGGGCCTGGACGGCGAGGTGGGGAAGCGCGTAGGTCAGCAACCGCCGCGGGTGCTGGGCACTGACCAGTTCCCGGCGCGCCGCCTGGGCATCTGCCCGGCGCAGGGCCATGCGGGCTCGCAGCGCGCAGACCAGGGGTGTCGCGAAACTTTCCTCGATCCCGGCCTGGCGCAAAACGGTGCCTGCCTGACCGGTAAGGGCCTCGGCCCGGTCCCATTCGCTGCGTGCCATCGCGATCAGCGACCGCTCGCCCAGCGCGGCCGCGACAGCCACGGGTGAGTCGACTTGCTCCCCGATGCTGACCGCATCCTGCAGGGACAGGTCGCCACCATCGAGGTCACCGCACAGGATGCGCGCGATCCCTTGTAGGAGCGCGGGTGTCGGCGTCAGGAAGCTTCCCGCCGTGAGCAAGCGCACGGCCTCATCGGTGTCAGAGCGCATCTGTTCAGCCCCGTGCCGGCACAAGGTGGCGCGGACGACCATGACGCCCCATGCCTCGGCGGCAGGGTCCTCGGGCCGGGCCGGGTCCCCATACTTGCACCGCTCGACCGCGTCGGCCCACCGCTCGGCGTCGACCGGCCTGCCCATCAGCGCGGACATGAACGAGCCCAGCACCGCGGTCATCGGGTGTGCCTCGATCCCGCCCCGGTCCTCCAGCCACTCAAGCCACTGCTGGATGGTGACCATCCGGCCCTGCCGGTAGACCAACGGCAAGAGCCGCCCCACCAGGCGTGCGGCCTCATCGACGTCCCCGGCTGCCATGGAATACTCCAGCGCCGCCTCGGGCATGCCATTGTCCAGGCACCAGGCGACGGCGCGGCGCCGCAGGACGGGCATCAGCCCAGGCTCCCGGCGGTGCAGCTGCGCCAGCAGCATGTCGCGGAAAAGGTGGTGGTAGCGGTACCACTCCGTCTGCCGGTCCAGCGGCACCAGCAGCAAATTCGATCCGGCCAGATCCTCCAGGATCTCAGCCGATCCGGCCATGCCGAGCACCGCCTCGCACAGCGGCCCGCACATGCGCTCCAAAACTGCGGTCCGGGTCAGGAACACCCGTTCCCGGCGGGAGACCCGTGACAGGAACTCCGACTCCATGTAGTCGCTGACCAGCCGGTCGCCCCCGCCGAACGAGACCGCCGCGCCCGCAACCGGACCGCCCTCCCGGAGACAAAGAGCTGCGAGATATAGCCCGGCTGGCCATCCCTCGGTCCGCTGATGCAGTTCCGCCACCTCGTCCTTGCCCAGGGTGAGGCCCGCGTTGCGCAGCAGCGACAATGCCTCGCTGGGGGTCAGGGACAGGTCACGCGGGCCGATCTCGATCATCTTGCCCTCGGCGCGCAGCCGCGCGACCCGCAGCGGCGGCTCAGCCCGGCCGGCCAGCGCCAGCCGCGAGCCCGCCGGCACGTGATCGGCCAGCACCGACAGCGCGGCCCGGCATTCCCGGTTATGCAGCGCGTGCACGTCGTCCAGGACCAGCACCACCGGCGAGGTCATCGACGAAAACGCCGAGCCCAGCCGGGGCACGACCGAGCCGGGCACCGAGCTGCCCGGGGAGGCCAGCGCGTCGAACACCCGCCCGCCGATCGGCTCGACCGCATCGAGCGCCTCCGCGACGTAGCGGAGCAAGACCTTCGGGTCGTTGTCCGCGTCGTCGACCGACACCCAGGCAAAGGCGTGGCCGTCGCGCTCGGCCCACTGCGACAGCAGCGTTGTCTTGCCGTAGCCAGGCGGCGCGACCACCGAGACGACCGGACGGGAATCGCCGTGCACCAGCTGCTCGATCAGCAGCGAACGACGAACCGTCCCGGGCCGCATCAGCGGGCGGCGGACCTTGGACGCCAGCAGGTCGAAACCCCGCCCGCCTGCAGGCGGTGACCGGCCAGCCCGCTGCCGCACATCGCTCACGCTCATGCCCCGACCCATGTCCCCCGCACGCCCCTGCCGCCCTATGATCTTCTCCCCACGCGATTAAGGTCAAGCACAGGTAAAGGGCTGGCCCGTCTAGTCCCAAAATTCATACCAACTGGGCGATGTTCCTCCCGGTCGGCTGGCATTGGCTGGTTGTGCGGGCGAGGCGCCCTCCATGGCCTTGCTGCTATCGCAATGGGCACTCATGCCCGCACTGATCAATCCGTCACGGAGCTGACCGCCAAGGACAGCGCCCTGACCAACCCGGCACTGATGGTTTGACGTGGAGGTGGCAGACGATGAGCGAGCCTGACCGGACGACTCTGCCGATTCGCCGACCGCCGTTTGGGGGGGTGAGCAACAGGACGCTGGACGGATCGAAGCCCGACTGGAACCTCATCGGGCACCCCGAACCTCCGGAGGGGTCCCCGAACGTCCTGCTGGTGCTGATCGACGACGCCGGCTTCGGCAACCCGAGCACCTTCGGCGGTCCCATCAGCACCCCGCGCTACACGCAGATGGCCGAAGCGGGGTTGCGCTATAACAGGTTCCACGTCACCGCGCTGTGTTCCCCAACGCGGGCGGCCCTGCTCACCGGGCGGAACAACCACGCGGTCGGCTTCGGCTCCATCGGTGAGCTCTCGAGCGGTTTCCCCGGCTACACGGCCACGGTTCCCCGCGATTGCACGCCCGTGCCGAGGATCCTGGCGGAGAACGGGTACAGCACCGCGGCGTTCGGCAAGTGGCACCTGACCCCCGACGGCCAGCAGGGCGCGGCCGGACCGTTCGACCGGTGGCCGAACGGCTGGGGTTTCGACTACTTCTACGGCTTCCTGGGCGGTGACTCAGGGCAGTGGGATCCCTGCCTGGCCGAGAACCAGAAGATCATCGGCACCCCGGAAGACTTCTACGACAAAGAGAACCCGTACTACCTGCCGGACGCCATGGCCGACAAGACCATCGAGTGGCTGCACGGGGTCCGAGCGCAAGACGCCCGCAAGCCGTTCTTCGTCTACTTCTCCACCGGGTGCAGCCACGCCCCGCACCACGTGGCGCCCGAGTGGGCGGATAAATACAAGGGCAAGTTCGATCAGGGGTGGGACCGTCTTCGCGAGGAGGTCTTCGCCCGGCAAAAGGAACTGGGTGTGGTCCCCGCCGACGCGCAGCTGACGGCGCGGGATGCGGCGTTCCCCGCCTGGGACCAGGTCCCGGGCAAACTCAAGGCCTACTACGCCCGCCAGATGGAGGTCTACGCCGGGTTCTCGGAGAACGCCGACTACAACGTCGGCCGGGTCATCGACGCGATCGCCGAGCTGGGCGAGCTGGACAACACGCTGATCATCTGGATCTGGGGGGATAACGGCGCCAGCCTGGAGGGCGCGATCACCGGCTCGTTCAACGAGCTGACGATGCAAAACGGCATCCCGCTCACCGACGAGATGCAGCTCCAGCTGGCCGAGCGTTACGGCGGCATCGGGGCCTGGGGCGGCCAGATGATGGATCCGCACTACTCCGCCGCGTGGGCGTGGGCCGGCAACACACCGTTCCAGTGGGGCAAGCAGGTCGGTTCGCACCTGGGCGGGACACGCAACCCGATGGTCATCCACTGGCCGGCCCGGATCACCGGCACCGGCGCGCTGCGCCCGCACTTCACCCACGTCATCGACGTCGGGCCGACGATCCTGGACATCGCCGGCCTCCCGGCCCCCTCCCACGTCGACGGGATCGAGCAGGAGCCCTTCCACGGGGTGAGCTTCGCGGACTCGCTCACCGACCCGGCCGCGCCGGAACACCACACCCAGCAGTACTTCGAGACCATGGGCAACCGGGCCATGTACAAAGACGGCTGGTGGCTGGCGATGAAAACCCCGCGCATCCCGTGGGTGCTTACACCCGATGCGCTGCGGCCCTACGCGCCCGGGATCTGGGACCCCGATACCGACCCAGCCGAGCTGTACTACCTGCCCGACGACTTCGCGCAGGCGAAAGACCTCGCCGCCGATCACCCCGGCAAGGTGGCCGAGCTGAGGGAGCTGTTCTGGGCCGAGGCGGAGAAGTACAAGGTGCTCCCCCTGCTCGCCACCCTGTCCGCGTTCTTCGGGATCCTCCCGCCCATGCCGGATGCGGTCCCGGTCGAGTACCGGGGCGATGTCCAGAACATCATGTCGGGCATGATCCCGCGCATCTACAACCACTCCTATGCGATCAGCGCCGATCTGATCGTCCCGGCGGAAGGAGCCGAGGGCGTAATCGTCGCCGAGGCCGACCATCTGGGCGGGTTCTCGCTGTTCGTCGCCGACGGCAAGCTCACCCACACCTACTCGATGATGGGCGTGTTCATCTACCGGCAGCAGGCCGAAGAACCGCTGCCGCCGGGCGAGGTGAACGTGCGCATGGAGTTCGCCGCCGACGCGGCCAAGCCCGCCACCGGCGGAGAAGTGACCCTGTACATCAACGACAGGCCCGTCGGCAAAGGCCGCATGGACCACACGGTCCCGATCCGCTTCTCTGCCTACGCGGGCATGGACATCGGTCGCGACAACGGAGGAGTCGTCGATCTCAGCTACGAAGACAAAAAGCCGTTCGCTTTCACCGGCACCGTCAAAAAGGTCATATTCGACGTCAAGCCGCACCTGTCAGCCCAGGACGAGGAAGCACTGCACGCGGTCGCACAGCACGGGCACGCTGGGCACGGTCTGTCGGCATGAGAAACGCGCGCACTGCGAGGAGGGGTCCAGATGGCATTCGATGACGAAACGATCGATGTGCTGATCGGCGGCTACATGTCCAAGGACGCCGCCCAGGACGACTACAAGGCAGTCCTCGGGAGCGGGGGCTACCTGCACGGTGCGGTGGTCGTCAGCAAAGACCTTGAGGGCAACCTGGCGGTGGAGCAGACCGACCACATGGTCCGCGAGGGCGCCGCGGGCCTGGGCGCCCTCGGGTTCGTTGTGGGATTGTTCGCGCCACCGCTGCTGGCCGCGACCGCGGTCGGTGCGGCGATCGGCGCCGGGGCCGGCAAACTGCTGCACCGCAAAACCGAAAACAAGCTGGAGCAGCAGGCGGGGGCGACCATCCCGCTCGGCGGCGCTGGCTTGATCGTCGCCTACCCACACTCGGCCGCCGGGAAGGTGCAACCGGCAGTGACGCGGGCGGTCAGCAAAGCCGTCGGCGAAGCCGAAGGACACCACGTACAAGCCCTGAAGGCCGCGATCGCCGACGCGCAGCAGAAAATGGCCGGAAGCGGCTCCTGAAGCCAGCGGGTGCGATGGAGCCGTTCAATCAGCGGCCGGAACGTGGACGTTCCGGGGAAGCGTGAGGTAGCCGAGCATCAGGAGCCGACGTCCGGTTCGGGTCGCTGATGGCGCGTCACGTCTGCGTTTTGTTCGTTGGTCGATCGCGCTGGTGCCGGACGCATGTGTCCGCTCTTTCACATGCTTGCCTGATCTGGCCGGGCGTCATGACGCGGTCGCCATGGCATGCGGCTGGTGAAGGAGAACGGCATGCTCCGATCAGGCGGGTCAACGTTCAGGCGAGTGCCGATGCCGGGACCAGCGACCAAGTATCGTTCGCCTCGCCGACCTGGTGGCCGCGCAGTGGGCTCAAGTCTTAGACCGGAGCGGCAGGTGAGGGCGGGAGGTCATGATGCGACGGCGTACAGAGGGATTGTGGGAGTACGCGCGGGGTGCGCTATGGGTGCTTCCAGGGATCTCGCTGATAGCTGCGCTCATGCTGGGTGCTGTGCTATCCAAGGTGCATGTGGCCGCGACCGCGCCTGTGCAGCGTCTGCTGTTTCAGGGAACGGCCGACGACGCGCGGACGCTGCTGATCGGGATCACCGGAACGGTCATCACAGTTATCGCGCTTGTCCTCGGGCTGACCTTGGTTGCCCTCCAGCTATCGTCGTCTCAATACTCGCCACGAGTGCTCCGCAATTTCCTGCGCGACTGGCCGAACCAGGTCTTCTTGTCGGTGATCGTCGCGACGTTCGCGTATTCAGCGGCCGGGCTCTACACAGTTGGCGTATCAGCGGGCAGAAGAACTGTCTCCTACCCGCAGCTTGCCGTTACCGTCGCGATTGTCCTGCTTTTCGTGAGCCTCGGTACGCTGATCTTCTTCCTGAACCATCTTGCCCATTCAATCCAGATTGACCGGCTGATGGCAGTCATCGAGCGCGCCACGATGCAGGTCCTGGCAGACGAAGCACGCGAAGCCTCCGCCAGATCCAGGCACGGCCACGTTCCCGAACCTCCAGCATGGGCGGTCGCCATCCACGCCCGCACCGATGGCTATGTGCAGACGATCCATCCTGAGCTGCTAACCCCCCTCACCGAACGCCTTCAGGTGACGGTGCGCATCGTCCCGCAGGTGGGCGACTATGTCGTGCCCGGTCATCCGATCGCGCACGCATGGCGCACCCCGGCTGACCAGCAGCCGCCGGACCCGCGAGATCTGGCCGACACCGTGCACCGCGCTGTCCGGATCGGCTTTGAGCGGACGCTACAGCAGGACATCCGCTTCGGCCTGCGGCAGCTCGTTGACATTGCCCTGCGGGCACTTTCACCCGCTGTCAACGATCCCTACACCGGGATCCAGGTGATCCAGCGCCTGACCGTCTTGCTCTGCGCACTGGCACCTATGCCGCTCGGCGACTATGTGGTCGCGGGCCGGGAAGGCTCGGCGCATGTCGTGGTACCCGCGCCCTCGTTCAGCGCCTACGTCGACCTTGCCTGCGGCCTGATCCGCCGCTACGGCGCCGGCGAACCAACCGTGACCGCCGCGCTGCTCCGCATGCTGCACGATGTCCGGGACCTAGTCACAGACCCGGACCGGCATCAGGTGCTCGCGCAGGAGGCGCGGCTCGTCGTCAGCGACGCCGAACGCGCAACCCTCCAGCCGGCAGACCTGCGCATAGTGCGCGAGGAGGCGACATCACTTCTGCCCGACGGCTCATAGCAAATGGATCATGCCCGAGCACCGGCCTCGGCAGTTCCGCGACGCGCCTGCGCACGTCAGCGTCGATCTCACCCGGCGGCGGGTTGTGATCACGCGCGTACCCCGCTCGCCGGCCAACTGAGGCCTAAACGGCGCAACAGGCGCGCTTTCCGTGGCGACCTCCCCAGTCGCCTCACGTCCGCGCTCACAGCGGCTAGAAGCGGACGTTCACGCCGAATGCTGGCGGTGCATAAAAATACGATTTCGCCGCTGTCTGCCCCGGCCGCCGTCGGGATTGCCTACCGGGCAAAGAGCTCTCAATAACCGCGCGCCGACCCGCCGATCTGGTCGGCAATCTAGTCGCCAGCGTGGCCACCTGTACCGCGCCAGATCAGGGCTGATTTGTGCAGGCCAGGTCGGGCGGGGGTCAAGACGATCTGCTGATAGTCTGCGGCGCGATGCGGCTGGCGAGCAGGGAGTTGAGGTGGGCGAGCGTCCGAACATCTTGTTCTTTCACGTCGATAATCTGGGATTTGGAGAGCTGAGCTGCTACAGCGGCGGCCCGTTCCGGGGGACGTGGACACGGCGGATCGATGCTTTCGCTGGGCAGGGGTTCCGGTTGACCAACTACGCGCCCGAGGCGCAGTGCACACCGACCCGCTCGGCTTTGCTGACCGGGCGGCATGCGATCCGGTCCGGGAATCACAGCGTCCCGCTGGGGTCCTCGGGTGGCTGGGGCCTGGTGGCGTGGGAGCAGACGCTGGGCGACCTGCTGTCGGGGGCCGGGTATGGGTGCGCGGCATATGGCAAGTGGCATGTCGGGGAGGGGCCGGGCCGGTGGCCGACCGATAAGGGCTTCCAGGAGTGGTACGGGCCGCCGCGCACCTACGACGAGTCGCTGCGGCCGGACGATCCCTGGTATGACCCGCAGCGCGATCCGGTGTCGGCCGCATAGGCGTACAGGCTCGACATCACGATCCGGCCTTCCGCATCGACCTGGGCTCAAGTCCGCCCTCCGTCGCCCATGTCGGCCAGCGGCGCGCGTGAGCCAGAGCTGGATTAAGAACACAGAAGGTGAAATTGAGCCTGACGGCCATGCGGCCTGCCGACTATCTTCTCTTCCTGGCGTGGGGCCGCAAGCCGGTGACCTGAGACCAGTGAGAGCACGGCCATGCGCTGATCCAATTTCCCACCGCGAGCGAACTCGACGGCCAGACCCGGCCGGGTGCGGCAGCCCTCCAGCCGGGGTGCCCGCCCGCACACCGAACACCTTGATCGGGCGGCACATCAGCGATAAGGACCGTATCAAGATCACCGCAGCCCGGCGGTTAGCGCAGCTCAGCGGTTCAAGGCATGGTTACTGAGCGTGTCCAGACGGACGGGGCGACTCAGCGGCCGGCGATCTCGCCGGTGCGCTGCTCGCGCAGTACACGCAGGTGGACGGCGGCCCAGGTGCGGTATGGCCGCCAGGCCTCCGAGACTTCGGCGAGGGTGCGGCCGGGGCCGTACCGCTCGGCGATCTCGGCGTCCAGCCGGCGTTCGTGGTGGGGCAGCGCGTCGGGGGCGTTCGCGCCGCGGACCACGACCAGCTCGGCAGCGAACGGGCCGAGCCCTTTGACCTGCTGCACGCGCTGGACGGCTTGGCCGGGGTCCAGAGCGCGCAGCGCTGCGCCATCCAGCAGCCCGTCGAGAGCTGCCTCGGCGACCGCTCGCAGGTACTCACCCTTACGGCCCGGAAGATCCAGGTCGGCCTGGGCCAGGGTGTGTGGCGGGGGGAACGCGCCATCCTCGCCGTGGCGGGCGATCAGCTCAGCGCGCAGCCGGGCGGCCTGCACGATGCGCAGCCGCTGCGCCAGCACCGACCACGCCGCGGCCTCGTAGGGGGAATGGAAACCGCACGGCCGCAGGCCGGGCAGCCGCGCCTGCGCGTCGGCGATCACCGGGTCCCGGCGCCCCACCTGCGGCCAGCCACGCCCATCGACGTCTAGCGCCAGGAACCGGCACACCTGCGCGGCGGCGGCATCAAGATCACCGCCGCCGGCCAGCACCACACGGGCGGCAGCCCCGGACTGGGTCACCTCTGCTTCGGCGCGGCGCCAGTCACCCTCGGCACAGAACACCGTGCGCAGCCTCGGCCCGGCCGGCTCAGCTGCCAGCGCCGCGGGGGTGAAGCCCTCCCAGAACTGCCGGCTGGTCTCCAGCGACCACGGGCCCAGGACCGCGAACTCGGCCACATGTCCTGCCATCGCCTGCTCCACTCGATCACCGATACCCGCACGGTAGCGAATGGCACCGACACCAACACCAAGATCGATCGGGCCCGGCGCCCACGAACCAGCGTGCCGATCAGCCCCAATCGGCGCGGCTGCTCATGGTGGTGGGCACACCGACCGGGCACAACTGGCTGAGGGCGGTGCCTACGCTGCTGTGTTGTCGTGCCATGATCGGCGGGCGAGACTAGACCTGACTTGAGGAGTCTGCCGTGTCAAGTAGGGAACGATTGCAGGCCCCGATAGGCGGCCGACACTCCGGGCTGCTGCCATGACCAGCGCCGCCGGGCGACCGGCCGTGACCGGGTCACTGCGGAGGATGCTGGTGCCGCTGGCTCTGGCCCAGTTCATCTGCAGCTTCGCGGGCTCGAACATGAACGTCATGATCAATGACATCAAAACCGATCTGGATACCACGGTCCAGGGTGTGCAAGTGTGCATCACCTTGTTCCTGCTGGTGATGGCCGCGCTGATGATTCCGTGCGGCAAACTGACCGACCGCTGGGGCCGCAAGCGGTGTTTCACGATCGGGCTGGCCATCTACGGGGTCGGTGCCGTGCTCAGCGCCTTCTCGCCCGGGCTCGGCGTGCTGATTTTGGGCAACTCGATCTTCGAGGGAGTCGGCACCGCTCTGCTGATCCCGCCGGTCTACATCCTCACTACCATTTTGTTCCACGATATGAAGTCCCGGGCGTGGGCGTTCGGGGTGATCAGCGGCATGGGCGGAATCGGCGCCGCCGCCGGGCCCTTGATCGGAGGCGCGATCACCACCGCGATCACCTGGCGGGCCGCGTTCATCTTTCAGGCCCTGATCATCGTGATCATCTTGCTGCTCGCCCGCGGCATCACCGATCCGCTGCCCGCCGATCCCACCCGCCCCTTCGACACCGTCGGGGCGGTCCTGTCCGCCGTGGGCCTGGTCGTCCTGGTCGGGGGGATCATGGCCGCCGACAGCAATCTTGTGCTCATGGCGGTGCTAGTCGTCGTGGGGGCGCTCATCCTGGCCGGGTTCTTCGCCTGGATCCGCAGCCGGGAGCGTGCCGGGAAGGAAGCCCTGCTCTCGACCAGCCTGTTCCGCAACCGCACCTCGAACCTGGCTCTGGTCACTCAGAACGTGCAATGGGCGGTTCTGCTGGGCACGTCGTTTGTCGTGTCCGCCTACCTCCAGGTAGTGCGGCACTACGACGCCGTCCAGACCGGCGTGATCTTCACCGCCGCCACCGTGGGCATCTTGCTGTCCTCGCTGGCCGCTGGCCGCCTGGTCAAACACTTCCGGCAGCGGACGCTCATCCTGACTGGTTTCGTGACCACCATCGCCGGGATCATCGTGCTGCTGGTCATGGTGAAGGGCCACCCCGGCGCCTGGTACTTTGCCCCCGGGTTGTTCCTCATCGGCGTGGGCGTCGGCGTCATGCTCACCCCCTCGGTCAACATCGTGCAATCCGCCTTCCCCGAGAACCTCCAGGGAGAAATCTCCGGGCTGTCACGCAGCGTCTCCAACCTCGGGTCCTCGCTCGGCACCGCGATCGCGGGCACCATCTTGGTCGCCGGTCTCGCCGACCCCAAACGGTCCTACGGGATCGCCATGATCGTCCTGGCGTTCATCGGCCTGATCGGCCTCGGCGCAACCATCTTGCTCCCGGCCGCCGAACCCTCCCCAAAAACCGGCGCCCCGAGCTCGCAGCCGGAGATCGCTTAGCCCGGCTGAGCAGAGGACTGCGAGCTGCTCAGTGCTAGGGACGTTATTTGCGTGCCTTCAGCGGTGGGTAAGCCCCGTCTGATAGGCGAGCACGACTGCCTGGACGCGGTCGCGGAGGCCGAGCTTCTGGAGGATGTGCGTGACGTGTGTCTTGACGGTCGTTTCGCTGATGTAGAGCTGTTGCCCATCTCTGCGTTGGACAGGCGTATTCGTCGAGGCCGAAGGTCGTGAGGATCAGGATCCGGGCGGTGAACTGGCGGTTGAAGTTGCGGGGTTCGCTGCAGTCGCCGATGTTATGCCCCGCCCGCGGTGGGTTGCTTGGGCGGCCGTCCGGTCGGCGGGCGGATGGGTGCGATGGCAGTGACACGGTGCCTTCGCGGCCCCGACCACATCGCCGGGACGGCGTCGACGGCGGCGGCCACCGCGTAGGCTGCCTGCTCATAGTTGACCCGCCAGCCGACGAAGTCCGGCCAGGCCTCAGCGGGGTCCCTCTCGATCGGGAAGTCGACCTTCTGCATCCTGCTGACCGCGTCGAGGAACTCTTCGTAGCTGAGGCTGATCCCGGCGTCGGGGTCGGCAATCTCGGGGACGTCGATGTTCATCGCCTTGGCGACTTGGGTGAGGCACTGGAAACCGGCGCGCAGGCAGAGCCGGGCGGGCACCGCCGGCGCGGCCTGCGGGGACAGCGCGAGGTAGAGCGCTGCCGAGTCCAGCACAGCCAGCAGCGCGGTCACCCACGACGACAGCGGCCTGGGGGAACGGAACCGTACTAGCGGCAGGTAGGTGGTGTGACTCTCTGCCACGTCAGCAGCCCAGCGTTCCCACTGCGCGTAAAGATCGGGCAGGGTGTTGATGGTGGACGCTCCCGACCCCAGCGCGTAATGGGTGCGCGCCAGCAGTTCCGGCCCCCAGGAGGGAACCCCGGCGCGGGCATTCAGCAGTGTTACCTCGTTCTCCCGCCGGTTGAACTCGGCGTACAGGGTCGGCAGGTACGCGATCTGGAGCGTGACCGCGACCAGCCCTGTGAAGGCCGCGAGATCGGCGAGCACCTTCTGGGCATTGCCCACGGCCGCGTTGGGGCCGAACACTTCCGGGCTGGCGATGCTGAACGCCGACCCCAGCCCCGTGCTGATGAACGGCCACAGCAGCAGCGAATAGCCGACGAAGAAGATCCCCAGCCAGGCCACCAGCTGGGCCAGCAGGATGGCGGCCGCCTGCGCGGCAAGCACCCGGTCACGCCGCTTATGGTCGGCGATGCCGCTGGTGACCACGCGGAACGCCGCGTTGATGATCCGGTCAACCCAGCGTGTCAGCCAGCCACCGGCCGGACGGGGCACAATAAGCGTGCCGATAACACTGCCCCACGCGGTAAGCACGAGCAGAGCACCGACAATCGCGATCACCAAGCGGGCAGCAAACGGCACCACCATGGCATTTCCTCTCGACAGTCAACGGCCATGACGAACCTACCGAGGCCCCCCTCCTTGAGGACGGTGCGACCTTCCCCGGCAAGATCCGGCACCTGCCGGGAGGACGGGAGAGGGCTGAACAGGGTGCTTGGGCTAAGCGAGACAGGAATTGGACCTGCTGGCATCGGGTGGGGTGACGCGCGGGCATCAGAGGAATTCCGCGCGGTGCTCGCGGAGGAACTCGGCCACCGGGCGCGGGGGGCGTCCGGTGATCTGCTGGAAGGTGCCGGTGGTGTAGTCGTTCTCGCCGGCGAGGATCGCCCACTCGCGCGTGATGAGCAGCTCAGCCGTCCCCGCCGGTACCCCGGCGCCGGTGAGGCGCTGGAGGAACTGCCGCTCGGCCGCGACCTGGAAGGTGACAGGCTCGCCGAGTTCGGCCGACAGCAGCTCGAGCGCCTCCGGCCACGACAGGGGGACCGGCCCGGTCAAGTCGTGGTGTGTGCCCCACAGCGTCGCGTCGGTGAGCACGCGCACCCCGGCCTCGGCCGCGTCGCGATGGTCGATCAGGGCCATGCGGCCGCGGTCGGCCAAGCCGGTCCAGGTGCGCGATGCGCGCACCTCACGCCCCGCGGCGAGCAGCGACGCCGAGAAGATCGCGGGGCGGATCGTCGAGTACGGCACCGCGGTCGAGGCGGCGAACAAGTCGATGCTGTAGTGGGCCCGCTGGTTGATCCCCAGTGAGTCCGCCGAGGTGTTGAGCACCGATAGGCGGGTGACCTGCTCGACCGAGGAGACCCCGGCGGCGGCGCTGATCGCGATCCGCTGCAGGACGCCTTCGATCCCGACCGATCCCATCGCGATGAACACCGTCCGGATACCCTCCAACGCCTCGCTAAGGTCGCGCGGGTCATCCAGGCGCGTGGCGTGGATCTGCAGCCCGCCGGGTTCGCCGAAGACACGGCGGGCCTTGCCGGGGTCGCGAACGAGCGCGGCGACCGCATCGCCGCGCGCGAGTACGCCGCGGACGATCTCGCTGCCGACACGGCCGGTAGCGCCGATCACTGCGGTGGTCATCGTGTCCCCTTCCGGTAAGGCTCGATCAGTTCGAGGACGTACGCGTGGGCGTCAAGGTCCCCCCCTTGACCCCTCTCCGGAGTCAGTATGAAGCGGCCGGCTTCCGAGCGGGCATTCTGCGCTGTGTACGGGTGAGGGGTTACGAGTGGATGATCTTCGCGATGGCGCCGCTGCGGATTAGCCTGTGCGGTGATGGCCGAGACGGATGTGATCCGCACGCCCGATCAGCGGCTGCGGGTGTTTGTGAGTTCCACGCTGCGGGAGCTGGCCGCAGAGCGTGAGGCGGCGCGGGATGCGGTGACCGGTTTGCGGCTGGTGCCGGTGATGTTCGAGCTGGGCGCCCGGCCATATCCGCCGCGGCCGGTGTACCGGGCTTACCTGGCGCAGAGCCAGGTCTTCGTGGGCATCTACTGGCAGAGCTACGGCTGGGTCGCGCCGGGCGAGGAAGTGTCTGGGCTGGAGGATGAGTACCGGCTATCGGCCCGGCTGCCCCGGCTCATCTACGTCAAGTCGCCGGCGCCGGATCGCGAGCCGCGGCTGGCGGAGATGCTGGCCCGGATCCAGGATGAGGGTGGCGTCTCGTATCAGCATTTCGCTGATCCCGCCGAGCTGCAGCGGCTGGTCGGGAACGACCTGGCGGTGCTGCTGAGCGAGCGGTTCGAGATGTCCCGGGCCCCTGATAGCGCTGCGGGCGACGCGCCGCTGGCCGGGGCCCTTCCGGCGCCGGCCACGCCGCTGGTAGGCCGTGAGAGGGAGGCCGCGGCGGTGGAAGATCTGGTGGTCCGGGCGGGGGCGCGGCTGGTGACCCTGACCGGCCCGGGCGGAGTTGGGAAGACCCGGCTCGCGGTGGAGGCCGCGCAGCGGCTCGGCCCAGGGTTCGCCGACGGTGTGCGGTTTGTCGAGCTGGCCTCGGTCTCATCGGCGGACCTGGTCGCGGCCGCGGTCGCCACGGGACTGGGGCTGACCACCACAGGCGACAAACTCATCACCGACCTGCTGTCCTACCTGCGAGCCAGGCGGCTGCTGCTGGTGCTGGACAACTTCGAGCAGGTGGTAGGCGCCGCTCCGCTGCTGGCAGAGCTGCTGGGAGCCGCTCCCGGCGTCGTGGTGCTGGTGACCAGCCGGGTGGTGCTGCGGCTCAGCGGCGAGCACGAGTTCCCGGTGCCCCCGCTGCCGGTGCCGCCCGCCGGGTCGAGCCCGGACCCAGAAGAGCTGGAGCGGTACGCCTCGGTGGCCCTGTTCACAGAGCGGGCGCACGCCGCGGACCCGGGCTTCGAGCTGACCGGTGGCAACGCGGAGGCGGTCGCGGAGATCTGCCGGCGGCTAGACGGGTTGCCGCTGGCCATCGAGCTGGCCGCGGCCCGGGTCCGGCTGCTGCCACCGCAGGCGCTCCTGCCGCGGCTAGGCCAGCAGCTCAGCCTGCTGACGAGCGGGGCCCGCGACCTGCCCGAGCGGCAGCGCACTCTGCGCAGCACCCTGGACTGGAGCTACGGCCTGCTGTCGGCCAGCGAACAGGTGCTGTTCGCCCGCCTGGGAGTGTTCGCGGGCCCGTTCAACCTGCCGGCGGCAGAAGCCGTCGGCGCCGATTCCCCCGATCCGGGCCAGGCCAAGGAGCCGGGGCTGGTGCTGGAAACGCTGGGCTCGCTGGTGGACAGCAGCCTGGTCCAGGCGGACGCCCGTGGCGGCGAGCCGCGGTTCGCGCTGCTGGAGACCATCCGGGAATATGCGCTGGAACGCCTTGGTGACGGCAACTCGGTGCAGGCGCATGACCGGCACGCTGCCTATTTTCTGGCGCTGGCCGAGCCGGCCGCGGCCGAGTTCGCCGGCCCGGGGCAGCTGGCGTGGCTGGACCGGCTGGAGGCCGAGCACGACGATTTGCTGGCCGCCATGTCCTGGCTGGTGGAGCAGGGGCCGCCCGAGCAGGCGCTGCGCCTGTTCTCGGTGACCTGGAGGTTCTGGTGGCTGCGCGGCCACGCCGCGGAGTTCGTCCGCTTGGGGGAGCAGATCGTGGCCAGCAGCGAGCGGCTGCCGCCGCAGCAGCGGGCGGTGGCGCTGAGCGCTGCCGGCTTCATACTCATCTCCAAGGGAGACCAGGCTAAGGCCGAGACACTTTTCGAGCAGAACCTGGAGGTGTACCGCCAGCTAAGCGACGGGCTGGGGGTGGCCCTGACCGCGACGGTCCTGGCCGTCCTGGGATACTTCGCGGCCCTGCGCCGCGATTACCCCCGCGCCACCGACCTGCTCGGCCAGAGCCAGGCCGGGCTGCGGGAGGTACGTGACGACGACCTCACCAGGTACGACCGCCTTCAGTACCTGCTGACCGTCGCCCTGGTGGATAACTTCCTCGGCCAGGTCCAGCTCAGCCAGGGAGACAACAACGGCGCGGCGCGGCTGTTCACCGGCGGCCTGACCGTGGCCCGCCGCGCGCAGGACCCCATTTCCCTGCTCATCTCGCTCTACGACCTGGCGCTCACCAGCCAGGCCCAGGGCGACCTGGCCGCAGCCGCGGGACACCTGAAGGAGGGACTGGCGCTGGCGGCCGAGGCCGGAGACGACACAACCGCCGCCTATTACCTCGAGGGCCTCGCGTCCGTCGCCGGACAGCAGGACAACCCGCAGCGCGCCGCCCGGCTGCTCGCCGCCGCACGCTCGCTCTTGGTAGCCAAAGGCAGCGGCTGGCTGCACGCAGTCGTGCCACGGGTCCCGCACGATGATGCTGTCCTGGAAGCGCTGCGCTCACGCATGGGCGAGGCGGCATTCGAGGAGGCCCAGGCGTGGGGCGCATCCACCGGAAGCAGACGAGCCAGAGAATACGCGCTGGAATGAGAAGGCCCCAGCCTGCCCAGTCACCGGGTCACCCGACCGCAAGCGCCATGAAGACCTCGGTTGCGGGCTGTCTCATTAATTCCTCTTCCGGCAGGACTGGTCATCTACTGGGTGATACCGAGATCACGGCCGCGCTGTGGCGTTCCCCGTCGCTGTCATGTTCGGCGGGTACATGATCGCCGGGTCGCTGGGATGCGGCGACAGCGGCGTGGTGTCCACGGTCATCCAGGGGCTCAGCGGCAGCGCCTCCAGGATCGCCTGCATCTGGGCCGCGTCGCGGGCTTGGTACAGGCCCAGCGGGCGCCCGTCTGGCCGGGTCCACAGCCGGAGCAGGTGTCCCTGGCCGGCCAGGTCATGCGCGGCCTGCGCCTCGCGGGTCTTGGTGTCCTCCACCGTCTGGCCGGCCGTGCCCGGCGGAACGGCCAGGGTGAAGGTCACCAGGAACTCCGTGGCCGTGACGGCGCCGCTCGTGGGCGTGGGAGGCGGGTCGTTCGGATGCGGCGAGAGCGGGGTGACCTCATCGGTGCGCCACACCCGCAGCGGCATCGAGGCGAGAACCTCCTCGAGCCGGTCGCCGTCGGCGGCGGCGAACAGCCCGAGGGTGCGCCATTCGCCTGGTTGCAGCGGCGGGCGCCACAGGCGCAGCAGGTGTCCCTGGGCGGCCAGGTCGCGCGAGTGGGCGGCCTCGCGGGCGCGGATGTCCTGGACCGCTTCTTCCGGCGTTCCGTCCGGAACGTGGGTGGTCATGCTGACGAGGTATTCCATGGTCAGGCACCTCCTGGATTGTTGTAGACGCTGTAGATGACCAGCCCGGCTTGAGCCAAAGCCGCGACTGATCGGGAGCATGCCGGGCACCTCATGCCGCCGACTCGACGTCGCTGGCGCGACAGAGCGCGCGGTCTTCGGCGGTCAGCACGGGCATCATGGGAGTCGGCAGCGCGCGGGGGGTGGCGGGCTCCGGGCGCTGGCGGCGGAGTAGCCCGAGCCCGAGCGCCGGGGAGATCACTACGGACAGCAGCCCGGCGGCCACCAGGCCTGCGGCGCTGGCGCGGGAGACGACGCCGAGCTGAAGGCCGATTTGGGTCGCGGCCACGATGAACGGCAGCGACGTGGCCTGCAGGATGCCCGCGATCAACGAACGCGAGAGGCCGAGCATACGCACGTAGACCAGCGCAGGGAGGCCGCGTGCGAGGAGAATCGCGAGCAGGAACAGCGGCACGCGTGCAATGGTGGAGCCGCTCGCGAATAGCGCGTTCAGATCGAAGGTCAGGCCGCTGGTGACGAAGAAGATCGGGATGAAGACCCCGAAGCCGACCGCCTCGAGCTTGAGCCGGAACTGGGGATGGGTCGTCTCGTCCCGGTCGAGCAGCGAGAGTAGCGCTCCGGCGGCGAACGCGCCGAGGATCGTCTCAAGGCCGACGCTCTCAGCAAGCGCCGTGAACCCGATCAGCAGCAGGAATGCCGCGCGCACGCGGATCTGAGCGGTGGTGTCCTGAAGGCGCCGCAGCACTCGCGAGAGGCTCATCGACCGCTCGGCTCTCGCGATCGCAACTCCCACCGCCACCACCGCCAGCCCGAAGATGCCGAGCAGGATCAGCCTGCCCGCTGTGCCTGTCGAGCTCCTGCCCGAGAAGAACAGCGAGAGCAGGATGATCGAGCCGAAGTCGGCAATCGAGGCGGCTGCGATGACGAGCTCACCCAGGCCCGAGTCGATGTTGCCAGAGTCCTTCAGCACCGGGAAGATCACTCCGAGCGAGGTCGCAACGAGCACGATCGCGACGAACAGCGGAGACTTCACGAAGCCGCCAGCATGAAGGCCGACCCCGATCGAGATCGCGATGGCAAACGACACCGCGAATCCGAGCGCCGTGAGCTTCACGATCCGTCCACGGAGGCGGTCGACGTCGATTTCCAGGCCGGAGAGAAAGAGCAGGAAGGCTAGCCCCACAAGGGCCAGGATCGTGACCGGGGCATCAGGCTTTACCCAGCCGAGCCCCGAAGGGCCGACCAGGATGCCGAGCATGATCTCGAGCACGATCGCCGGCAGCCGGACGCGTGGGAAGAAGCCAAGCGCCAAAGGGGCGAGCAGGCCGACGGCGACGACGATGAGCAGGTTGGTGAACATGGGCGGCAGCTTTCAGTTGCCGGACTTACAAGGTCAGCTTGCGCGGCGCGCCGGATGCTACTGGTTTCTCATTTGTGCCCCTCAGTGCGTAATGACCTCGCCGACGCCACGCTGACCACGTTGCTCGTAGTCAAGGCCCGCAGAGGCGGATGACCAGGCGAGACGGCGTCAGCCCTTCCGATCGTCGGGGGGGTCCGGACTTCGATGCCCTAGCCCGAAGTTCCCCCCAGGCTCATAAGGCCCACCATGTTTCCCCTGGTCAGGGAATTCCAGGGACCGGACTTACATGTCTACGGTAGTCATGTTCGTCCGCGTTTTCCCAGGTCAACGTGGGTGTCAGATCGTCTGGGGGGAACTACGGGCCAGCAGTTGGCGCAGACGAGCTTGGTCCTGGCCGCTACCGATGCGGCGTCCCGAGGAACGGGAACACGGGCATCAGATCCTCGTGGGGCTTGATGTTTTGGGGGGTGGCCTGCCCGTGGACCATGAAGATCATCCGGATGGAGAAGACGTCATCGGTCATGACCCGGCCGTTGGGGTAGTGGGCGGGCCTGGTCCGGTCGTAGTACAAGATGTCGGGCAGCAGAGTGAGGGCCGCCTCGTTGGCTTCGTCGGGCGGATAGCCATGCTGTTGCAGCACCTGCGACAGCGGCTGGCGGTAGTTGGTGACGTCGTCGGCCGGTTCGGTGGTGTTGAACTGGTCTTTGATGTCGTTGGGGTTGAGGATCGGGTTGAACGAGGGGTTGCCTTCGCGGTCCATCGGCACGAGCGTGCCGTCGCGGCGCAGGCTGGTGGTTATCCACGCCCCGACCGGCCCGGGGCCGAGCATGTCGTTGGGTACCTCCAGCGCGATGGAGAAGATGTTGGCGCTGCCGAAAGTGTCGGTCCCGGACCACTGGAAGTCGCCTTCGGCGCCGTCGACCAGCCAGTGCAGGACGCCGTCGGCGTCGGCGAAGAAGGGGTCGCTGCGCTGGCCGATGAACAGCCGGCAGGGACCGGCCTGGACGGCCGTGGCGGTGGAGTCCAAGCCGACCGGGGTGTCCTCGATGAGCACCTCACCGCGTGGTTCACGGGTCTGGGCGTCGCTGCCGGTGGCGTAGTAGGCGGTGGCGGTTTG
>Ga0207664_10000742_pt1 | contig 22181 bp, 22 predicted proteins | sample LARL83metaG_FD_184349 | JGI IMG/M metagenome (GOLD analysis project Ga0207664, IMG submission 184349) | Corn, switchgrass and miscanthus rhizosphere microbial communities from Kellogg Biological Station, Michigan, USA - LAR L8-3 metaG... | ecosystem: Host-associated > Plants > Roots >... | reverse complement strand
AAGGCGCTCGTGGTGGCGACGGTGGCGATCGTCGGGTTGATCGCGCTCCTGCATCCGGTGGTGGAGGCCACCCGCCACGTCGTTCCCGACCAACATCGTCCCGGTGCCTTCCTGAGCTATCCCGGCCAGCGGAGCGGTGTGCTGCCGCCGGCGAGCGTGGTCATGCTCTTCTTCCTGTTGTCGCTGGCCCTGCTGGTCGGCGCTCGCTTCGCGGTCCAGCTGATCACCGAGGGCCGGATCCGGAGCGTCGCCGTCAACAAGGGCGGTCGCGAGGTCCTCATCGTCGGCGGCGGCGACGGCGGCCACCTCGTCGTCCGCGAGCTGATGCGCAACCCGGAGCTGGGCCAGCGCCCGGTCGGCTTCCTCGACGATGACCCACGCAAGCTGGGGATCCGGGACGAGCACGGCCTCAAGGTCCTGGGCTCGACCTCGGAGGCCGACCTGCACCGTGTCCTGAACGACCTCGAGCCCGACGAGGTGGTCATCGCGATCCCGTCGGCGCCCGGGACGCTGCGCGCCCGGGTCGTGGCCGCCTGCCGCAAGCGCGGCATCCCCGTGCGCACCATGCCCACGGTGTTCGAGCTGCTGCGCGACGGCTCCGGCCAGCTGCGCGTCGCTCGCCAGCTGCGCGAGGTCCGCGTCGAGGACATGCTGGGCCGCGAGCCGGTGCGCGAGGAGCTCCAGCGCGTCGGCGCCTACCTGGCCGGCGAGGTGGTCATGGTGACCGGCGCCGGCGGCTCGATCGGGTCTGAGCTGTGCCGGCAGATCGCCCGGGTGGGGCCCCGCAAGCTCGTGCTGGTCGACCATGCCGAGGACAACCTGTTCGAGATCCGCCGCGAGCTGGAGGAGGAGCGCCACATCCGCACGGCGGTTCCGGTCCTGGCCGACTGCAAGGAGGAGGAGCGCATGCGCGAGGTGCTCGCCGAGCACAAGCCGTCGGTCCTGTTCCACGCCGCCGCCTACAAGCACGTGGCGATGATGGAGGCCAACCCCGTCGAGGCGATCCGCAACAACGCCCTGGCCACGCGGCTGGTGGCCCGGATCGCCGGTGAGCTCGGCGTTCAGACATTTGTGCTCGTCTCCACCGACAAGGCGGTCAAGCCGGCGACGGTGATGGGCGCGTCCAAGGCGCTGGCGGAATGGGCGGTCGAGGCAGAGGCCACCAAGCACCCCCGCACCCGCTACGCCACGGTGCGCTTCGGCAACGTGCTGGGGTCCTCGGGCTCGGTGGTGCCGATCTTCCGCCGCCAGATCGCCGCCGGCGGCCCGGTGACGGTCACCGACGAGCGGATGACGCGCTACTTCATGACCATCCCGGAGGCCGTCCAGCTCATCATCCGCGCCGGATCGCTGCGCGACGAGAACAGCGGCGAGATCTTCGTCCTGGAGATGGGCGAGGCCGTCAGCATCCTCGAGCTCGCCAACACCATGATCCGCCTCTCGGGGCTGGAGCCCGAGCGCGACATCGCCATCGAGATCGTGGGCGCCCGCCCGGGCGAGAAGTTCCACGAGGAGCTCTTCGACACCCACGAGCACCCCCAGCCCACGCCGGTGCAGCGCATCCAGCGCGCCAGCCATGAGCGCCTGGACCCCCAGTGGGTGGACCGGACCTTCGCGGACATAAACCTGCTCGTCCTCGAAGGTGACGCCGCCGTGTTGGCGAAAACCGTGTCTGAGCTGTCCGGTGCGCGCGCCACTCTGCCCTCCGGCGACGCGCCGTCATCCACCCTTAGACTGCGCCCCTAACCCATGGCCTCGATCGCGTATGCCCTCTCGATCCAGCACTTCATCAACTCGGTGGGTGCCAAGGCCGGCTTCGCCTCCATCATCGGACTGGCGCTGCTGGTCCTGTTGTTCTTCACCCAGTCGCGCGAGACCGCGAACCTCCGCCGGCGCGCCGATGAGGCCGAGCAGCAGCTCTACCAGCTCCAGCTCCACGTCGACCACCTCTCGCGCCAGCGCGCCCAGCAGGCGGCCGCCCCGGCCGCGGCGCAGAGCACCGGCGCGCCGGTAGCCGCTCCGCCCGCCGCCGCTCTGGCCCGGGCCGGTGCCGGCCGGGCGATCCCGGGCGAGCAGGTCGCCGATGGCGCCGTGGCGACGATCCCCGCCGCTCCCGCGGGCGTCGGCGCGCCCGCGCTCAGCTCCGCCACCCGTCTCATCCCGCTCGCCGAGCCCGACGAGATCTCGATCCGGGCGCTGCGACCCTCCCCCAACGGCGACAGTCACGTCTCCGACGCCACTGTCGCGACACCGCCGCCCACGCCGCCTTCCGGCCCCGCACCGTCCACGGCGGCCGGTGGCGCCAACGGCACCGCGCGTCCGCCCGTGGTTCCCATGCCCACCGTGGGCGCGGCCGCCCAGGCGACGCCGCCTCCGCGGGTGAACCTGCCCCGGCAGCAGCAGCGTCCGCCTGCCCGCCCGCCGATCTCGCCTCCGCCCGGGCGCCGCAACGGCGGCCAGCCCTCCGGTCGCCGCATCAGCCCGGTGTTCTTCGTGCTGGCCGGCATCCTGGTCGCGGCGGTCATCGCGGTCGTGTTCATCTTCGTCAACGGGTCGGGGTCCAACAGCTCCTCGTCGAGCTCGTCGTCCGCGTCATCGGCGGCGTCCGCCTCCAGCACGACGGCGGCCGATAGGGCCAAGGGCGGCAAGGCCCGCAAGACGACCTTGACCCAGGTCACGCCCAGCTCGGTGACCGTCGCCGTGCTCAACAGCACCCCCACCACGGGGCTCGCCGCCAAGGAGATGGGCAAGCTGACCGACGCCGGGTACAAGGGCGGCAACACCCAGAATGCGGCCGAGACCGGGCTCACCTCCACGATCGTCGGCTACACCTCGCCGGCCGCGCGCAACGACGCGCTCGCCGTGGCCAAGTCCCTGAACCTCAGCCCGTCCTCGGTCCGGGCGGCCAGCCAGGGCGATCGGCTCAAGATCTGTGGCAGCGCCACGGCCGCGTGCTCGACGCAGGTCATCGTCACCCTCGGCGCCGATCTGTCGCAGACCGGCTGACCGCGCGCGGGCGGGCGGGATCGGTTCGCTCGGCCTCGCCGCTACTCTCTTCCGTTCCCATGTCCGCCATGAAAGACCTTCTCGACCTCCCCGCGCGCACCGCCAAGCCCCGCCAGGAGGGCCTCACCCACGTGCTTGACCGGGGCCTCTCGGTGGCCGACATCGACGGCCTGATGGAGATCGCGGGCGACTACATCGACATCGTCAAGCTCGGCTGGGGCACGGCGGTGGCCACCGGCAACCTGGAGGCCAAGCTGGCCCGCTACAAGGAGCACGGCGTCACCGTGATGTTCGGCGGGACGCTCACCGAGCTGGCCATCGCCCAGAACCGCCTCGATCGGCTGGTCGCGCAGCTCAAGGACCTGGGCCTTGATCACATCGAGCTCTCCGACGGCACGCTCAACATCGAGTTCGATCGCAAGCTGGAGCTCATCTCCCGGCTCGCCGAGGAGTTCACGGTCCTCTCCGAGGTCGGCTCCAAGGACGACACCCGGATCATGGCGCCCTACAGGTGGGTCGAGCAGATGCAGGCCGAGCTGGAGGCGGGCGCGTGGAAGGTGATCGCCGAGGGCCGCGAGAGCGGCGCGGTGGGCATCTTCCGCCATGACGGCGAGGTGCGCCAGGGCCTGGTCGACGAGATCCTGCACGGCGTCCCCGGCGAGAAGATCATGTTCGATGCTCCGCGCAAGGAGCAGCAGGTGTGGTTCGTGCGCCGGCTCGGTCCCGACGTCAACCTGGGCAACATCACCCCCGAGGACGTCCTCTCGCTCGAGACCATCCGGGTGGGGCTGCGCTCCGACACCGCGGTCGCCGAGCTCAATGACTGAGCGCGCTCGATCCCGGCCATGAGCCTCGGCCTCGGCCTGGACGGCGTCCGGCTGGCTCGCCACGGCGAGACGAACGACAACCTCGAGCCCTACCGCTTCCAGGGCTGGACCGACACGCCGCTCAACGACACCGGTCGCCGCCAAGCGCACGAGCTGGCCGACAGGGTGAGCGGCGACGGGATCGCCTCGCTATGGGCCTCTGACCTGAGCCGGGCGCGCGAGACGGCCGAGATCGTCGGCAAGCGGATCGGGATGACACCGGTGCTCGACGCCCGCCTGCGCGAAGGGGCGCGGGGCCGCTGGGAGGGCTTTCTCATGCGGGACATCGAGCGCGCCGAGCCCGAGCACTACGCCGCCTGGCGCCGCGCCGGCGCCGACTTCCGCTTTCCCGAGGGCGAATCGCTGCTGGAACATCAGCAGCGCGTCACCGAGTCGCTGGCCGAGATCCACGCCGCCGGCCCCCTGCCGGCGCTCGTCGTCTGCCACGGCGGGAGCATCCGGGTCATGTTGTGCGCCGCGGACCCGCGCGGGCTCGACGCCTTTCACACCTTCGAGGTGCCCAACGTGGCGGTGGTCGGTCTGTGAGCCGAGCGCCGGTGGCGGCCTTCGTCGTATTGGCCATCGCCACCGTGGCTGCGTTCTTCGTCACGCAGCACCTCAAGGTGAGCACGCCGCTCATCCAGTACCGCCCGGCGCCGGTGCCGAACACCATCAACCCGGTATACGGGATGGTCTGCCCCCGCCGCAACGGCAAGGGGCAGATCGTGTTGACCAACTACCGGCGGATGAAGATCTCCTTCTATCTGCAGAACCGCTCGGACAACGTCACCGTGCAGATCGTCGACCGCAACCGCAATCCCGTGCGGACGATCGGCGACAACGTCTTCATGCGCGCCAACCCGCCCAGGCGCCATCAGTTCACCTGGAACGGGCGGCTGGCCGACGGGTCGGTCGCGCCGGCGGGCATCTACTACGTGAAGGTGTCCCTGCTGCATCAGGGCCGCTCCCTGATCATCTCCAACAGCACCGCCGCGCTGCCGGTGACGGTCGAGACCACCCGGCCGCAGGTCCGGGTGACGAGCGTGACGCCGTCGACGATCACGGTCGGCTCCGGCGTGCGGGTGACGATCCGCTACACGGGCACCGGCGCGCTGCGCCCGCGGATTCTCATCTTCCGCGTCACCGGCGCCACCCAGCGGCAGGTCAAGAACTACGCCGCCACCACCAAGCAGGGCCTCAGCACCTGGGACGGGACGCTGGCCGGCGGGCGCCCCGCCCCGCGCGGCACCTACCTGGTGGCGGTGCGGCTCACCGACAAGGCCTGCACGACCGGGATCTCGCCGACCACCGTGGCGGCCGCGCCGCACGCGGTGGTGACGGTGAGCTAGTGGGCCTCCCCGGGGACGCCCACTGCCCGTACCGTTACGCGGCGTGACCGCGTACCTCAAGCGCCTGGTCTCCTCGCTGGCGGCCTACCAGGTCGCCGACGTCGTCTCCAAGTTCATCGCCGTGATCCTGCTGCCGGTCTACACCCGGTATGTCTCGCCGCGCGGCTACGGGGTGGTCGAGCTGCTCGCCAACGGCGTGATCCTCATCAGCATCTTCGTGCGCTTCGGGATCATCGAGGCGTTCCTGCGCTTCTACTTCACCGATGAGGACCAGGAGCGCCGGGACGCGCTGGCCCGCCGTGCCGTCGCCTTCCTGCTCATCGCGACCACGATCGTGTCCGTGATCCTGGCGGCGCTCGCGGGGCCGATCAGCAAGGTCGTGCTCGGCTACCACGACCCCACCATGCTGCGGATCGCTGTGCTGGGGCTGTGGACGTTCACCAACCTGGAGCTGGCCTACGGCATCCTGCGCGTCGATGAGCGCCTGCGCCTGTATGCGGTGGCATCGGTGAGCAACGTGCTGTTGACCGTGGTCTCCACCGTGGTGCTGGTGGTGATCGCGCGCGACGGCGCCCGGGGTCTGCTGCTGGGCAACTACGGCGCCTCGACGGTGGTCCTGTTCGCGCTGTGGTTCAAGCTGCGCCACCGGCTGCTGGGTGGGTGGGGACAGTCTCATCCCGCCGCGGAGATGGGCGCGCTGCTCCGCTTCGGGCTGCCCACGGTGCCGGCGGAGGCCTCGGTGTACGCGCTGAGCATCGTCGACCGCTACTACCTCTTCCACGTCCGCAGCCCGTCCGTGGCGGGCCTCTACTCGATCGCGATCAAGCTGGCCGGGGCGGTGGCGTTCATCGTGCGCGCCTTCCAGTACGCGTGGCCGCCGCTGGCCTATTCGGTCACCGACGACCGCGAGGCCGCTCGGCTCTACGGCCTGGTCACCACGTACTACCTGCTCGTCTCCGGCTGGGTGGTCGCCGGGCTGGCCCTGCAGGCCCGCTGGATCCTGCGCCTGCTGGCGGCGCCGGCCTTCTACCCGGCCTACAAGGCGCTGCCGTGGGTGGCCCTGGGCTGGGCCATGTACGGGCTGTGGGTGGTCTTCCTCGCCGTGGCCGGCCGCGCCAAGGTGACCGGGCGCAACTTCCCGGCGGCGATCGCCGGCCTGGGCGCCAACGTGGCGCTGCTGCTGCTCCTCGTCCCGCCCCTCGGCCTCGCGGGCGCCGGGCTGGCGCTGTGCGGCGCCTACGTGGTGATGCTGGCCGTCATGCACCTGCTCACCCGGCGCGCCTTCCCGGTGGCCTTCGAGTGGCGACGGCTCGTGCAGCTCACCGTCGTCGTGGGCGGGCTCGCCGCCGCCGGTGAGCTGCTCCTGCCGACCTCGGGCCTCGTCGGCTTCGTCAGCCGCGCGGTGGTGTGGGCCGCGATCCCGCCGGCGCTGCTGGCCACCGGCTTTGCCCATGGCGCCGAGCTTGCGCAGGCGCGGGCGCTGTTGGCCCGGGTGCGCGCTCCGCGCCCGCGACCCGCCGGGAGCGAGTCATGACCCGCCCGGCGGTCAGCGTGGTGATGCCGTTCGCCGGAACCCGGGCCGAGGCTGACACCGCCCTGAGCGCCCTGCGCGCGCTGGACACCGGGCCCGACGACGAGCTCATCCTGGCCGACAACTCCGGGGTCGCTGCCCCCGACGAGCGCGTCACCGTGGTGCCGGCCACCGGCGAGCAGTCGCCGTCGCACGCCCGCAATGCCGGTGCGACGCGCGCGGGCCGCGACTGGATCCTGTTTCTGGACGCCGACTGCAGCGCCCCCGCCGACCTGCTCGATCGCTTCTTCCGTGTCCCGCCCGACGACGACATCGGGGCGCTGGCCGGCTCCGTCGTCCCCGCGGCGGGCGGCGAGGGCCTCGCCGTCCGCTACGGCGCCGCCAAGAGCTTCCTGGATCAGGGGGTGCACCTGTCCCATCCCTACATGCCGCGCGCCGTCGCCGCCAATCTGCTCGTCCGCCGCGACGCGTTCGAGGCGGTCGGGGGCTTCTACGAGGGCGTCCGCGCCGCCGAGGACACCGACTTCTCCTGGCGCCTGCAGCGCGCGGGCTGGCGCCTGGAGGGGCGGCCGGCGGCGGCGGTCGAGCACCGGTATCGCACCACCGTGCGCGCGCTGCGCCGCCAGTGGCGCGGCTACGCCGCCGGGCGGGCGTGGCTGGGGCGCCGCTATGAGGGGTTCACGCCCGAGCCGGGGCTCACCCGCTCGGGACGCAGGCTCCTTCACCCGCGACGCCGGCCGACCCCCACCTCGTCGCCCGTCAAGAGGTTCCCGCCGGGCCCCCCAGGCGTCACGGGGCGGCCGGCGCCGGGGCGCCTTGACCGCGGGCGCTTCCTCGCTCTGGACGCGGTGCTGGGCTTGGAGGAGCTGGCCGGTTTCGCGCTGTCCAACCGCCCGCGCCGCGAGGCCCGCGCCCCCGCCCGGGTGGTGCTGGTGGCCGGTCGCTTCCCCGCGCGCGACGATCCGCTGGCCGACTTCGCGCTCACGCTCGCGGGCGCGCGCGTGGAGGCCGCGGCGCGGCCCGAGGCGCTCAGCCGCGGGGCGGCCCAGGGGCTGACCATCGACTACCGCGAGGACGATGGTGCCGGGGCGCGGGCGCTCGCCCTCACGCGCCTGCTCGTCCGCCACCCGCTGCGCTGCGCCCGGGACGCGATCGGCCGCCGCTCCGGGGCGCCGGGATTGGCCGCGCTGGCGCCCGCGGTGGCGCGCCTGGTGCGCGACGGCGACGCGCGCGTCCATCCCCTGGGCGGCGAGGACGCCCGCGCCGTCGCCGTGCGGCTGGCGCGTCTGGCCGGCCGGCGGCTGGAGACGTGATGCGTGTCCACCTGGTCGATCCGTCGGCGTTCACGCCGCCCTATGACCACGCGCTCGCCGCCGCCCTGGGCCGCGCCGGCGCCGACGTGCAGCTGATCACCAGCCGCTTTGCCTACGGCGCCGTGCCCGATCCCGACGGCTACGCGCGCCGAGAACTCTTCTACCGCCGGGCCATCGGCGCGGCGGGCTCGCGCACGCGGCGGCTGAGCAAGCTGGCCCTCCACGTGCCCGACATGCTGCGCTACCGCCGGGTCGCCCGGCAGGCGGACGTCGTGCACTTCCAGTGGCTGACCACGCCGGTGCTCGACGTGCGCCTGCTGCCGCGCCGCCCGCTGGTGCTCACCGCCCACGACCTGCTCCCCCGCGAGCCGCGGCCCGGTCAGCTCACCGCGCAGCGGCGTCTGCTTGAGCGGGTGGACGCCGTCGTCGTGCACTCCGAATACGGCCGCGGCCAGCTGGTCGACGGCCTGGGGCTCGACGGCTCCCGGGTGCACGTCATCCATCACGGCGCCTTCGCGCACGCCGTGACCGGCCCGCGCGCTCCGCTGGCCGCCGAGGTGTCGGCCAACGAGGGCGCGGCGGACAGACCGGTGGTGCTGTTCGCGGGCCTGCTGCGGCCCTACAAGGGACTGGACACGCTCCTGCATGCCTGGCGGCGCGTGAGCGGGGCCGAGCTGTGGATCGCCGGGCGCCCGATGATGGATCTCGCGCCGCTGCGGGCCCTCGGCGGCGAGGGAGTGCGCTGGGTCCCGCGCTTTGTCTCAGACGGTGAGCTGGCCACGCTGCTCGATCGCGCCGATGTGGTCGTGCTCCCCTACGCACGCACCCAGCGGTTTGACCAGTCTGGCGTGCTGGCGACCGCGCTGGCCTTCGGCAAGGCCATGGTGGTCACCGACGTCGGCGGCTTCTCGGAGATCGCCGCCGCGGGCGCGGCGCGGCTGGTGGCCCCCGACGACCCCGAGGCGCTGGGCGTGGCCATCGAGGAGCTGGTGGCCGATCGCCCGGCCCGCGAGCGCCTGGCACAGGCGGCACTGGCCGCGGCGCGGGGACCGTACTCGTGGGACGCGGCCGCCCGGGCGACGCTGGCGCTCTACGCGCGCGTCACGCCCTAGTACCGGGAACAAGAAGGGCTCAACTTTGCCGGGGACCGGTCGAGGGATAGGACATGGGACCCACACAATCAGACACGGAACCCGCTGAGCTGGACCTCGCGCCCAGCGTGATCACGCCGTGGCCCGCGGCGTCGGCCGCCACCACCGACGAGGCCGTGCTCACCGCAATGCGCATCCTCATCGTCGACGACCAGGCGTTCAATATCGCCGTGATCTCCGGGATGCTGCGCGAGGCCGGTTACGAGGACATCATCAGCACGCGCGATCCCCGCAGCGTGCCCGAGGTGTGCGCCGCCGAGCGCCCCGACCTCGTGCTGCTGGACTTCCACATGCCCGGGATGACCGGCCTGGACGTCCTGGGCTCGATCGCCGACCTCATCCACGGCGCCGAGAGCCTGCCCGTGCTGATCGTCACCTCCGACCCCACCGCCCAGCGCCGGTATGACTGCCTGGCCGCGGGCGCCCGTGACTTCCTGACCAAGCCGGTGGATCAGATCGAGTTGCTCCTCCGGGTCCGCACCCACCTGCTCACCCACCACCTCCAGCGCCACGCCGAGCGCCGGGCGGACGAGCTCGACGACGCCGTCCGCGCCCGCACCGTCGAGCTGGAGGAGGCCCGCCTGGAGAGCCTCAGCATCCTGGCCGCGGTCTCGGAGTATCACGACGACGACACCCACCAACACACCCAGCGCGTCGGCGCCACCGCGGCGCGCCTGGCCCAGGCGCTCGGCCTGTCCAAGGCATTTGTCGACGAGATCCGCCGCGCCGCGCCGCTGCACGACCTCGGCAAGGTCGCCATCCCGCAGCAGATCCTCCTCAAGCCCGGGCCGCTCACCGACGACGAGCGCGCCGAGATGATGCGCCACGTCCACTTCGGCGCCAAGATGCTCGCCGCCGCCCGCTCCCCGGTCCTGCGCCTCGCCGCCGAGATCGCCGTCAGCCACCACGAGCGCTGGGACGGCAACGGCTATCTGGCCGGCCTGGCCGGCGAGGACATCCCGTTGTCGGGCCGGATCACCTCGGTGGCCGATGTCTTCGACGCCCTTACCCACGAGCGGCCTTACAAGGCGGCCTGGGAGCGCGAGCGCGCGCTGGAGGAGATCTGCTCGCAGGCCGGCCGCCAGTTTGACCCGGCGGTCACCGACGCGTTGCTCGAGCTGGACTTCGACGCCCTGGACGAGGGCGTCTCCAGCGCTCACGGCTAGCTGACACCCACACAGCAAAACGCCCGCCCCGACCCAGAGGGCCGGAGCGGGCGTCGGTTGGGGTCAAGCCCGAGCGTTCGTCAGAAGGTGGCGGCTCCCACCTTGGCGGCGAACAGTTGCTTCTCGGGCTCGGTCTGGCGGGCGTGGGCGAAGCCCAGCGCCACCAGCAGGCTCATCGCGAGGGCTGCCGCGAAGGACGCGATCGCGCCCCACATCATGATCGTGCCGATCTTCGAGAAGGCGTAGGCCTCGAGCAGCAGTCCACGGAGGGTGGTGCCGCGGAACGAGGTCTGCACGAGCCCCTCGAGCTGGGTGTTCTTGGGGTTTGCCAGGGCGGCCGCGCTGATCTTCGCGTAGACGCCGTGGTAGGGCATCTCCGAGAGATGGACGGCGATGAAGTCATCGGCGTAGGTCTTGGCCTGTGCTCCGGTCAGCAGCTGCTGACCTGCGTACTGAGACACCGACGGGATCATTGAGGGGGTGATCTCAGTCCCGGCCTTGGGATGCGCGAACGCGGCGTTGGGCGGGAAGTAGACCTGCTGCTGGGCCAGCTGGCTGTGGACGTTGGAGTTCACAAAGCTGTGGCCCCAGAGCAGCAGCCCGCCGGCGATCAGGAACACCACGACGGCCACGATGCCGCCGGCACTTGCGAGTTTGTCAAAGGCCTTTCGTGACATAGCGTTTCCTCCTGTGACGTTTTCGTTCGCCCTCAGCGGGCTTGACGTCAACAATCCTGGAGGGCAGGAGCGCCGCGGCCATCAGCGCTTCTCCGCGGACCGAGTGTCAATAACTACGCACGAGTGGCGCGGCGGGCGGTAGCTGTCGCGCCGACCAGTGACGATCCGGGTTTGTCCCACCCCCGGATCAGGCGCTTACCCGGATGGATGCTCGGGAGCTCGCTGTGAGGCTTACCGCGACGACCACTCGGCCGAGGAGACCGACCATGCTTTCCACCGCCATTCGCATTCCGTTGCGTGAGAACAAGAGCGCGCTGGACGTGTTCCGCCATCCGCTCACTGACGCGGCGTGAGCTCGAGGGGCAGGCTTGTCCTCCTCACCGCGGCCGGCACGGCCTACGCGCTTCTGCTGCGCCGTTGGATCTTGACCTGGGGCGCCACGGAGGCCGAGGCGCGGGGGCGGCTGCCCGGCGATGAGTTGCTCGAGGATGCCGACGGCGTCGCAACGCGCGCCGTCACCATCCACGCGCCTGCCTCCGCGGTGTGGCCGTGGCTGGCACAGATGGGGCCTTCCCCCCGTGGCGGTGCGTACACCTATGACTGGATCGAGAACCTGCTGGGCCTGAACATGCACAGCGTCGATCGCGTCTTGCCCGAGCACCAGCATCCGCGTGTCGGCGACACGATCGGCTACGGGTCCAACGTGATGCGGCTGGAACGCGTCGAGCCTGAGCACGTCCTGTCGTGGCGAGCGCGCAACGGCAACTGGGTGTGGACCTTCGTCCTGGACGAGCGCGACGGTACGACGCGGCTCATCAGCCGAAACCGCTTCCGCCTTCCCCGTCTGATTGATCGCATTGCGATGGTGCCCATGGAGCCGGGCTCGCTGGTGATGGAGCACCGGATGCTGCGCGGCATCCGGCAACGAGCCGAGCGTCTCGCGGAGCCCGCCGCTGCGTGAGGCGCGCCGTCAGTCCCGGCGCGCGCGGCCCGTCCGGGAGAACCACGCAGGGGCGCGATGGCCGTCGCGCTGAGCGGTGTGCCCCGCTCAGCGGTGTGCCCCCCTCAGCGGTGCGCTCGAACTCGCGGTCTGGCGGGTGGGCGACGAGGTGGCGCCACCGGCGTGACCGAAGCTGGCACGGCCACGCCGCTGCGCACGCGGGGCAGCCACTCCAGCCACCGGGGCAGGTACCAGTTGAGATCCCCCAGCAGCTTCATCGTGGTCGGCACGAGCACGGCGCGCACGATCGTGGCGTCGATGAGGATCGCGGCGGCGAGGCCGACGCCCACCATCTTGAAGTCGATCTGATCGAGCGTGGCAAAGATGGCGAAGACGGCGACCATCACCATGGCCGCGCTGGTGACGACGCCGGCGGTCGCCGTGATCCCGTGGGCGACCGACTCGTCGGTGCTCATCCCCCGATCGTGAGCCTCCCGGATGCGGCTGAGGATGAAGACGTGGTAGTCCATCGACAGGCCGAAGAGGATCACGAACAGGAACAGCGGCAGCCAGTTGGTCACGCCTCCGATCGAGTGAAACCCCAGCAGCGACTGGAGATGCCCCTGTTGGAAGATGAGCACGAGGACGCCGTACGCCGCGCCCACCGAGAGCATGTTCAGCGCGATCGCCGTGAGCGGGATGACGATCGAGCGGAAGGTGACGAGCAGCAGCACGAAGGCAAGGCCGAGCACGAACAGGAACACATAGGGGGCGTGCGACTTCAGGACGTTGTTGAAGTCCACCGTCTGGCCGCTGATGCCGGTCGTGTGGACCGTGACCCCCGGTACCCGGCCGATGGTATCCGGGATGACCGTCCCGCGCAGGAGGTGAAGTGCCTTGATCGACGCCGCGTTGGTGCCGGTTCCCGCGAGCGCCACCGAGATCCTCGGCGATGGCGGGCGCTCCATTGCGCGGCGCGCGAGGTGAGGTTGTCCGTCGTCCTCATGTGGCGCGAGCGTCGTGGACCACGCCGGCGCGCGCATCAGTGGCCGGGTGCATAGCGGTCGCGGCTTTGCCCCGATGCCGATCCGGGTTCGGGGCGGTCAGATACATGCGCCGGCCGGGGCCCTTGGGCGATCACCGGGCGGTGGGGGTGATCGTCCACCTTCTCCTTCGTGGCCGCCTTCGACCAGCCCGGGCGGATCCTGGCGTGGTCCGGATCCGTGGTCTGTGCGGATACCGACTGCGGGTTGATCGCGTTGGCCGCACCGGGGCGAGGCGGAAGGCTTTGCTCATCATCAACTGCGAGCGAAAAGAGAGGTGCGCGATGTTCAAGAAGGTGATCTGGGCAACCGATGGATCCGAGCACGCCGACCGAGCCATGAGCTCGGCGGTCGAGGTGGCCAAGGCCGACGGTGCCGAGCTGCACGTCGTCCACGTCATCGAGAAGCTCCTCAGCGGCCGGGCGTCCGGCATGGACGCGTTCGCCAATGAGGACGAGATCAAGGCCAAGGTGACTCGGCAGACGAAGGCGATCGCGCAGGAGACCGGGTTGAAGACGAGCACGCACATGGTGGTCGGCATGGGCAACCGCATCGGCGACCGCATCGCCGAGGTCGGCCAGGACGTCGGCGCCGACCTCATCGTCGTCGGCACCCGCGGACACGGGGCCATGGGCTCGCTGGTCCTCGGCGGTGTCACACAGCGCCTGTTGCATGTGTCGCGCTGTCCTGTCCTGGCGGTTCCGCCCAGCGTTCCCGTCGAGACCAAGGCGGCACCCGAGCCGGCTGCGACCGCGAGCTGATCGCGGCGAACCGAGGATCAGCCGTGAGCTCCCACTCCCCCGCCTCGCCCCGGCGGCGCGGATCCGCGTGATGCTCACCGATCCGCATTCACGAAACCCCTGAGACGAGGGGAGACACCATGTACGACAACCTCATCATCGGCGTCGACGGCCGGCAGGGGGGCCGTGATGCTGCGGCGCTCGCCGGCATGCTGGCCGGCGCCAGCGCCCGGCGGTATCTCGCCTACGTCGCGACGAACCCCCACAATGGCCGCGGGACCGAGGACGACCTGCACCTCGAGCTCGCAGACGCCGACCTTCTCCCCGCGCTTCTCAATGCGGAGCGGGAGCTGGCGGGCGGCGTCGCACCCCTGGTGCGCGTCGCCGCTAAATCGGTGGCGAGCGGGCTCGGCGAGATCGCCGGCCGGAATGAGGCCGATCTCGTGGTCGTGGGCGCCTCGAGACACCATGACCTGTCCGGCCACCTGGGCCACGACGACGTCGTGGCGCTCCTGCGCCAGACCCTCGAGACGATCGCGGTGGCGCCGCACGGCTACAGCGATGGGCCGCGACGCCTGGAGCGCATCGGCGTCGCCTTCGACCGCTCGCCGGAGAGCTTCGTCGCCCTCGCTCACGCGGGCCTGCTGGCGGAGCAGCGCGGCTGCGAGGTGGTGGTGAGCCGCCTGCCGGAGCCGGCGGACTGGCCGCCGCCGGCCCCTCCCATTCACGTCGCGGAGCGCGCCGGCCTGAAGGCCCTGAGCCAAGAAGTGGACCTCCTGGTCTGCGGGAGCCGGCGGGCGGGGACGCTCCGCCGCCTGGCGACCGGGAGCACGAGTGAGTACCTGACGCGGCATGTCGAGGTCCCGCTGCTCATCACGCCGCCGGCGGATGCCCGCACGAGCGACCTGTGGCAGGCGCACCATCGTCATCACCGCGAGGAGGTGGCGCGATGACGGCCGCCGCCCCGGCGAAGTGGACTGAACTGGCCCGAGACGAATGCCTCCGCCTGCTCAAGGACGGAACCGTGGGGCGCGTGGTCGTCCTCACTCCTGCCGGCACCCCCGTCATCCGCCCCGTTAACTACGCCTTCGACGACATGTCCCAGTCCGTCGTATTCCGCTGTGGCGAGGGCACCAAGTTGATCAGCCTGCTGCGCGCCGCGAAAGCCTGGTTCGAGGTCGACGGATTCGATTCCGCCGCGCGGGTCGGATGGAGCGTGATCATCGCCGGGGTCACCGAGCCGCTGGTGCGGGCTCAGGACGTGGCGCGGCTCGAGGGGCTGGCGCTGGACACCTGGGCCGGCGGCACGCAGGCCGTCTGGTTCCGCATCCGGGCTCGCGTCGTCTCGGGCCGCCGGATCGGCTCTGCCGTGGCCGATACGGAGCCTCGCCCGTAATGTCGGCGGATGCCGGGCGTGTGCGGCACGCCTAGAGTGGCCACAATGTCACCGAGCACCATGTCCTCCTCTGATTCATCACCGCCGTCGGTCACTCAACCGGGTGGTTCCGATGCGATCTCGGTCGTCCTCGCCGACGACCATCAGGTGGTCCGATCGGGCCTGCGCGTGCTCCTCGAGTCCGATGGGCGCTTTGACGTCGTCGGCGAGGCCGGCGACGTGGCGGGGACCGTGCGGACGGTCTGCGCGGCGCGCCCGCGAGTCCTGGTGCTTGACCTCAACATGGGCGGTGAGTCCAGCTTGGACGCGATCCCCCAACTGCGCGTTGACGTGCCTGAGACGCAGATCGTCGTGCTGACGATGCAGGAGAACCCGGCCTTCGCCCAGGCGGCCCTGCGCGCCGGTGCCGTTGGCTACGTCCTCAAGGACGCCGCCGACAGCGAGCTGATGGCCGCGGTGGTGCTCGCCGCCCAGGGCCGGACGTATCTCAACCCGGAACTGGGCGCCCGCCTTGCGGCGCAGCCGGCGGAGCACGACGCCCGGCCGGACAACCTCTCGCCGCGCGAGGTGGAGGTGCTCAAGCTCATCGCCCTGGGCCACACCAATGGCGAGATTGCCGCGTCATTGTTCCTGAGCGTGCGCACGGTCGAATCGCACCGCGCACACATCCAGCAGAAGGTCGGCCTGACCACCCGGGCCGAGCTGGTCAGCTACGCACGGGACCGCGGACTGCTCGACTGAGCGGTCGGGTCAGGTGCCCGTGGCGAGGGAGGGCGGCATCCCCTGCCCCTGGGATGGTTCGCGCCTTGCGACAGGAAGCGTCGCCGACACGGTCGTGCCATTCCCCGGCGCGGACTCCAGCGAGAGCTCGCCGCCGAGCAGCTCGACGCGTTCGCGCATTCCTTTCAGCCCGAAACCGTCGGTGCCGGCATGCGGATCAAAGCCGGCGCCATCGTCGCCGACGCTCAGCCGCAGGTCCCCATCCGCCTCGAGCACCGACACCGTGACATGTCCCGCTCCGCTGTGCTTGCCGGCGTTGGTGAGCGCCTCCTGCACGATGCGGTACACCCCGGTCTCCAGGTCGGCGGTGGGACGCTCTGGCTCATCGCCCCGCTCATAGGCGAGGCTGACCTCGGCGTCCACCTCGACGCCTCCGCGACGGGCCCGGTCCAGCAGCGCCATGAGCGCGGGCTCGAGACCGAGTTGATCGAGCGCCGCCGGCCGCATCTCGGTGATCAGCGTCCGGAGTGTCGTGATGTCGAGCTCGAGCTGCTCCAGGGCTCGGTCCACGGTGGTGGCGATGACGTCCGGGTCACCGCTGCGGCGCGCGCCGGACAGCGTTCAGCCGCAGGTTCCCAGCGCCTGGAGTGTCTCGTCGTGGAGCTCTCGCGCCCACCGCCCGCGCTCGGCCTCGGTGGCGGCCACCCACTGACGGCGCCGCTCGTCGGCCGCCGACTGGGCGGTGGCGACGGCGGTCGCGGCGCTGGCGGCAAACGCCTCGAGCAGATTCTGGTGTTCCTGCGTGAACTCCCCGCGGTCGAGATTGTCGATCGCGACCAGCACTCCATACTGCTGGTTGCGAAACACGAGTGGTACGACCAGGCCGTTAGCGGCGGTCAGCCCCAGCTGGCCGACGCCGTGTTGATCGAAGCGGGCGCGCATCAGGCGGTCGCTGAGCCACTGCGATTGACCGGCTCTGAGCGCGGCGCTCGCCACGGTGTTCTCGAGCGTGACGCGCCGGCCGACGAGCCCCTCCGGCACCTCTCCCGCTGCCGCGGCCATCTCCAGCTCGTCGCCGTGCATCAGCTCGATCAGCAGGACCCGCGCCGACACGAGCGCGCGGCCCCGTTTGGCCACGAGCGACAGGATGGCGTCAACGTCGGTCTCACCGCCGACGGCACGGGCGATCTGGATCGTTGCGTCAAGGGCGTCGACGGTCCGCTGAAGCTGGGCGCGAGAGGCCTCGGAGCTGCTGAAGCGGCGTGCGTGGTCGATGGCGACGCCGGCGAAGTCGGCGAGGAGAACGGTGGCCTGCTCGTCCTCCGCAGTGAACTCGCTGCCGCCCTCCTTCTCGGTCAGATAGAGGTTGCCGTACGGCTCGCCCCGCACGACGATCGGGACGCCCAGGAACGAGCTCATCGGCGGATGCCCCACCGGGAAGCCGTATGAGTACGGGTGGCTGCCGACGTCGGCCAGCCGCAACGGCCGGGGGCTGCGGATGAGCTCGCCCAGCACGCCTCTCCCCGTCGGGAGCGCTCCGATGGCCCGATGCTCTGCGTCGCTGATCCCTCGCGTGAGGAACCGCGCCAGCCCTTCGCGCGACTCGTCCAGCACGCCGAGCGCCGCGTAACCGGCGCCCGTGAGCTCGCGGGCGGCCTCGAGCACGCGGCCGAGGACCTCGTCCACATCCAGCTGCTCGAGCACGCTACGAGCAACCTTGAGCACGCCCTGAGTTGCTTGGTCCATGGTCAACCGTCTCGCCTGGCGGCACCGCCCACCGGGCCACGATACACCCTCAAGGTTCGAAGGCAGCCGGCGATCACGGCGCCGTCACGACCGGCGCCACGGCTCAGAGTTGCGCGCTCAGAAACGGCGCTTCGACCGACGGTCGCTCAGCCTGGTGCTGCACCGAGGGGGCCACTAGCACCGGTATCCGGGAGCGCTGCAACACCGCGCGCGAGACGCTGCCGAGCAGCATGGACTTCACGGGGCCAAAGCCGCGGCTGCCCACCACGATCAGGTCCGCGCCGAAGGCCTCCGCCTCACGCAGGATGGCCTCTGCCGTGGAGATGTCGCGTTTGGCAACGTGGGCCTCCGCCTGCAGCCCCGAGGCGCGGGCGTGCCCCACGCCCTCGGCGGCGCGGTCACGCGCCCACTGCTCGCATTCCGCGTCGATCTGCTCGAAGTCGAGAGACGAGGAGAGACCCGAGCCGGCTCGCGAGACGACCGCCGAGAATCCCTCCCAGACGGTGAGGACTGCGGCGGTGCTGCCATCGAACAGACGCCCCGCGAGCGTGACTGCCGCCTTGGCGTCGGGTGAGCCGTCGTACGCGATGAGCATCTTCATGGTGTGGCGAGCGTACGTCGCAGGTGCCCGCACGGCATCCGTAGCTGACCGCAGTCTGACTCCGGAGCGTGGGCGGTGTGCCCGCTCGTCTAGCCTGAGCCGTCGCCGAGCAGGCCATGCTCGCGTGCGTAGGCCACGAGCTCGGCGCGGGTCGCGCGCCCCGCCTTCTGCTGGATGTGAGCGCGGTGTGACTCGACGGTGCGGACGCTGAGGTAGAGCTGCTCGGAGATCTCCGCGTTGGTGTGGCCGAGTGCGACGAGCTTGAGCACCTCGACCTCGCGCTCGGTGAGATTGTCCGGGGGTCCCGCCGGCGCCTCCGGTGCGGCGGCGATCATCCCCCCGAGCTGCGGGTTGAGGTAGAGCTGGCCCTTGAGGGCCGCCCGGACCGCCGCCACCAGCTCGGCGTCCGCGGCGTCCTTGAGGACGAAGCCCAGCGCACCGGATCGCAGCGCCTCGCGCGCGAAGCGCGGCTCGTTCTCCATCGTGAGTACCACCACGGCGGTCCCGGGTGACACCTCGCGCATCTTGGGGATGGCGGTGAGGCTCGAGCCGCCGGGCATGCTCAGGTCCAGCACGATCACGTTGGGCTTGTAGGCCAGGACCTTGCGCACGGACTCGTCGACGTCGCCGGCCTCGGCCACCACCTCGAATTCCTCCTCGGCCTCCAGCAGCGCTCGCAGCGCGCTGCGCACGATCGTGTGGTCATCGGCGAGCACGATCGTGGTCCGCGGCGTGTCGGATGTGGCGTCGATAGGCGAGACCGTATCGCGTGGCGCTACGGATCGGACTGCGGGATTTGCCCGGATGCAGAGACGATCCTCTGCGAGGACTCTGTGATGGCGCCCGCCGATGGCATTCCGCATCGGCCGCCGTCCAATTGTCCACAAAGGAGGAGCCATGTCCGACCTCGAGTCCCCACGCGCCCAGGGCACATTCGCCGAGGGTGAGTCTGATCCGGCCAACTACCCGGACGACGCTCACGTCGGCACATTCGCCGAGGGTGAGTCTGATCCGGCCAACTACCCGGAGGACGCTCACGTCGGCACGTTTGCCGAGGGTGAGTCTGATCCGGCCGACTACCCGGAGGACGCTCACGTCGGCACGTTTGCCGAGGGCGAGGAACAGTCCGGACGCGACGCCTGAGCCGACACGGCTCGAGGCGTTGGCGCCAAACACGATGTTTGAGATCCGCATCCACGGCCGCGGCGGCCAGGGAGTGGTCACCGCGGCGGAGCTGCTGTCGGTGAGCGCCTTTGACCACCGTCGCGCGCGCTGACGAGGGGACGCTCATGGTGGAGCGCATGGAGCTCGACGACACCGGCTTCCCGCAACCGACGGGCGAGTTGGAGGAGCTCGACGCCGATACGCTCGTGCTGGCGCTCGGCCAGGACACCGATCTTTCCCTGCTGGGCGGCATCGGCGGCATCGAGGTCGACGACGGCGTCGTCCGCGTGGACGCGCAGATGATGACCGGCGTCCCCGGCATCTTCGCCGGCGGGGACATGGTGTCGGCGGAGCGCACCGTGACCGTCGCCATCGGCCACGGCAGTCGCGCGGCGGCGAGCATCGACGCCTGGCTGCGCCCCGCGGACGCCTCGGCAGAGGCCGAGCCGCCCCTGGCGTCATTCGACGCGCTCAACCCCTGGTACTACGCCGACGCGCCCAAGACCGTCCGGCCCGAGCTGGACGCCGTCCGCCGCCAGTCCACCTTCGACGAGGTGGTGCAGGGCCTCAGCGCCGACAACGCCCTGTTCGAGGCGCGCCGCTGCCTGTCATGCGGGAGCTGCTTCGCCTGTGACAACTGTTACGGGCGTGTGCCCCGACAACGCGGTGATCAAGCTCGAGCCCGCCGGCGCCTGGGCCTACGCGATCGATCTGGACTTCTGCAAGGGCTGCGGCCTGTGCGCCCAGGAGTGCCCCTGCGGTGCGATCGAGATGGTCGACGAGCAGATCTAGGAGACGGGCCAGGCGGCCGGGCCCGGGTGCAGGGCGAACGGCGGGTACTCGTCGGTGACGAGCGCCGTCATGGAACGACCTCCGCGTCGGCGGCGGGCACCGGCAGCGCTGCCGCAAGACTGGCGCCCCAGCGGCGGGCGCGCTCAAGCTCACCATCCACCAGGGGGCCCTCGCTCGCAGCCACCAGGAAGCTCGATGTGTCGAGCACGGTGTAGCCGTGACGGCGCAGCCGCTTGGCCATGCCGTGCGAAGCGGCACCCGTCAGCCATTCAGGCTTGTTGATCCGGGTGTCGAACGCGGCGGCGTAGGCGCGGTCCTCGCCCGCCAGCTCGGCGAGCCAGTCGCGAAGGGCGGGACCGCTCGCCGCTCCGGGTGCCACAGCTGCGCCCCGCGCGGACTCAACCGCCGCGCGGCGGCTGCACGCCGAGGCCATGGCGTGTGCGTGAGTCGGGCCGCCGACGACCAGGAGGTCTGCCTGGGCCGCCTCAGCGGGTAGCTCCGAGGGCGGCACGACCGTCGCACCGCCGAGTCCCTCGGCGATTGCCTCGGCGATCGCTCGGGTGTTGCCGTACATCGACTCGTAGACGACGATGGCGTTCATCGTTCACTCCTTTCCGCGGTCAGGCACCCGCGGCCGCGGTCACCGGCACGAGCACGCGCTCGGCCAGGTCGACCAGGCGGCTGGAGTAGCCGAACTCGTTGTCGTACCACGACACGACCTTCACCTGCGTGCCGTCGATGACCGAGGTCAGACCCCCGTCGACGATCGACGAGTAAGTGGAGCCGATGATGTCCGTGGACACGATCGGGTCCTGGGTGAAGTCCAGGATCCCGTGAAGGGGGCCACGGTCGGCCAGCCGGGCGAAGGCGTCGTTGACCGCCTCACGCGACGTGGGCCGTTCGGTCTCCACGGTCAGGTCGATGAGCGATCCGGTCGGGGTGGGCACGCGCACCGCGTAGCCGTTGAGACGGCCGGCGAGCTCGGGGATGACCAGCCCCAGCGCCTTGGCGGCGCCGGTGGAGGTGGGGACGATGTTGATGGCGGCCGAGCGCGCCCGTCGCAGGTCCTTGTGGGGCCCGTCGAGCAGCATCTGATCGCCGGTGTAGGCGTGCACCGTCGTCATCAAGCCGTGGCGGATGCCGAAGCACTCGTGCAGCACCTTGGCGACGGGCGCCAGGCAGTTGGTGGTGCACGACGCGTTGGAGATGATGTGGTGACGCTCGGGGTCGTACACCTCGTCGAAGTTGACGCCGAGGACGACAGTGGCGTCGGGCGGCTCCTGGCCCTTGGCCGGCGCCGAGATGATGACCTTGCGCGCGCCCGCCTCCAGGTGGCGCGCGGCGGCCGCCCGGGTGCGGAAATGCCCGGTGGACTCGATGACGACGTCCACTCCCAGCTCGTCCCAGGGAAGCTGGCCCGGATCGCTGGATGACAACGCCGGGATCGACCGGCCGTCGATGACCAGCGCGCCGTCTTCGGCGCGCACGTCACCGGGGAATGCGCCGCCCACCGAGTCGTACTTGAGCAGGTACGTCAGCGTGCCGGCGTCGGCGAGATCGTTGACGGCGACGACCTCCAGGTCAGCCTGCCGGGAGTAGGCCGAGCGCAGGAAGCTGCGGCCGGTCCGCCCCAGCCCGTTGACTGCAACCCGTACGGACATGAGAACGCTCGTTTCGTGGTGGGATCGCCGCCTGTCGCAGCGGCTGATTGCGACGCTAGGCGCGGGGGCGAGGGCCGCCATCCGGTTGTGTCCCGGAGGTGAAATCCGTACTCATCCCCTGGTGCGCCCCGCGCGTCAGATCTACGCTGTGGACGTGGCTGGTCCTCAGCTGGATCTCATCGATGCGTACTGGCGAGCGGCCAACTACCTGTCCGTCGGCCAGATCTACCTGCTCGACAATCCGCTGCTGCGGGAGCCGCTCACGGCCGATCACGTCAAGCCGCGACTCCTGGGGCACTGGGGGACGACTCCGGGCCTG
>Ga0207664_10000740_pt1 | contig 22192 bp, 12 predicted proteins | sample LARL83metaG_FD_184349 | JGI IMG/M metagenome (GOLD analysis project Ga0207664, IMG submission 184349) | Corn, switchgrass and miscanthus rhizosphere microbial communities from Kellogg Biological Station, Michigan, USA - LAR L8-3 metaG... | ecosystem: Host-associated > Plants > Roots >... | reverse complement strand
GGTTCGCGCAAGGGCGAATGCCTGATTTCGGTGCGCGGCACGTTCAAGACCAGCGCCTGCGACTGGATCACGAACGCCCGCATGGCCGGCGTTCGCGGGCCCAGCGGCTTTTGCGTGCACGCCGGCTTCTGGGCGGCCGCCCGATCGCTGCTGCCGCAAGTGAGGGACGAGCTGCGCAGCCATCGCGATATTTCCACCATCCACATCGTGGGCCACAGCCTCGGCGGGGCGATCGCCACGCTGATGGCTGACAGCCTCGGCGATACCGGCTGCGGCGTGAAGCTCTACACGTTCGGCGCGCCGCGATCGGGTGTGGAACTGCACGCCGCCTATCTCACCGAGAAGCTGGGCGCCGGCAACATCTACCGCGCCTGGCACGATACCGATCCGGTGCCGATGGTGCCGATCTTCCCCTACAGCCACGTGCCCTACGGATCGCAGGCCCATGCCATGAAGGGACCGGGCAAGCGGGTCAACGTGGATGCCCACCTGATGCCCGAGTACATCCGTTCGGTGGGAGAGTCCTCATGGGAATCGCTGCCGCTGCTGCCGTCGAAGCCCGGCGGCCTGGAGCGCGCCGAAGCCTGGCTGGCGCAGGCTGCGGACAACGGCGGCATGAGCATCATGCTGTCGGCCACGGCGCTGCGGCTGATCCTGTCCGCGCTGGACGAGATCCTGAAGCAACTGGGCAACGCAGCGGGGCTGGTCCTGCTCGGCGGCGCTACCATCATCGACAGCCTCGCCCGCCTGCTCTACAGCGGTGCCCTGCAGTCGATCCGGCTGGCAGGCATGATCAGGAACCTGATGCTTGCCTCGATGCGGTTCATGGGCCGCGTCGTGAGCGCCGGGGTGAACATCACGGTGGGCTTCGTGCAGTACGTGCTGGACCTGTTGTTCCGCTTCATCGCCACGGTGGCGCTGCGTGCCGTGGAAGCGTTCACGGGGTAGCGGCCTGGACGAGCAGGCTGATTGCCGATCATCGAACCCATCGGCGGCGTTGCCGCCGATCCATCCATCACAGGAGATCCCCATGCCCCCGGCAGCGCGAATCACCGACATGCATGTCTGCCCGATGGTGACGGGCGTGGTGCCGCACGTGGGCGGCCCGATCCTTCCCCCCGGCGCAGTTACGGTACTGATCGGCGGCCTGCCGGCGGCACGGGTCGGCGATATGGCGACGTGCGTGGGCCCACCCGATGTCATTGCGATGGGCTCGTTCAAGGTACTCATCAACAAGATGCCCGCGGCACGCATGGGTGATCTGACGGCGCACGGCGGAAGCATCGTGCTCGGCTGTCCGATGGTGCTGATCAGCTGAGTGCGGAGCCTGCGGACGCCATGCGAAAGGCATCGCCGCGGGCATCGATCTGGGGCAGGGGATGGCAATGAGAATCGCCGGGGGCCGATCATGAACGAGCTGCGGGTACCCGGATGAGTCGGGCCTCTGCTGGCGGGGCCAGGCACAAGCGCCATGCGATGGGTGTCGAACATCGCGTGGGCGCCGTGCTGCGCCAGGCAGTGGAAGTGCATCAGGTCGGTCAGCTGGATGCCGCGGAGCTGTTCTACCGCAAGGCGCTGCAACTGCAGTCCGGCCAGCCCGATGCGCTGCATTTTCTCGGCGTCCTGTGCCATCAGCGCGGGCGCAGCGACGAGGGCATCCGGCTGATCCGGATGTCCCTGCGAGCTGTCCCGCTGCACGCCGACGCGCACAACAATCTCGGCAATATCCTCAAGGAAACCGGCGAGCTTGCCGAGGCGGAGGCCTGCTATCGCCAGGCGCTGGCCTGCAACGGCCGGCATCACGATGCGATGAGCAATCTGGCGCTGGTGCTGGAGGCGCAGCAGCGCTATCAGGAAGCCTTCCAGGCTCATGCCGATCTGCTCGAACAGGCACCGCAGCTCAGCCAAGCCCATTACTCGATGGGCATGTACCTGCGCCGGCACTTGAATGAAATCTCGGATCTCGAGCGCGCCGTGAGCTGCTTCAGGAACGCGGTGCGTTGCGATGGCGGCAACGTACGCGCGCTCGATGCGCTCGGGGTGACGCTATACATGCTGGGCCGGCAGGATGAATCGGTCGGGGCTTACCGCGACTGGCTGCGTCGGGAGCCGGACAACCCCATACCAAGGCACATGCTCGCCGCTTGCGGCGGCGAAACCGCGCCGCCGCGGGCGGACGACGCTTATGTGCGCGAGGTGTTCGACCGGTTCGCGGAAAGCTTCGACGAACAGCTGCTGAAGAATCTCGACTATCGTGCGCCGCAGATCCTGGTCGAGGCACTGATCGGCGTGCTTGGGCCGGCTGAGGCCGCCCTGGACGTGCTCGACGCCGGTTGCGGCACCGGCCTTTGCGGCCCACTGATCAGGCCGCATGCACGCCGGCTCGACGGCGTGGACCTGTCTGGCGGCATGCTCGAGAAGGCCCGCGCCCGAGGCGGTTACGACGATCTCGTGGCCGCCGAACTGACCGCCTACCTGCGGGATCATCCCGACACCTGGGACGTCGTGTTGTCCGCCGATACGCTGGTCTATTTCGGCGACCTGGTCGAGGTGCTCGTGGCGACCCATGCGGCGCTGCGGCCGGGCGGCCGGGTGGCGTTTACGCTGGAGGCGATGGACGCCGATGAGGACAGGTCCGAGCTTTCGTCCAGCGGCCGCTATCGGCATGGGCGCCGGTACGTGCAGCGCGTGCTGGATGCGGCGGGGTTCGTGGACGTGGACATCGCCGCGTCCGCGTTGCGCAAGGAAGTCGGCAAGCCGGTGAGCGGCTGGGTGGTGCTTGCGCGCAAGCGTCCGGCCCAGGGCGGGTAACGCGCGATGTGGACGACGGATTGCCGGAAGCGTGAAGGGACGGCCGCGACAGCGCACAGGGCGCTTCGAAGCTCCCGCCCAATGTCCGAGTATGATAAACAGACGGGATCGCAAGAGCGCTTTCGCAGGCTCGCTGGGGGAAATCGGATATGACGCATCGGATGACGCTGAAGTCAGACCTCGGTGACAAACTGTTGCCTGCGAGCTTGTCGGGGAGCGAACAGCTGGGCAGGCTTTTCTCCTATCAGTTGAAGCTGCTCAGCAAGGACAGCGAAATCGATCTTCTTCCGCTGCTCGGCAGTTCCATGACCGTGACGCTGGAGTCGAACGGCTATTCGCGCCATCTCAACGGCATGGTCTCGGAAATTTCCCAGACCGGATTCGAGAGCTACAAGGAAGAGCGCTACGCCGAGTACGCCGTGACGCTGGTGCCCAAGGCCTGGCTGCTGTTGCACAAGGTGGATTGCCGCATCTACCTCAAGATGTCGGTGCCGGACATCGTCAAGGCCGTGCTGTCCGAAGTCGGCTATGGCGACGTCAAGCTGAGCCTCAGCGGAAACTATGCGCAGCGCGAATACTGCGTGCAGTATCGCGAGGACTACTTCAACTTCATCAGCCGGCTGATGGAGCAGGAAGGCATCTATTATTTCTACCAGCATGTCGACGGCGTGCACACCATGGTGCTGGCCGATTCGCTGGGCGCGCATGCCACCACGAGCGGCTATGCCGAGTTGCCGTATCGTCCGCAATCCAGCCGCACCGCACTGGAAGTTTCGATTACGGATTTTTCGTCGGCGCGATCGCTGCAGACGACCAAATACTCGTTGACCGACTACGACCCGCTGAAACCGAAAACCTCGCTGCTGGGAACCGACTCGATCAGCAATGCCGACGACAATCATTCAGTGCCAGGCCTCGAGTCCTTCGATTTTCCCGGCGATCACGAAACCGGCGACGCCGGCAAGCATTACGCGCAGGTTCGCCTCGAAGCGATCAACGTGGCCCAGTCGCAGTGCTCGGGTTCGACCGACGCGCCGGGCCTGCTGACCGGCGCGTTGTTCAAGCTGACCAAATTCCCGCGCGACGAACTGAACGAGGAGTACCTGGTCACCGGCTCGACCGTACACATCGAGAATGCCGCGCTGACGTCCGGACAGCAGGGCGGCGAATTGTTTTCTTGCAACTTTTCGGCCATCCGAAGCCGCCAGCCGTTCCGTACCATGCCCACCGCAGTCAGGCCGATGATCGTGGGCCTGCAGACGGCGGTGGTGGCCGGCAGCGACAAGGCCGAAGACATCTCGGTGGACAAGTACGGCCGCATCCAGGTCACCTTCCACTGGAACAAGCCGGACAAGAAGAACGCGCACATCTCCTGCCCGGTTCGGGTGGCCTCGTCGTGGGCGGGCAAGAACTGGGGCGCCGTGCACATCCCGCGAATCGGCCAGGAAGTGGTCGTCAGCTTTCTCGAGGGCGACCCCGATCGCCCGCTGGTCATCGGCAGTGTCTACAACGCCGACAACATGCCGCCGTACGCGCTGCCGGACAACAAGACGCAAAGCGGCATCAAGAGCCGCAGCCACGAAGGCGGTGCCGCGGCCGACTTCAACGAGATCCGCTTCGAGGACAAGAAGGGCAGCGAGGAACTGTTCCTGCACGCGCAGAAGGACATGCGCGAGGAAGTGGAGAACGACCACTTCGTCGACATCGACCACGACGAAACGGTCAACATCAAGAACGACCAGACCGAGAACATCAAGCACGACCGCAAGCTGACCGTCGGTAACGACGACAAGCTCGACGTCACCCAGAACGCCACCACGACGATCGGCCAGAAGTTCAAGCTCAGCGCCGGCACCGAGATCGAACTGGTCACCGGCGCGTCCAGCATCGTCATGAAAAGCGATGGCTCCATCGAGATCAAGGGCGTCAACATCAAGGTCACCGGAAGCATGGGCGTGAAGGTCGAAGGCCAGGTGGAAGTCGGCATCAAGGCGGGCGCCACCATGGACATCGGCGCGGGAGCATCGCTGAAGATGCATTCGGACGCGGCACTGGAAGTTGCCGGTGGTGCCATGACCACGGTGAAGGGGCCCATGCTGATGCTGAAAGGCGATGCGATGACGCAGGTGTCCGGCGGCATCATCATGATCGGGTGACGGGAGAACGTGCAGATGTCCGCAGTGCTGCAAGCGTGCATGCAGATGGAGTTGTCCGAGCCGGCCAGCGCAATGCTCAGAGCCGACATGACACCGCAGGCGGCGGTGCAGACCCTGGTGGGCGCAGGCCATGTGCAGGATGCGCTGAAGCTGCTGGCGCGGCTGCTGCCAAAACGCTACGCAGTGGCCTGGCTGTGCCAGTGCGCGCGCGACCAGCTGGTGAGCCCGGAGGACAAGGCCGGCGCCTCGCTGGCGGAGAAATGGGTGCGCGAGCCCAACGAAAGCAATCGGCGCGCCGCGTTCGAATACGCCAACGCCGGAGGTTACAAATCGGTCGGTGCCTGGATGGCCGCCGCGGCCGGCTGGTCGAGCGGCAGCCTGGCGCCGGCGTCGCAGGAAACGTTGGTGCCTCCGGCCGAGCATCTGACAGCCTGCGCCGTGGTGGCCGGCATCAACATGCTGGCAGCGCTGGTGACCGACCAGTTCGAGGCGCGGCGTGCCGGATACATCGAGCCAGCGATGGCCCTGCTCAATGCCGGCGGAACCGCTGCGGGCGGCGCCTGATCCCGCCGCAATGCGCCTTTGCGAGCTTGCCCGACATGCGGATGGGCGATAGGATTGTGAGCGGCAGTTTCATCGCGCGCGCCATCGGTCGATGCGAATTGGATGGAGCTCGCGGATCCCAGGCATGAGGGGTTCGCCGGCACCGGTATTCCGGCGAAGGTGCACTGCCAGGGGCGGCCTGTTCAATCTGCGTCAACCGCGAAGAAGCCCGTTCGCGTCGTGTGTTCGGGTGCGACAATCGGGTGGACATGCTCGCGCATGGCAGGGGCAAGGCGATCCATCGGTCACCGTCCGGGTTGGCTGACAGTTGCAGGGGAAATACGAGCGTGTCGATGTCGCAGAGCCTGATCCTCGCAGTTTCCGGCCGGCAGGCTGCCCAGTTCGGCAGCCGCAGCCGCAAGACGTTTGAGGCCGCAGGCGGAAGCATCGGCCGCTCCGAGGATTGCGACTGGGTGCTGAGTGCCTCGGGTGTCTCCCGCGTCCATGCGATGGTGCGCTATCTCAACGGCATGTACTTCATCGAGGACCGCAGCACCAACGGCATGCTGCTGAACGATGCGCCGCTGATCAAGGGCGACCCTTCGGCACTGAAGGACGGTGACCGGCTGCTGATCGATACGTTCGAAGTCGAAGTTCATCTGCAAGGCGCCGCCGCCGAGCCGGCCGTGCCCGATCTGCTCGCGCCGGCGCCGATGGCTGCGGTTCCCGCGCCGGCCGTTGCCGCGATGGATCCGCTGGATTTCGATCTGCTCGCTCCGGCTCCTCGCGCCAGCGCCTACCCGCCATCGGCCGCGGCCATCCCGATGGACGACAACCTGATTCCCGGCGCCATCGGAATGCAGGCCGGCGGTGATCTGGACCCGCTGAGCTTTCTCGGCGCGACCGACAGCTCCTCCGGAATCCTGTCCGGCGCGACGACCGGAAACGCCAGTTCGAGCTGGAACCATTCGCCCGGCACCGAAGATCATTTCCATCCGCCCATGACCACCGACCAGCGGCAAGCCAATGCCCTGCCGGAGAACTGGGACCTGACGATGGGGGATTTCTCGGCGCCTCCGGCCGTGTCCCGTCCACCGGTAGCCGCGGCTGCACCTGTCGCGCGCCCTGCGCCCGTGCCGGCCATGGCGGACACGGGCGGCTCGGCGGCCTTGCCCGCCGACGTCGACCAGATTTTCCGCGTCGTCGTGGACGGCGTGATGGATGTCCTGCGCGCCCGCGCCGAAATCAAGAACACCTTCCGGCTGCCGGTCACCATCATCCAGCGCTCCGAGAACAACCCGCTGAAGTTCGCGCCCAACCCCGAGGAAGCCCTGCTCAAGATCATGGCGCCGTCCAATGGCGCGTTCATGTCGGGCACGGCGGCATTCGAGGATGCCTTCGACGATATCCGCTGCCACCAGATGGCCATGCTCGCCGGCGTGCGTGCGGCGTTCGAGTCGCTGCTGGTGCATTTCAATCCGGACCGGTTCGAGCAGGAGACGGATGGCTCGAAGCGTTCGGCGTTCGCGGGCAAGGGCAAGTACTGGGACAAGTACCGCGAGAATTTCGAAGGGCTTTCGCGCGATCCCGACGAATGCTTTCGCCGCTTGTTCGGCGATGAATTCGCGCGTGCCTACGAGGAACAGTTGTCACGCCTGAAATCGGCGCGGAGAATGCAGAAGGCGGGACGCCACTAGGACACAGGGGCGGGGGAAATTTCAGGGGCGCGGAGGCGAGCGGCACGCCGCCATCGCGGGATGTCCGGCAGCGCAGCCGGGGGAAGTCTCACAGGGGCAGGCGCGACGCATGACGGATAACAACAAGGTCGTCTGGAGCGAAGGCTTGTTCCTTCGTCCCCAGCATCTGCAGCAGCAGGAACGCTATCTCGAGCGCTTCGTGGAATTGCGCGCCGGCAGCCTGCGCCCCTATACGTGGGGGTTCTCCGAACTGGAGCTGGAGACCGACCTGCTGGCCATCGGCAAGCTCGGCATCAAGCGTGCGCGTGGCGTCTTCCCCGACGGCACGCCGTTCTCGATGCCCGGAGACGACCCGCTGCCGCTGGCGCTTGAGGTGGACGGCAACTGGCGCGACCAGACCGTGTTCCTGACTCTCCCGCTACGTTCGCCGGCGCAGCCGGACAGCGGCCGGCCGGATGCGCCGGCCGAAAAGCTGTTTCGTTTCCGTGTGCGCGAAACCGAGGTGCGCGACGCCTCCGGCAGCGTCGACGGGCTGACGCCGCTGGAAGTGGGTGGGCTCAACAGCCGCCTGCTGCCGCAGTCGCAACCGCTGGAGGGACTGGCGCAGATTCCGCTGGCGCGGATCGTGGAATGCCGCTCCGACCGGCGGGTGATTCTCGAAGAATCCTTCATGCCGACGGCGCTGAGCTGCCATGCCGCGCCACGGCTCACGACGTTCCTTACCGAGCTGCTCGGCCTGCTGCACCAGCGTGGCGAGGCGCTGGCCAGCCGCGTGGCGGTCACCGACCGCGGCGGTGCTGCCGAGATCGCCGACTTCCTGCTGCTGCAGGTGGTGAATCGCTATCAGCCGCTGATCGCGCACCTGGCCGCGGCGCCGATCCTGCATCCGGAAGATTTCTATCGCGTGCTGGCGGGCATGGCCGGCGAGCTGTGCACGTTCACCGCGAGCGGCAAGCGTCCGCCGGCGTTTCCGCCTTATCGGCATGAAGCGCTGTACGAGAGCTTCGAGCCATTGATCGTGGCGCTGCGCAACAGCCTCAGCGCCGTGATGGAACAGACCGCCATCCCGATCCCGCTGCAGCAGCGCAAGTTCGGCGTATGGGTGGCCGTGGTGCCGGACCTGAGCCTGCTCGATACCGCGGGCTTCGTGCTGGCCGCCAAGGCCGACCTCAAGTCCGAAGACCTGCGCCGGCAGTTGCCGGCGCAATCGAAGATCGGGCCGGTGGAGAAGATCCGCGACCTGGTGAACCTGCAGTTGCCGGGCATTCCGGTGGCGCCGATGCCGGTGGCGCCGCGGCAGATCCCGTACAACTCCGGCTATTTGTATTTCGAGTTCGACAAGAATTCGCCGATGTGGCGGGCCCTCAAGACGTCCGGTGGCATCGCCTTCCATTTCGGTGGCGAGTTCGCCGGCCTCGACCTGCAACTGTGGGCGATCAGAGGTTGAGCGCATGAACACCAACGGTCCCAACGACGACGATCCGCTGCGCGACGCCACGGTAGTGCGTCCGCGCGGCGCGCCAACGCCGCCGCCAGCTCCCGCGCCGGCTCCGGCACCTGCTGCACGACCGGCAGCGGCGCCGATGCGTGCCCCGGCAGCGCGCGCGGAGATGGCACCGCCGGCAGCCATCGGTGATTTCCTGGGTGGCGGGTTGAATGCGCTGGTGCAGGCGGCCAGTCCGTTGCTGTTGCTCGCCGTGCAGCTGCGCAACAGCGTGTCCCAGCCCGATGCCGCGCACCTGCGCGACCAGGTGATCGCCCAGGTGCGCCAGTTCGAAAGCCATGCGCAGGCCACCGGTGTCGCCGCGCAAACGGTTACCGCGGCGCGCTACGTGCTGTGTTCGACGCTGGACGAGTCGGTGATGAACACGCCGTGGGGCCAGCAGAGCGGGTGGGCGGCCAAGACCCTGCTGGTGATCTTCCACGGCGAGTCCTACGGCGGCGAGAAATTCTTCGTCATTCTCGACCGGCTGTGCGCGGATTTCTCGCGCCACATCGATCTGATCGAGCTGATGTACATCTGCCTGACGCTGGGTTTCGGCGGGCGCTACCAGATCGAGGCCGACGGTCGCGCCAAGCTGGCCGACATCCAGGAGGACCTGTACCGCCGGCTGAAGGGCCAGCGTGCTCCGGCGGCGGAAGAGCTGGCGCCGCACTGGAAAGGCATCGAGGATCGGCGCAATCCGCTGGTCCGCTACGTGCCGTTGTGGGTGATCGTGGCCGCCGGGGCGTGCCTGCTGCTGGGTGCCTTTCTGTACTTCTACACACGGTTGAACGAACTGTCGTCGCCGGTGAGCGCGCAGGTCGCGCAGATCGGATTGAAAAGCGCGGTGCCGCCCGATGAAGCGCGCGTCAGGCAGGCGCAGCCCAAGGTCGCGCACAAGAGCCTGAAGCAGTTGCTGGCGCCCCAGGAGCAGGCCGGCGCGCTGACGGTCGACGAGAAGCCGGATGGCTCCGCGCTGGTGCGCCTGAATGCGGCGGCCATGTTCGCCTCAGGCGGCACCGAAGTCGCCGAGAAGCAGATCCCGATGCTGCACGCGATCACCGCGGCGCTGAACCAGGTGCCGGGCCGGGTGATCGTGGTCGGTCATACCGACGACCAGCCCGTGCATTCGCTGAAGTTCAAGGACAACTACGCGCTGTCGGCCGAACGGGCGCGCTCGGTGCTGCAGATCCTCGGCCAGGGTATCGACAATGCGGGCCGGCTGGAATCCAGCGGGGCGGGCTCATCGCAGCCGATCGCCGTGCCGGCCAGCCTTCCGGAAAACCGCGCGCGCAACCGCCGCGTCGAAATCCTTTACAGCCCGGAGGACTGAACATCGTGGGCAAGCTTCTTGCGCTGTTCAAATCCCGCCTGTTCATCACCCTCGTCGGCCTGTTGCTGCTGTCGTTGCTGATCTGGTTTGGCGGTCCGTATCTCGGCTTCGGCGAATCGCAGCCGCTGGCGAGCCCGATCGTGCGGCTGCTGGTGATCATCGTCATCGTGGTGGTCTGGGCCGTGTGGCTGCAGATCGCGCAGATGCGCGTGCGCGGCAAGGCCAGGCAGATGGCCAGCGACCTGAGCGATCAGGGCGCGCCGGCCGGCGGCGAGCGCGACGAGCGCTCCGCCAACGAGCGTGCGCAACTGCAGGGCCGCTTCCAGGAAGCGGTTGACACCTTGCGCAAGAACCGCAGCGGCGGAACCAATCTGTATGCCCTGCCGTGGTACGTGGTGATCGGCCCGCCGGGCTCCGGCAAGAGCACGCTGCTGCAGAACTCCGGGCTCAATTTCCCGTTGTCGAACAAGTTCGGCAAGGAAGCGATCCGCGGCGTCGGCGGCACCCGCAACTGCGACTGGTGGTTCACCGACGAAGCGGTGTTCCTCGACACCGCCGGCCGCTACACCACGCAGGATTCCGACCGCGGCGCGGACGCCTCCGCGTGGGCGGAATTCCTCACCTTGCTGCGCAGATACCGCAAGCGCCGTCCGATCAACGGCGTGATCGTGGCGATGAGCCTGTCCGATCTGCTGACGCTGGATGCCAATGGCCGCCAGCAGCACATCATGGCCATCCGCCAGCGCCTGGACGAGCTGGCCAAGCACCTGCGCATCGGTGTGCCGGCGTACCTTGTGTTCACCAAATGCGATCTGGTGGCCGGCTTCACCGAGTTCTTCGACGACCTCAATCCGGAGTTGCGCAGCCAGGTGTGGGGCATGTCGTTCCCGGTCGACAAGACCATGGACGGCACTGCCGCCAAGCAATTCCTCGACGAGTTCAACCTGCTGCTGGACCGGCTCAACACGCGCATCCTCGATCGCCTGCATGGCGAACGCGACCGCAGCCGGCGCGCGGCGATCCTGTCGTTCCCGCAACAGCTCGGCGCCTTGCGTGAGATCACCCGGCAGTTCGTCGAAGGCGTTTTCACCGGGCATCAGTACGATGCGCCCCTGCTGCTGCGCGGCGCCTATTTCACTTCGGGCACGCAGGAAGGCACGCCGATCGATCGCATGATGGGCGCGGTGGCGCGCACGTTCGGCCTGGACGCGTCGCGCCTGCACGTGCCCGGCGCGCAAAGCCGCACGTTCTTCGTCGAGCGGCTGCTGAAGGACGTGCTGTTCAAGGAGTCGGGCTTCGCCGGCACCAACCCGAAGCTGGAGCGGCAGAAGATCCTGCTCCAGGCAGCTTCGTACATCGGTGTGCTGCTGGCGTGTGGCCTGCTCGTTTTCGGGCTGGCCAGCAGTTATCGCCGCAACGGCACTTACCTGACCCAGGTGCAGGGCGCGCTGCAGAAGTATCCGGCGCAGAGCGACATGTCGCTGGCGCCCAATCAGCAAGCTTATTTCGCCCTGGTGCTGGAACGGCTGGAGGCTTTGTCGGCTGCGGTGGACGTCGCCGAGCAGCACAAGAGCGACGTGCCGCTGTCGATGCGCTTCGGCCTGTATCAGGGCAACGCCGTGGGTGGCGAAGTTCGCGATGCGTACTATCGCGAGCTCAACGGCATCCTGTTGCCCGGCGTGGCGTCGCAGTTTCGTGCCGGCCTCGCCACGAACGCGGCCGACCCGCAGATGCTGTACTACTACCTGAAGGGCTACCTGATGCTTGGCGAGCCCAAGCATCTGGATCACGACCAGATCGTGGCCCTGGCCGGCATCGAATGGCGGCGGCTCTTTCCGAACGATCCGGTGCTGCAGAAGGCGCTGGGCAAGCACTTCGATGCACTGGTTGGGCACGAGGGGCGGCTGCGCGCATTGACGCTGGATTCCGGCCTGGTGGAGCAGGCGCGCAACACGCTGCGTACCGCGGACCTGCCGACGCTGATCTACGGCAACATCAAGCTCACGGCAGACAACGCCGGCTATGCGCCACTGCAACTGGACAAGGAACTGGGCCTGCTCGGCAACGTCTATCGGCGCAAGAGCGGCGCAGCGCTGTCCGATCCGCTGCCGGCGCTGTTCACCCAGCCCGCGTTCAAGAACGAGGTCGACAAGGGCATCGAGCAGGCGGTGACGCAGTTCGCCGACGACGACTGGGTGTTCGGTGCGAACAAGATCGACTCGCTGCAGAAGGCCCAGCTGGCGCAGCAGGTGCTGGCGCTTTACGAGCAGGATTACATCAAGGCGTGGGACGCGATCCTCGCCGATCTGGAATTGCAGCCCATCAGCAATATCCAGGATGCCAGCGCCATCGCCGCCAAGCTGGCGGGACCCAATTCGCCCATGAAGCTGTTGCTGAAGGTGGTTCGCGACAACACCAACGACCTGATGCGCGCGCCGCCTGCCGACGCCGCCGACAAGGCCGAGGACGTCGCGAAAAAGCTGGCGCAGAAGAAGGCCACGCAGACTGCCCTGGCGAGAGCGCTGGCGCAGGCCGGTGCAGGCGGTGGAACTGCGCCGGGAGCGGATGCAGCCAGCGCCAAGCCGGGCCAGGTGATCAGCGATCACTTCGAGCAGGTCAACAAGCTCAGCGACGGAGTGCCCGGTGCCACGCCGGTCGACCAGACCCTGAAGGTGCTCGACGACCTCAGCAAGACCTTGTTGACGATGGGCGACTTCAGCTCCGGGGCCGGGCAACCCAACCCGCAACTGCTGATGGCGCAACAGGCGGCCGCGCAGTTGCCGCCGCCGGCGTCCGGCTGGTTCGCGGCGCTCACCGGCAAGAGCCAGGCGCTGGTGGCCAGCGGTACCAAGGGCGCGCTCGACGACCAGTTCCAGCAGGCGGTCGCGAAGGACTGCGCCGATTACACGCGTGGCCGCTATCCGTTCTCGCCGTCCAGCAACAACGACATTCCGCTGCAGAACTTCGGCGAGATGTTCGGCTACGGCGGCCGCTTCGACGGCTTCTACAACCAGACCGTCGGCAAGCTGATCGATGCCAGCGGCCGCAACTGGCAATGGAAGACCGGGCCGGGTGCGGTGAGCGGATCGGCCGGCATGCTGGCGCAGATGCAGGGCGCCGATCGCATCAAGCAGATGTTCTTCCGCAGCGGCAACATGCCGGAGGTCGACTTCACCTGGCTCACGCCGGTGCTGGATGCCGGCATCGGCAAGCTGGTCATCAACGTCGATGGACAGAAATACGAGTACCAGGCTGGCGGCGCCGCCAACGTCACCATGAAGTGGCCCGGCCCGACGCCCGGTTCCGTCTCGATCTCCGCCTACGATCCTTCCGGCGCGCTGCTGACGACGTTCGACTACCGTGGTGACTGGGCATTCTTCCGCGCGTTGCAGGCGGCCAACCTGCAGAAGCAGTCCGATCTGCGCTTCATCGCCAGCTTCAACTTCGGCGGCCACGTGGCGAAGGTGACGCTGCAGGCCAACAACCTCAAGAATCCGTTCCTCAGCAATGCGCTGAGCAGTTTCCGGTGCGGGGGATAAGCGCGTGCCGAACCCCGCCGCCGGCTTTTTCGGGAAGCTGCCCAGCGCGGGTGATTTCGTACAGCGGCGCTTGCCGGCCGGCTTTGTCGACGTGTGGGACCGCCATTTCGAGAGCGCCGTGGCGGAGAGCCGCAGCGCATTGAATGGCAGCTGGCTGGAGGCTTACCACGCCAGCCCGGCGTGGCGTTTCCTGCTGCCGCCCGCCGTGTGCGGCGATTCGGCCTGGGCCGGCATCATGGGGCCGGGGGTGGACCGCGTCGGGCGCTGTTTTCCGATGGTCATTGCTGCGCCGCTCGCGGCGGACGGCGTTTCGTGCAAGCGCGCGTTGACCGACAGCGGCAGCTGGTTCGACGCCGCCGAACACCTGCACTTCACCGCGCAGTCCGACGCGTCGATCACGGTGGATGCCTTCGACGAACAGGTCGCGGCCCTGGCGAGCCCGCTCGACGCGAACCGCTCCGGCGCACTCGACCTTGTGCAGGACGTCGACTGGAACGCGGCAAGCCACTGGCGCATGCCGTTGCCCGCTGGTGGCGATACCGGCGCGTTCCTCGGCGGGTTGTGGACGCGCCTGGCGGCGACGCCAGGCAACTGGTGCCTGTGGTGGACGAGCGGGGCCGGACGCGTGCCGGCCAGTGTCCTGATCACCGATCGGTTGCCGCAACCGGCAGCCTACGCCGGCTTTCTCGATGCGGGCTACGGCGGGTCGTCATGGCAGTCGGTCGGCATGTTCGATGGCCGCGCCGAGCCGGCTCCGATGCTCGCCGACGTGGTTGCTCCGATGGGATTGGATTCTCCACCGCCGGGCATGCCGGCAGCGTGGTTGCCGGACGATCCGGAGCTTTTTTCCGACCTGGGGTCGGCGCCGGAGCCGGATACATTGGCAGTCGCACTTGCCTGTGACGTAACTGGCACGGCGGCGCCCGGCTACCTCGATGCGGGCGCCATGGTACTGAGGCGGACCGATTGCGCGCTGACCCTGCTGGCTGCCGAGGCTGGCCCGTCCGATCCGCGACAACGCGCTGTCGCCGCCGTGTTGGCGATCGGCCGGGACATGCCGGCCGGCGATCTCGCCGCAGGCATGCATGCGCTGCGCACGCAGATCATGTCGTTGAACCCGCCGCTGCAGCACGCCGGCGAAGACCTTATCGACCCCGTGCGGGAGGACTGCGCGGTCATCGCAGCCCACGTGGCCGGTGGCCAGGCAGGCCTGCTGCGGATCGGAGCCGCTGCGGCATGGCATTGGCGCCAGGGCCGGTTGCAGCCGTTGTTCGCCCGAAGCGTCGCGCTGCCCGCGGCGGACGCCGGCACCGACGACTTCAACGATCTGCTGTTCAATACGGTTTCGCTGGCGGCGCCCGGCCTCGGTGCCACGCAGCAGCCGACCTGCGGCGAGGTTTTCTGCGCGGTCCAGGCAGGCGATCGCCTCTTGCTGATGGCGACCACGCCACTGCTGCAGCTGCCACCGGAAGTTCTCGCGCGCGCTCTCGCGATGTCGTCGGGCGACGAAGCATGCCGCCACCTAGCCACTGCTGCAGGCCTCGGCGCGGATGCGACCCGTTGGCCCATGGCCATCATCGAGATTGATGCATGACGACTCGATATGTTTCCGCGGGCCAGACGGTGACCGGAAAGGTCCGCAAGCACAACGAAGACGCGATCCTGATTCGCGACGAGGTGGGCTTGTGGGTGGTTGCCGATGGCCTGGGAGGCCATTCGGCCGGCGACTACGCCAGCAGCATGATCGTCGAGCGGCTCGGCGCCTTGCCGCGTAACGGCAGCGTGTTCGACTTCATCGAGACGATCGAGGACACCCTGGTCCAGATCAATGCCGACCTGCTGCAGACCGCCGCCACCCGCGGTGTCGACCTGATCGGTTCGACCGTGGTGGTGCTCGTGCACGACCGCGAATTCATGCTGTGCGGCTGGGTCGGCGACAGCCGCGCCTATTGTTTCGAAGACAACCGCCTGCGCCAGATCACCCGCGACCACGTACACGGTGGCGAGGACGACGTCACCCATTACGGCGCACCGCCGCAAGCCGGTTCCGGCGTGCTCACGCGTGCGGTCGGCGCCGAAGAGCAGCTGTTCGTGGACTGGGTCATCGCAGGCAATCGCCCGGGCACGGAATTCGTGCTTTGTTCCGACGGCATCAACAAGGAAATGTCCGATGCCGAGCTGGACGGCGAATGCCGCCTTCACCAGCAACCGCAAGACCTCATTGTCAGCCTGTTCGAGCTCGCCATGAGCCGCGCGGGGCGGGACAACATTTCAGCCGTCGCCGTACGCATCCAAGAATGAAAAATCCCCAGCCATGAATTCCCTAGCCGAACTGGTCCGCGCCTACCAGGCCGACACGCTGAAATTGCCCGCGCTGTTCGAAGCGCTGGCGGCGCGGGGTGCCTTGCCCGATGACGAGCACCGGGCGGAAATCGCCTGGCTCGAGCAGCAACGCACCGGCGGCGACCTGGAGTCGATCATCGTCAAGGCGCTGCTGGCCAAGCTCGCCGTCGTGCAATCGCAGACGGCTCCCGCGCAGCCTGAACACGACGCCGACGTCACCATGGTCAAGCCGGCCACCCAGCGCCCCGTCGTGCCGGTCAGCACGCCGGAACATGACGACGTGACCCGCCTGCAACCCACCTCGCGTCCCGTACCGGTGCCGGCCGACCTGGACGAGGCGACGGTGGTCAAGCCGGCCTCGCGCCCCGAACCGGCGATGGCCGGGGACGAGGCGACGATGGTCAAGCCGGCATCGGGCGCCCCACGGTCGCAGGCGCCGGAGCGCACGGGCACCCAGGGAACGCAATCGGGCGTCAGCAGCAGCCAGTCGAGCTGGCAGCATATTTCCGACGCGGAAGAGGGCGATTTCGTCACGGTGGGTTCGCTGCTGAAGGGCCGCTTCTATCTCGAGCGCGAAATTGGCCGCGGTGGCATGGGCGTGGTGTTCAAGGCGCGCGACGAGCGCAAGGTGGAGGCGCGCGATCGCGATCCCTACGTCGCGGTGAAAGTGCTGAACGACGAATTCCGCCGGCACCCCGATTCGCTGATCTCGCTGCAGCGCGAATCGCGCCGCTCGCAGCAGCTGGCGCACGACAACATCGTGCGCGTCTACGATTTCGACAAGGACCGCACCATCGTCTTCATGACGATGGAATACGTCGACGGCTCGGACCTCAAGCAGGTCATCCGCGAGCGCGCCTTCAATGGCCTGCCGCTGGCCGAGGCGAGGCCGCTGATCGAAGGCATGGCGCGAGCACTCACGCGTGCCCATGCCGCGGGCGTGGTGCATTCGGACTTCAAGCCGGCCAACGTCATGGTGACGCGCGAAGGCGTGCCGAAGGTGTTCGACTTCGGCATCGCGCGCGCCGGCAAGCACATGGGCGACGCGGTCGGCGAGCAGACCGTGTTCGACGCCGGGACGCTGGGCGCGCTGACGCCGGCGTATGCCAGCCTCGAGATGATCCAGGGCAAGGATCCGGTGCCAAGCGATGACGTCTATGCGCTGGGCTGCGTCACCTTCGAGCTGTTGACCGGCAAGCATCCCTACGACAAGGCCAGCGCCGAAGTGGCCATGAAGGAAGGCCGCAAGCCGCCGCCGGTGAAAGGGCTGACCAAGCACCAGTACAAGGTGCTGTGCGCCAGCGTGGCATTCACCAGCGCGCAGCGCCTTAAAAGCGCGAACGAACTGGTCGAGGGTTTGCGCGAGGTCGGTTTGCGCGAGCGGGCGATGCCGTATCTGATCTACGGCGTGCCGGCGCTGCTGGTGGTCGCCGGTGGCGTATGGGCCTGGACCAACTATCGGCACAGCCACCAGGTGGCGGAAGTGATCGGCCGTTTCGCCATGGCGCGCCCGGATCACTACGCCAACGAGAACCAGGCGCAGCAGGCGCTCAACACGCTCAACGACGACGATCGCAAGCGCATCATCGTCGACCAGAACGACCTGATCCAGAATTTCCTGTTGAGCCGCATCGATGCGTACTGGGAGCCGGCGAAGGACCGCTACGACTACGCCGGCACGCAGCGGGTGTTCAAGCTGCGCGATGACCTGAAACTTTATTCGCCTGCGCTGGACATCAAGCGCAGCGCCGTGGAAAAGCAGCGCAACGACCTGCTCAACTCGCTGGATACCCAGCTGAGCCAGCAGATCAGTGCCGACGCCATTTTCGAAAACCAGCCCGACAACGTGGTCACGACGCTCGCGCATATCCGCGCGATCGACCCGAACAGCGCATTGCTCAAGAACGCGGAGCTCGAGCTCAAGTACGACGCGGCGATCGGCAAGGCCATCGACGCCGGGCACGTGGACGAGGCGATGGCCGACCTCAAGCTCGCCAGCAGCCTGTTCCCCGATTCCAGCCACCTGAAGCAGCGCGCCGCGCAACTCGACGAACTGGGCAAGGCGCTGGCCGCACAGCAGCAGCAGGAACAGCAGGCGAAGCTGTTGCAGCAGCAGCGCGAGCAGAGCCTGCAGACGCTTGCCGGCTTGCTCGGCCGTGCCAGCAATGCCGACGACTGGCGCACCCAGGCCGCCGCCGCGTATCGCGATACCGCGAAGCTGTTGCCGGACGATCCGCGCCTCGCCGAGCAAGCCACCGCGCTGAAGAAGACGCTGGCGGCGCAGGCGGCGGAGAAGCAGGCCGCGGGCGATCTGGCCAGTGCGATCAGCATCGCCGGATTCGGCATCGAGTTGTTCCCGGGCGATTCGGCCCTGTCGGCAACGCGCCAAGCCCTGCTGGACCAGCAGAACAAGCTCGCGCAACAAGCGGCCACTGAAGCACAGCGCAATGCGCTGGCGAAGAGCCGCGTTACCGATCTGCTGGCGCAGCCGCTCGGCACCGTGGTCTGGCTGCAGGACGTCAAGAGCGCGCTGAACAATGCGCGCACCGAGATCGGCGCCAACTCGGCGGATTACGCCACCTTGCGTGGCGATGTCGACGCCGGACTGATCAAGCTCGTCCGCGACCGCATCGCGGCGGGCGATCTGGACACGGCCGAGCATGTCGGCAAGGCGGGCCAGCAGATCGATCCGGCCGAAGCGGGCTATGGAAAAGTGTTGGCCGAGGTCACCAACGCGCGCACGGTTGCGCAGCAGAAGAACCGGCAGCAACAGGCGCAGGCGCTCGCCGATGCCCGCAGCCGGCTGGCCACGCTCGGTTCGAAACCGGCACTTACACCGGACTGGCAGCAATCGGTGACCGAGGCCATGCAGACCCTGCATGGCGATACCTCGCCGGAAACCACGCGTACCCTCGATGCCCTGGCCACGGCCATCGCCAGCGAGGCGGACCGCTTGGCCGACCCGCAGCATCTGCCGCAAGCCCGCCTGGCCGTCGACTTCGGCCTCAAGTACATGCCTAAATCGGCGTCGCTGCTCGCCGAGGGCGCGAAGCTCGATGCGCTTCAGCAGAACCTGCAGGCGAAGGCTGCGCAGGAGAGCGCCGACGCCGAGGTGAAATCGCGCATCGAGTCGATGAAGAGCGCGGTGGCCGCCGGCGACGTGGGCAAGGCCAGCCAGTCGCTGGCGCGCATCCAGACCCTGCAGCCGGACAATCCGTTCCTCAAGACCGAAGGCCCGAAGCTGCTGGCCGATGCCTACCTGGGCCAGGCGAAGGACACGTTCCAGAAGGGCCGCTACCAGAAGGCGGCAGACACCATGGCGCAAGCCGTCAAGACCTTGGGTGGCAACGCGGAGCTGCGCTCGGCAAAGGCCCGCTACGACGTTGTCGCCGCGATCATGGCGGCTGGCAAGCGGCCGCTTGCCAGCGCCGATTACGATCAGCTGAAGCGGCAACTGGAGAGTGTTCGTCGCCTGGATGCCAGCGCGCTCGGCGAACTGGAATCGGAGATGCGCATCCGCGGGCAGCTGCCCACGAAATCGCTGGCCGAACAGCTCGAGCGGCTCAAGCCCGTCGAAGCCACGCCAACCGGCGCGCCGACTTCGTCGCCGACGGCGCCAGTGCAGCCTGCCGAACAGACCTTGCCGCAGGCCGTGCCCGGCAAGACGCCGGCGATTGCCGGCAAACCCGAGGTGGCGGCACGGCCCGGTGCAGCGCCGGCACCCGCCGGCCCGGCAGGCGCGGATCCATGCGCCAAACCGGGCCTGGCGGGCAAGGGCAAGTTCTGTTCCGACAGCATCGGCGGCGCGCGGGGCCCGCTGCTGGTCGTGGTGCCGGGGCTCGGTGGCGGCAAGGCGTATGCCATGTCCCGGGCGGAAATCTCGATCACCGAGTTCAACCAGTTCTGCCGTGCCACCGGCAAATGCGCGGCCACCACGGTGAACGACCAGGACCTGGGCAACGCGCCGATCAGCAACATCAGCCTCGATCAGGCGCGCGCCTATGCACGCTGGCTCAGCGACCTCAGCGGCGGCTATACCTACCGGCTGCCCACCGACGAGGAATGGGTCCACGCGGCGAAAGCCGGCGGCAACTGGAAGCAGGCCGAGGACAGCAACTGCGTCCCGCCGTCGGCGGGTGGCGCGGACGGCAGTGGCGCGGCGGTGTCGGCACGTGGCCGTTCGCGTAATCCGTGGGGCCTGGTCAACATGACCGGCAACGTGTGGGAGTGGGTGGTCAACGGCGGCAGCGTGGGCGCGCGCGGCGGCAGCTTCAGCAGCTACTGGTCCGACTGCACCGTCGACACCCATCGCGCCGATAGCGGCTCACCCCAGAAAGACCTTGGTTTCCGGGTGATCAGGGAGCTGAAATGAGCGAACGCGAACGGGCCATCAACCAGGACCTGCACGTGCTGGACGAGGCGCATCGGCTGGGCCGGATCACGCGTGACGAATACCGCGCCCGCCGCCGCCGCGTGCTCGGTTCGCTCTACGACGCCAGCGGCGTGGTCACCGCGCGCAAGACCCTCACGCCCGGTATCGCAACCACGCAGCGCACCCGTCACACACACCCGGCCCCTGCTGCTGATGTGTCGGCCGCCTCGGGGCGCGCGTTGACCACCCTGTTGACGATGCGGCCCGGCGTTCCCTGGAAGCCGATCCTGGCCATCCTGGCCGGCGCCATCCTCGTGGTTTTCGTGGCGTACTGGCTGCTGCGCGGAGCTTGATGCGGGCGTGCTGTGGCATCCGGGTCTTCTCGGCCCGGACCGTTGCGCGGAGGCTTCAATCAGGCCGAGTTCGCGGAAAAGTAGCACTGCGACAAATCAGGTTTCGCCGGGCCAGAAAAGCCGGTTTGAGTCCGACGCCGGAGGCAGCTCCGACGCAGGCTCATGCGCTGCGCTCCAGTTGGCCCTGCACCTCGTTGATCGAATCGCGGATGCGCTTGCTGAAGACCGAGTCGTCGTGATGGATCAGCAACAGGTGCTCGGTGGCGCGGGTCATGGCGACGTAGAGCAGGCGCGCCTCGTCGGCTTCGCTCTGGCCGGGCTTGGGTAGCGAGCCAAGGCCGGGGATGATCACGAAGGGAAACTCCAGGCCCTTGCTGGAATGCATGGTGACCAGCTTGACGCTGTCTTCCACCACGAACAGGGTCTGCTTGCCGCTGCTGTCGGCGAGCCGGCTGGGGATGCCGGTGCGCTGCAGCGCCTCGTGCAGTTTCTCGCCTTCCCACTGGTTGCGGAACAGCACGGCCATGTCGGAATACGGACGGCCATTGGCGTGTTCATCGCGCAATCGCGCGATCAGCAGGTCGAGCTGGGCGCGTGCGGTCTCGGTACGGACGAGTTCGGGCAGCGCGCCGCGGCGGCCGGCGCTTTCCGGCGCGATCAACGGCACCCCGTCGCCATCGTCGTCGCCACGCGAGTCGAGCAGCTCGTTGGCGAACACGCGCGCGACCGAGAGGATTTCCAGCGTGTTGCGGTAGTTGAGCTTGAGGATGGTGGTGCGCCCCTGCGCCTGCACGCCCAGGCTCTTCCAGCTGATCTTGCGGCGGTCGGTGTTGCCGTAGATGTTCTGCGCGTCGTCGTACAGCACCAGCAGCGAATTGGTGGCCGGGTCGATCATCTGCACGATCAGCTTGTACCAGTCCGGCTCGAAGTCGTGGCCTTCGTCGATCAGCACCGCGCCGTACTGAAAACGCGGGATCTGGCCGCGATCCACGCCGGCGATCACCGCCGGCGGCAAGGCCTCGAAGAAGGCCTTGCCGTTGCCCGGCGGCAGCGGCTCGTTATAGGCCACCAGCATCTTGCGGCACCATTTGTGGAAGTTGTAGACCTGCACCTTCTCGCTGAGGCCGCGTTCGCCGATCAGCTGTTCCAGCCGGGCGGCCAGCGTCTTGTTGTAGCAGAGCACCAGGATCGGCTTGGCGAATTCACGCGCGAGCTGCATGGCGCGAAAACCCAGGATCATCGTCTTGCCCGAGCCCGCGACGCCGTGAATGATCCGGTGCTCGTCGCCGAGCGAACGCGCCAGTTGTTCCTGCTGGGAGTCCATCACCTTGATCAGGTCGGGGATTTCCAGCGGGCGTACCGCAGCGTCGGTGGGGCCGAACAGGCCGAACTGGCCGCTGCCGGCTTCCACCCGCAGTTCGGGGAAAAGATGCCAGCGCACGCGGTCGATCTGCGGCAGCGTGAGCGTTACCGGGAAGATCTGCGGAAACATCGCCCACAGCCGTTGCTGGAATTCCTCGGCGTCGACCGTCTCGTACAGTTCGTCGCGGCAGATCACCAGA